>Ga0307468_100000138_pt1 | contig 17365 bp, 11 predicted proteins | sample atmdna_FD_203085 | JGI IMG/M metagenome (GOLD analysis project Ga0307468, IMG submission 203085) | Hardwood forest soil microbial communities from Morgan-Monroe State Forest, Indiana, United States - atmos_gases AM2C_05 | ecosystem: Environmental > Terrestrial > Soil > Temperate forest > Bulk...
AAGATGTTGGCACCCATTTAGCCGGTGGTTTGCCTTTGCGCAGACTAATGCGAGTAGCACCTTTGCGAACTATTATCATTCGAGCATCCTTTAGAACCTCGACTAGATGCTTTTCAACTGAGCCTGCCGGTAGTTTTAATAGATCGTCAAGTTCGGTAGGCGAAATTACGATCTCGCCATCCTTAGAGTTAAGGTGCAAGTATTCGGCAATCGTAATTATGATGTCGTTTTCGTCCATGAGGCTCCTTTATTTTGCTCGTTTGAAAGAGCAGTGAACGGCTGCTAGTGAGTTGAAACTTGTGACGCCCATGTTAACTAATTCCCAGCCGTCAGCCGCAAGTGCGTTAGCTTTCTTTTCGTCGCATTTGTATTCAAACTTGTATTCCCAGGTTTGCGCGGCTGGCGCGGCATGGGAACCGGAGTTGACGAAATAGAGGCTAACGCACAAGGCGAGAAGCAAGGCGATAATGGTAAGACGACGTTTCATGGTTGCAGGCTCCTTTTTGGAAACGGGAATGTTCCCGCATGATGTCACTGACTCGCCCACGATACAATTGGAAAGTAAGGAGCAAGGGCTAATGCGACTTTTCGGGCAGCAGCCTAACTTCTCGGGCAAGAGGCACTATTCGGGCAAAGCCGGCTGAACTCTAAACTCAAACTAACTCATCTTCTGATCGGGTCCGGCTCGGGAGGGCGAGCGGTTTTAGTGCAACTCGCCCTCTTGGCTGTACTGAACGGCTACAAAATAATTCTTTTCTTCTTGCGCTTCGCCCTCTGCTCTCACGCCGATAGTTCATCGCGCTCACGGTTTTTCCTAAGAAAGTTCGGTCTGCCGAAGCCCTGTCTGGCGTTCAATCAGCGTTGGCACGACCATTGCTAAACCTTGGCTCGACAAAAAAGGACGAAAAGGTAGAAGGCTAGTTAGTTGGGTCAGGCTCTTGGACTAATTGATTGCGGGGCGTTTCGGGGGAGACGCTTCACAAACTGAGCGAACGGCAACTCTTTCGGGGGAACGGAGTTGCTGAAATAGTCGAAGAGCAAAAAGGCAGGGCTGCTGATAAACCGTCCTGATTGAGGCTAGGGGGAGCCTCGCAGGATTTATCAGCAGCCCGCAAGCCTAAGCGAAACTAGCAGCGATTCTTACGAGCAAAGGGTTAGGTACAGCGTGGCCGATTCAAGGTTGAGTCGGCCGCGCTTTTTTGTCTGCGGCGGCTTTGCGGCAGCACAAGGCGGAAAGCCTACGGCTTTCCGGGATACAAAACATTTTCAGCGAGGCTCCGCCTCCTGCGATCAATGCGGAGGCATAGCCTCTTAATATTTAGTCCGCCCCACGGTAAGCCCTAGGCTTACCGCACTGTGCTGCGGCAAAGCCGCAAATCCGATCGAGCTTGAGCCCACCTGTTCGCGCGCGTGCTATGGACACTATTCAGGGCTAACGTCTCCGCGTCCTTTTGATCTCCAAGTTTTGACTGCTACACTCCTAACCCGCTCGTTTGCTCTTATTATTTACGACTCAACCATTACGATTTAGGAAGAAATGTCTGCACCCAACATTGAGACCATTGTTTCGCTCGCCAAGCGGCGCGGCTTTGTTTATCCGTCTTCAGAGATTTACGGGGGCCTTGGCAGCGCCTGGGATTACGGCCCGCTCGGCATCGAACTGGTAAATAACGTCAAGCAGGCCTGGTGGCGCTGGATGGTTTATGAACGCGACGACATCGAGGGCCTGGATTCGTCAATCATCCTGAACCGTCTGGTTTGGAAATATTCCGGTCACGAAGAGACCTTTCACGACTGGTTGGTAGATTGCCGGAAATGTAAGAATCGCTTCAGAGCCGACCATATCTTTGTCAGAATGTCCGAGACGGACAATGGGCGTCCGGTGTTCATGACGAAGGACGTGAAGTGTCCTTCCTGCGGCGAAAATGATTGGACTGCTCCTCGCGCTTTCAACACAATGCTCCAGACGAAGCTCGGCGCCGTGGCTGAAGATGACCCGACCGCATTGGCGTATCTGCGTCCGGAAACCGCGCAGGGCATCTTCATAAACTTTCTTAACGTGCTCAACACCAGCCGGCGTAAACTGCCCTTCGGCGTAGCACAGATTGGCAAATCGTTTCGCAACGAAGTCACGCCCGGCAACTTCATCTTTCGCACCCGCGAGTTCGAACAAATGGAGATGGAGTATTTCGTCCGTCCCGGCGAAGACGAAGCGGCGCATCAGGAATGGATCGATGCCTGCAACCAATGGTTCGCAGCGATCGGGATCTCCAACGCCAACCTCAGGCTGTACGAACAGCCAAAGGAAGAACTGGCGCACTATGCCAAGCGCACCGTGGACATTCAATATCGGTTCTTTCCCGAACGAGAAGATGAAGAGCGGCAATGGGACGAGTTGATGGGCATCGCCAATCGCACCGACTTTGATTTGCGCACGCACTCGAAAAAACCGGAAGACGCGGAAGGTAAGCGTATCAATCCCGATTCGACCGAAGATCTATCTTACTTTGACGAGCAGACCAAGCAGCGTTTCTATCCTTACGTGATCGAGCCGGCCGCCGGAGTTAATCGCACGGTGCTGGCGCTCTTGATGGACGCCTATTCTGAGAAGACGAACGACAAGGGCGAGACTCGAGTTATTTTGAAGCTGCATCACTCAATGTCGCCGATCAAAGTCGCCGTGCTGCCGCTGGCCAAGAACAAACCGGAAATCGTCGGCATGGCCAAAGCGATCAAGCGCTCGCTGCAGCCGGTTATGCGCGCGGTTTATGACGACACGGGCGGGATTGGAAAGTTATACGCGCGGCAGGACGAGATTGGAACACCGTTCTGCGTCACTGTCGATCATCAATCGCTGGAAGACGAAGCCGTCACTGTGCGCGATCGCGATACCTGGGAACAGGAACGGGTGAAGGTGAGCGAGTTACCGACGTATTTGCTGCAGCGATTCAGTCCTGGCGCTTAACGTGTCAGAAGCCCGACCGTGAGGGAGGGCAACTTGCCGTTCACTCACGATCCCGGAAACTGCGATAGTTAACATTACGTGGCTGGCCCTTGCTTACGCGCGGGCTTCTGACACCTAATTCCCCACCTGGTGTAACGTGTCAGAAGCCCGACCGTGAGGGAGGGCAACCCACCGATCACTCACGATCCCGGAAACTGCGATAGTTAGCATCACGTGGCTGGCCCTTGCTTACGCGCGGGCTTCTGACACCTAATTCCCCACTTGGTGCTTAACGTGTCAGAAGCCCGACCGTGAGGGAGGGCAACTTGCCGTTCACTCACGATCCCGGAGCTGCTGATACTACTTCCCAACCTTGATCAAGTGATAATGCTTGGCTCCTTTGCGCAGCACCAATACCTGATCATCAATAAGATCTGAGGTTGAGATCGCCTGACGCGCATCGCTGACGCGGCGGTTGTTCAGACAGACGCCGCCACCCTGAGCCAGACGCTTGGCTTCACCCTTTGAAGGCGCCAGGCCCGAAGCCACCAAGGCATCGCCAAGCGTAAACCCATCGCCAGACAGTTTTGATCTCTCCAACTCAGTCGACGGCACATCGGCAAAGATATCCAGAATCTCCTGGACGCTCAGGCCTTCGATCTCTTTACCGAACAGTACCTCTGAGGCGCGCAGAGCTTTCGATAACGCTTCTTTGCCATGAACCAATTCAGTAACGAGCCGCGCCAGTTCTCTCTGCGCCGTGCGTTTCTCAGGCTCAGCGCGCAACGATTCTTCGAGCCCGGCAATCTCTTCGCGAGTTAGCCAGGTAAAGAATTTCAGGTAAGTGATCACATCACGATCGTCGGTATTGAGCCAGAACTGATAGAACCGATACGGTGAAGTGAGTTCGGCGTCCAACCAAACCGCGCCCGCCTCAGTTTTTCCAAACTTCACCCCCGTGGTCGAGGTCACCAGATGAAAAACCAGACCGTGCGTCCGCGCGCTCCGCAATCTGCGAATCAAATCGATGCCGGCCACGATGTTGCCCCACTGATCGCTGCCACCCATCTGCAAAGTGCAGCCATAGCGATCGTGCAGGACAAGATAATCGTAGGCTTGCAACAATGGATAGCTGAACTCGGTAAAGGAAATGCCCTCATCGCTTTCGAGTCGCCGCTTGATAGCTTCTTTGGCGAGCAAATTGTTCACCGTAAAGTATTTTCCAACCTCGCGCAGAAACTCCATCATCGTGATTGGCGCCAGCCAATCCGCATTGTTGACGATGCGAGCAGGATTAGCCGCCGCGTCGAAGTCGAGAAAGCGGCTGAGTTGTTCCTTGATTCCCAACAGATTCTGTTCGACCTGTTCGCCAGTCAGGAGCAGGCGCTCTTTTGTCTTGCCACTGGGATCGCCGATCAAGCCGGTACCGCCACCGGCGATCGCGATCGGTGTGTGCCCGAATCTTTGCAGGCGCGCCAGACCCATTATCGTCAAGAGCGATCCCACATGCAGGCTGGCCGCCGAAGGATCGAAGCCAATGTAGGCGGTGAGCTTCTCATCAGTCGCGAGGATTTGCTTTAGCTCCGGCGTGGCTTCGTGGATCATTCCTCGCCATTGAAGTTCGTCGTAGAGATTCATGCTGAATATCGTCAGTTGACGCGTCCGGCAATAATAGCAAGATTACAGCAAAACCGAAGGTAGTACCCTACTTTGACAGATGAGGTCGGTACCGGGAGCGGTAGCGACCGGGTTTCCATCTAAAGCCGATCCACGAAATCACACGAAACCGGACGAACAAACGAGTTCCGCTTCGTGTTCTTTGGTGGATCGTTTTTACCGGGCCAGGCTCTAAAAAGGTGCGCCCTGGAAACCCCCATCGAACCAATCCGCCGCTTGCCACGTCTAAGTTTTCGCTGTTACTCTTGGTCTTCCAACAAGCTACCCGTTTTCGAGAGGAGTTTCCCAGGCATGAAGAAGCAGTACGCAGTTTCTCTCTTTCTCGCTTCCCTTCTGATCATCGCTTTTGCGGCGATAGCAGGCAGTGGACGCAATAATGACTTACCGGCGGCGCCGGCCATCGGCGCGACTATTGAAGACTTTAAGCTGCCCGATGCGGGCGGCGTCGAGCATTCGCTGAAGTCTTTGACCGGCAAGAACGGTGCGGTGTTGATTTTTATCGCCACGCGCTGTCCCGTGTCGAACGCCTACAACGATCGGATGGAAGCGCTGGCCCAGGATTACAAAGCCAAAGGCATTAACGTAATCGGCATCAACTCAAACGTGACCGAGCCGGCCTCAGAAGTGAAGTCACATGCGGCCGACAAGCATCTGACCTTCACGATTCTGAAAGACGACGGCAACAAGATCGCCGATCGTTTCGGCGCCGCCAAAACGCCCGAAGCTTACGTGATTGATGCCAACAACAAGCTCGTGTATCACGGCCGCATCGACAATGCCCAGAATACGGCGAACATCACCGCGAACGATTTGCGCGATGCGTTAAATGAGATGATTGCGGGCAAGCAGGTCAGTAAGACCGGCGGCGCCGCTTTTGGTTGTTCGATTAAGCGAGCTTCATAAGCAATGTAACGCAAGCTGCCAGCTTGCGGATTTTCACCGGAATGTAACGCAAGCTGCCAGCTTGCGGATTTTCACCGAAAAGGTTACTTAAATGCGCGCTTTCATTATCTTCATCGGTCTGGCTCTGGCCTGTTCGTTTGCGGGTGTCGCCGCGCCTACTCAGTCCAATGGCGCGCGGGCGGCTGACACCAGTAACGTCCGTGAGATCGATCTCGAAGGGCTCAAGAAACTAATCCAGCGCGATCCCAAAGACACCCGGCCGCTGTTGATAAACTTCTGGGCGACGTGGTGCGACCAATGCCGCGAAGAGTTTCCCGACCTGGTCAAGATCGATGCAGACTATCGCGCGAAGGGTTTGAACTTTGTCGCGGTTTCGCTTGACGAGATCGGGGACGTTAAAACGAAGGTCGAGCCGTTTCTGAAAGAGATGAAGGCCAGGATGTCGGTCGTCTTACTGAATGTGAAGGATGCCGAACCCGCAATTCATACTGTCGACCCCAACTGGCAGGGCGACATGCCGGCGACCTTTCTTTATGACAAAGACGGCAAGGTCGTCTTTAAGCATTTCGGACGAATCAACCCGGATGAATTACGCGGCGCGATAGACAAGCTGGTAAGCGGCAAAGAATAAGCAGCAAAAGGCGGCGCCAAAGACATTGGCGCACTATGGCGCCGGTTTTGGCTCCGTTACGAGCAACAGGTAGCGTCCTGCTTTGATAAGCGGTGTCAGAGTACCGACTTTAGTCGGGCTTTTGTTAAGTAAGAAAGCTAAAGTTAAGTTAGGACATTACTCAAGCGCAATGTCCATAGCCAGGGCTGAGAATGTATGACTTCAACTCGGCGCGGCATCATCGTTGATGTCGCGCTGAGTTGCTTTGGAGGTTCGGACGCGTGCTATAAACATCACGCCCCGCTGCGGAGCTGTTGCAAACTGAAACCTGATTTGAAAACGAACTCCATGTCATCAATCACTCCTGAAGTAATCACCGCCCACAACCTCACCCCCGAAGAATTCGCGCGCGTCAACGAGTTGCTCGGACGCGAACCAAACCTGGTCGAGTTGGGTGTGTTTTCCGTGATGTGGTCCGAGCATTGTTCCTACAAGTCTTCACGAATTCACCTGAAGCGGCTGCCGACCACGGGCGAGCGCGTTATCGTCCCCCCGGGCGAGAACGCCGGCGTGGTCGATCTCGGTGATGGCTGGTGCGCCGCCTTCAAGATCGAATCACACAATCACCCGTCTTTCATCGAACCATTCCAGGGCGCGGCCACCGGCGTGGGCGGAATTCTGCGAGATATTTTCACCATGGGCGCGCGTCCGATCGCCGCGCTGAACAGTCTGCGCTTTGGCTCTCTGGACGATCCGAAAAACGGGAGACGCAATCGTTCCCTGCTGGCGGGCGTGGTGGCCGGCATCGCTCATTACGGCAACGCGTTCGGCGTGCCCACGGTCGGCGGCGAGGTTGCCTTCGATGATGCCTATGCGTTGAATCCTCTGGTCAACGCCTTCGCGCTCGGGCTGGTGCGCAAAGATCAAATCTTCTTTGGCAAAGCATCCGGCGTCGGCAATCCGGTCTTGTACGTCGGGGCCAAGACCGGACGTGACGGCATTCATGGCGCGACGATGGCTTCAGCTGAGTTTGACGAAGCAGCACTGCAAAAACGCCCCACCGTCCAGGTCGGCGATCCGTTTCTGGAAAAGCTTCTCTTGGAGGCATGCCTGGAAGCAATGCGTAGCGGCGCCGTCGCGGGAATTCAGGACATGGGCGCGGCGGGCCTGACCTGTTCGACCTGTGAAATGGCCGCGCGCGCCGGCACCGGCATAGAGATCGATCTCTCTCTGGTGCCGCAGCGCGAAACCGGCATGACCGCTTATGAGATGCTGCTTTCGGAATCGCAAGAGCGCATGCTGATCGTCGCGCACAAAGGCCGCGAGCGCGAAGTTGCCGACATCTTTCGCAAGTGGGATCTGGACGCGGTGGTCATCGGCCGAGTCCTCGACGACGGCCGCATGCACGTCAATCACAACGGCGAGGTAGTTTGCGATGTGCCGGTGAAGGCCCTCACGGATGAAGCGCCGATTTATGAAAGACCAATGCAAGAAGCCGTTAGTGGTCAGTTGTCAGTAGTCAGTGGCTCGCTACAAAGCGAGAACAACGAACAACTAACTACTAACAACGGACCAAACTACAACGAAACTCTGTTGAAACTTCTGTCTTCGCCCAACCTTGCTTCCAAAGAATGGGTCTATCGCCAATACGATCATATGGTGCGGACCAATACGGCGGTCTTGCCGGGCGCTGACGCGGCGGTCATTCGGATCAAAGAGACGCGACGCGCGCTGGCGATGTCGCTGGACGGCAACAGCCGTTACTGCGCCGCGAACCCGCGCGAGGGCGCCAAGCTAATGGTGGCTGAGGCTGCGCGTAATGTGGTCTGTGTCGGCGCGCGACCGATCGCGATCACCAATTGTCTCAACTTTGCCTCTCCGGAACGTCCGGATGTGATGTGGTCCTTTTCGGAAGTGATCGACGGCATTGCTGAGGCTTGCCGCGCATTCAACACTCCCGTGGTGTCGGGGAACGTTTCGTTCTATAACGAGACCGAGGGACGCGGTGTCCTGCCGACGCCGGTCATCGGCATGGTCGGATTGATCGAGGATGTGAAGCGCGTCGTGCAGCCTGGCTTCAAGCGCTCCGGCGATCTGATCGCGCTGCTCGGAGTCACCCGTGACGATCTTTCTTTGAGTGAATATGCTGCGATGGTCGACGGGGCTGATAAAGAAGTTAGAGTGCCGGTTCTGGATTTGAAACTCGAAACCGCAGTGCAAGCCGCTTGCCTGCGCGCCGCGGAAGCCGGGCTGCTGCAATCAGCGCATGATTGTGCTGACGGAGGCCTGGCAGTGGCCCTGGCCGAGTGTTGTTTTTCTTCACTCAATCGCGAGCCGTTGGGAGCTACCGTCGATCTGTCCGGCGACTACGGCAAGGCTACGCAACTGTTCAGCGAAACACCTTCACGAATCATCATCACTTTTGCCGACTCTGCTCAGAGCGAGATTGAAGAGATTGCCGGCGCGGCCGGCTGCCCGCTGACCCTGATCGGGAACGTGGGTGGAGATCGACTGCGGATTGAAAGCGAAGGCGAGGAAGTAATTCAACTCGACGTGTTAGAGCTGGAAGCCGCCTGGCGTTCTGCTTTGAGATCGAAATTACAAGCGGAAGTGCTGGCCGCAGGAGCGCCCTAATCTCAATTCTTCTCTGCGTAGTCTCTGCGACCTCTGCGTAGCAAAGGCCTAACTTCTTGCTTTTTGAGCAAAGTTTCGTGGACACATTAATCCCGTAGGGATGAAATGTTTATAGGCGCCTGGCTGTTTGCGTTTCATAGCTCCGGAGCGCAATGTGTATCAACGTCCCATTTCGCTACGGAGCTTGGCCTGGTTGGTGATCTTTATAGCTATAAACATTCTGCTCCTACGGAGCTAACCGCGTTTGGTTGCGACCCTGCCGCTCTGCGTCTCTGCGGTGAATAATGGCTTCAAAAGACTCACCGCCGAGACGCAGAGAACGCAAAGTGGGCGCAGAGAATTTCGAATTAGGACACTACCTCCTGGCCGCAGGAGCTGAGTCACGCCTATTTCTTTGCCAGCACTACGGGCGACTGCTCGGCCGCGCGGATGCGCTCAAAAAAGCCACGCACCGATGCATACTGCTCGACCGGAATAGTTGAGGCGCGCTGTACCAGCTTGCGCGTGAAAATCAATACGCCGTCCTTAACTTCGTAAGTCGTCGCGTAGGATCCAAACGGTGTATCGATCTTGACGGCGTCAGGCATCTCGTCCACGGCAAAATCCACTGGCAGCTTCACGCGCACCGTTTCAGAATAGGCGTCGGCAGTGAGGATAATCGGATGCTTTCGTTTTGTCGCCGTGAGATAGATTGATTCGCGGCGCGAGACGATGGCCGGCTTGAAAACCAGCAAACGGTTTTGCATCGACTGAGCGTAAGACGCAGCCGTGAAATTGACATCGAGTTCGAAGCGCCCGGCAACGCTGTCGTCTTTCGGATCGGCCTTACCAACCTTGGCGGCCATCGCCCCCCTGATCACCCAGCCTTCAATTGCTTTTTGATAATCAGGTTGCGACAAGTGGCGAAACTCGCTGCGGAAAAAAACTGCCCAGCGGCCCGCTGCGGTTTCGTGCACGCTCGCCGTAAGTGCGCCGTCCGAGTCAATACTGGCATCAACTCTTCGATCCAGAAAGTTTGATTCCGGCGGCGTCACCGGCATGCGCATTAAAGATCCAGCATCGCCGGCAATGATCAGGGCCAGGCTGCCCTGTTCGTGGGGCGGAAGATCTCCGACCGGGGTGTCATCGTCAGTAGCGTCAAAAATGAGCAGCCGGCCGAGTTTGGCATGCGTGACAACCGTGGCGGCCTGCGTTTCGTCGCTTACCTTGATCGCGATGATGCAGTGGTTGAACTGATGTGGCGAAGCCCATTCTTCGCGCACATAATCGGGATCCCCGGAGTAGATCGCCACTGGAAAAGCGGTGATGTTCACGACCTTGAGCATCGCCCGCATCAGATTCGCTTTGTCTTTGCAGTCACCATACGACTTGCTAAACACCTCGGTGGCCTGACGCGGCCGCATACCGCCGCCACGATTCACCCCGATTGAGATCGCGATGTACTTGATATTCTGGACATAACGCCCGATAGCCCGAATCTTATCCAAATCAGTCCTGGCCCCAGCGGTAAGTTGGCGCGCCTTGTCGGCCAGCGCGTCGTTCGGAACTCCCTGGGAATCATGCAGACTGGTCAGCCATTCGGAGACTTCGATCCAGGTTGCAAATGGACGGAAGCCGGCCGGATGCGTATCACCCGGCGGAAAATAACTAATCGCGACGCGAGGGGCTAAGCTGGAGACGCGGGGGCTGCCCGGCTCAGGATCGATAGGAGCCAGGTCTCGTAATTCCCAGGTGTAGCTGGGGCCGCTAACCGTCGGCTCAATGTTCGCATGGTTGAAGGTGACACTCTGGGCGCGCCAACCCTGGGGCACGGTGAGCGTGTAGCGCGAAAGCAGAGTTGGAAGGCGATTTTGAAAGCCCCAGACACTCTGTGAAAAGATCGATCTCTCTTCCGTAATAGTTTGATAGCCGAACACACTTCCCGCATCCGCGTCTTTTGAGGCATCGATCATCTTAAAGCGAGATTCGTTGTAGATATCGTCCGGATCTTCGACCGCATCAATCACCTCGTCCTTACCGTATTTCTTAGGCGGCCCCGACGGTCTGATCAACCAGGCTTTGATTTCACGCACCTTGCCCGCGTCGTTCTCGTAGAATTCCTTCACGAAGGCATAATCGCGCCCTTCACGAACCAATATGCGAACTGCCACGAAGGTGACCGTAGTGATGCGGCCGTCCTCGTTCACGGTCACTCGTTGCTCACGCTGAAGCACAACGGCGGGGACGTCCTTTTCATAGGTGGGCGCAGGCATCGCAGCCGCCTGTTGCAACCATGCAGGTACCTCGTCGCCCGCCAGGGCCGGGACAACTGACAGCAGAACGATGAAGCAAATTCCAATCAGACGCGGGAGCATGAGTATGTTTCTCCTAAAACGGTTACGGGGTAGACAGCCAGGTCTGGTCCTTTTAGTTTCCCGGGCTCGGTGTTTGCTTCAAGCTAATAGTGTGTTCGTCGCTCTTGTGCAGAAGGTCGAACAACGCCTTCAACGAGGCATAAGTGCTTCCGGGAAACAGAATGTTGCCGTCGCCGCCAAAGAAAAAGTCGCGTGTAAAGAGAAGTTTATGTCCATCCGCCGTGACGCGGATGCTGACCTCATACTTACTGACATTCTGGGCCGCAAAAGGCGCCGGCTGATCGGCATTGTCCAGCGTAAATCCTGCCGGCAGCTCGATCTCCAGCTCGTCTCTTTCTGACCACGGGTAATGGAAATAGATCGCCTGCTTGCGAGTACTGGAACTAAACATCGGGCCGACTCCGCGCTCGAAAAATGCGGGTTGCAGGAACAATCGCTTACCCGTCCGTTGCGCGTAACCCGGCACGCGGATGTGATAGGAATAGACAAAGGGCTTGACCGGATCGGTGATGTTTTCGATCTTGATCTCGGAGAGTTCAGCGGTACTCATGCGGGCCCTGACGTTATCGCGCAGGGTTTCTTCACGTTGAGCCGGAGAATCATCGTCATTGTATTCCTTCTTATCGTTTCCCAGATGGCCGGTGTATTCGATCCTCACGTCACCCTCGAGCGTGCCATCATCCAGCAGGCGAAACTTGCCGGTGCGCTTCTCTCGAGATTTCTCCGGAGGTGACAGTGGGGTCCGCGCCCAGGTCGGCTCTTTCGGATCAGAGATAAGGGCGTCTTGTCCTTCCTCCTGCCAGCGCAACATGCCATGGGCAACATAGGTGCTTGCCGGATCATAAAAGCGCCAAGTGTCGCCCACGCGAACCGCAATGTCATAGGTGCTGATGAAGTAGTCGTCTGCAAAACTGGGATCGAAGAAGGTATCGCTGCGGTCGGCGAGGTACGCGACGCGCACATCAAAGCCGGCCGCGATTGCCATGGCCGCGAACAAGTAATCAATGTTTTTGCCCGTGCCCATCCCGCGCTTCAAGGTATCCGCGGGTGATTTGTTCGCTTTAAGTTTCGCGCGCTCCTCAGAGGTCATTCCGGATGCATCATCGTTGACGTTTTTGATCTTTGAGCGACAGAACTCAAACAGGCGCTCAAGCTTCTGCTCGGGCGAAGTGGCATCGCCGATGGCGTCCGCGGCCGCTTTCTTTACCTCGTCGCTGACCTTGGCGCCAGACTTGAAAGTCTCAAAAAACTCCTTGCCTCTCTCCTTCCAATACTGGGCCGGAGCCAGCTTCCGGTCTTCGCTGTAATAGACCAACATCCACGGGCGCACCTCGTCCTCAGGCGGCATACGCGGTTCTTCACGGAAAGCCGGGACCTTTGTCATGGTGGTGCTGTAAAAACCATCCTTTTCTTTTACAAAAGGAGTGTTTTCGCCATGAAACGGCCGCACCCGCATGCCGTACGGGAAACCTGGGATCGACAGCGGCTTGACGTAATACTTCACTAACTGCACCGGAACATCGCGCTGAAATTGCAGTCGAATGTAATTTGCCAGGTCTTCATTGTGTACTTCGCGCCAGCGGTATTCGATGATCGCTCCCGGCTCGACACCCGGCATCGCAAAGGATTTGGCTTTGATCCTGGTACCGCCCATGCGGACAATAGTGCGCTCAAATACATCTTCCTTTTTCAAAAGGATAATGCGGTTGTCAGGCGTCACCGTGCGCGCTGCAATGTCGCTAATTTTCCAACTGTTGAGATAGGGAATGTCGATCTTGCTCTGCGATTCGCGGCCTCGCTCAGTGAAGATCTTGATGCGGAGGTAATGCGAAAGAACTGTCCGAACGGTCTCTCCGTCAACTTCGTCGGACACTCGCACTTCCCAGATAAGCGCCTCAGCGTCAGCGTCTTTCTCAACGCTTGACGTTTTCAAAGCAAGTTCGGCCGGGTCGACTGGGCGCCAATCATCGCCGCCGGCTTTTACAGATGCGGTTGCCAGCAACCCGAGGCACACTGCGACGAGCGAGAAGAGGAAAGAGCGGGGGAATCTCATGAGTCTTAAAGCCTTTCAGTTGTAGAATAATCCAGTAATTCAAGGCCGGGAAAGTAATCAAACTCAGGTCCGCCGAGTGTGCGGCGCAGCCCGAAGGAATGAAGGCGGGATTTTAACCGAATTGAATTAGAGCCGCAAGCAGAAATCCAGTCGGATCTTGGTATCTTAATTTGAAATCCTCTGCGCAACCTCTGCGTTCTCTGAGACCGCGCAGAGAAAAACTGAAATTAGGACACCCCCCAAGCCATTTCCAGCCCACCCTTCTCCGTATGTTATAATTCCGGCCTTGCTTTCATTAAATTTACAAATTCCCGTTGTCCTGATTGCGGAATAGGCACGCACTTTCGAAGGAGAAACTATGGCTACTGAGATGAAACGTTCACCCGGCTCAATGGACCGGATAGAGGAGTTGTTGGGAGCCGAGGCCCGTGAACTGCTCGATCACAGGGCCCAGACTATCCCCAAAGAGCAACTTCACCTGCCGGGCCCTGATTTTGTCGATCGAGTTTGCTCGGCTAGTGATCGCTCGCCCGCGGTGCTCCGATCGTTACAATCTTTGCTCGATCACGGGCGGTTGGCGGGCACGGGTTATGTTTCCATTTTGCCGGTCGATCAGGGGATCGAACATTCCGCCGGAGCCTCATTCGCTCCGAACCCGCAGTACTTCGATCCGGGCAACATCGTCAAACTGGCGATCGAAGGCGGCTGTAACGGAGTAGCGTCGACCTTTGGCGTCCTCGGCAGCATCGCGCGAAAGTACGCTCATAAAATCCCTTTCATCGTTAAGATCAATCACAACGAACTGCTAACGCTGCCGAATAAATTTGATCAGGTCCTGTTTGGAACGGTCAAGGAGGCAAAGAACCTTGGCGCCGTGGCCGTCGGCGCCACGATCTATTTCGGCTCTGATGAATCAACCCGACAAATAACTGAAATCGCCGATGCCTTCGCGCAAGCTCATGAACTCGGAATGGCCTGCATCCTTTGGTGCTATCTCCGCAATCCGAAATTCAAAACTCCAGAAGGAGATATGCATGCGGCGGCGGATCTTACCGGCCAGGCAAACCACCTCGGAGTTACGATTCAGGCTGATATCGTCAAACAGAAGTTGCCGGAACGCAACGGTGGCTATATGGCAGTCGAAAAAGAGCTGGGCAAGTCATACGGGAAGACCAGCAAATTGGTCTATGAAAAGCTGACCACCGAAAATCCCATCGATCTGGTTCGTTATCAGGTCGCGAATGGCTACATGGGCCGCATAGGGTTAATCAACTCGGGTGGCGAGTCCAAGGGCGCCAGCGACATGGCTGAAGCTGTTCGCACCGCGGTGATTAATAAACGCGGCGGCGGCATGGGACTGATCTCGGGACGCAAAGCCTTTCAGCGGCCGATGAATGAGGGCGTCCAGCTTTTGAACGCTATTCAGGACGTCTATCTGTCAGACGAAATTACCATCGCCTAAGGGTTCCAAATATAAGAGGTAAAACCGTCCGCGCATTGCGCTGATTGCGACCAATCAATATAATGCGCCCGCTTTAGAAATCCCCCGCAGAATTATGCCGACCCCTATTCGCTGGAGACATGACCGGCCTGCGCGCCGGCGTCGCAAAGAGGACCCGCGACCACTGACAGTCATTAAGTCAGCGCTCGGCGAAATGGCCCGGGTGGCCTTTGCCGAGCCATTTATGCTGGCGATCGAGCGACAGGAAATATACCTGCGCCGCCTGCCTCCAGCGCTCGATGGTTTGCGACTGGTTCACCTTTCGGATTTTCACTACGGCCCGCTAACGGATTCCAGACATCTTGAACGTGCGGTCAAAGCCGCGAACGATCTGCGTCCGGATCTGATCGCCTTAACCGGGGACTACATTTCACAGGATCGGATCTACGCTGCGCCGTGCGCGGAGTTGATTGGCCGCCTGAAAGCTCGATTCGGTGTCTATGCGGTTTTGGGAAATCACGATCATTGGACCGACGCGGCCTTGATTACCGATCTCTTTCGCGCTGAAGGCGTGACGATGCTGGTGAACGAAGGACTCCGCCTGGACCTGGGTGGCGAATCATTCTGGCTGGCCGGAGTAAACGACACGATGGTCGGGCTGGAAGACATTTCTCTGGCATTGGCCGGGTCCACCGATGATGAAATGAAACTTCTGCTCGCGCATAATCCGATTATCCTGCGGCGCGCTGCGCGAGCCGGCGTCGACCTCGTACTAAGCGGCCACACGCACGGCGGTCAGGTTACTTTGCGTCCCGAGAAGAACCGATCCGGCCGTCCGAGACGACGATTGCTGCGCGGGTTGGGCCGCAGAGGAAACACGCAAATCTATGTGACGCGCGGACTGGGAACCGTCGTGCTGCCCATCCGTTACGGTTGCCCGCCCGAAGTTTCCGTGCTCGAGCTGCACTCGATGCCGCAGCGTTTTTGACGCGACAAATCCGGATTGCCGATTTACTTGATAATGTCCCGCCACGGCAGTCCCAACTCTGAATCCGAGCGCCCATAAATGTCCTCACGAATCATCACCCTGCCAAACGTGCTGACCGTGTTTCGCATGGCTCTGACACCGGTGTTTGTTTCTCTGCTCTTCTATCAGAAGTTCGTCTGGGCCCTGATTGCATTCGTGGTCGCCGGAATTACTGACGGCCTGGATGGGCTGCTGGCCCGTCGCTTTAAGCAACAGTCGGAACTGGGCCGGATTCTGGATCCCATTGCCGACAAAATGATGCTGGTTACGTCCTTTGTCGTTCTCTCAATGCGCGGCGTTTTCCCGACACCTCTACCGAAACATTTGCCGGTGCCCTTCTGGGTCACGATTACTGTAATCAGCCGCGATATATTTATCGTGGTGGGCGCGGCGGCCATCAACATGGTGAGCGGGTTTCGAGCTTTTCAACCCTCGTTCCTCGGCAAAGTCAGCACCGTCGTCCAGATCTTGGCTGTGGCAGCGGTAATTCTGGCCGCCCAGACCCGCGTGGGCACCGGCTACTACCTGCCCACCATCTACACTTCCGTGTTCACCCTGGCGCTGCTCTCCGGCATTCACTACATCTTCTTTGTCTCGCGGCTGCTGAACGAAGACCGCAAATAGGACGAAAAAGAAGTTTTCGTCCGCGAAGCGGACGACGTGAAAATAGCCCAGCGATTTAGAGTCTGTGTCAGAAGCCCGCGCGTGAGCAAGGGCAACGCTCGCGACCTTCGTCCAAGGGCAGCAATACAACAGCTCGCCACCAGCTTTCCTTGAATCAAGAGCGATCGCAAGAGTAGCCCTCCCTCACGGTCGGGCTTCTGACACAGTCTCTTTCGGCAGTCTTTTCCTCCCTTGGTTCTCTCTTCAACCAGCCTCACTAAAGTTGACAGCGAGAGACTCAGGTATTATATTGAGAACGCATTCAACCCGTCGCTCGGTAGACGAACGACGGAAATAACAAAACAGCGGAGCAATTTAGGAAGATGAGCAAAATTATTGGAATCGATTTGGGAACGACCAACTCGGTCGTGGCAGTCATGGAGGGCGGCGAGCCTATAGTCATACCGAACTCTGAGGGCGGCAGAACTACGCCCTCGGTCGTGGCCTTCGCCAAGGACGGCAGCCGCCTGGTTGGCCAGGTCGCCAAACGCCAGGCTGTGACCAACCCAGAGAACACAATCTATTCGATTAAGAGGTTCATGGGTCGGCGCTTCAGTGAAGTAACGGAAGAGATTAAGCAGGTGCCTTACAAAGTAAAGGGCTCAGGCGCCGGCGGAGATGTTCGCATCGAGGCCGGTGGCAAAGAGTGGAGCCCGCCCGAAATCTCGGCGATGATCCTGCAGAAGATGAAACAATCCGCCGAGGATCACCTCGGCCAGAAGGTCGAGAAGGCCGTCATCACGGTGCCCGCCTATTTTAACGATTCGCAGCGACAGGCAACCAAAGACGCCGGCAAGATCGCCGGCCTGGAAGTAATGCGCATCGTGAACGAACCGACCGCAGCGGCCCTGGCCTATGGTTTGGATAAGAAGAAAGACGAAACCATCGCGGTGTTCGACTTTGGCGGCGGCACGTTCGATATCTCAATTCTTGAGGTCGGTGAAGGCGTCGTTGAAGTGAAATCAACCAACGGCGACACCCACCTCGGCGGCGACGACATCGATGAACGCCTGATCGAATGGATTATCGAAGAGTTCAAGCGAGACCAGGGCATCGATC
>Ga0307468_100000140_pt1 | contig 17354 bp, 13 predicted proteins | sample atmdna_FD_203085 | JGI IMG/M metagenome (GOLD analysis project Ga0307468, IMG submission 203085) | Hardwood forest soil microbial communities from Morgan-Monroe State Forest, Indiana, United States - atmos_gases AM2C_05 | ecosystem: Environmental > Terrestrial > Soil > Temperate forest > Bulk...
CCCAGCTCCTGATGGATGGCCTTGATCTTCTCGTTGAGGTAGTACTCCTTCTGGGCCTTCTCCATCTGCTTCTTGACCTTGACGTTGATCCGCTTGTCGATGTTGATCTTCTCGATCTCTACATCGAGCAGGTCATGAAGCCGCTGCAGCCGCTCATAGGGGTTGACCAGCTCGAGCAGCGACTGCTTCTCGGCGGTGGTCACCATCAGATGGGCGGACAGGATGTCGGCGACCCGGTCGGGGTTGTCCAGCTTGAGCGTGGACATCAGCCCCTCGAAGGCGAGGTGGTGCGACATCTTGGCGTACTGCTCGAAGGCCGACAGGACCTTCGACAGGTACGCTCGCAGCTCCTCGCTCATCGGGTAGTTGACCTCGATGGTCTCGACCTCGGCGTTCAAAGCGCCCTCGGTGTCGAGCACGCTCTGGATGCGGCCCCGCTGCACGCCCTCGACCATCACCCGCACGTTGCCGTTCGGCAGCTTGAGGTTCTGGATGACCGTGGCGATGACACCCATCTCGCAGATGTCCTCGCGTAGCGGATCGTCGATCCGCGGGTCCTTCTGGGCGGCCAGGAAGATGCGCTTGTTGGAGCCCGAGAGCGCTTGCTCCAGGGCCCGCACCGAGCTCTCCCGTCCGACGATGAACGGGGCCATCATGTGGGGGAACACGACCATGTCCCGCAACGGGACGAGTGGCAAAATTTCGCGCTTTCTGGTGACGAAAGACGTCATGGTTCGCGGTGCTCGACCGTCTCCTGAGCCAGCTCTAGCCGGCCTTCTTGTAAAGCATGATCGGTTGTACCCGGCTCGCGACAACCTCGTCGTTGATCACGCACTGCTTGATGTCGCGCTGCGAGGGGACGGTGTACATCAGGTCGAGCATCAGCTCTTCGAGGATGATGCGCAGGCCTCTGGCCCCGACGTTCCTCTTGAGCGCTTCAGCGGCGATGGCCTTCAAGGCCTCGTCGGTGAACTTGAGCTCGACGCCTTCGAACTCCAACATCGTCTGGTACTGTCGGATCAGGCTGTTCTTGGGCTCATGCAGGATGCGCACCAGCGCCTCCTCGTCGAGCTCCTCGAGCGTCGCGATCACCGGCAGACGGCCGACGAATTCAGGGATCAGCCCGTACTTGATCAGGTCCTCGGGCAGGACGTTCTCGAGGAAGGAGCTGGACTTCTTCTCGCGCTTCCCCTTGATCTCCGCGCCGAAGCCGAGGGACTTCTGGTTCATGCGGCGCTCGACCACCTCTTCGAGGCCGACGAACGCGCCACCGCATATGAACAGGATGTTGGTCGTGTCGATCTGCAGGAACTCCTGGTGCGGGTGCTTGCGGCCGCCCTGCGGCGGCACGTTGCACTGCGTCCCCTCCAGGATCTTGAGCAGCGCCTGCTGCACCCCTTCGCCCGACACGTCGCGGGTGATCGAAGGGTTGTCGCTCTTGCGACAGATCTTGTCGACCTCGTCGATATAGACGATGCCGCGCTGCGTCTTCTCTTTGTCGTTGCCCGAAGCCTGATAGAGCTTGAGGATGATGTTCTCGACGTCCTCGCCGACGTAGCCCGCCTCGGTGAGAGTGGTGGCGTCGGCGATGGTGAACGGCACCGACAGCAGACGCGCCAGCGTCTGGGCAAGCAGCGTCTTGCCCGTGCCGGTGGGGCCGATCAGCAGGATGTTGGACTTCTGGAGCTCGACGTCGCCATGCGACTTCTCGGCGAAATCGATGCGCTTGTAGTGGTTGTAGACGGCCACCGCCAGCTTCTTCTTCGCCTGCTCCTGCCCGATCACGTACTCGTCGAGCAGGCCCTTGATCTCTTTGGGCTTGGGGAGGGACGTGTCCTGCTGCTGCTCGAGCATCCGGTCCTCGGCGATGATGTCGAGGCAGATGTCGACGCACTCATCGCAGATGAAGACCGTCGGACCGGCGATCAGTTTCTTCACCTCTCGCTGGCTCTTGTTGCAGAACGAGCACCTAAGGACTTCGTCGCCGCTGTCTTTCTTCGGCATTTCTCCTCCGTGATGGCGGATTGACCAGGGATCCCACCGATGCTAGGAGCGAACCTGAACCCCTGTCAACTCTGCCAACTTAAACAGGTTGCTCGGCCGGCCCTATTTCCAAGGCCGGCCGGCCCCTGGCCAACCCTCCCGGCGGCCCTCCAAGGCCCGCCGCACGCCTACGCTTCAAGCCCTGTACCGGACCCGCGTCACCGGGGCCCGCCGCCGGTGATCCCCGGCCGCCGCTGCATCACCCGGTCGACGATGCCGTACTCCACCGCCTCCTGCGCCGGCAGGATCCGGTCCCGCTCCGTGTCGCGGTGGACCTCCTCCTTCGACTTCCCCGTGTGGAAGGCGAGGATCTCGTCCAGCCGGTCCCGCATCAGGAACATGTCCTTGGCGTGGATCTCGATGTCGCTCTGCTGGCCCTGCAGCCCCGACAGCCAGGGCTGGTGGATCAGCACGCGGCTGTTCGGCAGCACCGTGCGCTTGCCTTTGGAGCCCGCGGCGAGCAGCACCGCCGCCATCGAGGCCGCCTGCCCGACGCAGTAGGTCGCCACGTCCGGCTTGATGTACTGCATGGTGTCGTAGATCGCCAGTCCGGCGCTCACCGAGCCGCCCGGCGAGTTGATGTAGATCGAGATGTCCTTCTCGGGGTTCTCCGCCTCGAGGAAGAGCATCTGGGCGATGATCAGGCTGGCCACGTCGTCGTCCACGGCACGGCCGAGAAAGATGATGTTGTCCTTGAGCAACCGCGAGTAGATGTCGTAGGCGCGCTCGCCCCGGTTCGTCTGCTCGACCACCATCGGAATCAGCATGCTTCTTCAATCTCCCTAGACTTCGAGCGCCGGCTCCGCCGCGGTCGCGGAGACCGCGGAGGTCTCCTCGCCGAGCAGGCTGCGCAAGGTCTTGTCGCGGCGTAGCTGGCCCCTCAGGCTCGCCAGCCGGCCATCCTCGTCGAGCGACCGGCGCAGGGCCGGCGTCGAGGTCCCCTGCGCCCGCGCCACGACGGCGAGCGCCCGCTCGAACTCCTCGTCGGTGATGTCGATGTTCTCGGCCTCGGCGATGGCGTCGAGCAGCAGCCGCGCGTGCACCCGCTGCTCCGCCATCGGCATCATGTCACCGGCCACATGATTCCAGTCGACGCCGGCCCGTTCGATGTCGACGCCGCGCCGCGCCAGCCCCTCGGCATAGTCCTGGACCATGCCCTCCACCTCGCGCTGCACCACTCCTTGCGGCAGGTCCACGGGATGGCGCTCGCGGAGCTGGTCGAGGAGCGTCCGCTGGCGCTGCTCGCGCCGTTGCTCGGTCTTGGACTCGCGCAGCCGCCGGGCGAAAGCGTCGCGCAGGTCGTCCACCGTCTTCAGGTCGGGGCTGATGCGGGTCACGAAGTCGTCGTCGAGCGGCGCCAGCTCGCGCTCCTTGACCGCGTCGACGCGGACCCGGAAGAGCTGCTCGCGCGTCTCGTGCGCGCCGTGCTCGTGCTCGCCCGGGCCGTGCAGGTGGACCACTTCCTGGTGCGTGAAGGTCGTCTCCTGGCCGGCCGCGAGGCCGGACAGCGCCAGCGTCAGCTCCTCCCAGACCCGCGGATCGCCGACCTCGACTTCGACCGGGTCGCCTTCGCCGGGCTCCTCGCCCTCGACGATGCGGGCGATCCGGACGCTCGCCATGTCGCCGCGCGCCGCCGGCCTGTCGACCGGGTTCCAGGTGCCGAGCTGGCGGCGCAGGTTCTCGACCTGCTCGTCGATCTCCAGCGCGCCGGGCTCGACCGGCGGGTCCGGCAGGTTGAAGTCGCGGGTGTTCCGCAGCTCGATCTGCGGCCGGGTCTCGACCGTGGCGACAAAGGTCAACGGCTCGCCGGGCTGGCGCTCACGGACCTCGTCGACCTCCGGCGGCAGCAGCGGGTCGATCGAGCTCTCGGCCTGCGCCTGCCGCCAGTAGCGGGGCAGAAGCCGCTCTACGACCTCCTGCTCGATGTCCTTGGCGAATCGGCGGCGGACCACCTCGGCCGGCACCTTGCCCTTGCGGAAGCCGGGGATGTGGGCCCGCCGGCCATACTCCTGAACGACCCGCTGGGTCTCGGCCTCGACCGCCGGCGCAGGCACCTCGACCGTCAGCTGCTTGCGGCAGGGGCCGACCTCTTGCAGGGACACGACCACGCTCATCTGGGGTTCATCCTCTTCTTGAGTGCATCCTGATGCGAAAGGGGGGACTCGAACCCCCAACCCGATTTCTCAGGACTAGATCCTAAGTCTAGCGCGTATACCAATTCCGCCACTTTCGCAGAAAAGTCTCCGGACTGGAAGACGGAAACTCGGGAGGTGTTGGGAGTGGTGAGCCGCGAAGGAATCGAACCTTCAACCCGCAGATTAAGAGTCTGCTGCTCTGCCAATTGAGCTAGCGGCCCGTTCAGGGGTGATGATAGCGGAAGGAGAGCGCGGAAGACAATCGGCTGGAACGCAAACCCACCCTCACATCGCATGGCTTCTAACCGTCCGTGGCTCTCGTTCATTCCACTGCGACCAGCCGGAAATCCGGCCCGGGGTGCGACGCCGTTTCAGACCGATCCTCCTTGCACGAAGTGGACCACTTCCAGCCGGTCGCCAGGCTGGAGCGGCGTCGCGCCGTAGGCCGCCCGCGGCACGATGTCACCGTTCCTCTCCACGGCGACGGTGCGCGGGTCGCGCCCCAGACCGGCCAGCAGGTCGAGGATCGTGGCCCCCGCCGGCAGCGAGTAGGGCTCGCCGTTCAGGACCACCGCCAGCGGCTTGTCTCCGGAGACAGTCACAACAGGTGCTTGAGCTCGGCGCGTCCGATCGCGCTGACGGCGGTGATGATCAGGGCGGCGGTGCCGCGGCCGAGCTGCGGGATCTGGAGGAGCAGCGGCAGCTGGCCGTCGTCGTCGGTCCGGCCGGTCGCCAGCACCGACGGCTCGGCCACGGTGGAGATCATCTTGACGGTGATCTGGGCGCCGGAGACCGGCCGGCCGCTCTTGCTGGAGCTGGTGCGCAGGGTCAACGCCGCCCGCCGGCCCATCGCCAACTCCTGCTCGCCGTCCAGCAGCAGCACGAGTTGCTCCTGGTCGGCCTCGCTGGTCAGGTACTCCAGGATCACCTGGTCGAGCGTCCGGTCGGCCGCCGCCGGCCGGGCCCCGGGGGCCGGCGTCGAGAACAACGAGGCGCTGTCGGAGAGACTCGGCGGCGGCACCGCCGCCGGCGAAGGCACCGGGACTAGAACAGGCGGCGGCGCAGGGGCCGGAATGGGCGGCGGCACCGGGACCGGGCCGGACGCCAGCGGCGCCGCGTGCTGGCCGGTCTGGCGCCCGGCGAGCAGGGCCGCCAGCTTGTCGTCGAGCTTGCCGTGACGGATCGCCGCGATCATGGTGCGGTGCTGGTGGTCCATCAGGGCGACGATGTCTTCCTTCTCCTTGCCCTCTTCGAGCAGGCTGGCATAGCTCGCCCGCTTGCTCGCCAGCACCTGTCCGCCGACGTAGACCAGGCTCTCGATGAACGGATTGGACGCCCCCTTGTCCTCGGTCTGGACATGGAAGACGACCTCCTTATGGCGGACGTCGGTGTTGTACCCGGTGATCATGAATAGTCCAAGGAAGACAAGGCGAGCACGGATCGCTGCGCGGATTCTAAGAACAGCGGTCCAGGGAATCAAGGCGCATGTACAATTGATGCCGACCCACCGAGCCTGCCCTGACCCTCCCCGGAGACTGCCGGCGGGAGGGCAGGCCGACAGGGTGGTCCGGGAAACCGGGCCGCCTCCCGTGTTTGGAAAGGCGGGTGTCCGGGCCGCGGCTCGGCGGGTCGAGCTTACCCATGAGCCGCCTCAATGTCCTCCGGGACCTCCGCGACCGCGACCTCCGCGCCCCTATTCCGTCCCTGCCGGCTGCGGCATCGGCCGGCGAGGAGGGCCGTCTCGTCGACGCCTTCGGGCGGCGGCTCACCTATCTGCGGGTCTCGGTCACCGACCGCTGCAACCTGCGCTGCACCTACTGCCTGCCCGAGGACGCCGACTTCCCGTTCGGCGACAAGGCCTTCCTCTCCCCGGACGAGATCGAAGCGCTGGTCGGCGCCCTGGCGCGGCTCGGCATCCGGCGGGTGCGGCTGACCGGCGGCGAGCCGCTGGTGCGCAAGGACATCCTGGAGATCGCGCGGCGGATCAAGGCCCTCCCCGGTGTCGAGAACCTCGCGCTCTCGACCAACGGCACGGAGCTCGAACGGCTCGCCCCGGCCCTCAAGGCGGCCGGTATCGACCGCGTCAACATCAGCCTCGACAGCCTCGACCCGGAGGTCTTCCGCGCCCTCACCCGCCGCGGCGACCTGGAGTCGGTATGGCGCGGCGTCGAGGCGGCGCTCGCGGCCGGTCTCGACCCGGTCAAGCTCAACGCCGTGCTGCTGCCGCAGAATCGGGACGACGTCGAGCGGCTGGTCGCCCTGACGCTCGACCGGCCGTTGACGGTCCGTTTTATCGAGAGGATGCCGACGGCGGTGAACCACGACCTGCAGGAGGCCGAGTTCGTCTCCTGCGCGGAGGTCCGGCAGCGCATCGAAGCGCGTTTCGGCGTCCTGGAGCCGCTGGGGTCCGACGAGACCGGCCCCCGCACCGGCCCGGCCCGCGTCTTCCGCGTCCCCGGCGCCCGCGGCGCGGTCGGCTTCATCACACCGCTCTCCCACACCTTCTGCGCCGACTGCAACCGGCTGCGCCTGACGGCGCGCGGCGAGCTCCGGCTCTGCCTGTTCGCCGAACGCTCGCATCCGCTGCGGCCGCTGCTCGCCGGGTCCGCAGCCGACCTCGAAGCGGAGATCCTCCGCGCCCTCCAGGACAAACCCGCCGAGCACATGCTGAGACAGGGGAGCTACGGCAACCTCGCCAGCTTCATGCAGATCGGGGGGTAGCTCGAGAGCAGGCCCGCAGCCTCAAGCGTGTGCCGCTGCGGGCTCAGCGAACAGCTCGGTCAGCCCCGCGACCGCGGTCTCGGACCCTTTCAGCAGCCAGCGAGTGAAGAAGAGGATCTCAAGGTTCTCGACCGCTCCGGTTCGCGGGTTCCGGCGCGCCATGACGTTGTATGCCAACGGCTCCGTCTCCTGTTCCGGATAGGGCGGAAGCTTGCTGATATAGAGGATGTCCCCCGTCTCGTCGTACTCGAAGGTCAAGGGCGTCTCCATTCCGGATCTCCTTTGGGAAGCCTCCGCGTCACATAGGCAGTGACGATCCAATGCCGGAGGACGGCTCCCCGGGTAGATACAACGGCAATCACCAGGTACTTGCCCTCCAGCAGGTCGTCGAACCAGCGGGCAAAGAGCCGGGTGTCCGGATAGTCGTCATCCTTCCGCACTTCGTCAGGATCGGCAAGCGTGGTGGCCAGTTGGTCCCGGTATACAGGCAGCAGCTCGGGATGCCGCTCAGCCACATGCCGCTCCCGCTCCTCCGTCCATTCTACGTCCCCTCCCAGGTAAGGGCATCGGAATTTCATCTCTCATTCCTCATGTACGGGCGAAGGCTATTTCTTTCGTCTCGTTCCTGGAAGTGGCTGTAAGATTCTCTGGAGCGCGTCTTGCAAATCCAGGCGACGGAATGGCAGTACACCGCATCGATCTGAGGCCCAAGCCACGGCCGCAGCGGCGCTTCCGCAAGCGTTTTCTGCTGCTTCTCCTCCTCGTATTCGTGCTCGTGGGCTTCTTCATCCTCCGGCCATTCTGGCGTCTGACCGGCCAGTTCGACGAGATCACGTTCCGCCAGCCGTCGCGGCTCTATGCCCGGCCGGCCGTGCTCGAGGACGAGCGGCGCTACTCGCTGGACCAGCTCGTGGCCGACCTCAGCGCCGAAGGCTACCGCGAAGCCGAAGAGGGCCCCCGGCTCCCCGCCGGACGCTTCCAGCGCGACGCCGACAGCCTCACCGTCCACCTGCGGAGCTTCCCCACTGCCGAAGGACCCGGCGGCGGACAGGTGATCCATGCCGGCTTCCGCAACGGCCGCATCCACCGCCTGGAGCAGGACGGGCGATCGGTCGCCTCCGTGACGCTGGAGCCGCCGCTGCTCGCCTCGTACTACGGCGACGACCTGCTGGAGCGCCGGCCCGTGACCTTCGACGAGGTCTCCCAGGAGCTCGTCGCCTCCGTGCTCGCCGCCGAGGACGCCAACTTCTTCCGTCACCCCGGGTTCTCGCCCTCCGGCGTGCTGCGTGCGCTGTGGGTGAACTTCCGCGGCGGCGAGATCCGCCAGGGCGGCAGCACGCTCACCCAGCAGCTCGTCAAGAACGTCTACCTGAGCCACGAGCGCACCTGGGGCCGTAAGGGCCAGGAGCTGGTGCTCGCCCTGCTGCTGGAGATGCGCTACACCAAGAACGAGATCCTGGAGGCCTACCTCAACGAGATCTACCTCGGCGCGAGCGGCGGCGTGAACCTGATGGGGGTGGGGGCCGCCTCGCGCGCCTACTTCGGCAAGGACGCCAGCCAACTCGACCTCGGCGAGGCCGCGACCCTGGCCGGCATGATCCGCGCGCCGGCCCAGTATTCGCCGCTCTCCCATCCCGAGAAGGCCAAGGAGCGCCGCGACTTGGTGATCCGCCGCCTGGTCGAGCTGCGGCGGGTCGATCCCGCGCTCGCCGAGCAGGTCCTGGGCTCGCCGCTGAGCGTCGCTCCCGAGCCGCTGGTCCGCCGCCGCGCCCCCTGGTTCGCCGACGCCATGACGGCCGAGGCGCAGAAGCGTTTCGGCATCGACGACCTCGCCGACGGCGGCTATGTCCTGTTCTCGACCCTGGACTGGCGCGATCAGCGGGCCGCCCAGGAGGCGGTCGCCCAGGGGGTCGAAAAGGCCGAGCGGGGTTATCAACGGGCGACGAAGGGAGCGCCGCTCCAGGCGGCCCTGGTGTCGCTCGACGCCGCGACCGGCGGCATCCTCGCCTACGTCGGCGGCCGGAGGTACGACGACAGCCAGTTCGACCGCGCCGGCCAGGCCTTGCGGCAACCAGGCAGCGCCTTCAAGCCGGTGGTCTACGCCGCCGCCTTCGAAGGCGGCTTCTTCCTCCCCGTATCTGCCGTGGAGGACTCGCCGTTCACCTGGGCGATGGCGGGGCACGACTGGAGCCCCAAGAACGACGACGGCAGCTTCCACGGCACGGTCACCGTGCGCACCGCGCTGGAGCGCAGCTACAACCCGGCGACGGCGCGCATCGCCCAGTCCGTGGGCATCGAGCGCATCGTGGCGCTGGCCGACAAGATGGGCATCCCGCCGCGGCGCGAGCCTTTCCCGTCGATCGCGCTGGGCGCCTCCGAGGCCACCCCCATCGAGCTCGCGACCGTCTACGCCACCCTCGCCGCCGGCGGCGTACGGCCGCCGGTGCACGGCATAGCGGCGGCGCTCGACCGCTACGGCAAGCCGATCGCGGCGGCCCCCCTGCCCGCGCCGAAGCGGGTGGTCTCGCCGCAGACCACCTTCATGGTGACCTCGCTGCTCCAGGGGGTCTTCGAGCGCGGCACGGCGAGCGGCGCGGCGAGCAGCGACTTCTTCGCCGGCAAGACCGGCACCACCAACAAGCGGCGCGACAGCTGGTTCGCCGGCTTTTCGCCGACCCGCGCCACCGTGGTCTGGGTGGGCTACGACGACAACTCGGTCACCCGGCTCTCGGGCGCCCGCGCCGCGCTGCCGATCTGGATCCGTTTCACCGACGACGCCGCCCGGCGCGACGGCCGCCGCACTTTCCGCCAGCCGAAAGGGCTGACCACCGTCGCGGTCGACCCGACGACCGGCAAGCTCGCCGGCGAGTACTGCCCGCGGATCGTCGAGGTCTTCCCGGAGGGCAAGGCGCCGACCGAGGTCTGCACCCAGCACACCTTCTACGACACCCAGGTCCTGGCCGACGCGGGCGAGGTGTCCGGCGACACCGAGGTGGGGATCGAAGAGGCCGCGGATGCCGCCGAGGAGGCGGTCGAAGAGGCGGTGGCCGAGGCCAAAGGCAAGCCCCACCCCTTCCGGCGCTGGCTGCGCAAGGTCTTTGGAGAAAAAGACAAGGACAAGGGCCAGAGCGAAGACGAGCAGAAGCCCCCCGCTCCCTAGGGAATCCGCGGCGCCAGATACCCGACCAGCTTCTCCCGGCCCGGGGCGGCGTAGTGGACCGGGTCCCCGAAGTCCTCGTCGGTCCAGGGGATGTCGCGCGCCACATCCGCCAGCTCCCCCACCCCCTCGGCTCCCAGCCGCCGCAGCACGTCGTTCAAGCGCGCGATCTCGTGCGGCGCCGCGGCCGGGTCGAGCTCCGGGTACCAGCCGGCGAGGTGCGCAAGGTCGGCCTCGCGGTGCGCGGCGCGGAGGCGCAACGGCTGCGTCATCAGCACGACCGTCGCGCCGCGCGACCCGGCGAGCGCCACGAACGAGCGGACATTGCGCTCGAAGGCCGCGATCCCTGCCTCCCCGATCCGCTCCCGCCGCCGGCCGCTCCCCTTCACCGCCAGCGCCTGCCAGGGGTCGGACGGCCCTCCCGCAAGACCGCGCAGCCTCTCCACCAGCAGCAAGCGGTCGAGCCACGACGGCGGCGGCAGGTCGAGCCCCAACGCCTTGCGGCTGATGCCGGCGTGCCCACCGTCGTATTGTGGGTCGAACGGCTCGTGCGAAGCGGGCTGGAGGTCATTGACCGCGTGGTAGAGGAGGACGACGTCGGGCGCCAGGTCGACATCGCGGATAGCCAGCGAGATCAGGCTCTCCAAGGTGGTCCAGCCGGGAAAGCCGGCGTTCCAGACCTCGACCGGCCGGCCGCTCGCGCGTAACCGCTCCTCCAGCCGGCTCGGCCAGGTGGCGCCGTTGTCGTCGGCCAGCACGTCGAAGGTGGTCGAGCCGCCCGCCGCGACCACCCGCCGGACGCCCGGGGGCTTGGCCCGGGGCCGCTCCGGCGAACGGTAGCCCAGGCGGTTCAGCGCCGCGCTCTTGCCGAAGACCACGGCGGCCGCGCCCGGGCGCGGGGCGGTGTTGAGGAAGGGGTGGTCGCGGCAGATGCTCCGCAGCAGCAGGACCTGGTCGTAGAACTCGGCGGCCCGCGTCCGCGGCCAGGCGCCGCCGCCGACCCGGCCCGCCACCCGCAGCCCGGCCTCCGCGAGCACTAGCAGCGACATAGCCGCCAGGAGCGCCAGGAGCAGCCCACCCACGAGTCGTGCCACCGGTTTCATCAGGACCGACAGTCTATCGCTTGGGAGCGGCCCAGGCGGGCACCGTTCCCTCCTGCGGGAATTTGCGCCCCCTCCGACGCGATATGATGGGGTGCTCCGCTGCCTTCATGGAGGCGAGCTTCAAACCCTGATGTCCAAGACTTCCGCCATTCTGGTCGAGCGCGCACGCACGCACAACCTCAAAGGTGTGTCCTGCCGCGTGCCGCACCGCGCCGTGACCGTGGTCACCGGCCCCTCGGGGGCCGGCAAGTCGTCGCTCGCCTTCGACACCATCTACGCCGAGGGGCAGCGCCGCTTTGTCGAGTCGATGTCCACCTACGCCCGGCAGTTCCTCGACCAGATGGAACGGCCGCCGGTCGACGCTATCGACAACATCCTCCCCGCCGTGGCGCTCGAAGCCAAGAACGCCGTCCGCAACGCCCGCTCGACGGTCGGCACGATCACCGAGATCTACGACGTCCTGCGGCTCCTCTACACCCATCTCGGCGAGATCGGCTGCCCGCGCGGCCACGGGCCGGTGCGCGCCTACACCCCCGAGGACGCGGCGGCCGACCTGCTCGCCGGCGCCGTGGGCGGGACGTTCACTCTGGTGGTCCGCCTGCCGCGGCCCAAGCGCGGCGCCGACGAGGCGCTGGCCGAGCTGATCCGCCAGGGCTTCCAGCGCCGGCTCGACGGTCTCGATGACAGGGACGAAGTGGTACGCATGGAGCCCGGCGAGAAGTGGCCGGCGAAACGCGACCCGCTCCCCCTGGTGCTCGGCCGCTTCACCGCCCGGCCCGACGCCATGGCCCGCGTCGTCGACACGCTGGAGCAGGCGTGGCGCATGGACGACGGCCGGGTCGAGGCGCGCGGCCCCGAAGGCGTGCGCTACTACAGCCGCGAGATCTCCTGCACGATCTGCGGCGAGACGGTGCGCCGGCCGACGCCGCCGCTCTTCTCGTTCAACTCGCCGCTCGGCGCCTGCCCCACCTGCCAGGGCTTCGGCCGGGTGATCGGCATCGACCGCGAGCGCGTCATCCCCGACCCGCGGCGGACCCTGTCCGAGCGCCCTATCGCGCCCTGGAACACCCCCGCCTACGAAGAGCTCTACGACGACCTGCTCAAGGCCTGCCGCAAACAGGGCATCCCGCTCGACGTGGCCTGGGCCGACCTGCCGCCCGAAGCGCGGGAGTGGATCTGGAGCGGCAAAGGGAAGCACACCAACCTGGTCGAGTTCTTCCACTGGCTGGAGGGGCGGACCTACAAGGTCCACGTCCGCGTGCTGCTCGCCCGCTACCGCTCCTACACCCTCTGCCCCGACTGCCTGGGGACGCGCCTGCGCCCCGAGGCGGTGGCCGTGCGGCTCGCAGGCCGGTCGCTGCCAGAGCTGACGGCGATGAGCATCGAGCAGCTCCGCGCCTGGCTGCGCGAGCGGGGGTGGACGCCGCGGCAGCGCGAGGTCGCCGGACATCTCTTCGAAGAGCTGACCGAGCGCGTCGAGGTGCTCCACCGGGTCGGCCTCGACTACCTGACGCTCGACCGCCAGGCGCGGACCCTGTCGGGCGGCGAGACGCAGCGCATCCATCTCGCCGCCGCCCTGGGCTCCGGCCTCACCAGCACGCTCTACGTCCTCGACGAGCCGACGATCGGCCTCCACCCCCAGGACAGCGACCGCCTGCTGTCGCTGCTGCGCGACCTCGCGGCGCGCGGCAACACGGTACTGGTGGTCGAGCACGACCGCACGCTGATCCGCGGCGCCGACCACGTGATCGACCTCGGGCCGGCGGCCGGCGAGCGGGGCGGGCAGGTGGTGGCCGAGGGGCCGATCGAGGTCATCCTCGCGAACGAGAGCTCGCTGACCGGCCGCTACCTGCGCGAGCGCCCGCCGACCCCGGCGCGCCGGCACGTCGCGCGCTTCCGGCGCGAGCAGGGGTGGGAGACGCTGGGCGAGGAGCTCTCCGCCCTGCCGCGGGTCCAGATCCGCGGCGCCCGCGCCCACAACCTCAAGAGAGTGGACGTCGACTTCCCGCTCGGCGCCATGGTCGCGGTCACCGGCGTTTCCGGCTCGGGCAAGTCGACGCTGATCGAGAACGTCGTCTACGGCACCTACCAGCGCTCGCGCGGCGTGGTGGACGTCGATCCCGGCGAGTGCGACGCGCTGCTGGGGCTCGAGCAGGTCACCGACGTCACGCTGGTGGACCAGCGGCCGCTCGGGCGCTCCAGCCGTTCGAACCCGGTCACCTATCTCAAGATCTACGACGAGATCCGCAAGCTCTTCGCCTCCAGCGCCGATGCGCGGGCGCGCGGGATCACGCCGGCCCACTTCTCGTTCAACATCGACCGCGGGCGCTGCCCGACCTGCGAGGGGACCGGGGTGACCGAGGTGGACATGCAGTTCATGGCGCCGGTCACCGTCCCCTGCGAGACCTGCCAGGGCCGGCGCTTCCAGCCCGAGGTGCTGGCGGTGCGCTGGAAGGGGCGCAACATCTCCGAGGCGCTGGAGCTGACGGTCGAGACCGCTCTCGACTTCTTCGCCGACCAGAAGCGGCTCTGCCGCCGCCTCCGGGTGCTCGCCGACGTCGGGCTGGGCTATCTGCGGCTCGGCCAGTCGACCTCGACGCTGTCGGGCGGCGAGGCGCAGCGCCTCAAGCTCGCCAGCTTCCTCGACCGCCCGGACTCGGACGGCGTCCGTCTCTTCCTCTTCGACGAGCCGACCACCGGCCTCCACCTGGCCGACATCGACCTGCTCTACCACACCCTGCGCCGGCTGGTGCAGCGCGGCGACGGCGTCGTGGTGGTCGAGCATAGCCCCGACCTGATCGCCCGCACCGACTGGATCGTCGACATGGGCCCAGGCGGCGGCGTCCACGGCGGCGAGGTCCTGTATTCCGGTCCGCTGGAGCCGTTCCTGGAGCGGGTCGAGAGCCCGACCGCGGACGAGCTGCGGCGCCACCTGCGTTGGGCCGAGGAGCCGGCTCTGGCGGTCAGGTAGGAAACCGCGAATTTTTTCTCCTCACCCGCCGTTCTCTGGGAGGAGCCATACTTCCGGGTTGCGGCGCCCGGACCGCGCCGCTAGGATGAATCGCTGCCCAGGAACGCATGCCGATGTCGACGATAGCCATGGATTCCGCGACCGCCGCCACCTCCCGAACCCGGGGGGGACGCCCCCGCTTCTGGTTGATCGGGACGGTGGCCGGCGCCTTCCTCGGCCTAGTGCTGCTGGTCGCCGTCTGGGCTAAAGCCCTCGATCCGCTCGCCTTCGCCGAGCAGATCCGCACCGAGAAGCTGGACTTCCTGCTGTCCGCGCAGGCGGTCGCCCTGATAGCCCTGGCGCTGGAAGCCGGGCTCGGCCTGGCCCTCCTCCTCGGTCTGCGCCGGACCTGGATACTGGTGCCCGCGACCCTGCTCGTCGCCTTCTTCCTGTTCCTGACCGGCCGCACCTACTGGCTCGACTCCCAGGGGCTCCTCGACGAGAAGGCCGCCGCCTCCTGCGGCTGCTTCGGCAACCTGGTGCAACGCTCGCCGGCCGAAGCCTTCTGGCAGGACCTCCTGATGCTGGTCCCGCCGCTCGCCCTGGCTTTCGCCGGCCGCGACCGGCGGAGCCGGCGCTTCCCGCCGGTGCGAACCGTGGCGGTCGCCGCCACGGCGCTCGGCGCGACGCTGTTTGCCTGGAAGGCCCCGGACCTGCCGCTCGACGACCTGGCGACGCGGCTCAAGCCCGACGTCAAGGTAGCGGAGCTCTGCGTCGGCGGCGACGACCAGACCGCGCCGGTCTGTCTCGACACCGTGGCCCCCGACCTCGCCGAGGGCGAGCACCTGGTGGTGATGGCGAACCTGGACGACCCGGCGCTGACCGACGCCGTGGACGCGATGAACGAGTACGCGCGCCAGCCGGGCAAGCCGCGGCTGTCGGTGCTCTCCCCGTCGCCTCCCGAGCAGCATCACGCTTTTCTCTGGCAGTGGGGACCGGTCTTCCAGATAGTCGAAGCTCCCGCGCCGGTGCTGCGGCCGCTCTACCGGCGCCTGCCGCGCTCCTTCATGGTCCAGGACGGCAAGGTGACCCGCACGTTCCCGGGCTTGCCTCCCGATTTACAGACCCCCACCGGCGAGCGCACCGCGCCCTCACCGGTTTGAACCTTTCGAGATCCGAGAAGAGGTCATCGACATGACGCACAACCGCTCCTCCCTCCGCCGTCCGGCCGCGGTCCTCTGCCTGCTGCTGGCGGTCTCGGCCCTGGCTTCCGTGGTGGCGGCTCAGGGCTCCGACACCGTGCTGCGCGGCTTCCAGCGCACCGGCGACTTCGTGCTGTTCGTCAACGACAAGCACGTGCCGGCGGCCGAGGTCTACGTCAACGACAAGATCCCGGCCTATCTGATCCTGACGTCGGCGCTGCCCACGCCGGTGATGCTCACCCCGCGCGCCCGCACGGTCGAGAGCGTCCACATCATGAAGGTGGCGAAGCAGAAGGACGGCTCGGTCGACCTGCTCGCCGACGCGACGCTCGATCTGCTGGGGAGCTTCCAGATCGAGGGCTCGGACGTGAACTTCACGGTCCAGGGCCGCAAGGCCTCGCTCAAGGTGCGGCCGCCGCTTCTCGGCCTCAAGCGCAACGCCGACCTCAAGACCTACAACCCCGAGTTCGCCCGCAGCGCCCAGGCCTACGCGCCCAACCCGCAGATGATCGCCGCCTTGAAGAAGAGCGCCAAGCCGGCCAAGGTGCGGGTCTACTTCGGCTCCTGGTGCCCGCACTGCAAGCGCCACGTGCCCTTCATCCTGCGGGTCGAGGACGAGCTCAAGGGCTCCAAGATCCAGTTCGAGTACGTCGGCCTCGACCGCGGCCTGCCGGAGCCCGATGTCAAACGGCTCAACCTCAACGGCGTGCCCACCGGCATCGTCTACGTCGACGGCAAGGAGGTCGGGCGCATCCTCGACAACGACTGGAACTCGCCCGAGACGTCGCTCAACCGCATCCTCAACGGCGGCGGCACCCGCAGCGGCCGGTAGCGCCGGTCTTGACCCGATCCCCTGAACGGCCGGCGGCGACGCCGGCCGTTTCCGTTCTCCCCGTCGTCGTGGTCGGCGCCGGCGCCGCCGGCCTGGTGGCCTCCATCTTCGCGGCCGGCCCCCGGGAAACAACACGCCGCGTGCTGCTCCTGGAGCGCACCCGCGACGGCGGACGCAAGATCCTGGTGAGCGGCGGCCGATGCAACGTCCTGCCTTCCAAGCTGGAGCCCGGCCGCTTCGTCACCGAATCCTCGCCCAACACGCTGCGCAAGCTCCTCCTCTCCTGGCCGCTCGCCGAGCAGCGGCGCTTCTTCGAGGAGGAGGTCGGGCTCCGTCTCGTCCTGGAGCCCGAGACCGGCAAGCTCTTCCCCGCCTCGAACAACGCCCGGCAGGTGCGGGACGGCCTCCTCGCCCTGGCCGCGCGCCGCGGCGTCGAGATCCGTTTCGACACCCTGGTCGACGACCTCGTGCCGCCTGCCGCCGACGCTGACAGCGGTGCCTGGACCGTGCGGCTCCGGAGCGGCGAGGCGATCGCCGCCGCGGCCGTGATCGTCGCGACCGGCGGGCTGTCGCTCCCCGGCACCGGCAGCGACGGCACCGGCCTGGAGCTGATGCGGCGGCTCGGCCATACGGTCCATCCGACCTATCCCGCCCTGACGCCGCTGACGCTCGACCCGCCCCGGCACGCGTCCCTCGCCGGCGTCTCGCTGACCGCGACCCTGCGCGCCCCGGGTGCGCGCGGCAGCGTCACCACCCGCGACGGTTTCCTCTTCACCCACCGGGGCTACAGCGGCCCGGCGGTGCTCGACGTCTCGCACCTCGCCGTCCGCTCCCGGCTGGCCGGCGGCGCGCCGCAGCCGCGCCAGGTCCAGTGGTCGGACCTCGACGAAGCCGCCTGGGACGCTTTGCTGCGGGAGGGATCGGGGACGACCGTCTCAGGAGTCTTGCGCCGCCACCTGCCGGACCGGCTGGCCGAGACGCTGGTGACGGAGGCCGGGGTGGAAGGCACCCGCGCGCTGGCCCAGCTCCGCCGCGAGGAGCGCCTGCGTCTGCTCGAGGCGCTCACCCGCTACCCTCTCCCCTGCAACGGCGACGAGGGCTACCGCAAAGCCGAGGTGACCGGCGGCGGCGTGGCCCTCTCCGAGGTCGTCCCCCGGACCCTGGAGAGCCGCCGCCACCCCGGCCTGTTCCTCTGCGGCGAGATCCTCGAC
>Ga0307468_100000141_pt1 | contig 17341 bp, 14 predicted proteins | sample atmdna_FD_203085 | JGI IMG/M metagenome (GOLD analysis project Ga0307468, IMG submission 203085) | Hardwood forest soil microbial communities from Morgan-Monroe State Forest, Indiana, United States - atmos_gases AM2C_05 | ecosystem: Environmental > Terrestrial > Soil > Temperate forest > Bulk...
CCGATCAACTCCACGATGATGTCGATCGACGGATCGGCGAGAATCTGTTTCGCATCGGTCGTGAGGAGGCCGGGCGGCAAGGTAAGACCTCGGTCGCGCGTCACATCGAGATCCGCAATCCGAACGAGCTCGATCGGCACACCGACCCGGCGGCTGATCAAGACGGTATTCTCTAGGAGAATCTTTGCGACGCCCGTCCCGACCGTTCCGAACCCAATGATGCCGACGCCCACGCGCGAAATCATGCGTCCGCCCCCTCAAGCTTCAGGGCCTTGCGGATACCTCGCACGGCCTGCCTCGTACGATGTTCGTTTTCGACAAGACCGAACCGCACATATTCGTCCCCGCCTTCACCGAACCCGATCCCGGGAGACACGGCCACTTTCGCCTCGCGGAGCAGAAGCTTCGAAAACTCCAACGACCCCATAGACCGATAGGGCAGCGGAATCCTAGCCCAGACGAACATGGTGGCCATAGGTTTGCCTACATGCCATCCGATGCGATTCAGTCCGCTTACCAACACATCACGACGCTTCTGGTAGCGCAGCACCGTCTCCTTCACACAATCTTGCGGTCCATTGAGAGCAATGACGCTGGCAATCTGCAATGGTTGGAATATTCCGTAATCGAGGTAACTCTTGATCTTGGCCAACGCTCCAACAATCTCGCGATTACCGCAACAAAATCCCACGCGCCAACCCGGCATGTTGTAGGCCTTGGAAAGGGTATAGAACTCGACACCGACATCTTTGGCCCCCGGAATTTGTAAAAAGCTCGGCGCCTTATATCCGTCGAATACCAAGTCGGCGTAGGCCAGGTCGTGAATGACAATCACGTTATGTTCTTTGGCAAAAGCGACAATCTTCTTAAAAAACCCGAGATCCACCACAGCAGTGGTAGGATTATGCGGAAAATTGATGACCAAGATCTTTGGTCTCGGGAAGGTCTGGCGATAGACCCGCTGCAAATCGTCGAAGAAGTCACTGTCCGGGCGCAGCTCGATGCCGCGGACTTCTCCCCCCGCAATAATGAAACTGTACATGTGAATGGGATAGGTCGGCGTCGGCGTCAGCACGACGTCACCGGGCCCGATCAAGGCCAGCGCTAGATGTGCCAACCCTTCTTTGGAACCAATCGTGACGATGGTTTCGGTCTCAGGATCCAGATCGACATCGTAATTCCGCTTGTACCAGCCCGCAATTGCATGCCGCAGTTTCGTAATCCCTCGCGAGGCCGAGTAACGATGATTTTTTCCCTTTCGCGCCGCCTCGATCATCTTCTCGACAATGTGGCTCGGCGTCGGCTGGTCAGGATTTCCCATTCCGAAATCGATAATGTCTTCGCCCTGCTGACGAGCCTCAAGCTTGAGACTCTGCACCTGGGCAAACACGTACGGCGGTAGTCGTTTGATGCGATAAAATCCGTCGCCTAATCCCATGAGGTCCCCTGTCCGTCATCCTCACACGCGCGAACGCATCGAGTGATCGCGCTCCGCTGCATCAGGGGGCCTATTCTAATGGCGCGGAGCATATCGAGTCAAATTATGTCGTGATTCTGTGGGGTTCGGTATCTCGACCCTTTGCATTGGCTAGGACAACAGCCTCCAATTTCGCCTTCCGGTCCTTGCCCCGCCCTGTTGATTTCTGTTACAACTGCAACACCTTTCGCTCTCATCACACAAATTAGTTTTTCCTTCCTCCACATAGCAAAACGGAGGGTTCGTGCCACGACTTGGGGTGAACATCGACCATGTGGCCACCTTGCGGCAGGCCCGTGGTGGAACCGACCCGGACCCCCTTGCCGCCGCCGTGTTGGTCGAATTGGCCGGGGCCGACGGCATTGTCGTCCACCTGAGAGAGGATCGGCGCCATATTCAAGACCGCGATCTTCAGCTCTTGCGGGAACTCATCCGCACCAAGCTCGATCTGGAGATGGCCGCCGATGAAACGATGGCCAAAATTGCCCTGACCATAAAGCCGGATATGGTGACCCTCGTCCCGGAAAAGCGTCAGGAACTCACAACTGAAGGCGGCTTGGACGTAGCCGGCCACAGAGATCGTATCCAGCAAATCGTCGCGATGCTCCACGAGGCAAGTATTCCTGTCAGCCTCTTCATCGAACCGGATTTAGCCCAGGTCAAGGCCTCGCACAGAGTCTCAGCCGATTTCGTCGAACTCCATACCGGCCGGTATGCGAATGCCCGGCGCTCGAAAGAAGCCGACGCAGAAGTAGAGGCCATTACGCAGTCCGCGAAGCTCTCCTACAAACTTGGAATGGGCGTCAATGCCGGACACGGCTTGGACTATCGCAACGTGATGCGATTGACGCACATTCCCGAAATCGTCGAATACAATATCGGTCACAGCATCATAGCCCGAGCAGTTCTCGTCGGCCTCGACCAGGCCGTGAGGGAAATGAAAGCGTTACTGAGTTGAACCATCACGCCGGTGCGGCACCCTGCGTTCCTCCATGGACAACGCGATTCGCCTTTGTCATGACATTGCACCATAAACAACAGATCTCTTTCTCCGCCACGTTCACCCGACTCCTCATGCGGTATCGATCCCACACGCAAGGCCACCGATGAAGATCGTGACCGGAACCGAGATGCAGACGCTCGATCGCCGCACCATCACCGAAGGGCATGTCCCCGGTGCCGTCTTGATGGAGCGGGCCGGCGAAGGAATTGTCAGGCATCTGGAGGAGCACTGTGGACCGGTACGAGGCAAGACCATTACTATCCTCTGCGGAAAAGGAAACAATGGAGGAGATGGGTTGGTTGTGGCTCGACTGCTACATCGCCGGCGTGCTCGGATTCACGTCATGCTCCTCACACCGATCACCGACCTGAGTCGCGATTCAGCAGCCATGTATCGTCGACTTGTTCGGGTTGCGGGGCGAGCAGCGATCGTTCGATTCCGGTCTGCCGATCAGTCTCGGCCCCTCCTCACCTCCAGCGACATCCTCGTCGATGCCCTCCTGGGTACTGGATTGTCCTCGGTAGTGACCGGAGCCTATGGTGAGGCCATCGAACTCATCAATAGAGCAGGGAAACCAGTTATTGCGATTGATATCCCATCGGGTCTCCATGCCGATACCGGCGCCATCCTAGGGCGAGCGATCCGTGCCACATTGACCATCACATGTGGTCTTCCGAAACTCGGCCTCTATGTTGGTGCGGGGATAGACCAGGCCGGCGCAATCCGCGTTGTCGATATCGGCATTCCGCCAGCCTATGTGGATGCCATTGAAAGCCGGATCCTGCTCCTGACAAGCGACAGCGCATTTCAATCTCTACCGGAACGCCTACCCTCCTCCCATAAGGGAACGTTTGGCCATGCAGGGATTATTGCAGGGTCCGTGGGAAAAACCGGCGCAGCGGCGTTGGCGGCCCGGGCGGCTCTCCGCATTGGAGCCGGCCTGGTGACCGTGGCCACCCCAAGCAGCGTCAACGATGTGCTGGAAGCGAAGTTACTGGAAGCGATGACGATGTCTCTCCCGGAAACGAAGGCACGTACACTGGCCCGCTCGGGGCTCGATCGCGTCTTAGCATTTATCCAAGCACGCACAGCGATCGCCATCGGTCCTGGCCTCTCGACACATCACGAAACCGTCGAACTCGTGCAGGCGCTCATGAAGCATCTGGATCGGCCCTCCGTCCTCGACGCCGATGCACTCAACGCCCTGGTCGGCCGGGCTTCGTTGCTGACCGAATGTAAAACTCCTCCTATTCTCACGCCTCACCCCGGTGAAATGGCCCGGCTCGAAGTCGATGCCACCACGCAGACGGTCAACGCGGATCGAATCGGCACAGCCAGACGGTTTGCCCGAGAACGCGGCGTCTTTGTCGTCTTAAAAGGTGCTCGAACCGTCATCTCTCGCCCCGATGGACTTGTCGCCATTTGCCCGACCGGCAATCCCGGCATGGCCACGGCAGGAACCGGCGACGTATTGACCGGCATGATCGTCGGCTTACTGGCGCAACGAGTCCCACCATGGGAAGCCGCTTGTGCCGCGACCTACTTTCATGGATCAGCCGGCGACTTGGCCTCCCAACACTGCGGGCAACCAGGAATGCTCGCCAGTGACCTCATCGCTCAGATTCCATATGCGCTCCAACCGACGAAAACGACCTAACGCCACCCGGCCAGCCAAGGCGAAACAGTCCGCCGCTCTCCGGAGCGCGACGTCGAACCTGTCATGGAAACTGATCTCCACATCGCACCAACATACTGATCGGTTAGGTCAGGTAATCGGTCGCGTGCTTCGCGGGGGAGAAACAATCGCGCTATACGGACCGCTCGGATCAGGTAAGACGGCGCTCGTTCGAGGAATCGCGCAGGGTCTGGGGGCATCACCAATGACAGTAACCAGCCCGACATTCGTCGTGATTCACGAATATGACCAAGGACGCCTCCCGCTTGCCCACATGGATCTGTATCGTATTCGTACACCCCACGAGCTCGAATCGACAGGACTGATCGAGTATTTCTCCGGCCAGACCGTGACGGCAGTAGAATGGGCCGACAAAGGCTGTGCCGTGCTGCCGAAGGACCGGATCGACATTACGCTGAGCCATCGTGCCGCGCGGAGCCGAACGATTCAGGTATGCGCGACGGGGCCGAGATCTGATGAGGTCCTCGCCCGCTTGCGTATACGGTACAGCAAAACCGGCAGAATACATCGAGTGTCACCACGCCGGACCTTGAACAGGGAGGCAACAACGAGGTTATGATCAGGCTGACTCTGGTCGGGGTGCTTCTGCTCCTCTCCCTGGCTTTTTTCCTTCAGAACCAGGAACAGGAAGTCACCCTCAGGTACTTCTTCGGGCTCCTTGAAGCTTCGACACCGATCTATAAACCTATCCTGGCAGGATTCGCGGTGGGATTGCTGGTCTCTGGTATTCTGCTCTTTCCTCCGTGGGTGCGAAGCCGTATTGAACTTCGCCGAAAAACCAAAGCCCTGCAAGAAGCCGAAGGGGACTTAGAGCGGCTACGCCTCTCGCTCGATACAGCCACTGGGCGTGTCTCCCCCAATCTCACCGGCGAAACACATCGAGACCGACGTGATGAGTGACGCAGACGCCTCACCGTTGATGCGGCAATACCGCGAGATCAAACGTGGCTATCCCGACGCCATTTTGTTGTTCCGCGTCGGCGACTTCTATGAAATGTTTTACGCGGACGCGCAAATCGCCTCCAAACTGCTCTCCATTGCGCTCACTTCTCGCGACAAATCCAGCGCCAGTCCGGTTCCGCTCTGCGGAGTGCCCTTCCATGCGGCGCAAGGCTATATCGCAAAGCTTCTCAAGGCTGGGCGGACCGTCGCACTCTGCGAACAGGTCGAGGACCCGAAACTCGCAAAGGGTCTCGTGCGCCGCGAGGTCGTTCGGTTGTATACACCGGGTACCCTGATCGATACTGAATTCCTTTCACCGGGAGAGTCGCATTTCCTGGCGGCTGTCGCCTTCTCCGACGCCACGATTCCATCGACCAAGCCGCAATCAGTCATTGGACTGGCCTGTCTGGACGTCTCCACCGGGGAATTTTGGATGACAGAGTTCCAAGGAGCACAGGCGGAAATCCAGCTCATGGATGAATTAGCTCGGCTAGAACCACGAGAAGTGCTCTACCAGGATTCTCGTACAAATGCCGGATCGTGTCTGACTCGCCTGCGTGGGCCACGCCTCTGCGCACAACCCGCGGGCACCTTCAATCCCAAAGAGGCTGCACAATTACTCCAGGCGCAGTTTGCAGTGCACTCGCTCGACGGATTCGGCTGTCGAGGCCTGACCGCTGGAATCGGAGCCGCCGGAGCGGTCCTGAGATATTTTCGTGAGACCCAGCCAACCGCCTCCCTCGCACACCTTCGCCGCATACACACGCGCTGGACCGGCGACGCCATGCATCTGGATAGCGCCACGATTCGCAATCTCGAACTCGTGCGGCCATTGGGAGCCGGCGAGCAGCGATTGGAGCAGGATCAGTCCACGGTCTTGTCGGTGCTGGACCGCAGCGCGACGGCTATGGGCAGTCGCTTGTTGCGAGACTGGCTCGTCAGACCGCTCCTCGATCACGGCGCCATTCACGCTCGACTCGAAGCCGTGGGGGAACTGAAAGACCGGATTCAACAGCGCGTGTCGCTCCGAGCCACACTCCGTCATGTGCAAGATATCGCCCGTTTGGGCAGCCGGGTAACGCTCGGGGTCGTAGGCCCTCGCGAACTACTTGCACTGAAACAATCGGTGAGTGCCCTGCCGGAGTTACGGTCTCATCTCCAGCCGTTCGGCGCCTCGTTACTGACCGGTGTCCGCGAGTCGTGGGACGACTGCCGCGACGTGCATGACGGGATTGATCAGGCCCTCAAGGCGGATGCCCCGTTGTCGCTCCGTGACGGTGGCTTGATTCGGGAGGGGTTCCATCCCGGGGTCGATGAGTTGCGCAAGGCGAGCACGGAAGGCAAGAGCTGGATCGCCTCGTTGGAAGCCAAAGAACGTGAAAGAACGGGGATCGATTCGTTGAAGGTTCGCTACAATCAGGTGTTCGGCTACTACATTGAAATTACCAAGACACACCTGTCCCGCATCCCGCACGATTACATTCGCAAGCAGACGCTGGTCAATGCCGAACGATTCATGACACCGGAACTGAAAGAGCTGGAAGAACGTGTCACAGGCGCTGAATTAAAACTGCTGGCGCTGGAGCAGGAGCTGTTCGAACAATTGCGCGTGCGCTTGGCAAACGAGGTGCCTCGTCTTCAAGCGATGGCCCAGGCCGTTGCGCTGCTCGACGTCCTCGCGGGTCTGGCCGAGACCGCCGCATTACATCACTATGTGAAACCACTCGTCGATGAGAGCACCACAATCCTCATTCGAGGAGGCCGACACCCTGTCGTGGAACAACTCAGCAGCGATTTGACCTTCGTACCCAATGACACATCTCTCGACTGTGAGGGCAACCGGCTCGTGATCCTCACAGGGCCCAATATGGCGGGAAAGAGCACCTACCTCCGCCAGGTCGCGCTGATCGTCTTGTTGGCGCAGATCGGAAGTTTTGTGCCGGCGACCGAGGCCCGCATTGGACTCGTCGATCGGATTTTCACGCGCGTGGGGGCCTCGGATAACTTGGCCGCTGGACAGAGCACCTTTATGGTGGAGATGATCGAATCGGCTAACATCTTGAACAGTGCAACCTCCCGCAGCTTGATTCTCCTGGATGAGATCGGCCGAGGGACCAGCACCTACGATGGATTAAGCATCGCCTGGGCTATTGCGGAGCATATCCAAGACCGCCGGCACCTGGGAGCCAGGACGCTATTCGCCACTCACTATCACGAGATGACTCAACTGGAGGGGTTACGCGAGGGGGTCAGAAACTATTGCGTGGCGGTCCAGGAACGGGATGGAGACGTGGTCTTCTTGCGCAAAATTGTGCCGGGCGGCGCAGATCGCAGTTATGGTATTCATGTCGCAAAACTAGCGGGACTCCCTTCTACAGTGATTGCCCGAGCGCAACAAGTTCTGGTCCAGTTGGAACAACCGGATAACACCATCGACGATATGTCAATATCTTCAGAGAAAGAACCGTCGCGTGCCTCGTTCCCCCAACCACATCCAATCATCGAAGAAGTGAAACAGATCGACCTCTTCTCCATGACTCCGCTCGATGCGCTGAATCGCCTCGCTGACCTACAGCGCCGGATCGGTCCAACCGGCCCAGACGATCGCGGAAAATAGAAAGGCGGCATCCCCTTTCGGAAATGCCGCCTTTACCAACATAGACTGACTCAGTTCAGTGCGCAGCGCTCTTCACGCCCGTGTTGTACTGCGCGGTCCAGGGGATTAGTCCTGCAACCGGCTTACCACCTGGGAGTAATACATCATACTGCATGGCTACGGCACTCCCGTCGGGAGACTTTGGTGAGGTATTGAGGCCTTGCTTCGCTGCTGCACAGCCAGCCTCAATTTCACTCTTCCCCGCGCACTCTTTCAATCGCAGACCTGAGATACTCAGCGGCTTCCCCATAGAACCGGCCACTTCAGGAAGCTTCTTGACCGAAGAAATGACACGATGATTCTGTTCTGGTTCTGTCACGGTAAATTCGATCAAGTCTGTCGTACTGGAAGGAGGTACTTCCTTCGCGGCAGCTGGTCCCGCATGAGGACGCGCCATCTTCTTCAACTCTTCCCATGCTGCCTTGTCGGCATAAAACTTTAGGGTCTTGCCCGGGTGAATCTTCTGCCACCATAGGCCACTCTCGGCATTCCCGCCAAACACAGCCAAGTTAATCCAGACCGCTTCATCGTAGGGATCGAGCACGATTACGCGACCCTGCAATGTCGTCGGCTTGCTCATATCGCCCCACTCGAAACGCTCTTGGAATGACTCGATTGCCAGTGCGGTGGAGGCCACAGAGACCATCAACGCCACGGCGGCCGTAACGGCCCAGCCTTTCGTATGAAACTTCATGTTCGCGTCCTCCTTAACAGGACATGAAAGAATTAAAACTGGCGAAGGTCTATTCCTTAATAACCTTAAAGCCGGTGATCGTCCGACCATCCAGACTCACTTCCATCGCGATGAGCTCCTGTGAGGCCTTGATGATCTGGTCCATAAGAGCCTTGTCTTTTACCGCCAGCCGGACGGTCGTGGCGGCATGGTACCACCCGGAATAGGGGCTGTTCTTATCCGTTCCACCCACAAAACCCCAGCCGCAGCAGCTGAACAATGGATCCGGCGGTTTCACATCGAGATCGGAAGACGAACGGCCATTCGGAGTCCCTGAGCCCGGCTCACCAGCATTCCAATATTGGATTCCGAAGAGCAACTCTCCGTCTGGATTGTCAGCCCACTGTGACCATACCCGACCTTTGAGAGTCTTAGTGACTTCACCCTTCATGGGCTTCCCACCGACAATGTTGTCAGTCGGTCCAGCCACACCAGGCGCATCAGCAGCAACGGCAAACTTGGCCGGCAGCATGACGAGCAAAGAAAACGCGATAACGGCGGCTATAAGTATGACCCTTGGCATACCTAGTCCCTCCTTCATAAAAATAACAACCACAATAAAACCGTTGGATACTTACTTCAAAGGACGACAAATACTATAAAACAGTCTCGGGGATCATGTAGCCACGCGTGATGATACTTGAGCTACATCTCTTTGTTTTTCTTCGTGGTCCGTCTCTTCGATCGAAAATCATTGTCAAAAAGCTTGATCATGGTACTGAAACCACGAAACTGTGTCAAGAATTTGTTTACCCTGTGGAAAGTTTCGAGTATTGTGAAAAATATATTTAATAATCAATATATTGTGGGCAATCTCATCGATAGTTTTTTATCAAGTTTTCAACGCGTGATGAGTTTCTATTAGAGAGTTCTCATCGATGGGCTTGCACCGTGCGCGGAGCGAGAGGCCCGAGTCCGGTGATCGCGAGGGAGTCAAGCAAGAAACATTGGCGGGCCACTTTGAAAACCTGCTCCATATCCACACGATCGATATGAGCCAGCATATCGTCCAGCGATGCATGCCTTCCGTATGTGATCTCGTCCTTCGCTAATTTACTCATGCGGCTATGCGAGCTCTCCAAGCTCAGCATCAAGCTGCCCTTCATCTGGGTCTTCGCCCGTTCAAGCTCTTTCTGTTCGACGCCCTTGACGCCGATCTGTCGAATCTCTTTGCAGACAAGATCCACAACGCGATCCACCTCTTTCGGTCTCGTCGCCGCATACACAGTAATCATGCCGCTATCCGAATAACCGGACAAGAATGAGTAGATCGAATAGACGAGACCTCGCTTCTCTCGAACTTCCTGGAATAATCGTGAACTCACACTGCCTCCTAACACGCTATTGAGCGCATATAACGCATACCGATCCTGATGTCCTGCGGCCACGCCTTTGAGCCCGAGACAGAGGTGCACCTGCTCCAACCGTTTCTTCTTCAGCAAGACGCCGCCATGCATGTCAGGAGCGCGACGCCCGTTGATGCGGGCCGCCTGTGCAGATCGCCCCTTGCCGAAATACCGCTCGACCAGCAGGTCAAGCTGGGCCTGCTCGAAGTTCCCAGCAATCGAAATCACAGTCTGCCCAGGATCGTAATGGGTCTCGATGTAGTTCAGCAGGTCCTGGCGTCGCAGCCCTCTGATGGTCTTCTCTCCGCCCAGAATTGAACGTCCGAGGGGATGACGTCTCAACACTTGGCCCATATGGAGCTCTTGCACGAGATCTTCCGGATCGTCTTGGACCATGCGGATTTCTTCCAGGACCACCTGTTTTTCTTTTTCGATTTCTTTGGGTGCGAAAGAGGAATGGTGGAACAGGTCAGAGAGCAGTTCGAGCGCTCGCTCCAGCTGCTGATCCAACACCTTCACATAATAGGTTGTGGTCTCACGTGAAGTGAAGGCATTCATCTCTCCGCCAAGCGCATCGATTTCGCACGAAATTTCGGCGGAGGAGCGCTTGCGCGTTCCCTTGAAGAGCATGTGTTCGATAAAATGGGAATAGCCTGCTTGGGAGGGTTGCTCGTCCCGCGACCCGATGTTGACCCACACGCCGACGGTGACCGACTTCAGCGTTGGCATCCGTTCAGTGACCACCCGCACCCCGTTGTCCAAGACGAGCTTGCGATACAAGACAGCTACCTGACGGAGGGATCTGGAGAACCAGCCCCGGTCGGAGCCGGCATAGCTTCCTTGCGACTGAGGCGAATTTTTCCTTGCCGATCCACCTCTAAGACCTTGACCAGGATTTGATCGCCTTCCTTCACCTCGTCGGATACCGCTTGGACTCGATGGTGCGCCAACTGCGAGATATGCACCAGCCCATCGGTTCCCGGCAGGACTTCGACAAACGCCCCGAAGTCCATGATCTTCCGAACTGTGCCCATATAGATCTTCCCGATCTCGACCTCTTCGGTAATCCGACTGATCATTTCTTTGGCCTTCTCGGCCGAGGCTCCGTCGATCGACGCGATCGTCACGGTTCCGCTGTCGTCGACATTGATCTTGACCCCGCAATCCGCAATGATGCCGCGGATCGTTTTGCCGCCTGGACCGATGATCTCACGGATCTTGTCCTGCTTCACCTTCATCGTGAAAATCCGTGGCGCGTAGGCCGACAAAGTGGTTCTTGGCGCGTGAAGCGCCTTCTCCATACAATTCAATATGTGCAAGCGGCCGGCTTTGGCCTGCTCCAAGGCCTTCTGCATTAAGGCCGATGTAATGCCGCCGATCTTGATATCCATCTGCAACGCCGTCACGCCCTGCCTGGTACCGCAGACCTTAAAGTCCATGTCACCCAGGTGATCCTCAAGCCCGAGAATATCGGAGAGGATCATGACTCGATCCCCTTCTTTGATTAATCCCATCGCGATCCCGGCCACGGCTTCTCTTATCGGGACACCGGCATCCATCATCGCAAGGCTCCCGCCACAGACAGTAGCCATTGAAGAGGATCCATTGGATTCGAGGATATCGGACACGATACGGAGCGTGTAGGGGAAAGCCTCCTTGCTGGGAACCACCGGGGCCAACGCCCGTTCCGCCAGTGCGCCATGGCCTACTTCCCGGCGTCCAGGTGAGCGAAGCGGCCGCGCCTCGCCGACACTGAACGGCGGGAAATTGTAATGGAGCATGAATGTTCTCATGTACTCCCCTTCCAACGCATCGATCCGCTGCTCGTCGTCCGTGGTCCCCAACGTCACGACGGCCAAACTTTGAGTTTCGCCCCTGGTAAAGATCGCGGAGCCGTGTGTCCGTGGCAGCGCACTTACTTCACACGTGATCGGACGAATGTCAGCCGGGCCACGTCCATCCGCCCGCGATCCTTTCTCGAGGATCATATTTCGAACTTCCGTATATTCCAACTCATGGAACACTAACTTGACGTGCCGCTCCCGATTCGGATCATCCGCGCTCTTGAGTTTTTGAACGGCGCCGTCCTTGACTTCGTCCAACCGCTCCTGCCTGGCCGCTTTGTTCGGAATCATGATGGCCTCGCGAATCCCTTGCGCCACTAATGCCTTCACTTGCACGGCGAGCGCGGAGTCAATGTGTTCCTTCTCCACCTTCCGCTTGGGCTTGCCGGCAACGGCTTGCAATTCACGAATCTTGGCCACAACCTTCTTGATCTCGGCATGGGCGAGTTCGATTGCCTCGAGCATGACGGCTTCGGACAGTTCGTTCGCCCCTGCTTCGACCATCATGACTGCATCAGCTGTCCCCGCCACAACGAGTTGCAGCTCGCTCTTCGCCACCGCCTCAAGGTCCGGGTTGACGACCAACTTGCCGTTCAGCCGACCGATTCTCACACCTGCGATGGGATTATCGAATGGAATGTTCGAGATCGTCAGGGCAGCAGAGGACGCGATAATGGCAAGGATGTCGGACGATCCAGTCTGATCGGCCGAGAGCACTGAGGCGATGACTTGAGTCTCGAAGTAATAGCCCTCGGGAAAGAGCGGACGGAGCGGACGATCGATCAGCCGGCTGGTCAATACAGCTTTTTCTGATGGACGCGCTTCCCGCTTGAAATACCCGCCTGGAATCTTTCCGGCTGCGAAGGATTTTTCCTGGTAGTCGACCGTGAGAGGAAGAAAATCGATGCCCGGCTTGGCAACCTGTGACGCGACGGCCGTCGCCAACACGACCGTGTCGCCGTACGAGGCCCAAATCGAGCCGTCTGCTTGTCGTGCCACACGACCGGTCTCGAGTCGCAGGGTGCGCCCGGCAACCTCTATTTCAACTGTGTGTACCATCTGGATCTCCTCTGGTTACGCCCCACAGATGCCCACAGAAAGAGACTCGAGCGATCTGGGACACTCCAGCCTCTGTCAGTGTTCACCTGTGCGACTGACTACTGCCCGTTGTTGCGCCTCCTGCGCAACAACGAGACGGGATGCTACTTTCTGATACCCAATCGCTCGATCACCGCACGATAGCGCGTATCGCTCACGCCACGAAGATAATCGAGTAACCGGCGGCGACGTCCAACCAAAAGCAGCAGGCCGCGCCGCGAATGATGATCTTTCTTGTGGAGCTTGAAATGTTCGGTCAAATATGTGATCCGGTTGGTCAACACCGCGATCTGGACTTCCGGCGAGCCGGAATCCGTCTCATGCTGCCGGTACTGCTTGATCAACTCGGTCTTTGCTTCTCTGAGTAATGCCATAGCCTCTTTCCTTCCTGTTCCTTTCCCTCATCCACAACGACGTCTCATACAGCCTGATCGATCAACACCTTCTCTACTTTGAGTACATCTCCCAAATTCTCCGGACACTTCCCGATCGCCAACAGACGTCCGTCTGTATCGTGAATACGAACGGGACTCTGCGACCTGCACTCGGCAGCGGCCGTTCCCTCCCAACGAAGAATTTTGGCCGCAGGTACCGGAGCTCCGTGTCGCACATGGTCGGCGGTCTGCTCATTCACCACCGCAATCCCCAGATGGTCCAACGCACGATCCAGCGATAACAGATCGTCTCCTAAGCGACCGAGCGCGTGACGGGTAACCACGTCATCGATGGTCAGCGCGTGATCGATCGTCAAGGGACCCACCCGCCTTCGTTCCAGCGCCGACATGTGGCCGCCGACACCCAACGCTTCTCCGATATCGGCACAGAGCGTCCGCACATACGTCCCCTTCGAACACACGATGCGGAGCGTCACATCCCGCTCCTGAATCGCCTCCACCTCAAGGGTATGGATGACGATCGATCGCGCGTCACGCGCGATCGTTTTGCCCGCTCGAGCGGACTTATACAGAGGTACACCCCTGACCTTCACCGCCGAATACATTGGAGGAACTTGCTCCATCGATCCGTGAAATCGGCCGACCACCTCGCAAATCGACTCCGATGTCACAGAATCCGTTGTCTGGCTCGCCAGGACTGTTCCCGTCGCATCCTGCGTATCGGTGCTCTCGCCGAGGCGAAGCACCGCACGATACTCTTTATCCCACTCAACAAGATATTCAGCAATGCGGGTTCCCCGCCCGATCAGCACAGGTAAGACTCCCGTTGCAGCAGGATCAAGGGTTCCGGCGTGACCGACCTTGACTCCGCCAAGAAGTTGCCGCACTTTCGCCACGACATCGTGGGAGGTCCAGCCTGTTTCCTTCTTGATGATCAGGACACCGTCGACGACGGCACAGTTCTGCGCGACATTCATTATCCCGTCCCCGAATACTACGAACTCGTTTTCTCTTCCGGCGAGCCGTCTTCGGCCTCCGGTTTCGCATGAAGTTCGTCCAGCAGCTTCAAGACCCGATCACCTCTCGGCCCGCTGACGTCCTTGGCAAAAACAATCTCCGGCAGATACCGAAGCGAGAGCCGACGGCCCAATTCACCACGCACAAATCCGTTGGCTTGTCCCAGCCCGGCGAAGACGATCCGCTCTTCTTCTTCCGTACCCATGGTCGTCACGAACACACGCGCAATCCGCAGGTCGGCGGTCAATTTCACGTCGGTCACGGTCACGGACTGCACGCGCGGGTCTTTGATCTTCCGCATGAGAATATCCGCTACTTCCATGCGGATCTGATCGGCCACTCGATCGGCCCGATGATATCCCGTCTTCGCCACCGCGCACCCCGCTCAGGCATACCGCCGTCACAACAATTCCACACGAGAATCAACAATTTCCACTGCGGGGACACTCCGAATCAGGTTCAACGCCTGGTCACACACTTGGTTGACATACCGTCCTTCGTTGGCCACGCAGGCAAGCGCCAATACAGCCTTCTGCCACAGATCCTGTCCATCGACCTCGGCAACGGAGAGATTGAACTGTTCCCGCAATCGATCCTTGAGACTCAACAGCACCTGTCGCTTGTCCTTTAACGACTGACTCTCGGGGATGAACAGTTCGACTGTGCAGAGTCCGACGATGATACCCACGGCGCAGACCCACACCTCAGAGCTTTGCGGCAATCTTGTCGATCGCGTAGGCCTCGATGATGTCCCCAGCCTTGATATCGTTGAAATTCTCGATGCTGATTCCGCATTCATAGCCCTGCTGCACCTCACGGACGTCGTCCTTAAAACGACGCAACGACCCCAGTTTCCCTTCATAGACCACCACGTTGTCGCGAATCACTCTGACTCCGACCGCCGCACGGGTGATCGTGCCGTCCACCACATAAGATCCCGCAATGACGCCGGCCTTAGACACCATAAAGACTTGTCGGACTTCGGCCCGCCCCAACGTCCGCTCCTTGAGCGTCGGTTCGAGCAACCCTTCCATCGCCGCCTTAATCTCGGCCAACGCATCGTAAATAATGGTATACAGGCGGATGTCGACGCCTTGCTGTTCCGCCAGGGCCGCAGCCTTCGGCTCCGGCCTGACATTGAACCCGACAACTATGGCGTTCGACGCGGCAGCCAGCAACACGTCGGACTCCGTGATCCCGCCGACACCGCTGTGAATGACACGCAGCTTGACCGCGGCGGTCGCAAGCTTTTCGACGCCTGCCGTCAGCGCTTCAGCCGACCCCTGAACATCGGACTTGATGACCAGTGCCAACTCCTTGACCGACCCTTCCTTAATCTTGGCGAATAAGTCATCGAGCGTCACTTTCGCTGACCCGGATAAATCGGCCGTTCGCTGCTTGCGGGCTCGATCTTCCGCTATCTCTCGCGCGACCCGTTCGTCATTGACGACCTGGAATACATCACCGGCAGACGGCACGCCCGGGAGCCCGGCCACTTCTACCGGAATAGAGGGACCGGCCTTTTGCACCTTTGCTCCCGTATGCGTAATCAGCGCGCGAACTTTCCCGCTCACAATCCCGACGACAAACACGTCGCCGACGCGAAGTGTCCCGCTCTGAACCAGCACCGTCGCCACCGGACCGCGCCCTCGCTCCAGCTTGGCTTCCACCACAACGCCCTTCGCCAACCGATGCGGATCGGCCTTGAGCTCCAGCACTTCGGATTGCAAGAGAATCATTTCCAACAAGGTGTCCAGGCCGATCTTCTCTTTGGCCGAGACTTCCACCATGATCGTGTCACCACCCCAGGATTCGGAGATGAGTCCGTGCTCAGACAACGCGTTCTTCACACGATCAGAGTTGGCGCCGGGCTTGTCGATCTTGTTGATGGCCACAATAATCGGAACGGACGCGGCTTTGGCGTGATTGATCGCTTCGATCGTTTGCGGCATGACTCCATCGTCTGCCGCAACGACCAGGATGACGATGTCGGTAATCTTGGCGCCACGGCCTCGCATAGCGGTGAAGGCTTCGTGGCCCGGCGTATCCAGGAATGTCACCTGTTTCTCACCGACCGCAACCGTGTATGCGCCGATATGCTGTGTAATCCCGCCAGCCTCGCCTTCGGCTACTTTCGTTTGCCTGATGGCATCAAGCAGCGAGGTTTTGCCGTGGTCGACATGGCCCATAATGGTCACGACCGCTGGCCGAGGCTCAAGCTGGAGAGCCTCCTCCGTCTGCACAATCAAATCCAGCAACTCTTCTCCGGCCTTCTCCATCGACACATCAATCTTGATCCCGTTCTCCTCCGCAATGATCACCGCTGCATCAACGTTCATCGTCTGATTGAATGTGAGCATCTGGCCCATATCCATCAGCTTGCGCATAATGTCGGCCGGGCGCTGCCCAATCAGCTCGGCAAATTCCTTCACCGTCATGCCGGGGGTAAACTTGAAGCTCTTTCTCCGCGGCTTGGTTACTTCCCCCGGCGTGCTGTGATGCACGTGCTTGCTGCGGTCGTCTCGGCGCTGCTGTACCGGAATGGCACGAAGATCCTGCCAGCGAGCCGCATCTTCACGAAGCCGAAGCTCTTCTTCTTCCCGCGTACGGCCGGGCTTACGAGTTTTCTTCGCCTTCTCTTTCAGGCCCTCGGCCTGCATCTCTTCCAAAGAGAGGGCTTTCTTTTTTCCTGTGATCACATCGATGCTTGGCACAACAGCGGGCTTGACGGCAGCGGTGGGAGCCGGAGCAGTTATGGTTCCTATAGCATATAGCTGGTCGGGCACTGCCGGTAGGTCAACATGGGCAGTGGCTGGAGCCTCAGCTTGCGGGTGCGCCGGCACCGGCTGGCTCACCACGAGAGTATCGAGGAGCACTCCGCCTGTGCCCACCGATTCAACTGTGGGTAGGGACGCAGCCTCTTCAGCTGGCACGCCATCGGCTCTCTTGCGCTTGATCAGAATGCGGCGCTTGTCGGACTTGGAAGACTCCTCCGCTGGAGCAGCCTGGGCCGATCCGGCCTTCACTCCCGCTGCATGGTCGGACGCCAGACCAACCTTACTCCGTTCACCTCGAACTGTATCGGCCTCGGCCGCCCTGCCCGTCGCTTTGAGTCTCGGACCGAGCTTCTCCAA
>Ga0307468_100000142_pt1 | contig 17284 bp, 19 predicted proteins | sample atmdna_FD_203085 | JGI IMG/M metagenome (GOLD analysis project Ga0307468, IMG submission 203085) | Hardwood forest soil microbial communities from Morgan-Monroe State Forest, Indiana, United States - atmos_gases AM2C_05 | ecosystem: Environmental > Terrestrial > Soil > Temperate forest > Bulk...
CTGCCCTGGATGGACATGCCGTTCGTCTTCTTCGGGCACAGCATGGGCGGCATGATCAGCTTCGAGCTGTCGCGCGAGCTGCGCCGCCGTGGCAAGACAATGCCGCTGCACATCTTCGTCTCGGGCCGGCGGGCGCCCCAGCAGCCCGCCCGCGAGGAGCCGATCCACGACCTGCCGGAGCCGGAGTTCATCGAGAAGCTCCGCGAGCTCAACGGTACGCCCGAAGAGGTGCTCCAGCACGCCGAGCTGATGAAGCTGCTGGTGCCGGTCCTGCGGGCCGACTTCGCGGTCAACGAGACCTACACCTACACCGAGGAGGAGCCCTTCGACTTCGGGATCTCCGCCTTCGGCGGTCTCGGCGACGTGGAGGTCACCAAGGAGGACGTGGAGAACTGGCGCATTCACACCCGCGGCCGGTTCCGGATGCGCATGCTGCCGGGCGACCACTTCTTCCTGCACAGCGCCAAGGATCTGATCACCGAGGCGATCGCCCGCGATCTCGCCGAGCTGCGCCAGCCGGTCCCCTAGCCGGCGGTCGTCGTGATCACTCCTTTTCCGCAGCGTCCGGCCGCTCCCGGCCTGGAGCTCCCGCCGGGGGAGATCCACGTCTGGTACGTCCGGCTCGACCCGCCCCAAGAGCGGGTCGAGCAGCTCGGCCGTCCTCTCACCAAAGACGAGTGGGAGCGCGCCAACCGCTTCCGCTTCGACCAGCACCGCCGCCAGTATGTGGTGGGCCGCGGCGCGCTGCGCACGCTGCTCGCCGCCTACCAGGGGACCCGGCCCGAGCTGGTTCGTTTTACCTACGGTCCGCGCGGCAAGCCGTTCCTCGACGCCTCGCAGAACCAGGACGGCGCCGGCACCCTCTTCTTCAATCTCTCCAACTCCAGCGAGCGGGCCCTGGTGGGCTTCGCGCGCGGCCTGGAGATCGGCGTCGACCTGGAGTACATGAAGCCGATGCCGGACCTGGAGCAGATCGCCGAGCGGTTCTTCTCGGTCCCGGAGCGCGACGTGCTGCGGCAGCTCCCGGCGGCACAGAAGCCGGAAGGGTTCTTCAACTGCTGGACCCGCAAGGAGGCCTATCTCAAGGCCGTGGGAGAGGGCCTCGCGCTGCCGCTCGACTCGTTCGACGTGACGCTCGCCCCCGGCGAGCCGGCCCGCATGCTCGCGGTTGAAGGCGACGCCGAGCGCGCCACCCGCTGGCACTACTGGCACCTCCGTCCGGCCGAGGACTACATCGGCGCCGTCGCCATCGAAGGGACGGTCGAAGGGCGGGAGTGGACGGTGCGGACGTTGGGCTTTCCCTAACGCCCCGCCACCTCTTCCATCACCGCCGCTTCCGCCTTCTTCTCTCCTCCAGATCCCCGCAGCCAGTCCTCCAGGCGCTCCTTCTGCTCCGCGGTCGCCTTGGGATCGACCTCCAGCTTCCACGACTTGCGCGGCTTTTCTCCGAACGTCACCGGCAGCCGCACCAGGCGTTCGCGGCGGGCCACCAGGAGCGAGACCTTTTCGCCGGGGCGGTAGGCTTCGAGCCGCTTCTCCAGCCCCTCGGGAGGCACCCGGTAGTCGCCGATCGCCAGGATCTCGTCGTCGACGTTCAGCCCCGCCTCGAAGGCGGGCGTGTCGCGCCGCACCTCGGTGACCGCCAACCGTCCGGCGCGGTTCTCGGTCGTCGCCCCCAGCCAGGCCGGGGCCGGCTTCGCGTCGTCCTTCCTGGGCTCCTCCGGTTTGAAGCGGAGACCGAGCCAGTCGAGGGCCTCGCCGTAGTCGAGCTCCTCGGTGGTGGCGAGGGCGCGGTCGAGCCAGGAGTCGAGGTCGGTCCCGGCCACCTCTTCGAGGAGCTGGTGGAACTCCTCCGTGGTGAAGCCGCGCTCGCCCGAGTAGCGCGCGTAGGCGAGGCGCAGGACGTCGTCGAGGCTGCGCCGGCCGCCGGTGGCGCGGCGGATCCTGGCGTCGAGCAGGAAGGAGACGATCCCGCCCTTGGTGTAGTAGCTGATGTTCGAGCTGGCGAAGTTCTCGTCGCGCCGGTAGAGCTTGATCCAGGCGTCAAATGAGGATTCGGCCATGCTCTGGACCAGCCGGCCGGGGGTGGTCTGGAGCAAGTCGATCTGTTTCGACAGGCGGTCCAGGAGCTCCTGCCGCGTCGAGAGTCGTGCCCGGTGGAGCAGCAGCTCGTCGTAGTAGGAGGTGATCCCCTCGACCACCCAGAGGTTGCGCGTGTAGATCTCCCGCTCGTAGTCGAAGGGTCCGAGCGCGACCGGGCGCAGGCGCTTGCCGTTCCAGACATGGAACAGCTCGTGGCTGACGAGGCCCAGCCAGTCGAGCCGCCCTTCGCGGGTGCGCGAGTTCCAACGGCTGGTCATCAGCACGCTCGCATCGCGGTGCTCCAGCCCGCCGCCGCCGCTGGCCGAGATGATGTTGAAGAAGACGTAGCGAGGGTAGGGCGCGCCGCCCCAGAAGGCGACCTCCTCGCGGACAATCTGCTCGGCGTCGGCGGCCGAGCGGGCGCCGTTCCAGACGCCGCCCTCTTCTTCCCCTTCGTTGACGAGCAGGTGCGGCTTGCCGGCGACCTCGAAGCGGTGGACCTGGGCATTGCCGGCGTAGAGAGGGGCGTCGACCAGGGTGTCGAAGCTGTCGGCCAGGAAGCGGCGTTCCGCGTCCTCGCCCGCCGGCAGCTCCGGCAGCGGGGGTCGCCACGACCTTCCAGTCCGGGGGCGGGACCACCCGCAGCTCGTGCGGGCGCCGCCCGCCCCCGGAGAGCGTCAGGTAGGTGGCGGCGCCCTGGAGCAGCGCGAACCTCGCATCCACGAAGTTGGTCCGCACCGACAGGTCGCGCGCGTAGAGCCTGTACCCCACGACGACCCGGGCCGCGCCGCCGGTCTCGACCTGCCAGCGGTTTTTCTGCGTCTTGCGGACCGCGAGCGGCTCGCCGCTCTCCGTGCTCGCCGTCAGGGCCTCGATGTGGCGGGCGTACTCCCGGATGAGGTAGGAGCCGGGGGTCCAGACGGGCATCATCAGCTCGACCTCGGGACGGCCGCCGGTCGGGACCATGGCCTCGACCTCGACGTAGTGGGTCTGGGGCGCGGGAAAGCGGAGCGTATAGGAGATCGGCTCGGGCATCGGAGTCTCCTGCGGACTGGCAGAAAGAGGCATGAGAGATGTCGCTATCGTCAGAGTGGCGGCCAGGCTCGTCAACAGGGACATCCATCCTCTTCGAAAAATGTCCGGAGGAGCTGGCGGGGAAATATACTCCGCGGCCATGCGAGACATGCTCGGCGAAATCAATGCGGTGCTGGAGCGCGAGACCCCGGCGCTGTTTCAAGCTCTCTCCCCCCTCGGGCGGCGCGCTTTCTTCCCGCCCGATATTCCCGCCCAGGCGGCGGAGGCGCGCGGCAAGACCTTCAACGCCACCATCGGGCAGATCACCGATGGCCGCGGGGGAGCGGTCGCCCTGCCTTCTTTGGCCGCGGCGTTCCACCTCACTGGCCAGGACCTCAACCAGGCCCTGCTCTACTCGCCGATCGAAGGGCTGCCGGAGGTGCGGCGGCGCTGGCGCGACTGGCAGCGGCGTGGCATGCCCGACACGGTGCCCTCCAGCCTGCCGGTGGTCACGGTGGGGCTGGGCCACGGCCTGTCGCTGATCGCCGACCTGTTCGGCGGCGAGGGCAAGGCGATCGCGATCCCGCAGCCGTTCTGGGGCAACTACCGCCAGGCCTTCGCGACGCGGACCGGGGCCCGGGTGCTGACGGCGCCGGCCTATGTGGAGGGAAGGTACAACCCGCGAGCCCTCGCCCAGGCTCTGGAGCCCCTCCCCGACGGCGAGTCGGCGGTCGCGCTGCTCAACGTCCCGTCGAACCCGGGAGGCTATTCGCCGACGGTCGAGGAGCGGCGGATCGTGATCGAGTCGCTGCTGGAGGCCGCCGGCCGGCGGCCCCTGGTCGTGGTCTGCGACGACGCCTACGCCGGCTTGGTCTTCGAGCCGGACATCCCGCGCGCCTCGCTGTTCTGGGAGCTCGCGGGCGCGCATCCGAATCTGGTGGCGGTGAAGGTGGACGGCGCCACCAAGGAGCTCTCCTTCTTTGGCGGCCGGGTCGGGTTCCTGACGTTCGCCGTCGACCCCGAGTCGGAGGCGGCGCGGGCGCTGGAAAACAAGGTGAAGCTGCTGGTGCGGTCCGGCGTCGGGTCGCCCGTCGCGGCGAGCCAGATCGCGGTGCTGCAGGCGCTGCGGAGCGAGAGCGTCGAAGCCGAGGTGGAGGAGGTCCGGCAGCTTCTCGAAGGACGCTACCGCGCTCTCCAGAGCGCTCTCGCCGGGAGCGATCCGGAGCTGCTGGGCCCGTTGCCGTTCAACTCCGGCTGTTTCGCCCTGGTGCAGCTGCCCGAGGGGCTGGGCTGCTCCGCCGACGCCGTCCGCCGGCATCTCCTGGAGCACCACGACACCGGGCTGATCTCGATCGAGCCGCGCTACCTCCGTCTCGCCCACTGCTCGGTGGACGCCGCGGCGCTGCCGGAGCTGGTGCGGCGGATGGAAGCGGCGGTGAAGGAGCTCTCTACAGCCCCTTGATATAGCCGCCGTCGGCCGCGATCGACTGGCCGGTGACGAACGAGGCGGCGGGCGAGCAGAGGAAGGCGACGACCTCGCCGATCTCTTCGGGCCGGCCCATGCGGCCGATCGGGGTGTTGCCGACCCAGCCGGCGACGATCTCTTCGGCCGGCTTGCCGGTCCGGGCCGAGGCCGCGGCGGCCAGCTCTTCCTGCCGCTGCGTCAAGGTGTAGCCGGGGAGCACGGCGTTGACCGTGACACCGTCGGCCGCCACTTCCTGCGAAAGGGTCTTCAGATACCCGAGCACGGCCGGGCGCAGGGCGTTCGACAGGGAAAGATTCGGGATCGGCTGCCGCGACGACACCGAGTTGATCGCCACGATCCGGCCCCAGCGGCGCTCGCGCATCCCCGGGAGGACCAGCCGGCAGAGCCGCGGGATGAAGAGGAAGATCAGGAGGAAGGCGGCCTGCCAGTCCTCCTCGGTCAGCTCGACGGCCGGCTTGGCCGGAGGCCCTCCGCCGTTCGCCACCAGGATGTCGACTCCGCCTACCCGGCGCTCGGTCTCTTCGACCAGCCGGGTGAGCGACTCGAGATCGCGGACGTCCGCCTCGATCGCTTCAATGGCCTTAGCATTGGCCCCTTCGCGGGCGAGGGTCTCGCGCGCCGACTCCAGCTTGTCGCCGCCGCGGCTCGACAGCACGACGCGGGCGCCGCGCCGGGCGAGCGCCTGCGCCGAGGCGAAGCCGAGCCCGCTGCTACCGCCGGTCACCAGCGCGACGCGCCCAGCCAGATCGCTCATCCGATCCGCTCTCCGTTCTCGTCATAGGTGTAGACGCCGCGGCCGACCTTGCGGCCGAGCCGGCCGGCGCGGACGTGCTGGACGAGGAGTTGGTTCGGCCGGTAGGCCTCGCCCAGCGTGCGGTGGAGGAACTCGAGGATCGACAGACGCACGTCGAGCCCCACGAGGTCGACCATCTCGAACGGCCCCATGGGGTGGTTGAGGCCCAGCTTCAGGGCCTTGTCGATGTCGCGCGCGCTCGCCACGCCCTCCTGCAGCATGCGGAAGGCCTCGTTGCCGATCAGGGCGTTGATGCGGCTGGTGACGAAGCCGGGGGCCTCGTTGACCAGCACGACCTCCTTGCCCATGCGCTCGCTCACCTGCCGCAGCGTGTCCAGGGTCTCCTGCGACGTCTCCAGCCCGCGCACCAGCTCGACCAGCCGCATCAGGTGGACGGGGTTGAAGAAGTGCATACCGGCGAAGCGTTCGGGCCTCCCTGAGCCGGCGGCCATCTCGGTGATCGACAGGGCCGAGGTGTTGGAGGCGAAGATCGCGCTCTCCGGGGCGGAGGCGGCGACCTGCCGGAACAGGTCGATCTTCAGCGCGACGTCCTCGGGCGCCGCCTCGATGACCAGGTCGGCGTCGGCGACGGCCTTCGCCATGTCGGTCTGGAGGTGGAGGCCCTGGCGGGTGCGGTCGGCGGCGTCGGCGTCCACCTTGCCCAGCTCGACCCCCTTGGCGAGGTTCCTGTGGATGGTCGACTCGGCCTTGCGCAGCGCTTCGCCGCTCGGGTCGTAGAGGTGGGTGGTATAGCCGGCGAAGGCGGAGACATGGGCGATGCCACGCCCCATCGTGCCGGCACCGAGGACGGCGAGGGTCGAGATCTGTGGGCTCATGAAGTCCTTGTCAGGAGACGGGGATGCTGTGGGCGCCGGTGGTCCGGGCGGCCAGGTTGCGCAGCTCGTCGGCGATCTCCAGGGTGTTGCGCGCCGCGGCGGCGGCGAGCTCCTGGAGCTCCGGGGTGGTGGCGTAGGTCTCGAGGAACTCGCGGCCCAGCTGGTGGTGGTGGGCCTCCTCGGGCTGGATCGTCTTCTCGTAGAGCCGGGCCGTCTTCTCGTCGCCCACGGACCGGCAGAACTCGACGAACTGGGCGTTGCGCACGTTGGCGATCGCCTCGCTGGCGAAGGGGCCGGCGGCGATTCGCTCGACCGTGGTGCGCAGCGTCCGGAGGTACTGGTAGAGCGGGCTGTGGCCCTCGGCCAGCGGGTCGAATCCGGCGGGGTCGGCGCCCAGCTCGCGCAGGCGGCGGCTGATCATGTCGTAGTGCTTCATCTCGTCGCCGCACTGCAGGGCGAGGATCCGCTTGGCCTGGACCTCGGGCGTGGTCGGCATCCAGAAGCCGGCGAGCTCGCTGGCCTCCAGCTCACTCTTGAGCGCCAGACGGAGCAGGGTGATGACGTCGACGTTGCCCTCGGCCTCGGACTCCAGGGTGTCTCTCTCGCCAAGCCGCGCGAAGAGCTCGTTCATCTCCTCGACCAACCGGGCTACGAATTCCTTGCTGTCCACGGGTGCTCTCCTTGCGGCGTCCCCGTCGCCTGCATCGGGAATCGGCGACCGCCGGGGTTCTCTCCGGAGGTGCCGCGGGGAGGATCGCCATCCTATTCTACCTGGGAAGGATCTCCTGTGCCTCGACCGTGCGCAGCACCGCCCGCACCGGCGAGGCGTCGAGCCCCTCGATACGGAGCGGCAGGGCGATCAACTCGTAGATTCCTTCGGGGACGCCGTCGAGCAGCAGCCCTTCCAGGATCACAACGCCGCCGCGGAACAGGGCGTGATGGGCGTCGAGCGTCTTGCTGTCGAACGGGTCGACCGAGGGTGTATCCATGCCCACCAGCAGCACGCCGCGCTCGGCGAGCAGCGCCGCGGTCTCCGGCGCAAGGGCGGTGAAGCGTTCGGGGAAGGTCCGGTGGCGGTCGCGCACGCTCTCGCTCTTGAAGAGGAGGCGCGGCGGGCTCGCGAGGTCGATGCCTTCGAGGTGGCGCGGCTCGATCAGCGGCTGCGGCGGTACCTTCACGACCCGGCAGAGGCCGAGATAGGGTTCGAGCGGCATCGCGGAGATCCCTTCGCCCCGCTCCTCGGTGTGGAACGGCGCGTCGGCGTGCGCGCCGAGGTGCGGCGTCGTAGTCACCGCCGACAGGTTGACCGAAGCGCCCTGCGCGATCGACCAAGTGAGGCGCGATTCGAAGGCGGTATCGCCGGGCCAGACGGGGAAGCCGGGACGGATGGTGGGCGAGAGGTCATAGAGCATGGGGCCTCCTTGACCCTCGGGATCATAGCCCTAAAACCCACCCGGGGCCCGGCCCCGGCCCCGAGTGAGTGGAGCCGGGCCTTCTTACCGGATGCCGGCGGGCTGGGAGATCTTCTCAATGACCTTGGCGAAGTCCTGTTCGCCGACGGCCTTGCGCTCGCGGGCGAGGTCGGCCTGGGCGATCATCCCCAGGACCCGGTTCTGGTCGTCGACCACCGGCAGGCGGCGGACCTGATGCTTGCCCATGGTGCTCTCGAGGTCGTCCAGGCTGTCGTCCGGCCCGGCGCACTGGACGTCGCTCGACATGACATTGCGGATCTGGGCGCTGGCGGACTCGCCGCGCGCCAAGACGCGGATCGCCAGGTCGCGGTCGGTGATCACGCCGACCAGGCGCTTGGAGCTCGAGCTCTCGACCACCGGCAGGCTGCCGACGTCCTGGCTTTCCATCAGCCGCGCCGCCTCCTGGACGGTGCTCTCGGGGGTGACGCAGGCGGGGTTCTCGGTCATGATGTCACGGGCTTTCATGTTATTTCCTCCTTTTTCATGGTGAAGTCGAAGTCCATCGTCATGGATCCGAGGATTGCAAGAGCCAGGCCGGGTCGCCCCTCCGGAGCGCTGTTGTAGGATAGGACCTCGCTGGACCGACCGACCCTGAACATCCCAGCGAGGAGCCAGCCATGAGTCGCGACCCCGAAGTGATCGTCCCCGAGCATGTGCCGCCGGTGGCACTGACCGAGCTCGACGAGGGCCAGCAGCGGAAGCTCGACCGCGTCGCCCACCACGTGCGCGGCCTCCTGACGTCGCTCGGGCTCGACCTGAAAGACCCCAACCTGGCCGAGACCGACCTGCGGGTCGCCAAGATGTACATGGAGATGTTCCACGGGCTGGAGGAGGGGGCCGAGCCCAAGGTCACCACCTTCCCGAACGAGGAAGGCTACAGCCACATGGTGATGGAGAAGCAGATCCCCTTCTACTCCATGTGCGCGCACCACCTGGTCCCCTTCTACGGCCACGCCCATATCGCCTATATCCCGCGCGACCGCATCCTCGGACTCTCCAAGTTCGCCCGCATCCTCGAGTTCTACGCCAAGCGGCCGCAGCTCCAGGAGCGCCTCACCGAGCAGGTGGTGACCTTCCTCGAAGAGAAGCTCCAGCCGCTCGGCGCCATGGTGGTCATCGAGGCGCGGCATCTGTGCGTCGAGATGCGCGGCGTCAAAAAGCCCGGGGCATTGACCGTGACCTCGGCGCTGCGCGGCATCTTCCACCAGCGACCGGTCCGAGAGGAGTTCCTTGACCTGCTCCGCCACTCTGCGTAGCTCTTCGCGCCTGTCCGCCCTCTGCGGGCTGGCGTTCCTGGCCCTCGCCTGCGGCAGCGGCGGCACGGCCGCCCCGGGCCGGTCGTTCGCCGACCTCACCAATCCCTACCTCGGCGTCGAGCAGTCGAGCTGGCTGGTGGGCCCGGTCTCGCGTCTTGCCACGCCCGAGGAGATCGACCAGTACCTGCAGATCCGGGACGACGCGCAGGCCGAAGCCTTCATCCAGCAGTTCTGGGACCGTCACGACGCCACGCCGGACCGGCCGGGCAATCCCTTGCGCGAGGCATTCGAGGAGCGCTCGGCCCAGGCGGACCGCCTGTACAGCGAGGCCGGCTATCTCGGCCGCCGGACCGACCGGGGGACGATCTACGTCCTCTATGGCGCGCCCAAGACGGTCGACTTCGAGGTGGCTCCGATTCCAGACGATCCGCCGATCGAGGTCTGGGTCTACGGCTCCGACTCGCCCGCGGGGCTCGACGGCCGGCGTCCGGTGGGCCAATACCGCTTCACCCGGCGCGGCGACCTGACCGTGATCTACGTGCCGCGCAACCTGGACGATCCGCGGATGCGGCGGCAGCCGCCGGGATACGGTTCCTAGCGCTCTCCTGCGAGGACTATGAGATGACAGAGGCTCGTGCCGTGCTGGCGGGGACCGGCGTCGCCATCCCCCCGCTGGAAGTCGACAACCACATGCTGGCCCGCATCATCGAGACCAGCGACGAATGGGTCCGCGAGCGCAGCGGCGTCGTCACCCGCTACTACGTCCACCCCGGGACCGGGTCGTCCGACCTGGGAGTCGAAGCGGCCCAGGCGGCGCTGGCCGACGCCGGGATGGAGGCGGGGGAGATCGACTACATCGTCTGCGCCACCATGACCCCGGACCACTACTTCCCGGGGTCCGGTACCCTGATCCAGCAGAAGCTCGGGATCGGCGCGCGACCCGCCCTCGACATCCGCCAGCAGTGCGCCGGCTTCGCCTACGGCCTGCAGATGGTCGACGCCCTGGTCCGCAGCGGCATCGCCAAGAACGTCCTGCTGGTGGGCGCCGACGTCCACACGGCGCTGATGCCGTTCTCGGAGCGCACCTTCGAGGTGCTCCACGGCCGCGACCCCGGCCCGTTGTCGGACGAGGACTTCCAGTGGAACTCGAAGTTCCGCCACCTGCTGGTGCTGTTCGGCGACGGCGCCGGCGCCATGGTGTTCCGCGCCCAGGAGTCTGACGGCCGCGGCATCCTCGGCTCGTGCCTCTACGGCGACGGCAACCACAAGGAAATCCTCTACGTGCCCGGCGCCGGGTCCCGGCACCGCCCGTGGGTCTCCTGCGACATGATCGGCACGGCCGATACCGTCCCGGTGATGGACGGCAAGGCGGTGTTCAAGCTGGCGGTGACGCGCATGCCGGAGGCGACCCGTGAAGTGCTGACGCGCTGCGGTCACACGGTGGCAGAGCTGGATCTGCTGATCATGCACCAGGCCAACCTGCGCATCAACGAGCGGGCGCAGAAGGAACTGGGCCTGGCGGACGACAAGGTCTACAACAACATCCAGAAGTACGGCAACACCACCTCGGGCACGCTGCCGATCGCCTTCCACGAGGCGCGCCAGGCCGGCATGGCCCCCGAAGGCGCGCTGGTCGCCTTCACCGCCCTGGGCGCCGGCCTGCACTGGGGCTCGGTGCTGATGCGGGTGTGATGGCCAGGAGCGCCCCCGGGCCGACCGAGATCGCCGACGCCCTGTCCCGGCGGGTCATGGGCCAGGGGAACGCCATCCGCGAGATGGCGGTGGCGCTGTCCAAGTACCTGGCGGGCCTCTCGGTCGGCAACATCCTGATGATCGGCTCGTCCGGGACGGGCAAGACGACGCTGATGCGGGCCGTCGAGTCCTATCTCGGCTCGGACCCGGAGCTGGCGGTGCGGTCGAGCGTGGTCCGCATCCACGCCAATGTCCTGGGGGAGGAGGCGGAGCGCGGCAAGCCGGGCGAGGCGGTGCTGGGACGGCTGCTCTCCCGCGCCCGCGAGCAGCTCGGCCCGCAGACGCCGGTCGCCGACCTTCTCGAACGGGCACGCTCCGGGCTGGTCTTCGTCGACGAGGTGGACAAGATCCGCTCCCACGTCGGCGGCCAGCCCAACGTCTCGGGCATCCGCGCGCAGGAGGCCCTGCTCACCCTGATCGAGAACGAGGCGGTGCCGTTCCAGCTCCCGGCCTGGGCGGGTGGCGACACGGTGACGGTCGACTCCAGCGGTCTGCTGTTCGTCTGCGCGGGCGCTTTCGAAGGGCTCTACGACGCGGTCTACGACCGGGTGACGATCGGCAAGGACAAGGGCTCGCTGATGCCGATGACCGTGGTCGAGGGCCTGGTCTTCCACCTGCGCGACTGGCTGCGCAATGAAGACCTCTTCGACTACGGCATGAGCCCGCAGTTCCTCTCCCGTTTCGACGCGGTGGTGCTGCTCCAGGACCTCGGCCAGGACGAGCTGGTCCGCATCTTCCTGGAGACGCCGGACTCGGCCTATCACCAGACCCGCGCCTATTTCGAGAGCCGCGGCATCCACCTGGCGCTCTCGCCCTCGGCCGTGCGCCGCATCGCGGCCGAGGCAGCCCGCCAGCCCCGCCTGGGCGCCCGCGCCCTCAAAGAGGTCTTCCGCCGCGTCATCCGCGACTACGAGTACGATCCCGCCCCCTACGTCTCGGGCGGCGCGCTGCTGATCGACCTGAAGGAAGTGAAGCAGGTGCTGGGGTGAGGTTTACTCGATCCCAAGCTGCTTACGGATCAACTGACAGAGGCTATTCTTGATCTCGTTGTGGCGGGGGACGGGAGACTTTTTGCCAGTCCGGGTATTCAGATAAAGGTCGTGCTTCTTGCCGTGGCGTTCGAGGACACAGCCCTTCTGAGCGAGTTCTCGTATGAAATCGCGGCGGTTCAAACTTCGACCTCAATCTCCTTCATCCGCGACTCGGCCTGAAAGGGCTGGGGCTCGGCGTCCATGACAAGCTGATAGGCGTCCCGAATGTTCTCTTCCAACTCGGTCAGCGACTCACCCTGGCTGAACACTCCCGGAACCTCTTTTAGCCGTCCGATGTACCAGTCTTCGTCCATCCAATATTCAAGCGTGAACGATCTACGCATGGCACCTCCGAAGAATTCACCCTCGATTGTAGACTGATATGACCGCTTCTATTCGGTGTTCGTCTTGCGCCGCCGCCGCGCGATCCAGAGACGCGGCAGGATGGTGACGAGGGCGAGCAGCGCCATCGCCACCGCGAGTTGGAGGAAGACCTGCGAGCGCTCGCCGCTCGCCGCGTTGGAGAGGGTATCGGCGAAGTAGGTGAAGAACGGCACCGTCAACACCAGTCCCAGGGCGGTGGAGGAGAGGAACAGCCCTGGACGGATCCCTCCCAGCGCGGCGCAGTAGTTGACCAGCGCGAACGGGAGAGGGAGGAAGCGGATGCCCACCAGGCTCCAGAACCCCCCTTCGCGCGCGAGGACCTCCTCGACCTGGCGCATCCGCCGGCCGCCGAAGTGGAGGACGAAGTCGCGGCCCAGGAGCAGGCCCATGTAGTAGCTGGCCGCGCCCCCCAAGAAGATCCCGGTCACGTTGTACACGGACCCCAGGACCGTGCCGAACACCATGCCGCCGGCGATCATCAGCGGCGTCGCGGGGAAACCCAGGGGGCAGAGGAGGATATAGGCGGCGATCAGCAGGGCGGGCGCCCACCAGGTGCCGCGAAGATGGTCAAAGGTCGCGGTGATCTCCACCCAGGAGAGCCGCTCGGCGAGGGGCGACCAGCTCAGGAAGGCGAATCCGGCGCCGACGAGGACGACCAGCACGAGGAAGCGGACCAGGAGGCCGCGCGGGGTCCGCGGCGCCGGCTCGGGCGACGGGGGGGCGGAGGGCTGCGAGGGGACCTCCTCTATCGCCCTCTACGGTGCGGCCGGCTCGGAAGCCTCGGCCTCGCCGGGAAAGAGAAACTGCCGCATCTGCTGGTTCAGGGTCTCCTGCGCGCCCGGGTCCATGAAGTTGAGGCGCAGCTCGTTGATCACCATCACCTCCATGTGCAGCCATTCACCCCAGCAGTCGGCGCAGATCCGCCGCCGGATCTCGTCGCCGAGCGCGCCGGGCATGGGACGCTTGGGGAGGGCGGGCGCGTCGGGCCGGCCGCAGCGGGCGCAGTGGACCGTCGCGTCCATGGCTAGCGTACCTCTCCCGGCAGCACGATCAGGCTCTCGGAGCGCTCCAGGACCTCGCGCGGCACCCGCACCAGCATGACCAGGTCCTTGGTCTCTTCCCGCCCGCGCAGGCCCTTGACGATCTCGTCCGGCACGTCCAGCTTCACGTAGGCCGGCCGCTTCGGGTTCTGCCGCGCGCTCTCGGTGACCAGCTGCTCGAGCGGCACCATCTCCACCCGCTCCGGGTACTTCTCGAGCGCATAGGCGAGGGCTTTCCTAGGATTCTGCATGGACGGATTCTACACTCGCGGTCGGGGTCAGGGCCTTGCGGAAGTAGCGGATCGTGCTCTCGAGCCCCTGCTCCAGACGCACCTTCGGCTCCCAGCCCAGCTTCTCGCGGGCGAGGGTGATGTCCGGCTGGCGCGTCTGCGGGTCGTCGATCGGCAGCGGCTTGAAGACGATCGGGCTGTCGCTGTTGGTCGCGGCCTTGATCGTCTCGGCGAACTCCAGGATCGTCATCTCGTGCGGGTTGCCGATGTTGACCGGGTGCGCCACGTCGCTCTGGAGGAGCCGCCAGATGCCTTCGACCAGGTCGTCGACGTAGCAGAAAGAGCGGGTCTGCTTGCCCTCGCCGAACACCGTCATCGGCTCGCCGGTCAGCGCCTGCTGCAGGAAGGCGGGCACCACCCGGCCGTCGCGCAGCCGCATGCGTGGGCCGTAGGTGTTGAAGATCCGCACGATGCGCACCTCGATGCCGTGGGTGCGGTGGTAAGCCATGGCCATGGCCTCGGCGAAGCGCTTGGCCTCGTCGTAGACGCCGCGCGGACCGACCGGGTTGACGTTGCCCCAGTAGCTCTCTTTCTGCGGGTGCTCCTTGGGGTCGCCGTAGACCTCCGAGGTCGAGGCGAGCAGGAAGCGCGCCCGTTTGTGCTTGGCGAGCCCGAGCGTGTTGTGCGTGCCGAGCGAGCCGACCTTGAGCGTCTGGATCGGCAGCTCCAGGTAGTCGATCGGCGAGGCGGGCGAGGCGAAGTGGAGAACCGCGTCGATGTCCCCTTCCACCTCGAACGGCTTGGAGACGTCGTGCCGGAGGAACTCGAAGTCGCTGCGTCCGAGCAGGTGCTCGATGTTGTCCGTGCGCCCGGTCAACAGGTTGTCGACGCAGACCACCTCGTAGCCTTCGGCGAGCAGCCGCTCGCAGAGATGCGAACCGAGAAACCCCGCCCCCCCGGTGATCACCGCGCGCATCAGGAGCGCGCTCCCTGCGCCATCATGGGCACCGGAGCCGCCTCGGTCTCGGCAGGCCGTCCTTCCGGCCGGCCGACCGAGATGTACTCGAAGCCGGCGGCGGCCATCTTGTCGGGCTCGTAGAGGTTGCGCAGGTCGATGATCAGCGGCCGGCGCAGGAGCTTGAGCAGGCGGTCGAGCTCCAGCTTCCGGAACTGGTTCCACTCCGTGACGATGACCAGCGCGTCGGCCCCTTCGGCGGTGTCGTAGGCGTTGTCGCAGAAGGTGACGGCCGGGAAGAGCGGCTTGCAGCCTGCCATCGCCTCGGGGTCGAACGCCCGCACCGTGGCGCCGCGGTCAAGCAGCCCCTGCACGATCGGCAGGGCCGGCGAGTCGCGGATGTCGTCGGTGTTGGGCTTGAACGACAGGCCGAGGACGCCGACGGTCTTGCCGGCGGCGCCGTCCAGGGCGTGCTCGACCTTGTCGCTCATCCGCTTCTGCACCGTCTCGTTGACGTCGAGCACGGCCTCGATGATGCGGAAGCGCAGCCCGGCGTCGCGCGCGATCTGCGCCGCCGCCCGGGTATCCTTGGGGAAGCAGGAGCCGCCGAAGCCGGGGCCGGCGTTGAGGAACTTGGGCCCGATGCGGCTGTCGAGCCCCATCCCCTTGGCGACGACGTCGACATTCGCGCCCCAGGCCTCGCAGATCTGCGCCACCTCGTTGATGAACGAGATCTTGGTGGCGAGGAAGCCGTTGGAGGCGTACTTGATCAGCTCGGCGGTCTCGACGTCGGTGGTGATGAACGGCACGTCGGCGGAGACCAGCGGCGAGTAGACGTCGAGCATCATCTCGATGGCGCGCGGGTCGCGGCTGCCGATCACCACCCGGTCGGGCTGCATGAAGTCCTCGATGGCCGAGCCCTCGCGCAGGAACTCGGGGTTGGACACCACGGCGAAGCGGTGCTTGCTGCCGGCCTTCTCGCGGACCAGGGTCTCGATCATCTTGCCGGTGCCGATCGGCACCGTGCTCTTGGTGACGATGATCTTGTAGCCGTTGAGGTGCTGGGCGATCGACGTGGCGACCTCGCGGATGAAGGTGAGGTCGGCCGAGCCGTCGGACTTGGGCGGCGTGCCCACGGCGATGAAGACGGCCTGGGCCTCTTCGATCGCCGGACCGAGGTCGGTGGAGAAGCTGAGCCGCCCCTCGCCCATGTTCTTCTGGACCAGGGTTTCGAGCCCCGGCTCGTAGATCGGGACCTTGCCCCGGCGCAGGGCTTCGACCTTGGCGTGGTCCTTGTCGACGCCGACCACGTGCATGCCGAAATCCGCCAGGCATGCCCCTGTCACCAGTCCTACATATCCGCTACCGACGACACAGACGTTCATGATTTCGAAACGCTCTCGCTAAGAGTTGTGGACGTTGCAGGGTTGCGCTCGCGATACCACGCGACGAAACGGCGCAACCCTTCCCGGATCGGCACCTTGGGCGAGTAGCCCAGGAGCCGCTCGGCTTTCGAGACGTCGGCATAGGTGATCGGGACGTCTCCGGGTTGCGCCGGAAGATATTCGATACGCGGCTCTACAGCAAGCTCTGCCGCGATCCAGTGCACCAGGTCGCGCAGCGACGTCGTCTGCGCTCCGCCCAGGTTCAGGATCTCGAAACCGGGCCCCAGGTCGAGCGTCGCCATCAGCCCGTCGACGATGTCGTCCACATAGGTGTAGTCGCGGCGGCTCTCGCCGTCGCCGTACATCGGCACCGGCTTGCCGTTCCACAGCAGGTCGGTGAACTTGTGGATCGCCATCTCCGGCCGCTGCGCCGGTCCGTAGACCGTGAAGAAGCGCAGGCAGGCGATGCGGAAGCCGTAGAGGTGGTGGTAGTTGTAGCAGAGCAGCTCGCCGGTGCGCTTGGTCGTGGCGTAGGGGCTGATCGGCTGGTTGACCTCGTCGTCCTCGGAGAACGGCACCTTCTCGTTGATGCCGTAGACCGACGAGGAGGAGCCGAAGAGGAAGAGCTTGGGGCCGTGCCGCCGGGCGGCTTCGAGCAGGCGCAGGGTACCGATGCAGTTGACGTCCTCGTAGAGGATCGGCTCCTTGAGGCTGGGCCGCACGCCGGCCCGCGCCGCGAGGTGCACCACGCCGTCGAAACGCCCCTCGGCGAAGAGGTCGTCGACCAGCCGCTCGTCGCGGATGTCGCCTTCGACGAGACGGTATTCGGGCCGGCCGAGCAGCGGCGCGACGTTCTCCCGCTTGCGCGCCGGGTCGTAGAAGTCGTTGAAGTCGTCGAGCACCGTCACCCGGTCGCCCCGGGCGAGCAGGCGCCGCGTCAAGTGCGAGCCGATGAAGCCCGCGCCGCCGGTCACCAGGATGTGGAAAGACATGCTTGGATTCAGGTCCCCATGGGAGGAGAGGCGGGCGGCGGCGTTGTCGGGGGCGGAGCGGGCGGCTCGGTGACGTCGGTGGTTGTCCCCATCGGATCGTCGGCCGGTTTTTCCGTCCCTTCCTCTGTCTCTTCCGTCGTGCCGGTCTGCCCCGTCGCCTGCTGGGTCTCCTCGTACCGTTTCTTGATCCCCGCGTTCTGCCGGTTGCGGATCAACCAGCGCAGCATGCGGGATTCGTTGACGCCGATGATGATGTCGTTGACCGCTTCGTAGATCTGCGGGTCGTTGATCAGCTTGGCCGCGGTGCCTTCGCCCTGGTCCAGCTTGGCCGCCACCGAGCTCAGGCGGTTGACGATCCCTTGGAGCTCCTGGGTGATCTCGCGGCCGTACGCCTCGTCCTTCACCAGACGGGGGACCAGGGCGTCGCTCGTCTCCAGATCGGCCGTGAACCCGTGCAGGTCCCGCGCCACCTGGTTCAAGGTGGCGAGCGTCTCGTCCGCCTGGGTCTTCATGGCGGGGTCGTTGAGCAGACCGGGGAGGAGCCCCGGGCCGGTCTCGGCCTTGGCGAGGAGGCTT
>Ga0307468_100000143_pt1 | contig 17272 bp, 12 predicted proteins | sample atmdna_FD_203085 | JGI IMG/M metagenome (GOLD analysis project Ga0307468, IMG submission 203085) | Hardwood forest soil microbial communities from Morgan-Monroe State Forest, Indiana, United States - atmos_gases AM2C_05 | ecosystem: Environmental > Terrestrial > Soil > Temperate forest > Bulk...
CCAAGCCGCCGCGCTCCGAGGCCCACTGCGCGGTTTGGACTGCGGCGATCGCAATCGCCGCTCTTCGACATTTTCGCGAGGGCTGTGAAAAAGCGCCGACTGCAGTCGGCGCACTCCAAACTCTCGCGCGGCCGGCAGTTTTTTGGAGTGCGGCGGCCCATGCCGCCGCTTTGGGTATCGAGGCTGCGCGGTCACGCGGTTGCCGGACCACGCAACCCGCGCCACCGCGCCACTTCGCAACCTCGCAACTGGCAACGCGTGACCCAAAGCGGCGGCATGGCCGCCGCACTCCAAATCACATCGCCTCCGCCTCCACCGGTCCCGTCAAGCTGCTCTCCGAGGTCCGCTGCGCGGTTTGGACTGCGGCGATCGCAATCGCCGCTATTCGATAGTTTTCGCGATGGCTGTGAAAGAGCGCCGACTGTGGTCGGTGCACTCCAAATCACATCGCCTCCACCCGCTCCTGTCCAAGCCGCCGCGCTCCGAGGCCCGCTGCGCGGTTTGGACTGCGGCGATCGCAATCGCCGCTCTTCGACCTTTTCGCGATGGCTGTGAAAGAGCGCCGACTGCGGTCGGCGCACTCCAAACTCTCGCGCGGCCGGCATTTTTTGGAGTGCGGCGGCCATGCCGCCGCTTTGGGTATCGAGGTTGCGCGGTCACGCGGTTGCCGGACCACGCAACCCGCTCAACCGCGCCACTTCGCAACCTCGCAACTGGCAACGCGTGACCCAAAGCGGCGGCATGGTCGGCGCACTCCACATCACATCGGCTCCGCCTCCACCCGGTCCCGCCCTCCCGACTTTGCGCGATAGAGCGCCGCGTCGGCGGCGGCGACGAGCGCGGGCGGCGTCGTAACGCCTGCGGATACGCCGAGGCTGGCGGTGACGATGCCGCTTTCGGCGCCGTCGTGGCGGATGCGCGCTTCGCGTACTTTCACGCGCAGCGTTTCCGCTTCCGCTTTCGCTGCCTCCAGCTCGACGCCGGGAAGGAGCCATGCGAATTCTTCGCCGCCGAAACGTGCTGCGAGGCCGCCGCGCGATTCGGTTTGCTCCGCGAGCAGCGCCGCGACTGCGCGCAAGGCTTCGTCGCCGTCCTGGTGTCCCTGCGAGTCGTTGAGTTTCTTGAAGTGATCGAGGTCGATCAGCACGAGCGACACCGGTTCGCCGTGCTCGCTCGCATCGGCGCAGGCATCGTCGAGTGCTTCGTCGAAGCGGCGGCGATTCGCGACGCCGGTCAATCCGTCGACGTACGACAACGCGCGCAGTCGCACGTTCGCAACGGCGAGCTGGCGATTCGCGTCCTGCAGCTCCGCCGCCATCCGTCCGAGCTCTTCGTTCTTGCGTTCGAGATCGCGTTTCAAGCGAGCGAAGCGCAATTGATATTCGATGCGCGCCATGACTTCGGCAACTTGAAACGGCTTCGTAATGTAGTCGGCGCCGCCGACTTCGAAGGCCGTGACTTTGTCGATCGCCGCATCGAGCGCGCTGACGAAAATCACGGGCACTTCGCGCGTGGCAGCGTCAGCTTTCAACTCGCGGCAAACTTCGTAGCCGTTCATCTCCGGCATGTCGACGTCGAGCAGCACGAGATCTATTGCGTACGTCCGTGCGGTCGCGAGTGCGCGACGCCCCGACATCGCGGCGCGCACGCGGAAGCGATCCTTCAACATGCCGGTGAGCAGGTCGAGATTCGCCGGCGTGTCGTCGACGATGAGGATCTCGGCCTCGTCCATTGCGCTCACAGTCACGTCCTCTCCTCCTTGCACGACGCGAGCGCCGCTTCGATCTCATCGAATCGATACGATCGCGCAAGCGCCGCGAGCTCCGCGCCGATCGCAGCGTCGTGCGCACCTGCCTCCGTCGCGAGCGCTTGCAGCACATCCGATTCGCCTCCCGCCGCGGCGCCTTTCAAACGGATGCGCAGATCGGGCGGCAGCGACTCGAGATTTTCCGGACTGAGCACGCCGCGCTCGACGACGTCGTCTGCTTTCTCGCGCACGAATCGCGTGCCGAGAAGATTTTCGAGTTGCGCGAAGACGGCGTCTTCGCGAAATGGTTTTGCTAGAAACGCATTCGCGCCGCGTGCGAGCGCTTCGACGCGCTCGTGATCGAACGCGCTTGCGGAGAGCACGACGATGCGCGTGTCGTTGCGCTCCGCGCGAATTCGCTGCGTCGCTTCGAAGCCGCTGATGCCTTGCATGCGCAAGTCCATGAAGATCAGATCAGGCGATTCGTTGCGCCACAGTGTGATCGCTTCCTCGCCGTCGGTCGCTTCGGTTACACGGCAACCCGCGGCGTGAAGCAATTCGGCGAGGAGTTGGCGATTTTCCGGCGAATCGTCGACGACGAGCACGTGAGGCTGCGCCTGGCCCGGTGCGAGTCCGATGACGCGTCCCGCGGATCGCGCGCGCTCGCGAACGTCGGCTTCGAACGCAAGCGGCAGCGCAACCTCGGCAGCGACCGTCGTTCCTTCGCCGACGCGGCTGCGGATCGTCACGTCGCCGCCGAGAATGCGTGCGAGGCCGCGCGAGATCGCGAGCCCGAGGCCTGCGCCTTCACTCGAGCGGCGTCCGGTTTCGGTCTGCGCGAATGCGTCGAACACTTCGTGCATCTCGCTCTCATCGATGCCCGGCCCGCTGTCTTCGACTTCGATGATGCCGCGTCCGTCGATCCACGACGCGCGCAGCACGACGCTTCCGTGCTCGGTGAATTTGACGGCGTTGCCGAGAAGGTTGAGCACGATCTGCCGCAACTTTCCTTCGTCGCCCGACACAATGACGTCCGCAGATGCCTCGATTTCGACGTGCAGCGCGAGTCCTTTGCTTTTTGCTCGCGCCTGGAACAATTCGCAGAGTCCGCGCAGCAGTCGCCCGAGGTTGAAGGGCGCGTCGGTTTTCGTCGCGAGGCCCGCTTCGATCTTCGATAGCGAGAGCACTTCGTTGATCAGGCCGAGGAGATGCTCACCGCTGCGGTTGATGATCGCGAGATGCTCGCGATCCGCGGAGTCGCGGCCGGCGCGGCGCTCCATGAGCTGCACGAATCCGAGGACGGCGTTGAGCGGCGTGCGGAGCTCGTGACTCATGTTCGCGAGGAAGTCGCTCTTCGCGCGGCTCGCTGCTTCGGCGCGCTCTCGCTCCGCACGCAAGCTGCTCGTGCGTTCTGCGACGACGGCTTCGAGCTCCGCGTGACGACGATGCAATGTCGCGAGTCGCAATCGCAGGGCCAGCCACAACACTGCGAGCAGAAACGCGAGCGCGGCGAGGCGTGCCCACCACGTTTCGAACCAGCGCGGCGCGACGACGAGCGCGAGGCGCGCTTCGGCGTTGCTGCGCACGCCGTCTTCGTTCGCAGCCGTCACGCGGAACGTGTAATCGCCCGGCGCGAGCTTCGTGTACGTCGCGACGCGATTCGATCCCGCGTTCACCCAATCGCGATCGTAGCCTTCGAGCATGTAGCGAAACGTCACGAGCTCGGGCGCGCGCAGACTCAGCGCTGTGTAGCGCAGCTCGAGCCGCTGCGTGCCGGGCGGAACGCGCAGCACGCCCGCGGCCGCGCGCACGCCGTCGAGCAGAACTTCTTCGACGTGCACCGGAGGCGGCACGTCGTTGCGCATGCTCGCCCGCGGATCGATCACCGCGACGCCGCGCAGCGTCGCGACCCACAAACGTCCGTCGCGCGATTTCATCGCGCTCGGAAATGCGCCCGTGCATTCCGCGGTCGGCATGCCGTCGCTCGTTCCGTAAACCGTTCCGGCGAGATCCGCGCCGATGCCTTGCATCGCCGCGAGCACGTGATCGCGATGAATGCGATACACGCCGCGATTGCTCGTCAGCCAGAGATCCGCGCCGCGTCCCGCGTCGACGACCTGGAACACGACGTCGTCGTGCAATCCGGCGCGTCGCGTAAGTGATCGCACCGTGTTCGTGGCGAGATCGAGTCGTGCGAGCCCGCCTCCCGAAGTCCCGATCCATACGCCTTCACCTTCGGCATCCATGGTCAGGCTGAACACGCGATCGCTTTCGAGACCGCTGCCCGAGCGCGCGACGAGCTCCACGCGTATGCCGTCGCCGCTCACGCGCCAGAGTCCTGCGCCGTCCGTTCCGACGAGCAGACTCTTGTCGGGAAGCATGAGCAGTGGGCGCAGCTGCCGGTCTTCGAATTCCTTGATCGGCGTCACGTGGCCTGCTCGCACGAGTGCGAGTCCCGAGGACATGCTGACCCACAGACTTCCGTCGGCGTTCTCGACGAGCGCGCGCACGCGATTGTTCGGAAGACCGTTGCGCACGTCGACCTTGTCGACGAACTTTCCGTCGCGAAGGCGCGCGATGCCGCCGCCCTCCGTGCCGATCCACAAACTGCCGTCGCGGCTTTCGAGCAGCGCGTACGCAGTGTCGTTCGGCAGTCCATCCGCTTGCGTGCGGCACTCGATGGGCCCCGGAAACACGCGACAGAGTCCGCCGCCTTCGGTGCCGACCCACACGTGGCCGCTACGGTCTTCGTGAATCGCGCGGATGATGTCGACAGGCAGCCCTTCCTTGCGCGTGTACGAAACGAATCGCGTGTCGCGCAGCCGCACGAGTCCCGCGCTGGTGCCGACCCAGATACTTCCTTCGCGATCTTCGACGATCGCGCGGATGCCGGCGCTGGGGAGGCCTTCCGCGACGCCGATCGATTCGGCGCGTGCGCCGCTCCAGCGCGCGAGTCCGCCGTCGGTTCCGATCCAGAGACTGCCGTCGCGATCGCGTCGCAACGTGCGGATGAAATCGTTCGGCAAGCCGTCGCGCGTCGTGACGGTGCGCACGACGGCGCCGTTGCGCCACGCGACGAGACCGCCGCCGTCGGTGCCGATCCACAACGTGCCGATGGAATCGCGCAGCAGCGAGCGCACGACGTCGTTGGGAAGACCTTCGCGCGTGGTGATCTTCTGCAGCACGCGGCCGTCGCGCCAGCGCACGATTCCGCCGCCGTGTGTCGCGACCCACAATCCGCCTTCGCCGTCATCCGCGATCGCCCAGATGCGATCGCTCGGCAATCCGTCGCGGATCGTGAAGCGCGCGACGTTCTCGCCGTCGATGCGCAGCAGGCCGCCGCCCGCGGTCGCGACGAAGATCACACCGTCGGCCGTCGTGTGAAATTCGCGGATGCGATCCGATCCGAGAAGCTCGGGGTGAAAGGCTTCGATGCGTCCATTGCGCAAGCGCGCGATGCCGCCGCCATACGTACCGATCCACAGCGTCGCATCAGGCGCTTCGAAGATGCACGAAACGAACGAATTGCGAAGGCCGGGTGCGTTCTGCCGGTCGCTGACGACGAACCGCACGCCATCGAATCGCACGAGCCCTTCCTCGGTGCCCAACCAGAGATAGCCGTCGGACGTTTGCACGATCGCGGTGATCGTCGTCTGCGGAAGGCCGGACTCATTCGTCCACGCGGAAAGGCGCGATTGCGTCAGCGCGCGGGTGGGATCGAGCGCGAACAGGCCGGTTGCGGCACAGAACGCGACGAACAGTGCGAGACGCACACACCGGCTGCCGTGACGATGCGATTTGATTTGTGAGATCGGCGCCTCCGACTGGGTCTTGCGATCGTACACCGCGCAGTGCTGGAAGGTGCCTTACCGCAGGCAAAAGGCAAGATTGGCTCAGGCGGCAGTAAACATTTTTGCTACAGGCGTGCATGCGCATCAGTGCGGACCTACGTTGCTAGGGTCAACCCCCAAGTTCCCCAACAAACCGGACAATTTCGGAGATGATCGCGATGAAACATCGTTCCCTGTTTCTGGTCGCATTGCTCGTTTGCGCGTTCTCGGTCACCGCTCAGCGTCCTCAACTGTCGCCCGGCGTCGGCAACGCCGTTCTCCTGGCGACGAATAGCATCCAGCTCGAGCAGGCCGTGGTCGTGGTCTCCGGCGACGTCATCGTGAACAACGCCGCCAGCGGTCCAGTCCTCGGCGAAGCGGCGCTTTCGCTCGATCGGGCCGTCCGTACGCCGGCCGGCTACAAGCTGGCCGCGACGTCGGTCGACATCGATCAGGCGGCAGTCGTGGGTGGCAACGTCTACTTCAATACGCTGTTGAATCAGGGCACGATCCAGGGCACGCAGTTCACGCCGCTGGCTCTGCCGGTGTTCGCGACGCTGCCGCAGGCGCTCGTTCGCCCGTCCGGCTCCGACAACGTCACCGTTCCGAATGGCGGTCAGCTCACGCTCGACGAAGGTTCCTATGCTGACCTCGTCGTCGGCAATGGCGCGACGCTGCATCTGACCGGCGGCGGCTATGCGTTTCAATCGATCACGGTCAGGACCGGTGCGTCGCTGCGATACGCCGCGCCCACCGACATCGTCGTGAACGGACGCGCCGACTTCGCGTCCTCCTCCTCCGTCCAGCCCGAGAACAGCTCCGGCCTCACCGCCGCGGCCATCCGCATCCAGGTCGACGGCATCAACGGCTCGACCGGCGCGATGCTCGCGACGCCTCCCGCCGTTCATGTCGGACAGTCCGGAAAGATCTTTGCGAACGTCTTCGCGACCGCGGGCTCGATCGTCCTCGATCGAGCCGTGGAAGGGAACGGTTCGTTCGTCGCGCGCGACATTCGCGTCGGACAGAGCAGCCACCTCACGATCAACAGCGCCTTCAATCTGGCGCCGGTTGCGAACCCGCAGGACGTCTCGACGTCCGGCACGACACCGCTGCTGATCACGCTCACGGGCTCGGATCCCGAAGGCGGCGCGCTGATGTTCAGCATCGTCTCCGGACCGAACGCGGGAACGCTCTCTGCGCCGGTCGCCACGTCGCCTTCGAGCGCGACCGTCACCTACACGCCGTCAGCTGCGGGCGTCACGGACGCATTCACGTTCCGTGTGCGCGATCTGGGCGGAGCCACCGGCGACGCCATCGTCACGATCAACAAGACTCCGGACGATCCGCCGACGCCGCCGGCGACCGTCGTCGCCACCGACAGCCCAGTCGAAGTCAGGAAGGACGTTCCCGCGACATTGCTGCTCCGCGGCACCGCGCCTGACGGCGTCTCGCTCACGTTCTCGATCGTGTCCGCCACCGGACCGTTCCATGGATCGCTGAGCGCGGTTACGCAGGGCACCGAGGCGCCGCAGCGCAGCGCGACGGTCGTCTATTCACCCGACGCCGGCTACCTCGGTCCGGACTCGTTCCAGTTCCAGGCTTGCGGCGTGATCGCGAGTGCCACGGTCTGCGACACGGCGTCGATTTTCATCACCGTGGAAGAAGCGGTGGTCGAGCCTCCGAGCATCGCGCACGACGTCGAAGTCACAACGTTCTCGGAGACCGAGGTGCTGCTGTCCCTCGGCGAGAGCTCGATCCTCGTCGCGAGCCGCCGATTCGTGATCGCGCCTCAGGCGGCGACCGTCGTCCCGGTCACGATCGCGGGCAACGTCGCGGACTCGAACGACGATCAGTTCGGCGACAACGCCAATGCCCTTCCGGGTGCGACGCCTGTCTTCATGAGCGCGGGCGTGGATCAGGTGGGCGGCGCGGGCTCGAACGGAACCGTGCGCATGCAGTTCGAGTGGGACGTGTCCAGCATCATCGGCTCCGCCGGCTCGCTGCAGAGCGCGCAGGTGACGCTGCCCACGCACCGCGGCACGACCGATTCGCTCGACACCTTCTTCTACTGGGTCGCCGCGAACACCGACGGCAATCTCACCAACTCCGACTTCGAGTCACCGGCGGAACGAATCGCCGACGCCGTGATGCCGGTTCCGCCATCGATGCCGATCGGCACGGACGGCACGTTCAGCTTCAGCGTGCTCGATCAATTGCGGACCGCCGGTCAGAACGGCTTCACATTCTTCGCCATCCAGGGCCGCGTCGATGAAGCTCTCAGCGGACCAGCCCGCGGACTCGAGGTGCGCACGACGGCGAGCGGAAACGTGAGCGGCAACGACGTCCCGATGCTCGCCATCGCGACTCCGGGCATCGCGGCTCCGCTGACGTACCGGATCGACTCGCTGCCTGCGGGCGGAGTCCTGCGCGACAGCTCGAATGTACTGATCACGAGCGTCCCGTACGACCTCCCAACCGCACAGGTGAGCTACACCCCCAACTTCGGCTTCCTCGGACTCGACACGTTCTCCTTCACCGTGAGCAACGGCTTCATCAGCAGCTCCGCGCTCGGAAGGATCAACGTCATCATTCCGAATTGTCTGAATGACATACGAGGCTGCTTCAACGGAAGGTAGGCAATGCATCGGCGGCGGCCACCAGCCGCCGAGCAGCAGCTGAGAGAGTTAGCGCCGGCGAACCATCAACTCTTCGCTGGCGCCTTCTTGTCCCTCATCCCCATTTCGACTTTCTTGGCGGGCGAGTCCCCTCCGCCTGTTGGCGCAGAGAGCTTCCGCTGCTCGGCTCGCCAGGCTTGGCCGCTGCTGTGCAGGGTCAACGTGTCAGCGCGCAGCGCCGGGTAGTTCCGAGGCGCATTGCGCATGACGACCAGGTCGTTCCGTTGATGCATCAAGACAAGAAAGACAAGGACAACTGATGAAACACACGTTGAGACTCGTAGCAGCCGGCGCACTTGCGCTGATGGTTTCCCTCCCGATGATGGCGCAGACCCCCGAGTCATCGCTTCTTCCCGTAACCGAGCCGCTCGATGTCGGAGGCACGATCCTCCAGCCGGGCGACTACATGATCCGCGTGTTGCCGAGTGACACGGATCGGAACAAAGTGCAGGTCACCAGTCCGGACATGAAGACCGTCTATGCGACGGTGCTCACGATTCCGCATGCGTTGGCGCCGGATGAAAAGGTCGCCAATAGCACGTTCGTCTTCTATCCGGCCGGCGAAGGCCAGCCGCGTGCGCTCCGAACCTGGTTCGCAATGAGTCCGACCGTGACTCAGGGCGGCCACGACGTCGTCTATCCGACAGCGCGTGCGCAGCAGCTTGCGCGCCTGGCCAACTCGCGTGTCGTTGCCTATCCGGCCGAAACAGCCGACCTCGACACTACGAAATTGCAGGTCGTGACGCCGGACGCCAAGGTGGAAACGTACGCATACGTGGCGCCAGTGACTCCCGCCGAGAAGCCGATTCCGATGATCTCGAGTGAGTCCGAGACGTCGCCGGAAATGCCGGCCACCGCGAGCAGAGTCCCGCTGATCGCATTGCTCGGCCTGATGTCTCTCGCCGGCGCGGCAGCATTCCGCGTGGCCCGGTCGTAACCATCAATGACACGTGCCTCGAGATGGCTTCGCGCGCTCGAGATTGCCCTTTGCATTCTGGGCGTCTCGCTGCTTGGCGTTGCGCTCGGGGACACGTGGGCGCGCAGGAACTATCAGGCGCAACAGGAGCGGGCCCTCGAACGAGGGCCCGCAGTTGCACTTAGCACAGTCCGTACAGAAGCTGTTGAGCGAGCGGTTCCTTCGACGACCGGCCCGCCATCATCCGTCGATCGTGTCGCAACCTCGCCCCAGCGAATCGAAACGAAGCGCAGCGCCGCCGTTGCCGATCCGGCCGCGCTCGGACGCATCGAGATTCCGCGGCTTGGCGTTGCCGCCATCGTCACCGAGGGTGCGGATGAGAGAACGCTGGCCCGCGCGGTTGGTCGTGTTCCCGGATCCGCCCGCCCGGGTGAGCTCGGCAACATGGTGCTTGCAGGCCATCGCGACACCTTTTTCCGCCCCCTGCGCGAGATCCAGCTGAACGATCGCATCCGCATGATCGTGCCGCCTCACACCTACGAGTACCGCGTGCAATCCTTTCGCGTGGTCACGCCCGAAGAAACGAGCGTGCTCGACTCCAAAGGAGTGGAAGAGCTGACGCTGGTGACCTGCTATCCCTTCCGCTTCATCGGACCCGCGCCGAAGCGGTTCATCGTCAGCGCTGCGCGCGTGAACTGAGCGGCAAGCACGCTTTCGGGACGACCTTGTCGAGCAGTATGGTATTGCGGCAACACGACGAATCCAGCGCCGCATTGTCGTCGCGCTTCGATGTTATCTTCCGGCCGGATCGCGATGTTGCCGTTCAGTCAGACACTCACTCCCGAGAAGGGGTTGATCTTCCGAATCACGCATCGGGACAACGTACCCTGGATTCTGCAGAATGGTCTGCACTGCCAAAGCTCAGGCATCGCTGATCCTGACCACGTCTCCATCGGAAACCCTGAGCTCATTGCGCTGCGCCCGAATCGAGAAGTCGACATCGCTCCGGGCGGCACTCTTGCCGACTACATCCCGTTTTACTTCACCCCCTACAGCCCGATGCTCCTGAACATCAACACGGGCTACGCAGGAATCCGGCAGCGGAACAACGCGGAGATCGTGGTTCTCGTCAGCTCGCTCGAAGCTCTGCGTGCGAACGACGTGCGCTACGTCTATACCGACCGTCATGCGTACCTCAGGACGGCAAGATTCTTCGACGATCCGGCGCAACTCGGTACGGCCGTCGACTATGGTCCGCTCCAGCGGCGCGATTTTCAGCGCGACCCGGAACGGCCCGACAAGGTGGAACGGTACCAGGCCGAAGCACTCGCGCATCGGTTCGTTCCCGTCGGCGCGCTGCTCGGCATTGGCTGCTACACTGCTGCCATCAAGACGGAGCTCGAGACCACCTGTCGCGAACTTGGAGTCAAGGTGAAGTTCGTTCAGCGCACGGAGTGGTACTTCTCATGATTCGTTTCACCTCCGGCAATCTGCTCGACTCTGGCGCCGAGGCGGTGGTCAATACCGTGAATACGGTCGGGGTCATGGGGAAGGGAATTGCGCTCATGTTCAAGGAGGCATTTCCCGCGAACTTCCGCGAGTACGAGGCCGCATCCAGGCGTGGAGAAATCCGAACCGGCAGCATGTTCGTGACGGAACGCCCGGCGATGATGGGCGCTCCTCGATGGATCATCAACTTCCCGACGAAACAACACTGGCGCGCGAAGGCTCGGCTCGAGTGGATCGAGTCGGGATTGCAAGACCTCCGCAGCGTGATCGTGGAGAAGAAGATCCGTTCGATCGCCATCCCTCCGCTGGGGTGTGGAAACGGCGGTCTGGAGTGGCGCGTTGTCCGCCCTCTGATCGAGCGAGCCCTCGCTGATCTTGCCGATGTCGACATCGTGGTGTACGAGCCGACGCGCGAATACCAGAATGTTGCGAAGCGCAGCGGTGTGGAGAAGCTCACTCCCGCGCGCGCTCTCATCGCGGAACTGGTCCGGCGCTATTGGATCCTCGGCATCGAGTGCTCGCTTCTCGAGATTCAGAAGCTCGCATGGTTTCTCGAGCGGGAGATCGAAAGCCTGGCGTTGCCCAATCCTTTGGATCTGCAATTCTCGGCGAATCGCTATGGGCCGTACGCAAACCGGCTGGACCACCTGCTCGACGGATTGGATGGCAGCTACTTGCGATCGCAGGTGAGGATTCCCGACGCGAAGCCGGCAGACGTCATCGCGTTCAACGATTCGAAGAAAGACGTCGTCGCCGCGTATATCAAGTCCCAGGCGTCCGCCTACATCCCAGCGCTGGAGGGCGTCTCGAAGCGCATCGATGGATTCGAGTCGCCTCTTGGGATGGAGCTTCTCGCCACGGTGGATTGGCTGCTCGCCCGTGAAGGCAGGGCCGCCAACATCGCGGATATCAAGGCCGGCCTTCAGATCTGGCCGGGTGGTGCCGGAGCGGGGGAGCGAAAGCTCCGCCTCTTCGACGACCGCATGTTGAGGCTTGCGATCGAGCGACTCACGCGCTGATCTCGCACCTTCGGTCGCCGTCGTCGTCGTCCCGTTCGCTGCTGGCGCAGTGCAACTCGGTGGGGTGCGCCTAGCGCGCGCTCCACCTTTCGAGGATGGTATGGACATCAAGTCGTATCCGCTTGAAGTGGAGTTTTTTCGACGGAACTCGTATCGATCTTCGATCAAGAGACCTTCCATCAATCCTGCGAAGCGATCCATCACGCGGCACGCCGCATCACTCACGGACGGTGAGCGTTCCGTTCAACGCCAGTTCCGTAGGTACCTCGGTAACTTCAGCGGCGAGACTCTGCGTATCAGTCATCCCGTCCCCGGCAACTCCCATCGTGGCCTCTCGTCGCGGTGGACATCGAGGTCAACGAGCATACGAGGGCAGCGGCGCGACGTGCGACTTCTTCGCCCCACGTCTTCGGCCGCAGGTCCATCGACGGCAAAGGCATGCGTCGCGATTCAACAGCGCATTACGCACGTGATTCGAGAACGCGATGTGGAACGACCGTCAGATGGTGTACGGCGACGGCGATGGGCGCATCTTCTTCACGCATCGCTCAACGTGATCGGCACGAGCTGACGCATGGTGTGACGTGGTTTTCCGCCGCCCTCCGCCACCCGCGCTGTTTCAGGTGGCGACGATCGTTGAATTTCCGCTTGGACAAGGAAGACGGATCTGTGCCTCCCCTCCCGGAATGGTGTACGAGAGGGTGGGTGGGCGGGGATTTGGTTGTTTCGCGAAGGGGCCGGCAAGAGAGGCACTTCCGAGCATGCCCCGCACCGGTACAACTCGCAGAATCGCCGGCGAACGTATTCGATTGGGCAATAAGCGTCTCTATAAACACTCTCCCCGCGAAATTTATCGCGGGGCAAGTGTTGACAAAACGCGGGGACTACCCCACTATTTGTAGACCAGCTCGCCGGCAGCGGTGCTGGCAAAGCAAGAGGAGCAGGCCATGCTGAACCCACTTTCCATCCCGATCGGTGCGGTCAAGGGGTTTTTCGGACGGGAGTTGACTACCTTCCAGACGCAGATTCGCCCGGATCAGGTCGTCCAGATCCTCAGTCACGATCCGCGCTCGAAGAACTGGAAAAACCTGGCGGCCGATCTTCGGAAGATGTACGAGTACCTTCAGAGGAAGACCACTCGTGATCGCCGGGAGAGCACCGCCGAGTACATCGAACAGCGGCTCGCGCCGGAAGCAATCACGATCGGTGCGTTTCCGGCGATCTGCATTGGGATGGTGAGGCCCGGTACATTCAAGCCGATCACCGAGGACGAGTCATCGCCCCTTGCCGCTGTCGGTACCCTTCACCTCGAGCTGTCGGATTCGAACCGACGTATCATTTTGGACGGACTCGCACGTGTCACCGGCGCCCTTGAGGTTCTTGAGCGCAGTGACCGCGACCTTCGCGTTGGCGACTGGTTCAGCTTCCCCGTCACGATCTACGCGCCGACGCGAGATGCCGTCACGCTGGAGCAGCTAGGGCAGCTGTTCCACGACTTCAATTTCCTGCAAACGCCGGTAAGCGCGAATCAGGCGATCGCGCTTGACAAGAGCGACCTCTATATCCAGCTGACGAATGCCCTTGGCAGGTCGGAAACGCTGAAACGGAATGGTGGAATGGAGGAGCGCGCGGCGAGTCTCGGTACCAAGAGCACGGCGATCGTGGTCCAGCGTGTCCTTCTTCGATTCGTTCGCGGCGCGACGGAAGGGCGAAAGTTCCAAGAAAGCAATCTTAGTCGGACCGACACTCCGAATCTCTCCTCGAACAACTTTCGCGACATCCAGAAAAGGCTCGAGGAGTTCATTGCTGCTTTCGCCGATCGCATGGGCGCCGAACGATTCAAGGATCGAGACAGCCTGCACCTGAGTGCACCCGGCTGGCAGGTTCTCGGTCTCGTTTTCCACGACATCAACTTCCGTCTTGACGATCGTGTGCCGATCCGCCATGCCGAGGTTCTTGACCGCCTCGCGCAGATCGATTGGAGCCGGTACAACCCCGATTGGATCGGGATGCTCGGCGAACCGGAACGTCATCCAGTGACGCAGCAGGTCATCACGGATGAGCGCGGCCGGCAGCGCGTCGCGATCAGCCGCGCCGGCCGAACAACGATCGCAGCGATGCTGAAATACGTCCGCGGCAAGAGCGGCATCTCTGATTTCCTCGGGGACGCCCGCGAGGAGCTCGACGACGAAGACGTGGAGGCTGAGGGCGTATGACGGATGCCCGCCGAGTAGATGAGGTTGGAGTAAATATGTTAACCCAAGGGGTTATGTTGCATAACTTAACCCCTTTAGTTATATTGGCGGGGTGCGGAGTTGGACGTCAGCTTTCAGTCGGAGAAACTCATGGGCATCTGCAACGACGTCAAGTCGCGGCAGCGAGCTTTCGGTGAACGGACCAGCCGGGTCCTTGGCCGTCGCCTCGATGAACTGTGCGCAGCGGGGAGTCTTGCCGATGTCGGCAAGCTGCCTGCGGCCCGGTGTCATGAGCTCAAGGGACCACGGGTCGGACAGCTCGCCGTGGATCTCGATCATCCCCGTCGACTCATCTTCGAACCGGCTGGTCCGCCGCCGCTTCGCGAAGACGGCGGCCTCGATTGGTCGAAAGTCACCTCCGTTGTCATCATCGAAGTCGTCGATTACCACTGAATGGAAGTTATGGTAAAGAACGTATACGCCCCCGAAGAAGTGTCGCCGCCGGGCGAAACCCTGGGCGAGACGCTGGCGGTCATCGGGATGACCCAGGCGGAACTGGCTCTGAGAACGGGACGACCACTGAAAACGATCAACGAGATCGTTCAGGGGAAGGCTGCGATCACTGCCGAAACTGCCTTGCAACTCGAGCGCGTACTGAAGGTGCCGGCGGCATTCTGGAACAACCGGGAGGCTCAGTATCGAGAGGCGCTTGCCCGCCGCGCGCGGAAGGCGGATCTCGAGAAACATGTCGATCGCCTCGCGGAGGTGCCATATGCCGCGATGGTGAAGGTCGGATGGGTTCCTCCTGCGAAAGATCCAGTCGCAAAGCTCGACAACATTCTGTCGTTCTTCGGTGTCGCGTCCGTTCCAGCCCTCGACAACCTGGTTTCTGGCGTGCAGTTCCGCCGCTCGAGTGCGTACACAGCGAATCGTTTCGCGATCCTTGCGTGGCTCCGCAAGGGACGAGTGGATGCCGAGAAGGTCACTTGCGCGACGTACAGCGAAACTCTGTTCCGACGCGTGCTCCATAACGTTCGCTCGCTCACTGTCACACTTCCGGAAGGTTTCGATTCACACCTCGTAGAGATGTGTGCTCGCGCAGGCGTCGCGGTTGTCTTCACGCGGGAATTGCCGAAGACCCACGTATCCGGAGCCGCGCGCTGGCTGACCTCCGAGAAGGCGGTCATCCAGATCACGCTCCGCTACAAGACGGACGATCAGTTTTGGTTCACGTTCTTCCATGAAGCTGCTCATATTCTGCTTCATGGCAAACGGGAGGGTGTTTTCATCGACAAGAACGATCCGCTCGACGAAAGCGAAGAAGAGGTGCACGTCGACGGCGTTACTCAGGTGCACGACGAAAAGATCGAACAAGAGGCAAATAAGTGGGCATCTGACTTCCTGATTCCGCCAGCGGAACTGAAAAATCTTCCGCGGGCGCCGTTCTCAAAGTCGGCAATTGCGGCGTTTGCCAAGAGGATCGGAGTCAGTCCCGGAATCGTGGTCGGGCGTCTGCAGCATGAACGCCTGCTGCCGTTCACCCACATGCACGATCTGAAGCGGAACCTGATTTGGGCGGAGGACAGGAACGAACACGGCCAAGGATCGTAAAAAACGAAAGCTCGCAGCGCCAACTGCGAGCTTTCATGGGAGGTTGGGTTGCCCCATCCACAGGGCGGGTTTGCAATACGTAGCGTATCACGTATCCGTCGATCTCCGGGTGACCTCGAACGACCTGTCTTCCGCGACCGGAGGGCCGTTCGACGCCAGCGTCGCAAAAGGAGATTGACCTATGAGAGTGTCACAGCAGTTTACCCTTCTTTACGACCCGTGTGAGTTGGACTTCGTCGATATCGATGTGACGGAAGACCGGAAGTTCTTCGTCGACCCGCACGCGATCCGACTCGCTCGCACCGCGATGAGCCGCGAGGCGACGGGTCTGATCCAGCGATTCTTTTCTCACCTCCTTGACGTGATCCGTACAGGAAAAGATGGGAAGGCGTACGAGTATCTCCGATACCTTCTGGAGCCGAATGAGACTCATTTCGGGTACTCGGTGAAGTTCTCCCGCGGACGGGCGCTCGGTCCTGACTCCGCGCAGGACGTTCTTAACGCGCTGAAGAAGAGTACGGCAGTCCAGACGGGGCTCCTTCGGGATCTGGAAGATGCCGCACTTCTGATCGAAGGTATCGACCGAGACATCGTTTCCGACATGGCGACGAACATCATTCGGCCGATCTTGGTCACCTACACGCAGCAGATGGCGGCGTTGTACGGCATTCCTACGCAACCGGTTAAGATCGGTGCCATCTGGGACGCTGAGGCGTCTGAGTGGCGAACGGGAGACGTGGCGGATCTTCCCATCGGGCCTCGGGGAGCGCTCCTGTTTGTGCCGAAGCTGTTCGTCCGGATCGTGTTCGAGCGGGACCGTCGCGAGTACCACCGCAACCATGTCGCGCCGGCGCTTGAAGCAGAGGAAATTGTGGCCGGTTCCGCGCTCGTCAAGTTGCTGAAGAGCGGGGAGCCGCGCGTGACGAAGAAGGATCTCAAGAAAGAACACGGTGACGGGAAACCGACGACGATTCGCGTGACTCAGCGGCGGCCCGACCTGCTTGATGATTACCGGAAGGCAATCGGCGAGCGGATTCGGCGCGCCGTTTCGCAGGAAGATCTGGCAGAGGTTCTGAAGGCACCGAAGCCGAAGTGGAAAACGCTGGCGGAGAATACCGTCGCGATTCCGTGTGGAGCGGCGCACGCGGACTCGCGCGGTCATGGTGTGTTGGGTTTCTCGACGGCGCTACTGCACCCCAATGTGACGTCGCCCGCCGAGGTTGTGACATCCGACGAATTTCGTGCGTGGCGATTCCACGCTGTCTCGAATGCTGATGGTCCTCTGTCAGCCGCGTTGGCGGCGTTTCCGTCGGACACCGTCGACCTCGTGGCGCTGAATGACGATCTCACACCGGACTTTGTTCCGGTATTGCTCAAATGGTTCGCGAGACCTGACGCGGCTTCCTTAACCGTCGTCGTTGCTCGGTCGGTCCACAAAAAGGCTGCCAAAGTGATCGCGAAGTCGGCTCGCGGCGTATTGCTGTTGGGGGATGCGGATCTCCAGACGCTCGGCGAGCACCGCGCTGCGGGACCGGAGGCAATTCCGCCTTTCTTCGTTGCGGCCGACTAGTTCTATGTGGGTGTGACTCCGCTGATGGGCCACACCCACACGATCTTGTCAGTTGGCCGGTTGGTCAGCTGCTTGACACTAAGTACAGCTCCCCGGAAGAGAGTGTCCTCTGGGTCATGCTGCTGCTGGAACCGGTGTATCGGCTTTGTCGAGGACCTTGGCGAAGGAGGCTTCCGACCATCGGAACGGATGTGCGGCGG
>Ga0307468_100000144_pt1 | contig 17230 bp, 14 predicted proteins | sample atmdna_FD_203085 | JGI IMG/M metagenome (GOLD analysis project Ga0307468, IMG submission 203085) | Hardwood forest soil microbial communities from Morgan-Monroe State Forest, Indiana, United States - atmos_gases AM2C_05 | ecosystem: Environmental > Terrestrial > Soil > Temperate forest > Bulk...
GGCGGATCTTCTCGATCGTCGCCGCGATCTCGGCGTGCGTGGTGCCGTAACGCTCCTCGAGCTCGCGCAGCGCGCCGCGGTACTTGTCGATGCGCCGCCGATGGAGCGCCTTGAGCTCCTCGTTGGTCTCGCGCTTCAAAGCCGTCTGCGCCCGCTTGATGTCCTGCTCGAAACGGGAGAACTGCCGGTCGATGTCCTTGAGGAAATCGACCAGGCGGTTGCGCGTCTGGACGCTGAAGTCGATGGTGCGGATGTCCTTGGCGATCTTGGCGACGAGACGGTCGATCTCGCGCTCGATCTCCAGGTACTTCTCGCCCCCATGCTTGCAGCGCTTCTGGCGCTTGCGCAGCTCGCTGATCTCGCGGTCGTTCTCGGCGATCTGCTCGAAGATCTTGAGGTTGCCCTTGATGCGGTCCGAGGCCTTGGGGTCGAGCGGCTCGTCCGGATCGGCGGAGACCAGCTCGCGCAGGATGCGCTTGTCCTTGGCCGCCATCTCGTTGAGGCGCAGCAGCTCGCGCAGGACCACCGGGTTCTCGCACAGGGCCTCGTAGATCATCCACTCGCCCTGCTCGATGCGCTGGGCGATCTCGACCTCGCCCTCGCGGTCGAGCAGCGGCACGGTCCCCATCTCGCGCAGGTACATGCGCACGGGGTCGTTGGTCTTCTCGTGGGTGGCGAGACCGAACTCGGCGGTCTCGTCCTCTTTCTTGTCGAACTCGCCCGCGCCGGATTCGAAGTCGTCGCGGTTCTGGTACCGCTCGGGGCGGTCGATGACGTCGATCCCGAGATCGGCGAAGCGGATGTAGATCTCGTCCAGCTCGTCCGGGAGGCTCACCACCTCCTCGGGCAGCATCTCGTAGATCTCATCGTAGAGAAGGTAGCCCTTCTCCTTACCCAGCTCGATCAACTGCTTGACCGAGGAGTACTTCTCTTCGACGGGTGCGAGGCTGGAAATGGTCAATGGGCTCTCCCTGTGTGCAGCCTGCAAGCAGAAGCGGAGGACCGGCCGGCACACTCGGTGCTCAGCCCAGATCCCCACCCGCGCCCGGCCGGACTCCCCGGTGCAAGCTGCGGCTCAAACGTAATTTTTCGTCCACAAGGCAGTCGAGACGCGCTCGATCTCCTCGGCGCTGCGCCTCGTTGATCTCTCTCTGCAGTTCCTGCAACCGCTTCTGTTGCCAGCGGCGGACCAGCTTGTCGAGGGATTCCAGAAGCCCGATTCGTCCGGGCGTAAGGGCCTCTTCTAACAAAATCTCGGCCATCCGGTCAACCGTCCTCCCTTCGGAGCCCAGCGCGGCTAGAACCGCACGGGCGTCCGGCGGGGGGCCGGCCCCTCTGGCATATAGATTGCGGAAGGCCTGGTAAATATTCCTGCATTCTGTATCGAAGAAAACTTCCGGCTCCGGCAACTCGTCCAGAGGGGGAACGACCCCTTCTCCCGATAACAGGGACTGCAGGACCTGCTCTTCCAGGCTCCGCGTCAGCCGCGGCTCCGCCAGCCCGCGCCGCGCCGGGCCGTCCGGCGAGGCCGCTTGGAATGCCGGCGAGGCCTCCTGGGGCGAGCGGTCTCCCCGGTCCTCCCGGTCTCCGGATGCCGCCCGGCGCGCCAGCATCTCGACCGGGATGCCCAGCCGCTCGGCCGCCAGCCGCCCATAGCTGTACCGCAGCACCGGGTCGGGGATCGGCCGCAGCAGCTCGGAGACCGCCGAGGCCGCCTTGGCCTGGGCCCGCGGCTCGCGTGAGACGTCCGGCGGCACCAGCCGGTCGATTTCGAGGCTGACGGCGTCCTCGGCCGCGTTCACCGCCGCCTGGACGGCTTCCGCCCCCTCGGCGAGCCGCAGCGAGTCGGGGTCGTGGCCGCCGGGGAAACGCGCCCGGCGCACCGCCAGCCCCTCGCCGAGGAGCAGGGGGAGGGCGCGGCGGAAGGCGTTCTCCCCGGCGTTGTCGCCGTCATAGGCCACGACCACCTCCTCGGCATACCGCGACAGCATCCTGGCCTGTTCCGGCGTCAGCGCTGTGCCCATCCCCGCCACTGTCGCCTCCAGACCGCTGGCCACCGCTCCGATCACGTCGAAATACCCCTCGACCAGCAGGGCGCGCCCGGTCTCGCGGACCTCGCGCTTGGCGAGGTGCAGACCATAAAGAAGGTTGCCCTTGTGGAACTGGTCGGTCTCATTGGTATTGACGTACTTGGCCGTATCGTTTCCAAGAGTACGGCCGCCGAAGCCGACCAGACGGCCCGAGGCGGTGCGGATCGGGAACATCAGCCGGTTGCGGAAGCGGTCGTACGGCTCGCCGCCGCGCTCGGGGCGGGCGACGAGACCGGCGGCTTCGAGGTCGGCGAGCGGCACCCGCGGATGCAGCGCCTGGAGGAGGTTGCGCCAGCCGTCGGGGGCGTAGCCCAGCCCGAAGCGCTCGATCAGCTCGGCCGGGATGCCGCGCTCTTCGAGGTAGCGCTGCGGCAGGTCGAGCTTGCGCAACTGGTCGGTGAAGAACTCGGCCGCCGCCGAGAGAGCCCCCTCGACGTCGCGCTCGGCCCGGGCGCCGGTCCGCGCCGGCTCGGCCCGGGTGGGCAGCGGGATGCCGTGCTTCATCGCCAGCGCCTCAATGGCGCCGGGGAAGTCGTCGCCGCTGGTCAGCATGTGGAGCTTGATGGCGTCGCCGCCGGCGCCGCAGCCGAAGCAGTAGAAGAGACCCTGTACCGGGTCGACGCTGAACGACGGCGTCTTCTCCTTGTGGACCGGGCAGAGCCCCTGGTAGCGGCGGCCGGCCTTGCGCAGCCGCGTGTGCTCGGAGGCTACAGACACGATGTCCACTGCGTCCCGGACCGCCTGGACGAGCTGGGGGGTCAGATGGATGTTGCCGAGCGCCATGACGTTACGGGACAGACGCCCGCCCTACCTCCTTCGTGAGCCTGCGCGGTGTTTCGTGACAACCCTATGGATTAGACCCGTTAAGCGCCCCGGAGGGTCACCACGGTCGCGCCGTTGCCTCCCTCGTTGGGCGCTCCCGGCCGCAGCTCGGTGACGCCCGGGTGGACCCGCAGGTGCTCGCGGACCGCTTGGCGCAGCCGGCCAGTGCCGTGCCCGTGGACCACCCGCACCTGTTTGCGCGAAGCGAGGAGCGCCTGGTCGAGGTAGGAGTCCAGCTCCTCCAGGGCCGACTCGACCCGCTGGCCGATCAGGTTGAGCTCCGGCGGCACCGTGGCGGCCTCGTCGAGATCCCTGCTGGGGCGCCGGCTGCTGACAGGAGCGGAGCGCGCCTCCTCGGACCGGGGCGACGATGCGCCGCCGCGGGCGGGGACGAGCTCCTCCGGCCGGCAGCGGACCCGCTTGCCGCGCACCAGGACCTCGGCCCGCCCCGTCTCCAGCTTCTCCAGGACCCCCTCCCAGCCGAGCCCGAGGTGCCGGACCGGCTGGCCCACCGCCAGCGGACCCGCGGCCTCCGGCTCGGCCTCCGCGAAGACGGGCGCCTCGGCGAACAGCCGCTCGACGGCTTCCGCCGCGAGGCCGCGCCGGCGCCCCGCCTCGAAGCTCTCGCGCAGCTTTTCGACCTCCTGGCGCAGCCGGTCGGCGGTCTCGCGGCGGAAGCCGTCGAGGTCGGCCTTGAGGCGCCGCGCCACCCCCTTGCGCTCCTCCTCCAGGGCGATCCGCTCGGCGTCGAGCCGGCGGCGGAGCTTCTCGGCGTCGGCGCGCTCGGTCTCCAAGCTCTCTTGCGTCTCGGCCAACTCGCGCCGCACACGTTCGACCTCGGCGAGCAGGCGGCGGAGGTCGCGGTGCTCGGAGCCGAGACGGGCCTCGGCCCGGTCCAGCCACTCGGCCGGCAGCCCCAGCCGGCGGGCGAGCGCCAGCGCCTCGCTCGCTCCCGGCGGGCCGGGCAGCAGCCGGAATGTCGGCCGGCCGGTCTCCGGGTCGAACTCCATGGCCGCGCAGGAGGCGCCGCCCAGCTCCAGGGCCACCGCCGCGAGCTGTGCCAGATGCGTGGTGATCACCGACAGGCTGTCCTTTTCGGCCAGCCCTTCGAGCAGCGCGATGGCGAGCGCCGCGCCCTCCTCTGGATCGGTCCCCGAGCCCAGCTCGTCGAGCAGGATCAGGCTGTCTGGCCCGGCTTCCTCCCACGCCTCCTTGAGACGCAGCAGCCTGCCGCTGAAGGTCGAGCGGTCGGCCAGGAGGTCCTGCTCGTCGCCAACGGTCGCGACCACCCGCGAGAGGAACGGCACCCGGCTGCCGGCCGCGGCCGGGATCGGCAGGCCGCACTGCGCCGCGAGCGCCAGGATACCGGTGGTCTTCAAGGTCACGGTCTTGCCGCCGGCGTTCGGCCCGGTCACCACCAGGATGCGGCGCTCGGCCGAGATCTCGATTTCGAGCGGCACGATCGCCCCCGAATGCCCCGCCTGCCCGAGGGCCTCCTCGCGCAGGTCGGCCAGACCGGGATCGAGCAGCGGATGGCGGGCGGCGACCAGACGCAGCTCGTGCCGCGGACCGATGTCCGGCAGCCAGCCGCCGCAGCGGTCGGCGAAGCGGACCGCCGCTTGCAGCAGGTCGAGCTCGCCGAGGAAGGCGGCGTGCTCGCGCAGCGCCGGCAGCGCCGCGCGCGCCTCGGTCAACAGCTCCATCAGGATGCGGCGGCGCTCCGCCTCCTCGTCCTCGACTGACTGCTGCAGCGAGTTGTTCGACTCGACGACCCCCAGCGGCTCGAAGTAGAAGCTCTTGCCGGTCGCCGACCGGCCATGGATGAGCCCGCCGGTCCGGCCGCGCGCTCCGGACTGGAGCATCACGACCAGCCGCCCGCCGCGCATCGGCACCGTCTCCTCGGAGAGATCGTCGCGGTGGCTGGAGACGTACTCCCCGAGCTCGCGGTAGATCTGGTCGCGCGCCGTGCGGATCTGGCGGCGCAGGGCGGCGAGCCGCGGGCTGGCGTCCTCCCGCACCTCGCCGCGGCGGTCGAGCGTCCGGTCGATCCGTTGCAGCAGGGGCCCGAGGTCGGGCAGCTCCCGCACGCGCCCGGCGAGGCCGGGGCAGGGCGGGTCGGCGGCGTGGACGCGGGCCATCGCCGTCCGGGTGGCCCGGCCGAGGTCCGCCAGCCGTACCAGGTCGGAGCCTTCGACCGGCGGCCGGCCGGTGACCAGCCGTTCGAGGAGGCCGCCGAGCGGCAGCTCGAAGTCCGGGACCAGCGGTCCGTCGCCGAGCAGCCGCGAGACCTCTTCGAGCCGGCCGCGCTGCGCCCGCAGCTCCGCTTCGTCTTCAAAAGGACGCAGGGCGAGCGCCCGCTCCCGTCCGAGGTCGCTCGCCGCCAGGTGGGCGAGCAGCGCGAGCAGGCTGGGCAGCTCCAGCGCCTGCGCCGTGGCCGCGGAGAGGATGGACGAATGGAGAGGGGATGCGCCGGCGTTCACCGGGTCCAGTCTACACCGTGCGCAAGCCTCAGCTCGCCCAGCGCAGGCACGGCCGCCGCGCCCGCGTCGAGCCGCCGAGATAGCGCGACATCTCGGCCAGGAACGGGATGTTCCAGGGGTCGACCTCGATCAGCCGCTGGAACACCATCAGCGTCGCGACGACCTCCCGCCGCATGTCGCGCGCGCGGTAGACCGGCGACATGTTTGCGGAGAGCCGGACCATCTCGGGCAGGCGTCCCTGGCTGGCATAGAGGGCCGCGAGGTCGATCGAGGCGACCGCGGCCTCGGCGCCCAGGCCTTCATGGAGGAAGGCGTCGCGCGCCTCGATCAGGGCGGCTTCGGCGGCCTCGGGCCGGCCCAGCGCCTCTTCGATCTTGCCCTCCAGCCGGCGGAGGTGGATCAGGCTCGGACGGTCCCCGGCCTCCTGGTAGAGCGCCCGCGTCTCGCGCAACGTCTCCGAGGCCTCCTCCGGCCGGCCGGTCTCGGCCAGCAGCGAGGTCAGGGTGAAGAGCGCGTGCGTGAGGAAACGTTGTCCTCCGGGGCCGCCGCGGCCTTGGCGGTCGAGAAGGCTTACGCCTTCGCGCAGCAGCTCGATCCCTTCGGCTTCGCGGCCTGCCCGGCAACCGCGCACCAGCCCTTTCTGGACCAGGGTGCGGCCCTCCAGGTGCCGGTCGCCGGCGGCGCGGTAGAGGCCCAGGGCGTGGTCGAGCAGCGCTTCGGCATCGTCGAGCTCCCGCTGGTCGGCGAGCAGGGCGGCGCGGAGGCCGAGGAGCTCCGCCTTTTCCAGCGGGTCTCCGGTGCCGCGTTCGCCCAGCAGCTCGGCCATGGCGAGCGCCCGCTCCGCTCCAGGGAGGTCGGAGGCGAGCCGGCGCGCGTTGCCGAGCCAGGCCCAGGAGCGGGACTTGAGGCTCTGGACCACCGTGGCGCCGCGCAGCCGGGGGTCCAGCTGTTCGGCCAGCTGCTCGGCGAGGGCGACCGCGAGCTCGCCCATTTCGACCGCTGCCGCCGGATCGTCGGCCCCCACCTCCCGGCAGCGGCCGATCAGGGCCTCCCCCAGGGCCGGGCTATGGAAGCGCGGATCGCCGCAGACGCGGGCCAGGCGCTGCGCCGCCGGCGGCACCTGCGGATGGCCGAGCAGCTCCGCCAGGAGACCCGGGGCGGCCTCGCGCTCGGCCGCCACCTGCCGCTCGCGCTCCTTCGCCTCGCCGATCAGGCGCTCGAACAGTCCCGGATAAGATGGACCGCCGGGCGGCCCCCCCGGCTCGCTCATTGGCCAGAGCTGGCAGAGCCGGCGGGTCGTCTGCTGACAGACGGGACAGCCGGTGAGCAGGTGGCGTACGATCCGGCGCCGCTCCGCGGCCGGCAGCTCGTCGCGCATCAACAGCTCCAGAGATCTCGGTTCAGGGTGCTCGGCGGCCATTTTCCTCTCCCACGGAACGGTCCCGCGCCTCTCCCGGGAGTCATCGAACGGTTTGTAGAGGCAAAAGTTGAGGCGTCCATAGAACACATATTGTCGATAAGGGCAACTATAGTGGTGGGAAGATCTCTGTGTCAAGCAACAAGGAACGTGGACCAGGAACCTCGTAATCGATCTAAGTCATTGAACCAGATAAGTTTGTGCTTGCAAGAAGGCGTCGAGAGAGGATACATTTCCTTGCATGTCCATCTTTCATGGTCTCGGTCGTGCCCTACGCTGGCTCCGTGACAGGCAGGGAAAAAGGCAGTATCAGGTCGCCGACGCAGCCGGTATCACCAAGGCGATGCTGTCCGCATACGAGACGGGCAAGCAGAAGCCGTCCCTGGAGACGCTGGAGAAGATCCTGGCCGCCCTGGACTGTGATCTGAACGATCTCCACAACTCCCTTCAGATCGTCAACGAGCGCCCGGAGGCGATCCGCCGCGGCGGAGGCCGGGAAGGCGGGTGGCCGGGTTTTCGCCGGGACGCCCAGGAGCCTTTGGAAGGCGGTGACGAGTCCGGAGCGGACGTCTACCGCGCCCTGGGTTTGAGCCGGACTCTGCCGCCCGCTCTGGAGCAGGCGCTGGGCGAGATGCTCGACGGCTTCCACAAGTACCTCCGGTACTTGCACCGCGCGTCTCCGCCGGCGCCCGCCGACGAGGGCGAAGCGAAAGACGACGCTTCCTAGACTTCGGCGAACCTTCTCCATCCCGCGCCCGGGCCTGTGCATGCTTCTTGCACTAGGCCTTGGCGTGCCGCGGGGACAACCCTCACGGCAGCCAGCGATGGGGAGCGTTTCGTGAATGGTGATCTCGACCGGCGGATCGCCCGGCTGCGACAGGGCGACCACCTTTGCCTCATCTACGACAGCGTTGCCGAGCAGGACGCAGCGCTCGTCTCCTTCTTCAAGGGCGGCCTGGCCGCCGGAGAGCGCTGCCTGTTCGTCGGCCACCTGGCGAACGGCCGCCGGATCGAGCGGGCGCTGGTCGCGGCAGGCGTGCGGATCGGCGGCGAGATCGACCGCGGCGCCATCGTGCTGCTGACCGAGCGCGAGATGTGGCTCCCGGACGGCCGGCGGTTCGAGCCCGGCGAGTTGCTGGACGTCCTGCGCCAGGCCGAGCAGCAGGCCCTGGACGACGGCTTCTCCGGGCTGCGCGCCACCTGGGACATGACCTGGGTGCTCGCCGGCAACCCGGACTCCGCGCGGCTGGTCGAGCTCGAGGCGCAGCTCAACCGCTTCCTCGCCGGCAGCCACACCTGCGCCCTCTGCCGCTACCCGCGCATCCACGCCTCCGCCGAGCTGGTCCAGGACGTGCTCCGCACGCACCCGCTGGCCGTGCTCGGCGACCAGCTCTGCCCCAACGTCTTCTACGAGCCGCCGGCCATGGTCCTCGGCGACCATACGCCCGAGGAGCGGGTGGACTGGATGATCGCGCAGCTTCGGCAAGCGCGCTTCAACGAGCAGAAGCTCGAAGAGGTGACGCGGCGCCTGTCGCAGAACCGCGGGGCGCTGGCGCGGGCCGACAAGGCCAAGGAGGAGCTGCTGACTATGCTGGCGCACGAGCTGCGCAACCCGCTCGGCACGATCAGCAACGCGTTGCAGGTCCTCCGCCTCCAGGAGCATGAGGGCGCGGACGAGACCTGGAAGCGGACGATCGACGCGGCCGAGCGCCAAGTCCTCCACCAGGCGATCCTGGTGGACGAGATGCTCGAAGCCTCGCGCGTCACCCGCGGCGAGATCGAGCTCAACTGCGAGCACATGGACCTCGTCCGCCTGGTGCGGGAGACGGTGGAGGGCTACCGGGAGACCCTGCGCAACGCCAACCTGAAGCTCGACCTCGAGCTGCCGGAGCGGTCGATCCGCATCTACGGCGACCGGCTCCGCCTCTCGCAGGCGGTGGCGAACCTGCTCCGCAACTCGGCCAAGTTCACGTCTCCCGGCGGCCACGTGGTGGTCCGGGTCCGTCCCGACGGCCGGCGGGCAGAGATCAGGGTCTGCGACAGCGGCATGGGGATCCACTCCGACGTGCTGCCGCACGTCTTCGAGGTCTTCACGCAGGCCGACCGCAGCCTCGACCGCGCCAAGGGGGGGCTGGGGGTCGGGCTCGCCGTGGTCAAAGGGCTGATCGAGATGCACGGCGGCGAGGTGCAGGCCCACAGCGAAGGGGTGGGGAAGGGGGCCGAGTTCACCTTGCGCCTGCCCATGGACACCGCCGCGGCCGGAGAGGAGTTGGAGCCGGCCGCCGCTGAGGCCGCCGCCCCGGCCCGGAACGGCCACCGCCGCATCCTGGTGGTCGAGGACAATCCCGACGCCGCGGCCACGCTGCGCGACTTCCTGGAGCTGTCCGGGCACGAGGTGGCGCTCGCCAGCTCGGGCATCGACGGCGTCGCGGCGGCCCGCGAGTTCCATCCCGAGGTCGTGCTGTGCGATCTGGGTCTGCCGGGGATGGACGGCTTCCAGGTGGCGAGCGAGCTGCGGCGCGACCCCACCACCTCGTCGGCGAAGCTGATCGCCGTCACCGGCTACGGCGGCGACGAAGACCGCCGCCGCTCCAAGGAAGCCGGCTTCGACATGCACCTGACCAAGCCTGTCGATCCGGCGCAGCTCCGGCGGCTGCTCCAGGACGAGCGGGCCGGGCGCGCCCACTAGCTCAACCCAGAAACGCCTCCACCGGGTTCCTGAGCACCCCGAGCCCGGGGATCTCGACCTCGATCTCGTCGCCGTCGGCGAGCGGGGCCACCCCCGAGGGGGTGCCGGTCAGGATCACGTCGCCCGGCTCCAAGGTCATCATGCGCGAGGCGTAGACCAGCAGGTCGACGATCCCCCAGGCCATCTCCCGGGTGTGGCCGCGCTGGCGCTCCTCGCCGTTGACGTGGGTGACCACCGTGAGGTCTTCCAGGTCGGCTCCCACCCAGATCGCCGGCCCCAGCGGGCAGAAGGTGTCGAACGACTTGGCGCGCGCGAAGGTGGCGTCGCGGCGCTGGAGGTCGCGCGCCGTGACGTCGCAGGCGCAGGTCACGCCGAGGACGGCCTGCCGCGCCGTCTCGGCGTCGGCCCGCCGGAGCCGGTCGCGCAGCACCACCGCGATCTCCCCCTCGTATTCGACCCGCTCGCTCTCGGGCGGCAGCACCACCGGCGTGTTGGGGCCGATCACCGACGAGATGGCCTTGAGGAAGATCAGCGGCTCGGAGGGCATGGGGTTGTCGAGCTCGCGGGCGTGCTCGACGTAGTTGCGGCCGATGCCGACGATCTTGCCCGGGTGGACCGGCGCGAGCAGCGACAACGCCTCGCGGTCCATCTCGCGGCCCAGCTCCCAGCCCCCGGGCCGCGTCTCGAACGGGTTGGAGAAGAGGACCCGCAACGCGCCGTTCGGAGCGCGGGGGTCGTCGGGGTCGGCCACGGCGTAGAAGCCTTCGGGTGCGATCCGGTAGAGCAGCATGGGCCGGTATTGTAAGCGCGGCTTTCAGTCCCTGCGGCCGACGATCAGCAGCCAGAGGAAAAACGGCCCGCCGAGGAGCGCCGTGAGCACCCCGACCGGCAGCTCGGCCGGCGCCATCAACGTGCGCGCCGCGAGGTCGCACAGGGTGAGGAAGGCGCCGCCGCCCAGCAGGCAGGCGGGGATCAGGAGCAGGTGGTCGTGCCCCACCCAGCGCCGCAGGATGTGCGGCACCATGAGACCGACAAAGCCGATGGGCCCGGCCGCCGCCACCAGGGCGCCGATCATCAGCGACGTGGCGAGGAGGACCATGAGCCGCAGCCGGGCGAGGTCCACGCCGCGGCTGGCGGCCAGCTCCTCGCCGATCAGCAGCAGGTTCAAGTCCCAGCGCAGCGACAGGAGGACCGCGCCGCCCGCCAGCACCCAGGGGAGCAGCCAGAGCACCTCGCCGTAGCCCACCACCGCCAGACCGCCCATCATCCAGCGCACCATGCGGAAGGTCTGGGTCGAGTCGGCAAGGTACTGGAGGAAGAGGATCAGCGCCGAGCAGGAGAGCGACACCGCGATGCCGGCGAGCAGCAGCGTCGGCGTCTCGGCGCCGCGGCGGCGCAGCGACAGACCCGCGACCAGACCGGTCGCGCCGAGCGCACCGGCGAAGCTGCAGAGCGCCACCAGCGGCAGGCCGAGCAGCGTCTCGATCTCCTCGACCCGCAGGGCCAGCACCGCCCCGAGCGCCGCGCCGCTCGCGATGCCCAGCGTATAGGGCTCGGCCAGCGGATTGCGGAACAGCGTCTGGAAGGAGAGCCCCGAGATCGCCAGGCCGGCGCCGGCGAGCAGCGCCAGAAGCACCCGCGGGATGCGCAGCTTCCAGAAGATGGCGGCGGCCGTGGCCTCGCCGCGGACGACATCGCCCAGCGCCACCGGATGGCTGCCGCCGAGCGGCGCCAACACCAGCACCGCGAGCCAGAGCAGGGCGATCAGCGCCAGGGCGGTCCGCGGCTTGGCGCTCATGGCTCCAGCTCGAGCAGCGTCACCGGCCGCTCGCCGCCGCGGACGATCTCGAACCGCGCCCGGAAGAGCCGCTCCAGGAGGTCCGGCCGCAGGATCTCCGCCGGCCGGCCACTCGCCAGCGCCTTGCCGCCGGACAGGGCCAGCAGCCGGTCGCCAAGGAGCGAGGCGAGGTTCAGGTCGTGCGTCGCGAGGACGACCGTGCGGCCCGCCTCGGCGGGGAGGCGGCGCAGCAGCCCCGCGAGGTCGCTCTGGTGGCGGGCGTCAAGGTGCAGGGTCGGCTCGTCGAGGACCAGCAGCTCCGCCTCCTGCGCCAGGGCGGCGGCGATGTAGGCGGCCTGCCGCTCGCCGCCGGACAGCTCGTCGAGCGGCCGGCGCCGCAGCTCTTCGATGCCGACCAGGACGAGCGCCTGGTCCACGGCGGCGAAGTCTTCGGCGCGCGGCGCCACTTGGAACCGCGACAGGTGCGGATAGCGGCCGAGCAGCACCACCTCCTCGACGGTGAGCGGCACGCGGGCCGGCCGGATCTGAGGGACGTAGGCGATGCGCCGCGCCATCTCCCGCCGCGACAGCGCCGCCAGGCTCCGCCCCTCGTAGAGCACCTCGCCGGCCGACGGGCGGAGGAGGCCGGTGAGGACGCGCAACAGCGTCGTCTTGCCCGCGCCGTTCGGCCCCACCACCGCCAGGCATTCACCGCGTAGCACCTCGAGGTCGAGCGGTCCGAGGATCGGCCGCCCCCCGGGGGAGGTCCAGGCGACGCCCCGCGCGGCCAGCAGAGGCGCTCCGCTCACCTTGCTCCCCGTGTCAAAGCAACGCGCATCTCCTTGTAGAGCTGCGGCAGACGCGGCCCGGGGATCAGCGCGTAATAGTCGGCGATCACCTCGATGCGGCCGTTCCGCACCGCCGGCAGGTCCGGGAGCTGCCGCCAGTCGCGCACCAGCGTCGCCGCCACCTCGGGAGCGACCGGCTCGGAGCGCAGCTCCAGAATGATATCGGGCGCCCGCGCCACAACCTCCTCCAGGCCGATCTGGGGGTAGAGGGTCGGCGCGTCGGCGAAGACGTTGACGCCGCCGAGGCGGCGCAGCAGCTCGTCGAGGAAGGTCCCCGGCCCGGCGACCAGGACATCGGTCAGGCTCCCGGCGCGCCGGCCGACCGAGAGGAGGACGCGTGGCGAGCCGGGCATCGTCTGCGGCGCGAGGCCGGCGCGCCACTCGGCGAGCAGCCGCTCGCCCCGCTCGGGCACGCCGCAACGCCGGGAGATCTCGGTGATCGCCCGCTTCACATCGGCCAGGGTCTCGCTCGGGATGTACAGCGTCGCGACGCCGAGACGCTCCAGCTTGCTGCCCAGCTCGCGCTCGCCGGGGAGGAGCACCGCGAGGTCGGGCTTCAACGCCACGATCCGCTCCAGGTTGGGGTCGAAGAGCCCGCCGAGCCTGGGCTTGTCCGCCGCCTCGGGGGGCCAGCGGCTGTAGTCGCCGACCCCGACCACGCGGTCGCCCAGGTCGAGGGCGAACAGCGTCTCGGAGAGGCTGGGCGCCAGGACTACGATCCGTTGCGGCGTCTGTGAGGGAGGGGCCTCCTCCCGGCAGCCGCAGAGCAGCGCCGGGAGGACGGCCAGTAAGAGGAGGAGCGGCTTCCTCAAAAGTCGACCGCCACGCCTCCGACCCAGGTGCGGCCGGGGCTGGGGAAGCCGAGCACCTCGGTGTACTCCTCGTCGGCGACATTCTCCAGCCGGGCGTACGGCGCGAGCCAGGCCAGTGCCCGGTACCGCGCGCCGAGGTCGAAGCGCGTGTAGCTCGAGTTGATGGCGCGCACAAAGGTGATCGGATCGACGTCGTCGCGCTCGCCGACGTAGCGGCCGGTCAGGTTGAGCGTCCAATCGCCCGGCCGCGCGGTGAGCACCAGGTTGGCGCTCCGCTCGGGCCGCCGCAGGAGCGGCAGGCCGGTGTCCTCGTTTTCCGCCGTGTCGAGATACGTGCCGTTCAGCCGCACGTCGAAGAGGCCGCGCTCGATCCCGACCTCGGCTTCGAGCCCGCGGATCCGCGCCCGTCCCACGTTGATGTTGCGGAAGACGGAGAAGTCGAGATCGATCAGGTTGCGCAGCCGGTTCTCGAAGCCGGTGAGGGAGAGCCGCAGGCCGTCGGCCTCCCGCTCGATGCCCACTTCGTAGCTCTCGCCGGTCTCGGGCTGCAGGCTGGTGTTGCCGCTCCCGGGGAAGAACAGCTCGCCCAGGGAGGGGGCGCGGAACGACTCGCCGTAGCTCGCCCGCGCCCGCACGCTGGCGCCGAGGTCGACCACCGCGCCGCCGCGGAAGCTGGTCTTCTCGCCGTAGACGTCGTTGTCGTCGTGGCGCACGCCGGCCTCCAGGTGGACCGGTCCGTGGCCGTAGCTGGCCTGGCCGAACACCGCCCAGGTACGCTGATCGGCGGCGTCGAGGTCGGGACCGAAGTTCGAGCCGCTGGTCACCTCCAGCCGCTCCGCCTCGCTGCCGAAGGCGACCCACAGGTCGTCGCCGGCGCGCCAGGTGGCGACGGCGCGGCCGCGCAGCCCTTCCGATTCGGTGTCCGAGGCGACGAAGCCGAACGGATCGTCGGGGTTGCGGTAGGAGGAGTCGAACTGCGTACGCGAGAGCTGCGCCTCGACCTCCCAACGGTCGCCGATCTCGGTCTTGAACGGCACCGCCAGCTCGCGCTCCTCCCAGGAGATCCTGCTGTTCGGCGTGAAGGCGCCGCCGGAGAGCGGGATCCCGGTGTCGGAGTCGTTGGCCCGCACCATCAGCCCGAGGCTCGTGCCGGGGCGGAGCGTCCAGAGCGAGCGCGCCACCAGCTCCTCGGAGTCGAAGAACTCGTTGGGGAGCTGGCCGTCCCCCCGGCGGACGTGACCGGTGACATCGAGGCGAATGTTGCCGGCGTGCCCGAAGTCGTAGCCGGCGGCGAGCCCGCCGCGGAGGTAGTCGTTCTCCCCCGCCTCGAAGCTGGCGGCGCCGCCTTGCTCGGCGCCAGTCAGCACCTGGACGACGCCGCCCACGGCGGCGCTGCCGTAGAGGGCGCTGAACGGCCCGCGCACCACCTCGACGCGCTCGACGCCGTCGACCGGCACGAACTGCCAGTTGGCGCCGCCGAAGTACGGGTCGTTCAAAGGGATGCCGTTCCACAGCAGCAGCGTCTGTTCGGACTCGGTGCCGCGGGTGAAGAGCGAGGTCTGCTGGCCGGGCGAGCCGGCCTGGGCGACGAAGAGACCGGGGACGGTCGAGATCGCCTGGTCGAGGGTATGGATCTGGCGGGCTTCGATCTCCTCGGCGTCGACGACGGTGGTCGACGAGGGGACGTCGTCGCGGTCGTCGGCTTCCAGGGCGGCGGTGACGACCACCGTGTCCTCGAACGTCGGCACGGAAGTCTGGGCGAGAGCCGGGATACCGCCCCCGAGGATCCCGGCGGCCACGAAGAAAAGGGCGTGGCGCATGGCATGCTCCTTCGCTGAAAATGCGGCGGCCCCACCAGGGGAGAGTGGGGCCGGGAAGGCGGCAGGAATGCGCGCATCGCGTCCGCACCCGCACCCCGCGGGTGGCGCCGGACGGTGGTTTTCGGCAGGTCTCCTGGCTTCCGGATCGTCCTACTCCCGGACCTTCCCACACGGGCAACCACGGAGTGATCGTCCCGTGCAGTGGTACTTCCGGTTTCGTCCCCGGTCACAGTGGCGGGGGCCGCGCCGGTCTTGCACCGGCTTCCCTTTCAAGACGGAGCCTCCCAGAGGCTCGATGTCACCGCACCGTCGGGTCTGTCAAAGAGGCCCCTCCACGGCGGAGGGGCGCAGGGTTGTCAGTCTACCTTATTGAAAGGGGGCGGGCACGGGGCCGGACGCATAGGGGTTGATCAGACCGCCCGGAATCCCCTGGGTCTGGCCCGGCTCGACGAACTGTTCGATGCTGTAGCTCTGCCGGGCGTCCTGCTGCGACTGGAGGTCGTTGATGGTCTGGTTCAGGTTCTGGATGGCTTGCTGAAAGCGCGCGTCCATCTCAGAGCCCGGCTGCCCCGAGGCCGCCAGGGCGTCCGGATCCTCGGCGTCGTTGGGGGCCCAGCCGATGGCGACCGTGGTGGCGTTGATCCGCACGCCGAAGCCGCCCTTCTGGGTGACGTTCTGCACGCTCTCGATCTCCGCCTTGGGCACTCCGACCCAGTTGCCGACCTCGGTCAGCAAGAGGACCGTCGAGGAGTCCCAACTCGCCTCCTGCGGCTGGTAGACCGTCTCGAGGATGGTGCCGTTGTGGAGCTGCACCTGAAAGACATCCGCCGCCGCGGGCGCGGCGAGCAGCGCGAGAGCGAGGAACGGCCAGACGCGAACCAGGGACCGGGCCATGGCAAACCTCCTGCGGAGTACCGCATCGATCAACTTCAATGAGTTTAGCACGTTAGCCGCTCCCGGAGCTGCCGGCGGAACAGGGTCGCGCCGCCGTGGGCGGGATGGCGCAGCGCCGGAGCCTCGGCGCCGAGCGCCGCCAGGGCCGCCTGGGCGGTGCGGCCGACGGCCAGGACCTGCGCTCCGTTCACCTCTTCGAGCAGCCGTTCGAGGACCCGCAGGTTGGCCGCGAGCAGGCTCCGCTCCGGCGTCCGGTTGCTGAGCGGCCCCGTCTTGCCGTGCGGGTGCCAGGGGAAGGCGTTCCACAGCAGCACGCCGCGCGCCTCGCCCGCCAGGACGTCCCAGACCACCGAGCCCGAGGGCTCCAGCCAGAGCGCCGGGTTGCGGCTGGTCGGCCGGAACGGCGAGCTCTCCGCCCAGGGAAGACGGCAGGAGGGCGGGCCGGCGAGCTGGCGCTCGCTGGTGAAGGCGATCCCCGAGAACCGGCCGCCGCGGAAGCCCAGCGCCTCGCCGAGCAGCACGAGCCGCGGACGCCCCACCTGTTCCAGGTAGGCCTCAAGGTTCCGGCGCCGCTGCCGCGCCGCCCCCGGCCGGTCGAGATCCGGCCGCTCGTCCTTATAGGGATTGACCACGCCGGGTGGCGCCCCCTGGGGACCCTGGTAGAGGATGCGCAGCAGGCGGGAGAGGTCGGTCATAGGGCGGCATCCTCGCCCAATCTCGGGTCCCCGGCAAGATTCCTCAAAAAAAGTGCAAGGTTTTTCCTCCGAAATCCGTCTTTCTTGTCCCGAACGGGCCCGGACCATCCCGGCCGGGTCCGACCCGGGGAGGAGACGCGATGAGGATCGTAGCTTTGGGGATCGTGTTGTTGCTTGGACTGGTACAGGCCGCTTCGGCGGGAGAGTCCGATCCCGCCATCTGGCTCCGGCCGAGCCTCAGCCCGGAGGAACGGGTGCGGCGCGACGCGGAAGAGAAGGTGCGTTGGGAGAGGACCCGCCGCGAGGTCGAGGCCTGGCGTCGCCGTTTCGACCCGGCGATCCGCCCGGTCCGCCAAGCCTCCGGCGAGGCGCTACGCAGCCTGCGGATGACCTGGGGACCGGACTCGCGCAACCTCGGCTACCAGATCCTCCTGGAGGTAGAGAGGTTCCGCTCGCGCTCGATCCTGCCCGCGCCGGACCCCCAGCTCGATACTCAGCTCCGCCGCGCGCTCGCCGAGCTCGAGCAGGGGGCCGCCTTCTGCCTCCAGGGCATGCCCACCCGGGCGCAGCTCCGGATGGAGCAGGCGTTGCGGCGGATGGACCGAGCGCTGGCGGTGTTCGCCTCCGAGGCGGTCCCCCGCCGGGTCGGCGCGCTCAAGCCGTGAAGGTCAGCAGACGATTTCGCAGCTGAACGTCTGGCAGCAGCTGGTTTCCGTGTCGACGTGCCAGCAGTAGCGCGGGCACCAGGCGCCGGCGGTCGTGGACACGAAAGAGGTCCCCACCAGGATTGCGGCCACCAGCAGCAGACGGAACTTGGTCTTCATGATCGGCTCCTTTGCGAAATAGGTCCGTGGTCCCGGGCGGCTGCAGGATTGGCGCCCGAGGA
>Ga0307468_100000145_pt1 | contig 17183 bp, 19 predicted proteins | sample atmdna_FD_203085 | JGI IMG/M metagenome (GOLD analysis project Ga0307468, IMG submission 203085) | Hardwood forest soil microbial communities from Morgan-Monroe State Forest, Indiana, United States - atmos_gases AM2C_05 | ecosystem: Environmental > Terrestrial > Soil > Temperate forest > Bulk...
GGATCGGTTCGATCACCAAAATGTTCACTGCCGCGATGATCTTGCAACTCGTCGAGGAAGGAAAGCTGAAGCTGACCGACACGCTCGACAAATTCTTGCCGCAGGTGCCGAACGCCAAGAAAATTACGGCGATAACATACTTGACTCATATGGCGATCTGTGCTATAAATGAGCCATGGAAAACCAAGAGCAAAACTTCCCGCAGACCTTGTTAGAGGCGATTCGATATTTCAGCGATGCTGACAACTGCCTCAACTTCATGATTAAGATTCGTTGGGCTGACGGCCCGACCTGCCCGCGCTGCGAATCCAAGCAAGCCAACTTCATCAAGACTCGCCGCCTGTGGATATGCAAGGACTGCAAAAAGAATTTCACGGTTAAACAAGGGACTGTGATGGAAGACAGCCCGATTGGTTTAGACAAGTGGCTTGCGGCCATCTGGATGATCGCCAACGATAAGAACGGCATTAGCTCTTATGAAATCCATAGAGGGCTAGGTATCACTCAGAAGTCAGCATGGTTCCTGCTGCATCGGATTCGCCTTGCGATGCAAAACGGCAGTTTGAATAAGCTGTCTGGTACGACTGAAGCCGACGAAACCTTCATCGGTGGCAAAGCGCGATTCATGCACAAGGACAAGCGCGAGGCGGTTATCAAGGGACGTGGCGCTTCTGGTAAAACCATCGTGATGGGCATCCTTGAACGTCAAGGCGATGTTCGCACTAAGGTTGTAGCAGATACCACCAAAGAGACTTTGCTAGGTGAGATTCGATTGCACGTTACGCCAGGAGCGGAAGTGTTCACCGACCAGAACCCGTCTTACAAAGGGCTGTCGCCTGAATACTTTCACGATTCGGTTAATCATGCCGCCGATGAATATGTGCGCGGTCGCGTTCACACTCAGGGGATTGATAACTTTTGGAGCCTCGTCAAGCGCGCATTGAAAGGCACTTATATTAGCGTGATGCCGTTTCATCTGTTCCGCTACCTTGATGAGCAAGGATTCCGTTACAACAACCGCAAGTTTAATGATTGCCAACGATTCCTGATGGTCTGCAATCAGATTTCAGGCCGTCGCCTCACCTATCGCAAGCTAACAGGCCAAACGATATTGCGGGAAGGCGTAGAGCCAATGGCTCTTGATACGCTGTTCCCGCTTTGAAAGGAAACATGAAGCCGATCATCCGACCACAGCCCGAAGACACGCGAACGCCTTACCAACGGTTTGAAGACTTAGCAAGGCAGGTGCTCACCGTGCCCAAAGAAGTAATAGACAAGCGACAAGCTGAGTATGAGAAAAAGAGAAAACGACGAAAGAAACGCAAATGAAGTTCTAAAAGCAATCCAATCGCAAACAAAGGATTATGAAATGATAGTTCAGCATTATATGGAGACGGACAAAAGGTCTGAGCTACAGAACGTGATAAAGAGGATTGCAAACCGCTTTGACGCCGAAGTCCTAGAACCCTCCCGCAAGATCTGGTATGAGGTACAGGAAAAAGCAAAAAAGAAGCCTTAAACCCTCTTAATTGAGAAAACGACGGAGAATGTATTCAGAAGCACTTTCTATGGTAAGTGGTAAGCCAGTAGCGTTTCTAACCGTCATCTGGTCGAAATCATCAAGATCAAGACTAAGTCTCTCGATTGTATCTTTATAATCCCCTTCTAGTATCTCTTTTCTTCTTTGCTCAATCCTAATGCTTTCAGCGCCAATGTCTAAACTGATAGTCAGATAAACAGATGGAATATACGGCTTATCAACCTGTAAATCATCACCGATAGGGACCGTCTCACGCCTGTTGATTTGAATCTCTCCGCGCATCGCCGCTTTGACGTTTGGACTCGCATTCATCCTAGCCGCGTCATGCCCAATCTGAGAACTAAGCGCTTCCCATGTCCGCCGTGCTTTTGGGCCAAACACCGAACGGCGGCGCTCTTGTCGGATGCGCTGATCCTTGCTATCACTGTCAAATTTATCAATCCAATCAGTCATACCGCGATTTCTATCATGACCAGATGAAATATTCAATTGGAAAGCCAGCTTGAAATTAATCATCAGAGACTTCTCGGTTGCCTTGTTACGCTTTTGGTCGGCCTAGCTTTTGGTTACTTCTTGGGCAAAGCCGGCAAAGCTGTTTGCCGCTGATTTGTGACGTATATCATCACGATTAATTCAATTCGGAGCTACTGGCAATTCGGTAGCTAGGCGACGCATGAATGCCCGCGATGCCATCATAATTTCTTCGGCAATATCCGGGCTAAAGTCTGCCACAAGCAGGTACAGCCTACCTTGAGCATGACTGATCTTATTACGCCAAGCGTTTTTTAGTGCTTCCGTACAACCCTGCATCTGCTCAATGAACAGAGCGTTGTCTTTCTCGAACTGGGTTTTATCCGGGTATTTCTTATTCACCAGCCGCTTTAGTTCGCCAGTAACGGCAGTCCAGCCAGTCAAAGGGTCATTGACTCCCAAGAACTTGCCCAGATGTATCAAGCCGACTTCTACAACCTGAATAGAGTGAAACACGCTTGCAGCATACCGCGAGAGCGCAAAGCATCGCGCCGATTCTTCAATATCGATCACGGTGTCGGGGAATCTCTCTATAATCTCTCCCCATCCCTTTCTTGGTTCTGTGAAAAGAGACATCGCATCTTGACGAATCTGAAAAAAGACCTTGTGAGATAACTCTGATTGAAGTCTGCTGACGATTTCGTGAGCGCGCTCTAAATACCTACTCGCAAGCGGGTCAATCCACCACTCTAGTGATACAGTAGAAAGGTCAAGCGAATAAATAAACTCGTCTACCGCGTCTTTGGTTGTCAGCAAGCCCGCCATCTGGCAGCCTTCACTTAGCTTTTGCAAGCGGCTACGAAATGACTGTATATTATCTCGTGTAAGTCTTTCTCGTCCCCCCGCGTATATCAGCCCCATAACAAAAGAAGCATCAACGTAAATTTCCGCGTGTAGGCGTAAGAGTTCCAATAATGTTATTATCCTCCGGTCGGAAGATATACCACTAGATTTAATATGAGTCAAGTATATCATTGCCAAAATAATAGGATTTCTGAGAGTCTAGAAAGGCGAGAGCTACTGTCCAAAATTCAATGTTTTTGGTCAGAGATAGTATAACATGGAGAGCGCACCGCCACCTGGACTCTGATCGGGGATCTTCTCTTGTTTTATCACCTCTATTCCCAAAGAGTCTATTTGTGCCGCTCCTCACTGATTGACTGCCAGAACTCAATGATTCATAGGTGATGACCTAGAACCCGACGTATCACGGCTCATGCGTTGTTGACGATTGGATAGGGGTTTCCAAGACAGATGAAGGCCCCCCAATAAAAGGGCTCCGGGTGGGCGCGGCGAATCAGAGTGCGCGCGTTGTGGAGAGCCTGAGCTCGTCCCATACCCGCTAGCAGATTCCGATAAAGATGAAGCATCAGTTGCTCGGTAACTTCGTCCTCTACACGCCAACATGAGGCTATTACGGTTTGGGCACCAGCTACGAGGAATGATCGCCTTAGGCCAAAGACCCCCTCACCAGGGATAAGGTCGCCACCAGCCGTTTCGCAAGCAGAAAGCACCACCAATTCCGTGTCAAAAAGATCTAGGTTCAGCGCGTCGTAAGCGGTGAAGAGGCCATTCTCCGCCTCAGGCGGAGGACTGCCTAACCGAAGCCAAGTTCGCGCTCCGGCCAAGGCTAAACCGGAGCGAACCATAGGGTCGTCAAGGCCGGGAACTTCGTAGCTCACTGGACCCTGTTGCCATACTTCGTCAAACCTCGGAATGCAGGCAGTTTTAACCGGACTTTTCATCGAGGCGCGATCCTTGACTTCCCCCCAGCTTTCGTCAATTGTTGGGTCAGTGGTCTTCAGAAAGAAACCGTGCGTGGCAATGTGGAGGATACGGGGCGAGTGGCACTCCGCCTTCAGACGTCCCTTCAAGGCGCGGTCGCCGATCCAGGCCTGAGTACCTAGCGCAGCCGCGACAACACAAGCCTCACGTTCCGCACCCTGCAATGGAGCAAAATCGAGCGCCAGTTTAAGATGTACCTGCCGGTACCATTCCCATGACTTGACCGCGACGCGGCTACTTCTGCCACGCTCTTCCGGGTCCAGACCAAGATCGAAATCCGGTCCGCCGATCACAATATCTTCGTTCACATTGCGGGCTTGATCCCTCCAACGCAATATGTCACGCCCGGTGGTGACGTATGAGATGTCGAAACGATCGATTAAGTACTCGTCATCATTGAGCGGGAGCGCCTCAAATGGCAGTAGCGAAAGCGCCCCGTCCTGGGCAATAACCAAACGTGACGCGTTTCCCACCAAATCGATCAGAGGATCAAATAACCGGTTCCGCAGGCGATCACCTAAGTCATCCTTTTGATTTCGACCACCTCCTGAATCCGTAGACGACCCATGGGCGGTTTGCGCACGAAGAGGGGACAAGGACGTGAGCCATTTCCGAATCATCTCTTCGAACACAATGGCATTACCTAGATCAACAAATAAAACGCGATCGAGAGCCTCCTTGGCCAGAACGAAAGCCATCAGCCGATCGGGACATCGGTTGGCGGTTGGTGATTCCTCCTTAAAGTCGAACCAGGAGAATTGAATGTACTCAATCAGGACTGCTCCGTCAGGCAGACCGTGCGCGATATCATGTACAGACACTGCAGCAATTGTATTTGCGAGGTCCGGATAGATAATCTTTGAGGCTATTTCAAGCTCTAGTTGGTCTCTCCTCTGCTTGAGAAGGCCGACAAGCTTGTTCTTCAGGAAGGCAGTCTCTGCGCTCCTCACTCCCTCCATGATCTCGGTTGCTATGATGTTCCTTTGGCTCATCAGTTGATCGAAAAGACTCAATAACTCTGGATTGTTGTTGCGGCGCATCGCGTCAATCGTCATGATCGCCGCCTCCTGGGTCAACGCCTTCCGTCGCAAAACGCATTCAAAAACTAAAACAAGTAGTAATGGATCCGTACAAGACTGACGGGCAATCACACTTAGAAGTGCCGAAAGAGTAGAATGCCTTCTTTCTGCCAGCCAGAGGCGCTGACCTTCGTTGGCTGACTGAAACAGCGCGTGCAGAGTCTCGTCTTCCCGTCTGCATGCCTCAAGGAGTTGATTGCAGACCTTCCGGATATCGCCATTTCTGCCACACTCACGGGCTGATTCATACAGTGCCAAAATCGATTGGCTTTCAGGAGACGCTAGAAATCGTTCGGCATAAGAGGGAATAGACGATTCGGAACCAGCCGTCAGGAATTCATGAAGAGTTTGCATAGCAACTTCGACCTCTGGGGGAATAGGAGCGGGATGCGCCTGGCTCGAACTCTGGACGGGAGAGTTCGGAGATATTGGTCTCGAGGCGGCGCTCTTGGCCTTCCGCCAGATCGAGATCACCCAGTCCAAAAGAAACATCCGCCGTACCTCCTTCCAGATCCCTAAGAAAACTCCTTGGCACCTTCAGTCGCATCGATTTCCGCCAGATGAAAGCTCAATTCTCACTTCCGGCCCATTGAGACTCTTCGCGACTTCCACTAGCCTTTCCAATTCCTCGGGGCTGGTTCCCCAAGGAACCTCGACTGTGGTGCCATCGGTTCCGCATCCCCTCAAACCATAGACTCACAACTTTTGCAGAATACCAGAACCAGAGAACGCTTTATAGATGGAAGCGGACATTTTAACTCGTGGCGCTCTCTTAATGGATTACCGATTACGGTTCCGTTGGATTAAGATAAAATCAGAATTAATCTTCGAGATGTTGCATAAGATATTGATGATAATCCTCTTCCAAAGTTGATAATCGAAGGTGTAGCGATTTGTAAGCGTTCGCCATCTCGCAAAAGGTTTTCGGATCCCCTGTTGCGCCAGCTTTCATAGAAACAATTGGTTCGAGTATCTCCGCCCTTGCCTCTAAATCGAGCTTTAACTGTCGAAGAGTTCCAAAATTCTTCAATGCGAAGTCACTGGGATAATCTGGGGACATCAAAGTTTGGATATTGCGCACCTCAGATAGAATAAAGGTGGCTTTAGTATGCAATTGATCTGTTGGCGTTGATTGTCCTCTTTCACAATGACGCCGCAAAAGTCTAAACATAGGGCCTTGGCCGGCCTCAAGGTCAAGTAAACTCTTGAGGGTATCCTCAAGCTTGTTTAAATCCGACTCAGAAGGCTCCTTTTTATTTAGGCCATTATGATTATCATTGTTATGTTTTCCTCTTGAAAATAAACCAACCCCGTAATTATGTGCCAGCCAGTAAGTGATTATTGAAAATAACAGGAAGAACGCTATTACGGTCAGCCAGAATTTCCAGTTTAACTTTCTGTTCAGAGGTGGACGATTACTTGGTGCAGGCCCTCCTTTTAGAAAAGGAATCCAACTTTCTGTGAAATTCAGACTGTGCAAATAGTCTGAGTGTCGAAACTTACTCACAAATCTTTGGCAAAGAAACTGATTACACTGTTGTTCAAAGCCGTGTGCGCCTGATGGCCCAGCATCACGAATAAAGAAGGGGGCTGCCTTAACTACTATATCTTTCTTCGCACATTCATTGAGTACACGCTTGACTTGCCCTAATGTAAACAATGCATTCCAATCATAATCTCTTGGTATGATTGAGCCGCAGAGAATTATCTGATCAAATTTCAAGCTATATTGCTCGAGTGATTGAGCGATGAGATATGTTCCAAAACTGTGAGCAATAATACAAGGTGTAGTATAAGGGTGAGCATTTTTTATCTCCGTATATTTACCAAGAAACCACCTAACCTGTGCTCTCCGTTTCCAAGGGAGCATCAATTTGAGAGCGCCAAAAAATCCATAGTCAAGAGTCTTAGATTCAAATCCTGCGCGGCCTAGCTCATCCGCTAATTCTTTTTGCCAAGGAGCAAAAGTGCGAATCCCGTGCAAAGTAATGACAAGCTTTCTTCCATCTTCATCAGAAGGACTTAACCATTCCTTCAGCTTGTAGTATAGGGCTCTTCCAGCCTCTGTAATCCCCTGAACCCAGAAGTCTCCAAATTCTGTAAATAATTCAATAGCGCCCTGTTCTTCAAGCCAAGCTATACCACCTCCAGCTTCTTTATCGGAAAAGATTGTGTATAGGAATTTGGTATCTTGTTTGTCGAGTAAATAGGCAGTTGTCCCATCTCTCAACGCTTTCTTCTTTGAGCGTTTTAGAAGTATTTCTAGAATCGCCAATGCTGTTTTCTTAATGTCATCCATCGTAACCTTCCACCTGATAGACCACAGGAGCTCGATTAAGTTAGAAAGCTGTTCAGCATAAGGCCAATTGGTTTCTAAACAGTACGCTTTTTATAATGAATAGTACCTTTGCAATCGCCGGGTGAATTAAAACCTAATTCTCCTAGTTTCATCAAGTCACTATTCTTCCGCAAAGTCTAATAATTGTTGTTCGTTCTTGCACAGTAGCGAAGCGCAATGGGAGGGAACCACAAATTTCGCGTCGTCCATTTATCTGTTAGACGACACTTTTTAGAATATGTCGCTTATTTAAGCGAGATTCGGTGAGCAGTTTTAATTGCATGCCTAAGTTTCGCCCAAAATAATCGTGGTGTGCTGTGGGCAGACCAAGTTGCGTTCAGTAGCGTCAGCACATCACGCGGTTCAAGGGTCGAGATCAACATGGCATAGGCACGCTGTCCATTGTTTTTCTTCCAGCGAATGACCAACCGGCGGACGGGCCGTACATAGTCAGGCGTGGTTGCCGGCTGTGCCCATCCCATTTGCCTATCGGGATGCCGCGGATTATCATGCCACTGCGCAACGGTTGCCGCCCAAGCTTCGGCACGTGCTGCTGAACAGTCCTTCATGTGAATTTGATAACCTCTTTCTAATAACCAGTTGACATCGCCAAGGCTGCCGCCTCCGGCGTCAACCCGAATGATCGTGCGGCGGCGTTGGTTCTCATTGAGTTCGAGGATTTGTTCTGTGGCAAGCACCAGTGGCCGCAAGGCACGCGTGAGTTGCACATCGCCGCTAAAGAGTCGATCAACGACGATCTCTTGGTAGGGCATGGCCACCACACGCCCAAGTTGGCGACCATAGCGGATGCCTTTGGTTGAGAAGTATCCTTTGCGCGACAGTTCGGCTTTTTTACCGCAGGGCAGACCCGTCATATCGACATCCAGCAGTTGCCAGCCGCGCCGATAGTTGTGTTTGTAGGCCCGACTATGCTGGCGAAAGATGGCCGTCACTGACGCTTATACTGTTTTGGTGAGCTGTGGCAATCACTAGCAGCGGAGCAAAGTCGGATGTTGCGCGTTTATAGGTTGTTAGGTTTTGTTGCTATGTCCCACAGTTATTACTACATTCCCCTTTTTGTGCCCTTTCTCCACATATTTGTGAGCCTCGGCGATCTGTTCCAGCGGGTAGCATCTATCTATGACCGCTCTAAAATGGCCCTCTTCGATGATCTGCTTCAGTCGGACAAGATATTCGGCGCGCGGCCGTGGCATTCCCCCGTCTACCGAGATGTACTTACCGCCCTGCGCCAGTGCGTTCTTGCACTGCACTTTTAATTTTGAGCTTTTCCTTTTGCCCACGGCGTCAAAAACAAAATCATAGAGCTCTAAACTGCTAATAGAATCTTCTCTGGTGTAATCGATCACTTTATCGGCACCCAGAGATTTCACTAATTCTAGATTCGCCGTGCTGCACACGCCGGTGATTTCTGCGCCGAAGTACCTGGCGAGCTGCACGGCGGTTGTTCCTATGGCCCCGGAAGCTCCATAGATCAGCACTTTTTGTCCGCTTCGGATATTCCCTTTGCTCATAAAATGAAATGCTAACATTGCGCCATAAGGGACTGCGGCGGCCTCCTCATAGCTCATCGTAACCGGTTTGAGTGCCAGACAGCCGGTCATCGTCTCGGCTTCCGGCATACACGCGTACTCGGCATAGGCGCCCATCCTAAGACCGGTCAAGCCGTAAGCCTGATCGCCTTCCCTAAAGAGCTTTACGTCTTTGCCGACTGCTTCAACGTCTCCGGCCACGACCGCCCCGAAGACGGATTTTCTCGGTTTTGTAAAACCTATCGTTAGCCGCCTCCCGAGCGACATGATGAGAGGCAAGTCAGAGCGGCGGATGAGGCAGTCGCTTGCCGTGACTGCGGTGGCGTAGATTTTTATGAGGACTTCATTATTTTTCGGCGTAGGTTTTTTCACCTCTTTGAGCTGAAGAACCTCTGGCGGCCCGTACTTTGTGCATACAATCGCTTTCATAAGTATCCCCACAAGATTACTTTCGGCCTTGTATACCCGACGAGTTTTCCAAAACCTAGCGCCGGGCACCACCCGCCGCCCTCTTGAAGATTCATGCTGTTGAGAGAGCAGGCCGCTCCGGTGAGGGTAGGGGAACTCGCCCGTCAGCACCTCACTTTCACAATGCTAATACGGTCTCCCGGATTTTAGGTTGCAGGGCGAGCGCTATGGCCGCAAGTACAATGCGTTTTACATGCACGTGCTGAGGAAGGGAGGAAGGGCTGTCAGGAGCCGCGCCGACATTTAAGAAGGGGGGAGGCCGCTCGATATCAGGTGGCCCTATCACCACTAGCCCAGTTCTTCGAGGAAGACCTGAACAGCTACTCCGGCACCTGATTGTTGCCCTCCATCGGCCAGCCCCGGAAGCACAACCCTGCTCATAAAAAGAAAGACACTTACGCTACACAAATTCAGAAGGAAGTGGCTGAAGATCGGCCAGCGTAAGCTATGCCTCTTCTATTAAACGACTGACCAGATGAGGCCCGTCAAGATAGTGCCGATTTAATTGGCACTATTCTTAAACTGCTGTTGACAACACGCTGGCTATCAGCAACTAAGTAGGCGGCAGATGATTCTTTGACAAAGGCATTCACAAAAAATGCCGAAAAAGCCTGAAAAATCGCATTTTTTGCACTGCCTTTGTCAAAGAACTTTTTGCCGATTACTTAATAACTTCCGCAGGCGTGAAGCTCCCGCGCTGCCGATGCTCGATCAACTTTCCCGCCAGCCACCGATCAAGCTCCATTAACCTCTCGTGTTGAAGCTGCACCACGCGGTCATTGCCTAAAGCGAGGGCAGCTAGTCCGATCCCGTAATAGGCTTCGGCCAAACCCGGTTCGAGGCTCACGGCACGGCGCAAAGATTCATCCGCTTCCTCATATCGGCCTTGTAGAAGCTGCGCCATGCCCTAAGACGAAGTGCGGACCCGAATCAATTGGCGCGGCTTCGACCATTCTGAGCGCGGCCTGTTCGGATTCGTTGAAGCGACCCAGTAACAAAGTTGCGTGAGCGAGCGCCGCCAACGTGTCCGTATCTCCGGGCTTGAGTCTGAGGGCCTGCTTGTAAGATTCGACTGCCTCTTCCCGCTTGTTCGCCGATGCGTAAGCGATGCCAAGCTGTGAGTGCGCCGCCGACCAAGATGGCCACAGCCGTGCGGCTGCCTTGAATGCTCCGATGGCATGGCCCTCAAGTCCGGTTCCCAATTCCATAAAGGCGACGCCGTAATCAAAATGCCTCTGCGCGTCCTGTGGTTTTAGTTTCGAGTCGCGCCCATACGCCCGGATCACTTCAGTCGCCTCGTCAACGCCAGGCCAATCATCAAGATGTTCTTGGTCCGTCATCGATTCTTCCTCACGGCTTAAATTCTAACCTGCCCCATACGTCTTTGACTCTCTCCAGCGAATCCCCCTCAAGCGTTTCAACCCATCGCGTGACATTGATGGTGCTCAAATGAATGCCTGCCAGCGCCGCGTCGTCAATTCCTTTGGCCGTGCCTTCCCAAATTACGATCTCCGTTCTTGTGGTAGCGGTGCGAGAAGCAACCGAATCACTGACGCGCTCCGCAATCAACCCTGCGAGTTGACCACAGACAGATGGGTTGGAGCGGTGGTCTATGTCGAAGCCGATCAAGGTGTCGTGCCCGCGAGTGGCGGCGATCAACTGGGCACGAGAGTTCCCTACCCCTGATGTCGCTACGACTGCGTTGCGCGGCCTGAGCGACACGAACGCTTCTCCCTTCAAAGCGCCTTCGGTAATCAGGCGCGGACTTCCAGGCGGACAGGTCTTCTCAACGAACGTGAAATGCAGCGGATCGCCTGTCCCTACCCCTTGCGATTCACCGGCTGATGAGAGCCAGCAATATCTCTTCTTTCTATCCTTGTCTCCGGCGCGCAGTTGACATGCCTGGATGCGCCCTTCCCCGTCGCAGTATGGAATGATGAGGAACGGGTGCTCGTAGTTTACTTTCTTCCACAGTCGTACTCGTCCACTCGGCTCCTGCCAGAATCCGGGGATGCCGACGAGCGGCATGTCACGCTGGCTCTCGGCGAGGGAAGAAAAGTTTTTTCTCACGAATCTATTCAGCTTGTAAGCCAGCTTACCGCGCTCGCTCATCTCAGGAGGCACCGCCCCGAACTTTACGACTTCTTTCTGGAGGAAGCCGCGCGCGAGCAATCCCTTTGAACCGCTGACCAGATCGCGGTCATAGTTCGACGCCGGTGATAGTCGAATCAACTCACGATAAACAGCGTCCCGCACTTCAAGCGGTGCGAGGGCTACTGAAGGCTTGATTTCGTTCTGCGTTTGTTGAACATCAAAGTCTGTAGCCGGTGCGCGATCATCGTGGACGTGGATGAATCCTCCATGCCTGTTCATCCTGATGGCTCCGGCGCTGACCCTCATGCAGATCGAGATTATCTCGTCTCTTGTAAACGAGCACCAATCGAATTTCCCACAAATCAAGCACGGCCTCCGTCGGCTCACCCGCACGAAGCCACTTGATACAAATGGCTTTCGTTGTCTGACCGCTCGGCTCATCACTTATCCTTTTTCTTACCTCCCAGATAAGCCAGCCTGATTAACCCCGACTGAGCTAAAAGCGGGAAGGCTCTCTCTTCTCAACTCTGCTGCTTCGCTGCCCAGGCGATTCGCTGCCGCGTCTTCTCATCATCTGCCGGGTCATAGGGCCTGCCCGTGCAGACCCGCCTGGCACAGTTCACATCAATCCCGTATTTTGCCTCGTCCGCAACGATCTCCTCCCACGAATCGGTGGCATAGCAGATGTGACGTGTGGCGGCGGCGGCCTCTTCCATCTCTCGATCAGTGGCGGGCCTCGCATAAATCACTTCATCCTTGAACCAACCTCGATGCTCGATGACTCGCACCGGCCACGCGTGCAGATCGTAAATGATCACGTAAAGCCTCCTGGTCGAGCGCCGGCAACGGAGGCAAGTCACAATGAATCTGCCTTCGTAAGTGAGCGGCGCTGGCGGGATCATCGCCCCGTAATCGAAGCGTTCACCCATCAAGTCTTTGCGTCTCGCGCCCTCCGGCATCTCAACGTACAGATCAGAAGGTTTGTCGTGGTCGCCCATCAATTCAGCCATCCTTTTCGAGCTTGAAATCAACTTCATCTCAAGCGTCAATATTTTTTCTGATGGCTGAGGGTTTCCCCCGTAGCAGACAAGAAGCACGCCTGGGTGCCCAATGAGCGCACCCTTTGGGGCGGAACGCGAGTGGAGCACCCTGCGACGAAGTGCAGGGTTGCGCTCTTGGGCTGGCGAGCACAATGTCGCTGAAGGGGGAAACTCGATGTGAGGATCACGGACGACTACCGCTCTAAAGTTAATTCACGGGCGCGGCGCTCGACCGCCTTGCAAAGACCGGCCTCGGTTTGCTCGATCAAACTCTCGGCTTCCTCATTGCCGTAACGTAAGCCCCGCGCGTGATAACAAGGCCAGCAGGCGACGAGACCCCGGTCCTTATGTCCCTTGCACAATGGGCACACGTCGCTTGCACGGACGTGCGGATAGTCCAGCATCTCAACTCTCTTTGACTGTTAATTAGTTCCTTGAGCGTGAAGCGCCGGGCGATTTATCTAGCACCATCTCTCACCAGCACCAGCTCCCAGATGATCTCTTGCTTCCGCCTTCCGTCGCTGATGTTCTCAAGTACCACCAAATCGCCGTTCGTCGCCGTAACCTTGATGTCTGAAAAACCGAACAGTGTGTGAAAGAAGTGCTGCCGGTGTGTGACATCGCGGATGTAGCTGAGCGGGATGCGGCGAGTGGCCTTCTCGAAGGTGCCCGGTTGAGCTTCGATATATTCGTCTGTGACCGTGTAGCTCGCCGCGCAAAGTCTCGCGTCGGAAGTGATGGAGAACCTAAGCGGGTCTAATGCTTTCAGCCTGTTTGTAGCCACGCCCCCAGACATCTTATCCTCTATTGATCGTCAGGCTCAGTACCTTAAGGTTAACCCCTGCTCAAGATTGCGGGCAACATGATGTCCCACTGAGCTGATGACGATTGAGAGCGCATACAGCCGCGCCGCCTCGAACGCGGCATCCCGCACCTGCCCGGCGGCCTGAACCGACCCCTGGAAGGTGATCGTATTTGCCTTCCGTTCGAGTGACGCGCCCTGGTTGATGCCGCCGATGGTGATGAAGGTTCCGCGATTGACGCCGCCGGCGGCCTGAGGCGCGCCGGCGTTCGCCGCATCAATCTGCCCCTGCGCGTACCTCTGGTGCGCCTCGGTCATCTGCGAAAAGTAGACATCCTGGTTGGCGCTCTGACCTTGCGCCGCGTTGATTTGATTATTCATCAATCCTCCGGTCGCCGTGTTGAGAGCGTCTTGCTGGCCTTCGGCGCGGTTTTGAATTGACTGGTATTGCTCATAGAGGCCGACCGTCCCTCCGGCGATCTTCACCCCTTCACCAAGATTGCTCCGACCTTTTGATTTACCATCACCTTTAAGCAGGTCTCCGGCATAATCCGTACCCTTGATGATTTTACCGCCAACCCAGTTTTGCTCGTCTGCTGCACGATTAATTTCAATGACAGAACTCTGCTGGTCACGCTTCACGCCCAGGTCGCCGATGGCTTGAGCGTTACGCACATCAATATCACCTTTGCTCAGAGTAGTCGTGGCGGCTGCCGAGTTGATGCCGAACATCATCCCGGTCTGCGCGCTCATCATGGCTTGCGTTCGCGCGCCATAGATTTGTCCGAGCGCCGCGACCTGCCCGCCGCGTGCCCCGGCGAGGGCCGCGATCTGCCTCGCCTTGACTCCTAAATTCCCTGCCTCAAGCGCAGCGCTTGAGCGCGTCACCTCGCCGCTGTAGCTGCCTCCGGCCTGCGCCCTCCCGGCCTGGTTGCCCAAAGCCGCCGCTGCCTGCGCGCTCACCAGTTCGACTCCCGTGCCGATGATCGCCGCCGCCCACCCTGACACCGTTGAAGAAACGGATTCACAAACCTGACCCATCGAAACCTTGTAGGCGATGACCGGCGAAAACCAGACGCAGAGGCCGGTGATGAGCATGATCACTGCGGCAATCACGATGGTATAGATGGGCTGCGCCAGCGGGTTTGAAATCACCTGCACCGTCGCCGGGTCCCAGACGTAGAGCGGGCTTGAGTCGCCCATCGCCATCGCCATGTTGCCGGCGAGATAGGCGAGGCTTCTAATCAGGTAACTCACGACCGGCCAGATGAGTGTGAGCACGACCACGCCCCAAAGAAATGGGTATGAGATTTTATTCGCCAGGTTTCGATCAATGGCGACGGCGATCATGAAAGGAGCGGTCAGCCGCACCGCGATCAGTAGGAAGCCGCCCATCATCAATAGAAAGAGATCGCCGAATTCGATAATGCCGCGCGCGAAGCTCAAGACGCTGAACATCGTCGGCATATTCCAGGATGAAACGTCGAGCTCGCGCTCCACGTCTTTGATGTTCGCCTCTTTGTCGTAGAGCACCCCCAACACGACCTCCGTGCCGTTCGGCCCCGGCTTCACCGGCACATCCTGCCCGTTCACTTTCACGGTGAACAGCCCTTCGGTGAACTTCTGGTAGCTGTCGTTAAAACTGTCTCTCTGGGCATGGTAAAAGCGACTCAGCGCCGAATTCCCATTGATCTCATCGCCCTGGGCGATCTGCTTGCCCATGCGGTTCAAATAATTAATCAGCAACGGCCCGCTTCCCAGCAGCGCAAGACAGACGGCCAACCGCCCGAACCACCAGAAGAGATCCCCGCCCGCGCCGTTGTTCTCTCTCCACAGCCTGGCGAAGCTGAACAGGGTGATGAGCGCCGCCAGCAATATAGAGATCGTCTCGAACCAGGAGAGCAGCGGGCTTTCAAGCTCGGCCCGCAGCCTGGGGATCATCTCGCCGGCGCGCTGCACGAGCCCGGCGATATTCTCGGAGAGCGTCCTTCCGCTCGACGGAGTTGCCACCGGAGTTGGAGACGGCGCGGGTGACTGCGCGAAGGCGGGCACATTCAGACACAAACTGAAGACGACCAGTAGCAGGGCGGCCAGAATGGTTCGCGTGAATGCCGGTGTTTGCATGGCTTTCCTTTCTTCAGGGTTGCGGCGGTTGGTTTCGACCTTCGATCTCATCAAGCAGTTTGTCGAGCGCATCCTTGTCGATATTGAACTTCTGCCACGCCTCATTAGCCGACCCGACCTGCTCGCCGAACTTCGCCCGTTCATCCAGGATGACGTTGTACTTCTTGGTGCGCGTGACGATCTCGGCCTGCAACCGGCTGATCTCGGCATCAAGCTGCGTAATGAGCAATTCGCAGTTGGAGATTTCCTGCTTCAGATCGGTGATGCAGGCGGCGCACCTCTGGCTTTCCGGTCTGGCTAACTCAGCATCGAGATTCTTCTCCGCTTGCTTCTTCTGCGCTTCGGCCCCGGCACGCCTCGCCGAAGCCGTCTCCATCTCGTACTGCATGCGCTCCAGTTGATTGTCCATCCGCGCGAGTCGCTCAAGGTTAGCAACCGTGTCCTGGCTCGTCCTGCCGATGGAGTCCTTCAGGTACTCCTCGAAATCGCGCAGGTCGGCGTCGGGGTCGAGGATGCCGTTTTTGAGCCGCTGGTTAATCGACTCAATGGCCCGGATGCGGGTTCTGACGAGCGCTTCGAGCTGGTTCTTTAGCAGGAACACGCCGCGCACGGTGCGCCCGATGTCGCTCATCGTGGCGAGCCAGACCGAGTTATGAAAGACCAGCTTCTCGGCCTGCGTGAGCACGCCCGTGAGCGTGGTCAATTGTTTAACGGCGTTCTCGTAAATCCGCGCGTAGTGGTTGATGGTTTCGATCCAGCGGTTGGCCTCCTCGATTCGCTTCTCCCACTGGAGGGTGTACTGCGCCGGGTCGTAAACCGTCCACTGCGCCTGGATAATGGGCGCAGGCATGATGAACCATCCCAACAAGATGCCGATCAATAATGGTTGCCTGAGCACCAGTTTAAGGGTTGATTTGCGTGCCGCCATTTCTTTCATCTCACCTTCGATTATTCTCCGAACGCGCTTGCGAACGCGCGCAAGGCTTTCAGGTCTTTCTCCGTCAGATGGATCTCCGTCAGCCCGATCTTCATCTCCACCTCAAGGCCCTTTGCCACTTGCGTGAACGTCTCGAACGGGATGGTCAGCTTGAGCTTCACCTTCACAAGGTTCGGACTTGGGAAAGCGTTCATCATGTAAGCGGTGCCCGCCTCGACGCGCTTTCCGTCTACGATGAATGCCACATCCGCTTTGTCGTAATAGATATACCGCTCGGCTGCCGACTCGAAGATGAGGTCTACGGTCTTCGGCCTGGCGGCGCGCTCGCCCTTGCAGGTCGCTTCGACGGACAGGCTCAACTCTTCAGGCGGTCGAGCCACCTGCCGGATCGTCTGCGGCTTCAGCCTGACGGCAGTTTGGTCTTTGAACCTGTCATACTGCCGTTCGATTGGCGGTTGGCCCGGTGAATCGGTTGGCCTAGCTTGCGCCATCGAAGCCGGAAGGCACGCGACCACCATATAGAAACCAGCGAGAATGATCTTGAGCAACATCATCTCCCTCTCATGCCGCGTTCATCAGCAGCGACTCGTCGATCTCCACCAACCCTGCCGAGGCCAGCCCGCGCGGGTAGTAGACCGCGAGCCACGCGATCACGTCGGCGAGTGACCACTCCGGTCTGAGCGCCACGACGCGCGCCCTCGCGTTCCTCTCGCAGAGGTTGGTGGTGTAAGTCCAAAGCTCGACCGGCGCGAGGTCAATCTGGATCATCTCGATCGTCTGATCGTGCCCGGAGGACTTTGTTGCATAAATCAGAATGAGAAGTAAATCACTTTTACTTCTCATTGCGGAATCACTGCACGATGTAGCTATCCGGCATGCCTAACTCCGTCATCCG
>Ga0307468_100000146_pt1 | contig 17153 bp, 15 predicted proteins | sample atmdna_FD_203085 | JGI IMG/M metagenome (GOLD analysis project Ga0307468, IMG submission 203085) | Hardwood forest soil microbial communities from Morgan-Monroe State Forest, Indiana, United States - atmos_gases AM2C_05 | ecosystem: Environmental > Terrestrial > Soil > Temperate forest > Bulk...
AGCGTCGGACACTTCTTGAAGAGCAATATTCGCTATGACCTCTTTTGGTTTGATTTGGATCTGCTAGACGAAACAGATCTGGAATGGGTCCGGCTGGTTCGCTCGTTACCTCATCGAAGCCTCACACCAATCATCATAGTCGGAGGAGACGAAGTAATCGGACGTTTGGCAGACCTCGCGAGGGAAGCCGGAGCAAACGAATGTCTGACGAAGACCGGAGACATCTTAGGGGCAGTGGAAGCGATCCAGCGCCTACTTGGACAAGGTTCAACTGTCGATGTTGAGGCCGCGCACCGCTAATCCTCTAGTTGAATAAATCGACAGTAGGTGCTGCGCACCTGAGATGTATTTGACACGTCACCCCCGGAATTTCGGGGCTGCGGCGTTTACGTTCGTAAACATGGCACGCGTTTTGTTAACGCATGTCGCGAGAGGAACTTAGCGAAGTCGCGTTAACTTTGTTAACAAGCCCGTTAACTTTGTAGACGCGACGTTAACATTGTGAACGACGGATTGGAGAGAAGGATGAGCGAATCGAACGGAACGAAAAAGAACAAGACAATTGCCTTTCGCATCACAGAAGAGGAATACGCTCTGGCGGAGAGCGCGGCCAAGGCGGCTGGCGACAACACGAACAACTGGGTCAGAAACGTGGTGCTCTCTCAAGCGGACGTAGGGAAGGGAATGACCAAAGCCCAACGACTGATCTATGAGGAATTAGCGCGAGTTCGATACCTGGCTGGACATGGCTTCAGGTTGCTGTTTGGGGCAGAGCCAGTGACGGCAGCCGACTGGAAGAAGATTACGGCTGACGCAGATCAGAGTTCGGACATTATCGCAGCCAACTTACGCTCAAGGAGGAAGCGATAAGCACGCGGCAGTGAGGGCGCGGCATTGCCTGTCAATGAGTGAGGGCCGAACCATCGTGTATGTAGAACGCAACAGCGTATGTAAAAGACAACACGTCAACCTCGATTGAGCGGAACAAAAAAGCGGTCACACTCAGATAAGGCTGTGGTACATTTCGCGCAAAGGATGCTCAGGCAAGAAGAGGTGAGCTATGGCAGGGCAAATAATCAAACGTGGCGACAGGAGATGGCTTGTTCGCATCTTTCAAGGCCGAGACGAGAACGGCAAACGTCGATATGTGAACAAGACGATTCGCGGAACGAAGAAGAACGCCGAGACATATCTAACGGCCAAGCTTCGCGACAAAGATCTTGGCATCAACATCGAGCCAGCCGCCGAGTCCCTAAACAAGTACCTCGACAAGTGGCTCGACACGGCTGCGAAGCCGCGCCTGAGAACCAGAACGTTCGACGACTATACGAGCCTGCTTAAGCGTTACGTGCGCGATCCTTTGGGCGCTATCAGGCTCTCAGACCTTCGGCCAGTGGATATTCAACGTCTGTATCGGAAGATGCAGGATGACGGCCTCTCGCCGCGCGTAATTCGCTATACGCACGCCGTTCTATCGTCCGCGCTCAAGCAAGCAGTAAAGTGGGAAATGATATTCCGAAACCCGGCGGCTGTGGTCGATCTGCCGAGACAAGCGCGAAAGGAAATGCGAGCGATGACGCTCGATGAAGCCTCGAAGTTTCTTGATGCGGTCAAAGACACTCGAATGTCGGCGCTGTTTATCTTCGCTCTGACCACAGGTATGCGCCCACAGGAATATCTAGCGCTCAAGTGGTCAGACATAGATCTCAAGAAGGGGACTGCCACAGTTCGCCGGGCGATAGTCTGGAGCCAAAAGAAAGGCATCGGTTGGCACTTTGACGAACCCAAGCCTTCGCGCTCGCGTCGGACGATCCCGCTGCCAGCGTCTTCCGTCAAGGCTTTGATTGAGCATAGGCGACGGCAAGGCGAGGAGAGACTGCGCGTCGGCTCAGAGTGGCAAGATCATGGCCTCGTCTTTACGACGAAGTCCGGAAATCCAATCGATATCCCGACGCTTACGAAGCAATGGTTCAAGCCAGCGTTAGTGAGAGCGGAGTTGCCAGTGTTTCGGCTTTACGACTTAAGACATACTCACGCGACGTTGTTGCTCTCAAATGGCGAGAATCCGAAAGTCGCATCGGAACGGTTGGGCCACTCAACAATCGTCCTCACGCTTGACACGTATTCGCACGTCTTGCCAGACATGCAAGAGGAAGCCGCGAAGCGCATTGAGAAAGTGCTGTTTCGAACGGCTGGCACACTATAGGCACACAAAACAAAGAAACGGGGAGTCCGTTAACATCGACTGGCTGCCCGTAACTATTTGATTCTGAATTGGTGCCGAGGGTGGGAGTCGAACCCACACGACCTTACGGTCAACGGATTTTAAGTCCGTAGCGTCTGCCATTTCGCCACCCCGGCTAAGAGGCAGAAGATAGCACAAAGCAGCGTTAACATCCGACTGTTGTTCTGGGGTGGTTTCTCGTTTCGCCGGTCCAAGCAGAACGATCCACGAAATCACACGAAAACGGTGCGAACAAACCTCTGCTGCCTGGTGTTGTTTCGTGGATCGTCTCTTCTGGCGAACGGCAAACTCTCAAAATAGGACGCTACCTTCCAGCAGGTGGTGGGTCGGTTTGAGTTTAGAGTTCAGCCTTTAAGCTGCTAATAAAGCCGCAAACTAAAGTTTGAACTCTAAACTGACCCACTACTTTCCAGCAGGACTCATTTGGCAGTGCCCTAATTTCAGTTTTTCTCTGCGCGATCTCTGCGATCTGGCGTCTCTGCGGTGAATGCTGGGTTCAAATACATTCACCGCGGAGACGCAGAGAACGCAAAGGTGGCGCAGAGAATTTCAAACTAGGGCACTGCCACTCATTTCATTGGGCCGCTCGCAGGGTGTAGAATGCGTTTGTCTTCTCAACCGTCTGCCGCCCGGTAGGTTCAATGACTGAAGAGCAGGAAGTTTTTCTCAAGCACATTCAGAAACAGGGTCTCAAACGCACTTCGCAACGCGACCTGATTCTCGATGTGTTTCTTCGGACAGAGGACCATGTTTCGGGCGAAGACCTTTATCAGTTGGTGCGTGAGAAGGATTCCAGCGTGGGACAAACCACGGTCTATCGCACGCTGCGTTTGCTGACTGATGCCGGTCTGGCCCGCGAGGTCCGGTTTGGCGATGGGCGCGCGCACTACGAGCACAACTACAAGCATCAGCATCACGATCACATGATCTGCAAAGAGTGCGGAAAGATCATCGAATTCTATTCGCCTGAATTGGAAGCGATCCAGGACGCGATGGCCGCCAAGCATCGTTTTGAGCTGACTTCACATCTACTTCGCATGATTGGAATCTGCGCTGATTGCCGAAAGAAGGGAAGCGATGGGAAGCGAGACAGCGCGAAACAACCGGCAATGCGGGCAGCCGCGCGCGGGGCCCATCGTTGATGAAAGGCCAACTCTAATGAGTGTAGAGATAAAATTTGAGCCGGATGGCCCAAGCGGTTTGGTCGCCGAAGGTACCGGTGTCATGGACGCGGCAAAGCGGCTGGGGTTTCATATTCCCGCCGACTGCGAAGGCAAGGGAGAGTGTGACACCTGCGCAGTCAAGGTCATCACCGGTGCGACCCTGCTGTCAGATTTAACTGAAGGCGAGCGAAAACAATTGAGCGCGGAACGCCTGGCGGGTGGAGAGCGTCTGGCGTGTCAATGCAAAGCCGAACGTGGCGGCGAACTATCGCTGCGACTGGTGGCGCAGACGGAACGCGCGCGTACCGCCCGGGAAAGAACAGCCGACCTGAAAAAGGAATTCGCTGAATTGCCTTTCGAACGCAAGATGTCGACTCTGATACAACTGGAAACCATGGCCATGACGCAGGCGCTGGACACGATCGCAGACCGCTCAGTAGCTTTCGGCAAAATGATCTTTGACAGCGTTCTGCCGACTAGCGACCAATCTAAAACCGATCAGAAGCAGGGGTCTTCAGACGACAAGCGAGTTTGAGGGGACAATCGAATCGCGACTGCAGACGCGCCGCCTATGACCATCGACCAGAGCTCTTCGTTGAACGAATCGCCGAACCACACAACCCGTTTTCTCGCGCTCGCTTTTTTGTTGCTGGCGCCGCTGGCGATGCTCGGCTGTCCGAGTAGCAGCAACAAGCCAGTTGTCGAACAGCCAACCGACTCGCCCAAATCATCTTCAGACTTTGACGGCGAGCGCGCGTTCGCACATGTGCGCAAGCAGGTCGAGTTTGGTCCACGACCGGCGGGGTCCGCGGAACTGGAAAAAACCCGCGCCTATCTCAGCGACGAATTGAAGTCGTACGGACTCAACGTGACCACGGACGAGTTTCATCCCACTACTCCGATTGGCGAGCGGAAAATGGCCAACCTCACCGCCGAATTGCCCGGCGAATCGGCCGACGTAATCATCATCGCCAGCCATTACGACACCAAGTACTTCAAAGATATTAAGTTTGTCGGCGCCAATGATGGCGGCTCGTCCACCGGCGCGCTCCTGGAACTGGCGCGGGTGATGGCGGCGAAGAAGCAAAAGCCGCGAATGACCTACTGGTTTGTGTTCTTTGATGGTGAAGAAGCTTTCTGTCTGGATTGGGACCAGTGCCACAATCCCAATCCGGCGGATCCCAAAGAGCCGGTTCCTGATCATACTTATGGAAGTCGTCGCTATGTCGAGCAGCTCATCACCAGAAACGAGTTGAAACGCGTGCGGGCGATGATTCTGCTGGACATGGTAGGTTACAAGAATTTGCAGTTCGGACGTCCTGAGGAGCTGAGTTCGGCCTGGATGATCGACCTGGTCTGGCAGACGGCGAAGGAACTTGGTTACGGCGCGCAATTCGTCAGCTCGGCCGAAGGTATCGGCGACGATGATCACGAGCCGTTTCTACGTGCCGGCATCGACGCGCTCGACATTATTCAACTCAGCACCTACGCGCGATATTGGCATACGAAGGAAGACACGCTGGATAAGATTTCCGCGAAGAGCCTGAAGATCGTCGGCGACACCGTGCTGGCCAGTTTGCCGAAGATAGAAGAGCGGCTGGCGAGTAGATCAAAATAGCAGTAAGTGTGCTGAGCGCCGTAGGCGATGCTTATAGATTGAAACGGTTTTGATTCTTGAGGCCATTGATGGGTGTCAGAACTTTCCGCTCCTAAACGAGCTTAGGACACTCTTTGATCTCGAACTATAAACATCTCGTTCCTAACGGAACTTTCCGAGATCGAGTATCCTCACGACATTTCTCGAAGCTTCTCTTCCACCGCGGCGCCTACTTCGCTACAACGCGACGCCTTCGCTTCTCCGATCAAATCGTAGGTCAGCGTCTTGCCTTCGCTGAGGAGTGCCGCCACCGCAGCCTCGACTTGCACTGCCGCCTTATGCAAACGCTCATCTGAGTGTCGCGTGCCCAGCCAATCCAGCATCATCTGCACCGCGAGGATCGCCGCCATCGGATTCGCCTTGTCCTTCCCGGCGTGTTTCGGCGCGCTGCCGTGAATCGGCTCAAACATCGCGTGTTCATCGCCGATGTTGCCGCCGACCGCCAGGCCCAGTCCGCCCGCCGTCGTGGCGCCGTTGTCGCTGATGATGTCGCCGACCAGGTTCGGACCCACAACTACGTCGTACCATTCCGGGTTGCGAATCTGCCATTGGCAGAAGGCGTCGACGTAAGCGTAATCGAGCTTAATCGCGGGGAATTCGCGGCCGCCGACTTCGCGGAAAACTTCGCGGAAAAAGCGGTGGGCGCCGATGATGTTCGACTTGTCCACGCAGGTGACTTTGTTTTGTTTGCCGCGGCGGCGCGCCAGATTGAAGGCGTAGCGCACAACCCGCTCAGTCGCCTGGCGCGTAATTTTGATCGGCGTCGTTTGGCCGTCGGGAATCGGATTGGTCTCGCCGGTGTAAGCGTCCTCGGTATTCTCGCGGATGACGACATAATCAACCTTGCCCGGTTCCCACACCTGTTTCAGTTCACCGTGAATCTTGTGCTTAACTCCGGGGTACAGCTTTACCGGCCGCACATTGGCGTAGAGACCAAGCTTCTGCCGATTGAGAATCACCTGAGCGAACCCCGCCAGTTGCGGCTCGGGATAGGGCTTGCCTGGCTTGGTGAAAACGGTTTTGCCGTCCACTTCATGTCCAACTGCGCCCAGCAGGACCGCGTCAGCCTGTTCGCACTTTTCAAATGAACCCTCTGGCCATTCGGTTTCGTGTTCAACGTAGTAATGGCCGCCGCAGGGAATCTCTTCAACCTGAAAATCGATTTGAAATAATTCGCCGGCGGTCTTCAAGACTTTCAGCGCAGACGACAAAACCTCGGGCCCGATACCATCACCGGGCAAGGCTACGATGTAATAGGATTGTTTAGGCATTTGTTCCGGTTGAGACGAATTGATGACTATAAGCGAGTTGGCGAAGAATCGACAAGAACATCGAGAGTGGCCGCATACTGGTGCAGTTTCAGTTAAGATTTTCATTTCGCCTACAGGGACGGCTGGCGCCGTTCTGATGCGCGGCAAGTCTCTGACTTGCCGGTTAGGTTCCTAAATTAATCCGGTCTATGGCCGTTAATGAGTTGGTCGGAGACCGAACTAACCAAATTGACCCCGCGGCAAGTCAGAGACTTGCCGCGCATCGGAGCGGCCAAGCCGCTGTCACCGTTTGGTTTTCGTCCTCTGACTGCTCTGTGGTAATAATCTTCGTCCATGCTAACTGCTGAAATCATCGCCATTGGATCCGAACTGCTCGCCGCGGATCGAACTGACACCAACAGCCTCTGGCTTACCGACAAACTCAATCGCATAGGCATCGACGTCAAGCTCAAGACAGTCGTGGGCGATGATGACGCGCGGCTGGAAGAAGTGGTCAAAGATGCAGTGAAGCGCTCGCGCGTGGTCATTACCACCGGAGGCCTGGGTCCTACTGAGGACGACATTACCCGCAAAGTGGTGGCCCGCGCGTTGGGACGACGGCTGTCTCTGGACGAAGCCGTGCTCGCCGAGATTCGCGAGCGTTTCAAGAGCTTTGGCATGAACATGCCGGAGCGGAATTCACGACAGGCGATGGTAATCGCGGGCTCTCAGGTGCTGCCGAATCCGAACGGCAGCGCGCCGGGTCTGTATCTGGATCACGAGGGCTGTGCCGTGGCCCTGTTCCCCGGTCCGCCGCGTGAGATGAAGCCGATGTTCGAGAATCACGTGCAGGCGCGGCTGGAGAAGCTGGCCGGCGACACTCGTTTCGCGCGCCGCGTTCTGCGGGTGGCGGGTATGGGCGAATCGGCCGTGGATGAAAAGATCGCGCCCATCTATTCGAAGTACGAAAATCCGCAGACCACGATTCTATTCAACAGCAGCGAAATAGAAATTCATCTGCGCGCCCACGGACGGACTGAAGCCGACGCGGAAACGCTGATTGATGACTTGTCTTTGAAGATCGAAAAGGAACTGGGCAATTCAGTATTCTCTTTTCGCGGTGAGACGATGGAAGAAGTTGTGGGACGGCGTCTGGCGATTACCGGCTTCACTCTGGCTGTAGCTGAGAGCTGCACCGGCGGGTTGATTGCCGAGCGGCTGACAAATATCCCCGGCTCGTCAAAGTATTTTGTTGAAGGCGTGGTTACCTATGCCAACGAATCAAAGACGCGACTGCTCGGCGTGGACAAGAAGTTAATTCGTGAATTCGGCGCAGTCAGCCAGCAAGTCGCGCGCGACATGGCCCGCGGTGTTCGTCATCGCGCCAAAACTGATTTCGGCCTGGCGGTTACGGGAATCGCCGGCCCCGATGGCGGCACGGAAGAGAAACCCGTCGGCCTGGTTTATATCGCGCTGGCCGACGACGCGCACACGGAACATAGGAAGCTGACACTGCCCGGTGATCGTGAATTGGTTCGCTGGCGCGCTTCGCAGGCGGCGCTGGATATGTTGAGGCGGAGATTGATTTGAGTTTTGCTGGATGCGGTTGCGTTTGTGTCATCCAATCTGAACGGCGCTCTTCAACGAGCCTGCGAAGCAGGCGGCAGCATAAAGCCTGGGGTGAGCGAAGCGAACCCCAGGAACCGATGCCCAATTGATCTGCGAGCCCGCCTTAGCGGGCGACAGCCGGACCGGGGTTCTGTCGCCCGCTAAAGCGGGCTTAGGAAGCTTGAGGTGTGGTGCCCTTTGGTGAATCGGTCATTATTGTCTGCTCAATGAGGCTCCTTCTCCCACCGCTCGAAGCCTCTGTACTTCTTATTTGATCCTCGCGAATACTTTCTATCCATGATTGGCCCTATCGCCTCGTCCACTAACTCTCCAATCAGCGTCTTCGCGTCCGAACAGTCCCAACGCGGTTGCAAGTTTTCGCCAAACACGAGGCATAACCAATCCTTCGATGGATGCCGAAAGCCGACCCTCGAACTGAAGCGTGATGGACCCTGCGTTGCTGCAAGCACCGGAGAGCCCAAGCTCGGACACCAGCCAATTTCGGTTACATAGTCCTCGACTGGGTTCGCAATCATTTCATCCAGAACCGCCCGAATGTCGGACTCGGTCGGCGTGCTATTCTCTTAGTACGCCAGCTCCAACCAAAAAGGGCAGCGTTATCCCACGATCTCCGTGGTTTTGCATGACCCATTCATGCATCAAAACAAACCAATCAGGCTTCGCCATTTTTCGTCTCCTACTCAATAACGTCGCATGGTCCAAGCTCACTTGGCCATTAGCGGAAATCGTTCTGGGTTTTCGATCGATTCGATCGCAAGATCGACATCCAGATCAGGCCAGTAAAGATGATTCGCATTTAGAAGGTTCACATTATGGATTGCTGAGACAGCAGCATTCTTAAACCACGGAAAATCGTCGAAGGAAAGAAAGAACTCTTTCTCTCCAAGGAGTAGCCAAATCCCGTGCTTGGAGATTTGAGTGATCTCAACTTCCGAAGTGTCTGTGCCAAGCATCTCTGATTTCATCCTCGTGCTCCTCGATTAACCGGCGAGCCGTCTGAAGATCGGGCCCCCGCAGGCCATAATTCTGCTCTAGTTCGATAGTTGGTTCAATCCAAAATTTCGCCTCGCCGTGAGCGCAGTAGACATGAACATGCATTCGCGGTTCTTCACGCGAAAAGAAGAAGAACCGGAATCCTAACTCGCGAAATATTGTCGGACTCATGCTGCGTTTTCACCTGAATGAGTCTAAGCATAGGGGTCCAGAAAGACAAGAAATAAGTTAGCTGAGTGCCAAGCTGCTTGGCAGCCGGAGGTTATTAGTGTGCTTACGTGAAACCGAGTTGCCCTCCCTCACGGTCGGGCTTCTGACACTTTGCGTATTCTATAGAGCCAGATGTTGGTATACATGAATTCCGTGTGACTGTTCATCACCGGTTCGAATGGGCCGATTGGCTCTCCGTATTCGAAGTCAGGAAAGAGTCTCACTGGGGTGGACAGCTGGTTGGCTACAAGGACTACGAACTCCACATCGTGCGCTTGCAGATATTTCAGAAAGTTTTCCGGATCCTTTGGTGCGTCTGGTGAAGTTAAAAACTTGTCTATGGGAACGCCTGACAGCACTTGCACCGTGCCATCGTCGCAAAAAATGCGTTTGCCCGCAGTCGCTTGATAGTGATCGCGCAAGTAATCCGCAGCTGCGCGCTGGGACCGGTATTGATTGAGTGAGCCGACCGCGCCCACGAATTGAATACTCCAATCGAAGACGCAAATCAGTATTACCGAAATCAAAATCGACCGGGCCCACAGCGGCTTTTTCTGCTTCAGCTTGAGAAAACACCACGCCAGGATCGGAATCCCCAGACTGAAAAGAATCAGGCCATAGCGAGGAAAGATGATTGGCTGCTGATGCGTCAGATATGCAACCGCCAGAAGGCCCAGGAAGGCGAAGAAAAAGATCGACACGGCCAGAATGTTTTGCGCGTCCTCTGTAGCTTGTCCGCGCGTGAGACGAGGAAGCCTTTTGAGAACAAACCAACCGGCAATGAAGGAAGCGATCAGTACCGCAATGTCAGTTGAAATTATCAAGGTGGCGCTGTCACGGAGTACACCGGCGAAGGAAAAATGAGATAACGCCGGATTCACGGCCAGCAGCCAGTCATGATACTGCTGCCGCGACTTGAAGCAGGCGAGCCAATCGCCCGTCGCTTTCCATGAAACATAAAACCAGAGCAGGGCCGGGACGCACATGATTGCCAGAGCGACAAAAGAGATTCGGCGCTCTCTGAGAAGCTGAATCACTGGGATTAAGACGATAAACATCCAGCCTTCGACGCGCGTCAGCCCCGCGAACGCAGCGAAGATCGCGGCCAGGACCCACCCGCCGCGCAAAACAGAATAAAGGCTGGCGAGAATAAAGAAAGCAAACGGCACGTCAGTCATAGCCGAGGCTGAATAGAAAATGTGCAGCGGATTCAAAGCGATGAGCGCGAAACTCAACAAAGCCGCGGCGCGATTGGCAGTAAGCCTCAGCACGATGCTGTAAATGAGCAGGCATGAACCAACTCCAAACAACGCTGAAACTACCTTGCCGGAATAAAATCCGTTGCGAACGAACACGTTCACGACGGCCGAGATGAATTGATAAAGCGGCAGCCAGAACCCGTAGAGGTCAGTGATTGCGAATTGTCCCGACGAAAGTTTTGTGCTCATGACGCCGATATCGCGAATATAGACGTAAGCGTCGCCGAAGGCGTTGGGAAGAAAGAAAGCGCCGAGGATGCGCGGAATTAGTGCGATAAGAACGATCGTAGGCCAGAGGATGTTGCGGGTTTCTTTGTGGAGGCTCATTTGTGCGGCGGTAGATACTCTTTGCAATAATGGGCCGAAGTCTAAACGACAAGAGCGCAAAGACAAAGATGTATTAGATGATTCCTGGGCATCGCCCGAGAGAGGTTTTGCCAGTGTCAGAAGGTCAGAGACCTTCCGCACATCGGGCAGTTGGTAGTGGCCTATTAGCGTGTTGTCGGGGCACTAGCCCGACCGTGAGGGAGGGCTCAACGGCGATTCGGGTGGGAGCCCTCCCTCACGGTCGGGCTAATGCCCCGCTCCTGCGCAGCAACACTCTGTGAGGATACTACCGGGCGGCAAAGCCGCTTGTTCCTTTCTTACCCGCTTGTTATAGTCAGCTTTCGCTTGGACAAAACCTGGAATGGCAGCAGCGACGGAAGAAAAAGTTCTGGCTAATAACCGCGCTGCGTTTCACAACTATCACATCTCGACGAAGTACGAAGCCGGAGCGGCGCTGACCGGAACTGAGGTAAAGAGCGTCCTCGAAGGCCGCATTCAGTTGAAAGACTCGTACGTCGGAGTTCGCGAGGGCGAGGCATGGCTCTTTAATGCGCATATCTCGCCGTACTCGCACGGCAATCGCGCCAATCATGATCCGTTGAGAACGCGCAAACTCCTGTTGCATCGGCGCGAGATTGATAAACTTGAGCATGCCGCCTCGATCGATGGCATGACCCTCGTGATCACTCGGGTCTATGTGCGTAAGAGTAAGATCAAGTTTGAGGTTGGCGTAGCCAAGGGCAAGAAATTGTACGACAAGCGGGAAACCGAGATGCGACGTGTAGTAGAGCGCGAGACCCGGGCGCAATTGAAGGAACGTAATCGCTAACACAGTGTTGGTTGGCGTTGCGTCGTGAGATTTCGTGTAATTTCGTGGATCGTGTGCCTGGGATTCGCAGCCATACGATCCACGAAATCACACTAAGCTACATGAAGAACACGAACTAAGAGTTTTTGTGCAAAGCCGCAGAAGTCAATAGTAATTAGAAAAGAGGATTCGAATGAAGGTACAGGGAAGTATTCAATCGTGTGAACAAATCGACGTGCAAGCTCTCGCTGTTCCGGTTTTCAAAGACGAGCAGGTTGACAAAGGCTTTCTTAAAACACTCGATCGCGCCGTAGGTGGGTTGATCGCCAACGTGATAACGGCCGAAGAGTTTGCGGGAAAAGACGGCGAGACGGCTTACTTTCAGTTGTCCGGCAAAGGATTGAAGGCTCGGCGGCTGCTATTGATTGGCTGCGGCGATCGCGCTGCGTACAAAGCTGCCCAGATAGCACAAATGGCCGGGACCGCGACGCGGTTTCTGCGCAGCAAGAACGTGAAAACTCTGGCCATATGTCCGCGCACTGAGGGCGACGTAGAGAAGACCGCACAGACGGTGGTCGTCGGAGCCATCATGGGTCTGTTTGAGCCGGACAAGTATCGCACGCAGGATAAAGAGAAACGCGAAATCGACGAACTGGTTGTGTTAATAGAGGGCGCCGACAAAAAGGCGGTGCAGTCAGGCGGGGAGCGAGGGCGAATTATAGGCGAGGCGATAAACTTTACCCGCGACCTGGCGAACGAGCCCGGCGCATTCCTGACGCCCACCATCCTGGCGGATCGAGCAAAGACTGTTGCGAAGGAATTCGGCCTCAGTATCGACGTCCTTGATCAGAAGCGGATGGAAAAACTCGGAATGGGATCGCTGCTGGGAGTATCGCGCGGTTCGGATGAACCACCGAAACTCATCGTCATGAAGTACGAACCAAAGAAAGCCAGCAAAGGATCGAAAGGCAAATTATTGGCGCTGGTCGGAAAGGGAATTACTTTCGACTCAGGTGGTATCTCTCTGAAGCCGGGAGAGAACATGGAGTTGATGAAGTACGATATGACCGGCGCCGCCACGGTGATCGGCACCATGCGCGCGATTGCGCAATTGAAGCCGTCGATGCCGGTGCTCGGAGTAGCGCCGTGTTCAGAGAATCTGCCGTCCGGAAAGGCGACCAAACCCGGGGACGTGCTGAGGGCCATGACCGGGAAGACGATCGAAGTCATCAATACCGATGCCGAAGGCCGCCTGGTGTTGGCGGACGCCATCGCGTACGCCAAACAACTCGGGGCGACGCAAATAGTCGACATGGCGACGCTGACGGGAGCGGTCTCAATTGCGCTGGGTGACGTGAATACCGCGATTCTGGGGACCGATCAGACGCTAATCGACGAAGTTATCGCCGCGGGAAAGGAAGTCGGCGAAAAATTCTGGCAGCTGCCGCTTGATAGCGAATATACCAAGCAGATTAAGAGCGACATCGCCGATATCAAGAATGTCGGTGGAAAGAAAGCCGGAACCATTACTGCGGCAGCGTTTCTGAAAGAATTCGCCGATGACACCTCATGGGCGCATCTGGATATTGCCGGAACTGCCTGGGGAGATCCTGCGACGCCTTACCGATCGAAAGGGCCCACGGGGGTAGCGGTGCGAACCCTGGTGGAATTCGTCGAGCGCTCTGCTCGACAGGATGACTGAGAGCGGTGCACTAGCCCCGACCGTGAAGGAGGGCTTCGGCGGTGAATCTCAACTGAGGCCTCTCCAGGGTCGGAACTAACCCCCTACAACGAATCTCCCGCCACCGGCTTTGCACAAAAACTCTTATCTCGTGTTCTTTCATAGCCTGGTGTGATTTCGTGGATCGTATGGCTGCGAAACCTAAGCACACGATCCACGAAATTACTCACGAAGTAACACGAACAAACGCTGATCTTAGACGCTCCCAGTAGTACGCTTCGAACCGGCCGGTGACTTTTTGTGCAAAGCCCACGCCACCCAAGCCGCTCGCACCTGCCGTCAAGTAAATGCTAAACTTTTGCCGAATTATGCTGGGGACGTCCCCCGGACTTGTCCCTGGATTGGAAGAGCATTAACCCCCGGGCGATGACTGATTATTATCACGTTCTTGGAGTGAAGCGGACCGCTACCGCGACGGAGATCAAGTCCGCCTATCGCAAGCTGGCGAGGAAACGCCACCCTGACGTGAATCGGGGTTCGGAAAAAGCCGCACGCGAATTTGCCATCCTCTCGCTTGCTTACCATACCCTGATTGATCCGCAAGAGCGCGCCTTTCATGATCAGCAACTCGAGAAGGGTTCGGCGCCGGCTTCAATTCTTGATTCTGACAATCCACATGCTCAGCGTGCCCGTAACATCGCTGCCCAGGCGCGCTGGGACCGGGTCGTCAACCAGATTTTGGAGACTGACCGAAGAGAGAACTTTGAGAGGCAGCGGGCGGTCTTCACCACTGTTTCGCTTTTCCTCTCAACCTTCTTCGTGGCCATGATTAAACCCCCGCTCTGGCAATCGTTTGGTCTGATCGGACGGGCAATCCTGGTGGCCCTGTTCATGACCGGTGTCTGGCATCTGGCGCGGCGACTGCGTGAATACTTTAGGATTTACACCTACAAGCCTGAAGACGTCCATTACTCAGTTACGACTGAACGAGACAGGCCTTCTCAGCCATTCACGCGTTTCTCGGCTTATGCTTTCCTGGTCTGCGGTTATGTGGTTAGCCTGGGCATCGGTCTTTTCATCGGTTGGCATGCGCAGGATTTCTTTGCAGATCTGACCTTGCTGTTTCGTCATCATGTTCCCGGACCCGGCTCCGCCGGAGACTATTCGGCTACTGCGCTGTTGATTTCGGACTTACTATTCTATCCGCCGATCGCCGTCTTGATTATCGACACGCTGCACGCTGTGGCATCGCGAATTGACACGGGTTAGTTCAACGTGCGGCGATTATTGCCGGTTTGGCTGTTATCGTTCTAGAGAGATTATGCTCGTGACCATACACATTTCGTTCCTGCGTAAATTGGCGACGACGCTTATGGCGGTCGTTCTGTTGAGTCTCGCTGCCGGAAGCTCGTTCGGGCAAAGCGGCGACCGCATGACGGGTACACAACGCGAAATCGAACGTCAACGCCAGCGCCTGAGTTCAGATTCGGTGGAAGAACGACGGGACGCGTTAATGCGGCTTGGCAATTTTAAGCGGCCTGAGGCAGCGCGCGCCGCCGCTGGAGGATTGAACGATCTCTCGCCGGTCGTTCGGGTCATGGCTGCACATGCCATTCTCTCTTTGCCGCCGGCGGAAGTGGTTGCGCTGTTGACGCCGCTGCTCCAGGACAAGTTGGAATTCGTTCGTCGAGAAGCGGCGTACGCGTTGGGCGAAACCCACAGCCGCGCTGCTGTCGAACTATTGGCGAACGTGATGCTTACGGATAAGGAAGACGGAGTGCGCGGTGCGGCTGCGGTGGCGCTTGGCCAAATCGGGGATGAAGCCGCGGTTCCGGCGCTGGCGCGAGTTCTGGGCGGGTCGAAGGCGGCTCCCAAGAAGAAGAAACCCAAGGCAGAAGATAATGAATTCGTTTTGCGCGCGGCCGCGCACTCGTTGGGTCAAATTCGCAGCCGGGCCGGGGTAGAAGTTCTAATCGCTACTCTGGGAAATGAAGTTATCCCAGGCGATGTGCGGCGCGAAGCGGCCATTGCCCTGGGATTGATCGGTGATCCTGCCGCCGTCCCGGCACTACGAGCCGCTTTTTCATCCGATGATCCTTACCTCTCTGAAGCAGCGCGCGGGGCCTTGCGCCGACTTCGGGTCTCAGTAAATTAGAAACAGTTCAGCCAACAATTACGCGTCGTGCCAAAGCAAAAGGCGCCGGAGCATTAGCTCCGACGCCTGATTGTGACCTGAGTGGCACGGGCGTTCGCCCGTGAATCGCGCGCAGGATGCGCGTGCCACTAGCTTTCGCTCTTCTCGCCCCGGCCTTGTCCTTTTCGCGCAGCCTTACTTTCCTTGGCCTGCGGGATTGGGATGCCGACGCTGCCTGAGCGCGCCGCCAACGGCTCTTCGTCGGGGACTTCGGGGCTAATCTCGTGAATCAAAGCACCGCCGGATTTCTTCGAGAAGATTAGTTTCTTCTCGCTGGGGTTGAACCCAACGTTCACCAAATCGCCGAGACCGATCTGACCGGTCGCGACCAGATTCGAGAGCGGATAAACCAGAAAACGCTCGATGGCTCGCTTCAGGTGCCGGGCGCCATATTTGAAATCGATGCCTTCCTCGAGCAGCATGTCCTTTGCCGCCGCCGAGCACTGAAACACAAACTTGGTACCCGCCGACATCATGATGCGGTCCTGAACTGCCTGCAGCTCGAGGTCGAGAATCGCGCGCAGATGATGTTCCTTGAGCGAGCGGAACACGACCACCTTGTCGATTCGGTTCATGAACTCCGGCGAGAACTTACGCCGCGCGGCTTCGACCGCGGTGCGATAGATCTTCTGATCGACTTCGGTGTCATGCGGGTTTCGGACACCTTTGCCGGGTGCGAACCCGATGCCGCCCGAAATCAATTCAGACATTTCGCGCGCGCCCAGGTTCGACGTCAACACGACCATGCATCTCGAGAAATCTACCCGGCGGTTGTCGCCGAGGGTCAGCGTGGCCTTGTCCAGAATGCCCAGCAGCAGTTGCCACAACGCATCGGAAGCCTTTTCGATTTCGTCAAAAAGGACCAGCGTGACCTTTAATTCTTCCGTGTGCATGCGGTCGAGGTTCTCCTGCGTCAGCATCGGAGAAGTCTCGCGGTGGCCTAAGTATCCCGGGGGTGACCCGATCAACTTGGCGATTTCGTGTGAATGCTGAAACTCGGCGCAGTCGATTTTCACCACGCCGTTGGGATCGGCATAAAGAACTTCGGACGCAGCTTCGATTACCCGCGTTTTGCCTGAGCCGGTTGGGCCGAGAAACAACATGGTGCCGATCGGACGGTTGGGCGGATTCATGCCGGCCAGAAAAATCTGGTAGAGGCCGCTCATGCGGCGCACGGCGCGCTCCTGACCAACAATGCGAGATCCCAGGCGATCTTCAAAATCCTGCGCGCGGGGGCTTTTCTGCTCAGGGTCGAGCAAAACGGTGTCATCGACTAAAATTTCCGGGGCGTTCAACTCTTGTATTCTCGTTTCGGCAATCACGGCTTTTGCTCCTTGCTGCAGCGATTCTTAATACCGGGTTTTGCGCTGCTGCGGGATCCTCCCACTACCCCGCTTGCAAAGAACGATCCGCTGCGACAATTGATGCGGGCCGGCCTTACGGAGTTTGCCTGCGGCAGAAGCCGAACGTTTCCGTCACGCGGCCTGACGCCTACGCTATATATACGACTCGGGAAAAAATGTCACCCAAAATGTTAGGGGGCTTAACACGGCTGGGCGCGCCCCGGGCTCAAGTAATATCTACCCACGTGCCGTTTCCCGGCACAAACCGAGTGACACATACTGTTGTGATTTGGAGGTTGTTCGAGAGCGGAGTAGACGGATTTGCACGGAAAGGTCTTCGACTTGCTCAAAGCGTGTTCGGAACGCCAACCAGCCGCGCGGTGGCGCCGCTCAG
>Ga0307468_100000147_pt1 | contig 17097 bp, 16 predicted proteins | sample atmdna_FD_203085 | JGI IMG/M metagenome (GOLD analysis project Ga0307468, IMG submission 203085) | Hardwood forest soil microbial communities from Morgan-Monroe State Forest, Indiana, United States - atmos_gases AM2C_05 | ecosystem: Environmental > Terrestrial > Soil > Temperate forest > Bulk...
CACCCCTCCCGCCCTCCCCGGGAGAGGGGGAGCAGATGCGCTGGAGTTGGAACTCTCTTTTGCCACTGGCTACGGGAGGTTCAGGCGTGGGCAGCGGGGCACTGAGGGGCCTCGTCTCCCGATGCTCGTCCCCGGGTCGGGAATGAGGGCGGGTGAGCACCCGAGAATCGGCACAAGTTCTCCTCTCGTGTAAAGTCCAAGCTGGGCCGTTTCGTCTGGCAGCAACCCGGCCGGCCTTGGAAAAGAGAGGAGTGTCCTCTGCCACCTCGCGAATGGCCTTCCTGGTGGGAATGGGATCTCGGTCTTAGCGCCCACCTTCTGAAGCGAATGGTGGATCGCGACTTTACCGAGGTTGACCTCCGGCGTATGCTGGAGTACGCGACAGGGCTGCGCGTGGACGTCGTTGACGGACGATGGGTTGTCGAAACTTGGCATGCGAGGCAACCTTGGGAGGTTATCGTCGAGCCAGATGAAGAGATCCGGCTCTTGGTCGTCGTCACCGCTTATCCTGTGAGTTGATCCATGAAAGAGTCCTATCTGGAGATCACCTTCCGTCATGGCCGGCCGCTTGCGGCCTATCTTTACCTTCCTCGGGAAGGGAATGAGAAAAGTGCTCGGACCGAGCAAGTCGCTCCTGGCCTTCTGATCGACTTCGCTGCAGGTGGTCGGCCGATCGGTCTGGAAATCACGGCTCCCGGAAGGGTGTCCGCTGCCACGATCAACCGCGCCCTGACCGGCCTCGGCTTCTCTCCGCTCCCGGACGCTGATCTCGCCCCACTAAGAGCTGCCTGAGCCTCTTAGAGACCTGCGCGGTAGTAGAGCACGCAGGATCTTCTCGATCTACTCCCAGTCTTGGCGACTCGGTCGCGGAATTCTTGCTCTGTGAAGAACTGGGCCATCAAAAGTCCCGCAAACCGGCTTCTCCAGCCAAGTCTCCTGTTGTCTCCTCCGGATCTCTAGGCTGTCTTGGAGCATCCGTCGGTGGGGGAAGAAGAGTCGGTAGCTGAGGTCGTGTTGTCCCACGATTTTCCGGGTACAATTCTACCACGGAGTCTCGATGAGACACTATAAGTTACTGGAAAGGATGATGGTGGGCAGATGCGCCGGAGTTGGAGCTCTCTGCTGGCTTGGCTACGAGAGGTCCAGGTGTTGGGGCGGGCCTACTTCTCGGAGAGAAACTCGTCCGTGAACTGGCGTGGACGCAGCACTCGAATCCCTCGCCAGCCGTCCTGATCAAGGAGGTGCTTATCGCCCGAGACGATAACGGGGGCTCCGGCAGCGCTGGCGCACGCGAGGAACTTGTCATCATCCGGATCCGCCGAAACCGCAGTCGGAAGACTCGGAGCCTCGATGATCTCAGCTTCGACCGTCAGGAGCCTGAGGAATGGCTTGAGATCCACACCCGAGTATTGCGAGCCGAGGACTTGGCCAACACGCTGATACTCGTCGAGGATGTCGACAGAGAGAACCAACTGGAGTCGACCGTCCCGCCACGCCTTGAGAATCCGTCCGGGGACTCCGCCGAAGAAGACCGCCGAGACGAAGACATTCGTGTCGAGGACGATTCTCACCGAGAGGCGCGGACTTTCGAGACGGCGCGCTTCACGTCCGCTGGCTTCATGCGCGCCTTCCGTGCTGCGCCGCGAGCTTTACGCAGGAGCTCGTCGAATTCCGACATCGCCGGTGGCGCAATCGTCTTGAGGATCACAACGTCGCGGTCTGCGACAACCACAAACTGAGTCCCTTCTTTGAGTCCGAGGCGCTGGCGAATCTCCTCCGGGATGACGACTTGTCCTTTGGAGGAGAGTCGGGTCGTAGCGAGTGATTCCATGAGCCCTCCAGTCTTACCTGTAAGATCGTAGCCGGGGCCGACCATGGGGTCAAGCCACCCGAGGAAAGCCAGGAGGCAGCGACGCGTTCGCCGGGGTCAATGCGCGCTCTGGAAAGGGTGATGGTGGAGCAGATGCGCCGGAGTTGGAACTCTCTGCTGTCCTGGCTGCGGGAGGTCCAGGCGTGGGGGCAGGAAGCCAGGGCAGTGGAGTAGGTTCGCCGAGATCAGTCCCGGAAGACGTCTTGGAGACGCTCAGCGGTCAAGAGACGCTCACCCCACCCCAGAAGGCGGTCTGCATCCGCAGAGCGCACCCGCTCCTCGGTATCAAGATCCAGAGGACCGAACTTCAAGCTAAGCTGCCGAAGCAGCATCCGGACCTCTCCCTCTTGGCGTCCTTCCTCTCGCCCCTCTTCCCGGATCTCACGGTTCCAGCGGTCGATGCTTTCAGCCAACATGGTGTCGAGTTCCTCCAGAGTCAACTCGGCGGAGACTTTCTCCTGAGACAGTCCAAGGCGCGGCAGGATGACCTTCTGCAGCCAGGTCTCGAACGCCCGCCGCAAGGAAGCCTCTGTCGGCGGAACGCTCTGCCGCAGCCGATGAACGCTTGCGTGGACTTCCCGCCAGTCGCGGCTCTTCTCGATACGGAACAGGTCGGCTACCGGGTTGTCCAGCGCCGCCAGATCCTCCCGGGGATAGGCCGCCTCGTCCACCAGCCGGTAGCGCAACTGGGGTCGGTAGATCTCCGCCGAGGAGTCCAGATCTCCGATCAAGGAACCTAGGTCCGTCGAGACATTCCACGGCTCCCGTCCATTGTAAACGACGACGGGGATGACCAAGGGCAGCTTTCTCCAGACTGCTGCGGGCTGACCGGCCATCAGGCTCTGGTAGAAGAGACTCTCATAGCCCATGAGCCTGACCGGCATGGACGGGTCCGGCCGCGACTGGAACTCCAGGAGGATGTAGACGTAGACCGGCTCTCCTCCATCTCTGCGACGGAACTTCCAGATGACATCGCTCTCGCGGTTCTCGTGCTTGGGAGAGACGAAGGATGTATCGACGCGCTCACCGGAGTCGAAGTCGATACGGTCCACCCACCGTTCTCCCACGATCTCCCGTAGGAGACCCTGGATCATCCGCCGGTGGGCGAAGAAGAGCCGATAACTGAGGTCGTGTTGTCCCACGATTTTCCGGGCACAACTCTACCACGGAGTCTCGATGAGACGGTATAAATTACTGGAAAGGGTGATGGTGGAGCAGAAGAGATTGGGAAGAGCGGGATGGGAGGTGGCGCCCCTCTCCCGGGGAGGAGGAGTGATGTGGCGGGAGAGGGGACGGGGGTGAGGGCCCGCGCTCCGGGCGCCTTGAGAGTTGTTCCCAAAAAAAGAGCCCGGTGCTCAGCACCGGGCCGTGGAGGAAGGATGCGGTCGGTCCGCGTCCTGCGGGTCCGGCATACGGCGTCGTCCGCCGCATGCCGAGCCTTCACTACTTAGGTGAGGGCCGGCGTCAAAACGTTTCATCTCTCCTGTCGTCGTCTCCTTCGTTCCCCCCGTTCTCCTCTTCGGGAAGGTCGTCGACCTCGGGCGGTTCGATCCCGTGGGCGAGCCACTGGACGGCGAAGAGCTCCCACTCCGGCTCGCTCGCCGGGTCGAAGTAGCGGCAGAGGGGACCGACCCCGGCTTCCCGCATCAGGCGCCGGGCCTGGAGCAGGGTGATCGGGCTGCTGACGACCAACGCTTGGCGCTGCACTCCCGCTTTGGCGAGCTCGGTGAAACAGCTGCGGAAGCGCTCCTGGGTCTCGGCCGGGAGGGCCCGGGTGCACCGCAGGTCGACCAGTACCGCGGACGGGGATTCCGGCTGCGTCCGCAGCCGCCTTCGGATCTCTTGCAGCAGGGCGGTTACTTCGCCGGTGTCCGCGAACTCCGAGAGAGTCAGCCGGTATCCATAGTCGGTCACTTCCACTCCTCCCATCGACGATTTCTCCTCCAGAGCACCGGTGAGCGCGCGCATGTCAAATTTATTTTAACGACGTGTCGTGGCCGGATGGCTTGCAGCGCGAGGGGGGGAAGCCCTATCCTACGGCACACGTTCAACTTTGAGCGCCGGGACGCCGAGCCACTCCAGGCGGAGGGTGACGTCCTTGTCGTGGACACCCGGACCGGGGTGTCCCTTGGTCGTGAGGAGGATGCGTCGGCATGGCAGCAGAGAGGACAGGCAGCTCATCCAGGCACTGGCGCCGGGACGGCGACAGCGCCCTGATGGGGCTGCTGATGGTCACCGGCGTGGCCGTGCTGGGGGCGCTGCTGCTGCTCGCGGCCGGCGAGACTGGCGGTCCGAGATGGCCGCTGGTGGTGTTCCTGGTCTTGGCGGTGGCGGGAGTGGTGGCCTACGCGGTCTGGGTCTACCCCTACTTCCGCCGGTTGGAGAGGCGTCTGCCCGAGGAAGTGGAGCGCTGGACGCGGCTGGAGAACAAGCTGATCGCCGCCTCCGGCCATCTCGGCGCCGGCGACCTGGTGCGGTCCATGGAGCAGGCGCGGGGGCTGCCGGAGCGTCTGGCGCGCGTCGCCGAGGGGGCGAGCGTGTCGTTGTCGGCGCTCGCGCAGCAGATCCAGGACAGCTCGATCGAGGTCTCTTCGGCCGCCGACGCGGTCAACCAGATCGCCTCGGACCTCGCCGCCGGGTCGTCCGAGCAGGCGGCCTCGGTCGTGGAGATCACGGCCGCCATGGAGGAGCTGGCGCGGACCGCGTCGCAGATCGCCGAGAGCGCCTCGCGGCAGGCGACGCTCGCCGCCCGCGCCGAGGCGAGCGGCGACATCGGCTCGGCCGCGGTGCACGAGGCGGTGACCGGCGTCGAGCAGGTACAGAAGCGCATCCTGGACATCTCCAACCGGGCCGATACCCTGGGCAGCCGCTCCAAGGAGATCTACCGGGTGCTCGACCTGATCACCGAGATCGCCCAGGAGACGCACATCCTGTCGTTGAACGCCGCCATCGAGGCGTTCGCGGCCGGCGCCGAGGGGCGGCGCTTCTCGGTGGTGGCCGAAGAGGTACGCCGTCTCGCCCAGCGCTCGCAGGAGTCGGTCGAGTCGGTGCGCCATCTGCTCGACGAGTTCGCGGGCTCGATCCGCGCCACGATCATCGCCACGGAGGAGGGTAGCAAGGAGGCGAACCGGGTCTTCGAGCGCGCCCGCGCCGCCGCCGCGGCCATCGGCGACCTGCGCCGCGCCTCCGGCGACACTTCGCGCGTCGCCCGCCAGATCTCGCTCGCCACCCACCAACAGACCGCCGCCTCGGAGCAGGTGGTGACGACGCTGCGCGAGGTCAGCCAGGTGGTGCAACGCATGACCGGCGGTCTCAAGGACCTCTCGGGCACCGCCGACCGCTTGAATACGCTCGGCCTCAACATCCAGCTCCTCGCCCAGTCGTTCCATCTCGATTCGCCGCGCTCGCTCAAGCACCTGATCGAGGAGTGGTCGCGCCAGCTCGAGCGCACCGCCGGCCCCAGCGACATGGAAGGGGTCCTCGACAACCTGGTGCAGAGGGTGCCCTACATCGAAATGGCCTACTTCGTGGATACCAGCGGCTACACGGTCACGCTCTGCTACAACCGCGGGCTCGTCGGCGGCCGGCAGCTCCTGGGCGCCGCCGGCGCGCGCGAGTTCGACATGACGCAGCGCCCCTGGTACCGCGCCGTGGCGCGGGAGCTGCGCACCGCGCTCACCCCGCCCTACGAGTCGCTGCAGAATGGCGAGACTTGTTTCACGGTGGGGGCGCCGGTGCGCAACCGCGAAGGGTCTTTCATCGGCGTCCTGGCGGTGGACATCAACGTCAACGGCTGGACTCGGATCTAAGAGGATGTGGAGAGAGGCCAAGAGCGCCGCTCAGGGAGAGACTCCGAAGGGGGGGCGCCAGACCGGTAACCACCTGCTGGTGCGCAGCGGCGAGCTGGTCTGCGCGCTGCCGCTCGGCGCGGTGCGCCGCGTGGTCCGCGCGCTGCCGGTGCATCCGCTGCCCGGCGCCGGCCCGGCGCTGCGCGGGCTGGCCGAGTTCGCGGGCGAGCCGCTGCCGGTCCTGGACCTCTCCCGCCTGGTGGGCGCGCCGCCCGGGGCGCAGTCTTCCTATCCGGTCACGGTGGTCGTCTGGGCGGGGCCGGTGGACGCGCGGGAGACGGTGGGGCTGGCGGCCGACGCCGCGCTGGCGGTGGCCGAGGTCTCTCCCGGCGCGCTGGTCGGCGGCGACGGAGCCCTGGTGCGCGGCGAGGCCGCGATCGGCGGCCAGGTGGTGCGCGTGCTGGACCTCGAAGCTTTGGGGCGGGACCGTTGACCGGCGGGGGCTATCTCCTGCTGCGCCGCGGCGGCAGCCTCTGGGGAATCGCCAACAGCGCGGTCACCGACCTGGCCCGGCAGGGGGACGGCGCCTACCGGATCGCGACCGCCGGGGACGATCCGGCGACGCTGGTGGCCGACGAGGTCCTGGGCGTGGTCCGGGAGCTGCGGGTCTGGCCGAACGTCTCGGTGCTGCGCTGTTTCTGGCCGGAGCCGCTGGCCGGTCTGGCGGTCCATGACGCGATGCCGGTGATCGTCGTCGATCCCGGCCGGCCGCCGCAGGCTCTACAAGGCAGAGGAGGAGCTTGACGTGATCCATGACGACGGCCGCCGTATCCACCAGGCCCTTCTCGGGCTGCTGCTCCTGGCCGGCCTGGTGGTCTCCGGCCTGGTGCTGCTGACCTTGGCCGAGGCGGGCGGCGCGGCGAGCTGGCCGTTCAACCTCTTCCTGCTCGTGTCGCTCGCCGCTGGCGGGTTCTACTACCGGGTGATCTACCGGCTGCAGCAGAACCTGCGCGAGCGCGTCGAGGGGACGGGCCGCCGTCACGGCGCGGTCGAGAGGGTGCTGGCCGATACGCTCGACCGGCTGCGGGCGGGCGACCTGGTGCATTGCGCGGACCAGGCGCGGTCGCTGCCCGGCCGGTTGGCTACGGCGTTTTCGACCGCCACCAACGCGCTGGACGTGCTGGCGCAGCAGATCCAGTCGAGCTCGATCGAGATCGCGTCGGCGGCGAACTCGGTCAACCAGATCGCCTCGGAGCTCGCCGCCGGTTCTTCGGAGCAGGCGACCTCGGTGGTGCAGATCACCGCCGCCATGGAGGAGCTGGCCCGCACCGCTTCGCAGATCGCCGAGAACGCCGCCACGCAGGCGGAGCTGGCGCAGAACGCCGAGCGCAGCGGCAACGTCGGTCTCGCCGCGGTCGAGGAGGCGGTGCTCGGCGTCGAGGACGTCAAGAAGAGGATCACCAGCATCGCCAGCCGCGCCGAGACCCTGGGCACGCGCTCGCGCGAGATCTACCGGGTGCTCGACCTGATCACCGAGATCGCGCAGGAGACCCACATCCTGTCGTTGAACGCCGCCATCGAGGCGGCGGCGGCGGGCGAGCACGGCCGCCGCTTTTCGGTGGTCGCCGACGAGGTGCGCCGGCTCGCCCAGCGCTCGCAGGAGTCGGTCGAGTCGGTGCGCAACCTGCTCAACGAGTTCGCCGATTCGATCCGCGCCACCATCGTGGCCACCGAGGAGGGGAGCCAGGAGGCGGCGCGCGTCCTGGAACGCGGCCGGGCCGCGGCCACGGCCATCGAGGAGCTGGGCGAGACGTCCAGCGACACCGCCCGCGTGGCGCGCGAGATCTCGCTTACCACCCAGCAGCAGAACGCGGCCTCGGACGAGGTGGTGCTGACCCTGAAGGAAGTCAGCCACGTGGTGCAGCGGATGGCCGACAGCCTGCAACAGTTCTCGGGCACCGCCGACCGTCTGAACCGGCTCGGGCTCGACATCCAGATGGGGGCGCAGTCGTTCCACCTCGACTCGCCGCACTCGTTGAAGCACCTCGCCGAGATCTGGGCCACGGTGGTCCGCCGCCGGCTCGGCAACTGGGAGGCGATCGAGCGGTTGCTCGAAGACCTGGTCCACCAGAAGCCCTACGTGGAGTGCCTCTACTTCTTCGACGGCAAGGGCAGCCAGGTCGCCTTGACGGTCAACCGGCACGTGGTCGGCGACCGCGAGGTGCCGCCCGCGGTCAAGGCCGGCGAGGGGTTCGGCGAGCGCATCTGGTACAAGTCCGCGACCCGGGAGGGGCGGACGATCCTGACGCCGCTGTTCGAGTCGCTGCTCTCCGGCGACCCCATCTTTACCGCCGCCACTCCGATCTACGAGCGCGGGGAGCTGGTCGGGGTCCTGGGCCTGGACGTCAACGTCGACAGCTGGGCCAAGATCTAGCCCGGTCCGGGGTGCCTTTTGGATCCGGAGTTCGCCGATCTCGTCCCCCTCTTCGTCGAGGAAGCGCGCGAGCGGCTGGAGCGGCTCGCCACCTACGTGCCGCGCCTGGGCTCCGACCCCCAGGCCCTGGCCGAGGCCAAGCGCGAGCTCCACACCCTGAAAGGCGCGGTGCGGATGCTGCGCCTGGGCGCTCTCGCCGAGCTCTGCCACGCCGCCGAGGAGGTGCTGCACACCGCGCCGCCGGGCATGGTGCCGCTGATGACGCGGGTCGTCGACGAGCTCTCCTCCCTGGTGGAGAAGGTGTCGCGCGGCGACGATCCGCAGAACGACCCCGAGTTGCTGGCGCTGCTCGCCGCGCCGCCCGCCGCCGCCGACCCGGTCCCCACCACCGCTGCGCCGGCTCCCGCCGGGGTCTCCGAGCCCGGCGCTCCGGCGGCCTTGCGTGCCGCCGCCGGCGCTCCGGCGACACGTACCGCTCCGGAGGTCCGGGTGGACGCCACGGCGCTGGACGCCGTGGCCGAGCGGGCTATGCAGGTGCGGATCATGGCCCTGTCCAGCCGGCCGGTGGTCGAGCGCATCTACGATCTGGCGCGCCTGGCCGAAGAGGGGGTGCGCGAGCCGCAGCCGACCCAGGTCCTCGCCGTGCTCGCCACCATGCTGCGGCGGGTGGCGGTGGAGCTCGAAGGCGGGCAGCGCCGGCTGCTGCGCTCGGCCGAGGAGCAGCTCGACACCATGCTGTCGCTCCAGCTCCAGCCGCTGCGCGGGCCGTTGCAGTCGCTCGCCCGCTACGCCCGCGACCTGGCGCGCTCGCTGGGCCGCGAGGTCGAAGTGGAGCTGGAAGGGGAAGAGACCCGCCTCGACCGGCGCATCGCCCGCGAGCTCGAAGAGGCGCTGCTCCACATCGTGCGCAACGCGGTCGACCATGGCATCGAGGCGCCGGACGTGCGCGCGGCGCGCGGCAAGCCGCGGGCTGGCCTGCTGCGCATCCAGGCTTCGGGAGAAGGCGCGCGGGTCCGTCTGCGGATCGTCGACGACGGCGCCGGCATCGACCCGGCGCGGGTGGTCGACCGCGCCGTCCAGACCGGCCTGGTCGACCGCGGAGCCGCCGCGGCGCTGAGCAAGCCCGAGGCCCTGCGCCTGCTCTTCGCTCCCGGGTTTTCGACCCGCAAGGCGGTCTCCGAGATCTCCGGGCGCGGCATCGGCCTCGACGTGGTGGTGTCGACCGTCGCCCGGGTCGGCGGCGAGGTGTTCCTGGACACCGAGCCGCGCCAGGGTTCGACTTTCACGATCGAGGTGCCGGTCGCCCGCCGCGGCGAGCAGGTGCTGCTGCTGCGCGTCGGGCAGCTCCGGCTGGCGATCCCTTCGGCGGTGCTGCGCCGGGCGACCCATCTGCCCGCGGACGCCGTGGTCGAGCGCGACGGCCGCACGCTCGCCAGGATCGGCGACCGGCTGGTGTATTTCGTGCCTCTCGCCCGGCTCTATGGCCAGCCGGTGCTCGACAGCCAGCTCCTGCTCGAAGGGGTGGTCTCGGGGCAGCCGCTCGCCCTGGCGGTGGACGAGGTGGAGGGGGAGCAGGAGGTGCTGGTGCGGCCGATCACCCGTGCCGCGGCGGCGGACCGGCTGCTCGAAGGGCTGGCCCTGCTGGCTTCGGGCGAGCCGGTCGGCGTGCTCTCCCCGGCGATGCTGGCGCAGCGCGAGATCCTGCGCGTGGTGTCGGTGCGGAGCGAGCCCAAGGCGGTGCCGCGGGTGCGGGTCCTGCTGGTCGACGACTCGCTGGTGACCCGCGAGATGGAGCGGCGGCTGCTCGAAGACGCCGGCTTCGACGTCGCCGCCGCCGGCGACGCCGGCGAGGCGCTCACCCGCCTCGGCGAGGAGCGGTTCGACTGCGTGGTCACCGACGTCGAGATGCCCGGCATGGACGGTTTCGAGCTCACCGCGCACCTTCGGAGTGTGGAGCACTACGCCCATCTACCCATCGTGGTGGTGTCGACGCGCGACCGCCCCGAGGACCGCCTGCGCGGCCTCAAGGCGGGGGCGGACGCCTATCTGACCAAGCAGAGCCTGGACGCCGGCGAGCTGGTCGAGCTGGTGCGCCGGCTGGGCGGCCGTTGAGACTTCGGGGATTCAGATAAGGTTTTAGCAATGTCCATGACTTCGACCAGGCCTCCGATCGACGTGCTGCTGGTGGACGACTCCCGCTCGGTCCGCGCGGTGCTGCGCCGGTTTTTCGCCCGCACCGGCGACATCCGGGTGGTGGGGGAGGCCCCGGACGGGGAGCAGGCGGTGCAGGCGGTGCTCGCCACCGAGCCGCACGCCATCGTCATGGACCTCCACATGCCGGTCATGGACGGCTACACCGCCATCGAGCGGATCATGGAGCTGCGGCCGACGCCGATCGTGGTCCTCTCGTCGCGCGCCAACCGCAACCAGATGAAGACCGCTTTCGAGGCGCTGCGGCGCGGCGCGCTCGAAGTGCTGCCCAAGCCCGAGGACACGGAAAGCTGGGAGGTGCTCGCGACCGCGCTGCCCGAGACCTTGCGCGCCATCGCCGCTGTCGCCGCGGCGCGGTCGCGTCCCCGCCGGCGCCGCCGCCCGCCGTCCGCGGCCCTGCCGCCGCCGGACCTCGCGCCGCGCGACCTGCGCTGGCTCGCCATCGGCGCCTCGACCGGCGGGCCGGGAGCGATCCGCGAGCTGCTGGAAGAGATCCCGGCCGGCGCGCCGGTGAGCGTCCTGATCGTGCAGCACATCGCGTCGGGGTTCGAGGTCGGCTTCGCCGAGTGGCTCGGCAAGGACCTCCCCCTGGAGGTGCGGCTGGCCGAGGACGGCGAGGCGCCGCGGCCGGGAACGGTGCGGCTCGCCCCCTGCGGCGCCCACCTGCGGCTGGAGGCGGACGGGACGTTGCGGCTGGACCGGGAGACGCCGGCGCGCAACGGCCATCGGCCGTCGGTCGACGAGCTCTTCCTGTCCTGCGCCGCCGTCCGGCCGCGCGAGGTCGCCGGAGTCCTGATGTCGGGGATGGGCGCGGACGGCGCGGACGGGCTGGAGGCGTTGCGCCGCGCCGGCGGGGTCACCCTGGTGCAGGACGAGGCCAGCTCGGCCGTCTTCGGCATGCCGCGGGTAGCCCTGGAGCGCGGCGCCGCCGCGGTGGCGCTGCCGCCGCGGGACCTGGCGCGGACCCTGGCGCGCCTCTGGCGCAGGGAGGTGGCGTGAACGGGGGGAACGGGGGGGGGAACGGAGCGCGCCGGGTGCTGGTGGTCGACGACAGCGAGGTGACCCGCGCCATCCTGGTGCGCACCCTGCGCGGCGCCGGCTTCGAGGTGCTGGAGGCGCGCGACGGCGTCGAGGGCGCGCTGACCGCGCTGCGCGAGCAGCCGGCGGTTGTGGTGACCGACCTGGAGATGCCGATCCTCGACGGCTTCCCGCTGCTGCGGCTGCTCAAGGCCGACCCGGTGAGCGCCCACATCCCGGTGCTGATCCTCACCAGCCACGGCGAGGCGGCCTCCCGGTTCTGGGGCCTGCGCACCGGCGCCGATGCCTACCTCACCAAGGACTTCCGCTTCCACGACCTGGTCTCGACCGTCGAGAACCTGATCGCCGCGGCGCCGCCGCCGCGCTCCATCGACGGCGCGCGGAGCGGCAAAGCGGTCGAGTTCGGACCCATGGACGTGCTGGCGCGGGTGGCGCGCCAGCTCGAGGCGAGCCTACTGCAGGCGACGCTGCTCAACACCCTGCTCGAACGCGGCATGGCGGCGGCCGACTTTCACGAGGCCAGCCGCGTCGCCCTGGAGACGATCGCCTCGGTCGTGGACGCGCGGCTCCTCGCGGTCGGCATGGCCGAGGGCGAGGACGCGATGGTCCATGTCACCCTCCAGGAGCCGCTGCGGCAGGAGACGCTGGACGAGTTGCGCGACCGGATCAGCCTGCGCCTCGAGGCGCCGTCCGGCGTGTCGCTCGACCTGCGGGTGAGCGGACACGTCGGCGGCGTCGCCGCCGACCTGGAGCGGCTCGTCTGGCTGCCGCTGTCGGTGCGCAACGCGCGCGGCGTTCTGGTGCTCCTGCCGCGCGACCCGCAACAGTTCGCCACCGCTTCGGCGCCGCTGGTCGAAGGGCTCGCGGGGCACCTCGCCCTGGTGCTGGACAACGCGCGGCTGGCGCAGCGGCTGCACGAGATGTCGGTCCTGGACGGCCTCACCGGCCAGCTCAACCAGCGCGCCATCCACGACCGCCTGACCCACGAGCTGGAGCGCGCGGCCCGCTATGGGCAGCCGCTGGCGGTGATCCTCTGCGACCTCGACCACTTCAAACAGGTCAACGACACCCACGGCCACCTGGCGGGGGACACCGTGCTGCGCCAGGGGGCGGGGGTGCTGCGCCGGGGCCTGCGCTCCGTCGACCTGCTCGGCCGCTACGGCGGCGAGGAGTTCCTCGCCGTGCTGCCGCAGGTCGACATCGACGCCGGGCGGCTGGCGGCGGAGCGGCTGCGGCGCAGCCTGGAGGGCTATCCGGTGATGCTGCCCAGCGGCGAGCGGGTGCGGATCACCGCCTCGTTCGGCGTCGCCTCGCGCGAGGAGCTGGGCGAAGAGGCGACCGGCGACCTCATGGTGTCCCTGGCCGACCGCCGCCTGTACCAGGCCAAGGCGGCCGGCCGCAACCGGGTCCGCCCATGAGCGTGACCTCGTCGTCGATCCCGTCGCCGATCCAGCGGTTCATCCAGCTGATCCAGGAGGTGACCGGCAACGTCGTGCCCGAGGCCCGGCACCGCTTCCTGGAGGAGGTGGTGGAGCAGCGGGCGCAGGCGACGGGCTTCACCCATCTCGAAGACTACGTCTATGCCCTGGCCGCCGGCAGGCTCTCCCGCGAGTGGGATCAGGTCATCCCGCTGATCACCATCAAGGAGTCGTACTTCTTCCGCGCGCCGCAGCAATTCGAAGCCATCCGGACCCAGGTCCTGCCGCAGCTCCTGCGGGCGCGGGCCGGCGGCCGGCAGCTGCGTTTCTGGTCGGCGGCCTGCGCCCGCGGCGAAGAGGCGGGGACCCTCGCCATGCTGCTCGCCGGCGAGCTGTCGCTCTCGCGTTGGGATTGGACGATCCTCGCCACCGACGTCGACGAGGAGGCGCTCGCGGGGGCCCGGCTCGGTCTCTACGGCGAGCGCGCCGTGGCCCACGTGCCGGCCCCGCTGCGCGACCGCTGGTTCCACCGCCGCGGCAAGCTGTTCGAGCTGGACCTGGAGCTGCGCTCGCGCATCGTCTATCAGCCGCTCAACCTCGTCCGGCCGCCGTTCCTCCTGCCCTTTGCCGAGCTCGACCTGGTCCTGCTGCGCAACGTGCTCATCTACTTCAAGCGCCCGTTGCAGCGCCAGGTGGTCTCCGAGATCACGCGCTGGCTGGCGCCGTCAGGGTACCTCTTCCTGGGAGGCTCCGAGACCTTCTGGCAGAACCAGGAGGAGTTGGTGCCGGTCGACCTCGGCGTCTGCTTTGCCCTGCGCCACCGGGGGGCGGCCCCGCCGCCGGCGAAGCGCGCCGAGCCCGCGCCCCTATCGCGGGCGGCGCCGTCGGCGGCGCCACCAGCGCAGCGCGCCGTGCCGAGCAGCGCTCCGCGCGATTGGAGCGAGCCTTGGAGCGCGCCCTCGACCTCGGAGCTCACCGAGCCGGGCGGCATCCACGAGCGCCTGCTCGCGGCGGCCCGCGAGCTGGCGGCCGACCGCGTCCACGAAGCCGGCATCAAGGTCGGAGAGGTCCTGGGGGCCGACCCCTCGGAGCCTGCCGCGCACGCCCTGGACGGCTTCCTCCACGACCTCTCCGGCCGCGCCGAGGAGGCGGTCACCGCCTACCGCGCCGCCCTGTATCTCGATCCCGCCCTCTACCAGGTCCGCGTCCTCCTCGCCGACTGCCTGCTGCGTCTCGGCCACCGGGACCGCGCCGAGCAGCAATACCGCGAGGTGCTCACCACGCTCGGCAGCGGACGCGAGCGCAGCCTCCTGGTGTTCCAGGCGCTCCCTTTCCCCGACCGCGATCGCGCCCAGCGCCGCAGCCGCCAGGTGCTCCAGGGGGGGTAGACGGATCTGTTACATTGGGGGCGTATGTCTGGCCGTGTCCGTCCCCCCGCAGTCGCCGGCATGTTCTATCCGGAATCTCCCGGGGAGCTGACCTCCATGCTGGAGGATCTCCTGGCCGAGGCTCCGCCGCCGCCGGTCTCCGCCAGAGCGCCCAAGGTAGTCATCGCGCCGCACGCCGGTTACGTCTACTCCGGGCCGACCGCCGCCATGGCCTTCCAGGCCCTCGCCGCCCGGTCCCGGCCGATCGAGACCGTGGTCCTCCTGGGGCCGGCGCACTACGTACCGGTCCGCGGCCTCGCCCTGCCCGGGGCAGAGTACTTCGCGACGCCGCTCGGCAAGGTCAAGGTGAACCCCGAGGGAGCCGGCGCCGCGCTGCGTCTGCCGCAAGTCCGCATCCAGCCGGAGGCCCACGCGCGCGAGCACTCTCTGGAGGTCGAGCTGCCGTTCCTGCAGCGCCTGTTGGGGGAGGAAATCGAGATCGTGCCGCTGGTGGTCGGCGAGGCCGACGGCGAAGAGGTCGCCGAAGTGCTCGAGCAGCTCTGGGGCGGCGAGGAGACGGCAATCGTGATCTCTTCGGACCTCTCGCACTTCCTCTCCTACGACGCGGCGCGAGAAGCCGACCGCCGGACGGCCGATGAGATCCTCCAACTCGGCGGTCCCCTCGGCCCGCGCCAGGCCTGTGGCGCCATGCCGATCAACGGTCTGCTGGAGATCGCCCGGCAGCGCGGCCTGGAGCCGGAGCTGCTCGACCTGCGCAATTCGGGGGACACCGCCGGCGACCACAGCCGGGTCGTGGGCTATGGAGCCTTCGCCTTCCATGAGCCCACCTGAGGACCGGGAGCGCGGGAGACTGCTGCTCGCGATCGCCCGCGAAAGCCTGGCCGAAGCGCTGGGTCTGGGCAGGACCGGCGCCTATGACGAGCCCTGGCTGCGGGAGCCGGGCGCCACGTTCGTGACGCTGCGCCGCGGCGGCAAGCTGCGCGGCTGCGTCGGCTCGATCCGCGCCTGGCGGGCGCTGCTCGACGACGTGCGTCACAACGCCCGCGCGGCAGCCTTTTCCGACACCCGCTTCGCCCCTGTAGCGCCGGACGAGTTTCCCGAGATCGGCGTCGAGGTCTCCCTTCTCTCCACACCCGAGCCGCTCGCCGCCCGCTGCGAGGAGGAGGCGCTCGCCCTGCTGCGTCCCGGTCTCGACGGCGTCATCTTCGAATGCGCGGACAGCCGCAGCACCTTCCTGCCGCAAGTCTGGGAGCAGCTCCCCGATCCGCGCGAGTTCCTGGACCAACTCCGGTACAAGGCCGGCCTCCCCCCGGGCTACTGGTCGCCCGAGGTCCGATTGTTCCGGTATACGGTGGCGAAGTGGGTGGAGGAGTAGGGGCGCCTTCATGGCGCCTCGGCGGTGCATGCTATTCTGCACGCCCTCACTCCGCCGAGACGCTCAGGGGTCAGGCTCTTCCGGTATAGGGGCGCCATTCATGGCGTCCCATACATCAGCCCGCTGTACGCGAACAGTGCCTCCGGGGGAGGAGACATCGGCTCCCTGCACGCTGACATCGCTTCGATGTCAGAAGACAGGCGCCCGATGTGTGCAGACAGAGCCTCGATGGATCGACGCAGCGGCCCGTTGCAGAGACGCATCGGCTGCCTGTCCCCACGCATCGGCTTCCTGCAGGCAGACATCGCGCCGATGCATGCAGACAGAGCTTCGATGGATCGACGCAGCAGCCCGATGCAGGGACGCATCGGCTGCCTGTTCCTACGCACCGGCTCGCTGCATGCGGACATCGCGCCGCTGCATGTAGACAGAGCCTCGATGTGCCGGCGCAGCGGCCCGATGCGCGCACACAGCGAGGCGCTGCGCACACACAGGGAGGCGATGCGCGCTTACAAGGAGCCGATGTGAACATACATCGGCCGGCCGGACCGATCTTTACGGCGATGTCAGCAAACATCGGGGCGTTGTACGGGTGTCCTGAGGCGTTGCGCGGCTGCGCGAAGAGGGTGCCGCAGCGAGAGACAAAAAAGGAGGGAGGCGGTTGCGCCTCCCTCGAAAGAATCGAGACGATGAGGATCAGCTTTTAGCCGTTGCGTCCTCAGGGGGCGGCAGCGGCTTCTCCTTGCGGGCGAGGCCGCGGAACGGCTGCAGGCCGAACTCGGTCAGCTTCTCCGACCGCGGTCCGTAGTGTTCCTTGACCGCCACCCGCAGCATGTTCGTCAGCCGGCTCGTCTCGTCCATCAGCGCCTGGAGCTGCTTGGACAGCTCCTGCTTGCTGGCCGTGAGGGCCGACTGCTCCTGAGTGATCTCCTGCACCCGGCCCAGATGCGTCGCGAGCTTGATTCGCGGCGTCTCCAGGTGGCCGAGCTCGGCCTTGTTGGCTTCCAAGGCCGTGGACAGCCGTTGCCAGCTGCCCTTCTTCCCCGCATGAGTCCTTTCTTTCGGCATGGTCGTTCTTCTTCTGGGCCGTAAGGCCCGATAAACCGGCGCCGGAATGGCGCCGGAAATTCATCTCTCTGCTGAGGGAGATCTCTCCGGACGGGGCCAGGAAGGTGCCCGCCGCCGCATCGACTTATGTTGCACATGATTCTGCATGTAGCCAGAAGTTGTGTCAAGACCCTTTGCGTATTTTTCTGCCCCTCATACCAAGGTATACGCATGATACGGCGATCTCGTCGCAGCCACGGGGTGCCTGGAAACCGGTGCGCAACGGCTTCCTGCTCCCTCTGGCTGCCGTGCGTCTCGTCTACCGGGGCAAGTTCCTTCACGGCCTGGAAACGCTGGTCCGCGGGGAGCGCTTAAAGTTACCTCCTGACCTCTCGATGTCCGGAGCCCTTGTCCTGTTGCGTCAAGCGTCGCGGAAGAAGTGGAACGTCCGGGTCGAAGAGCGCTACGAGCATGGCCGAGGCGTCGCCACCTACTTGGCGCGCTATCTGCGCGGCGGCCCGATCAAGA
>Ga0307468_100000149_pt1 | contig 16855 bp, 21 predicted proteins | sample atmdna_FD_203085 | JGI IMG/M metagenome (GOLD analysis project Ga0307468, IMG submission 203085) | Hardwood forest soil microbial communities from Morgan-Monroe State Forest, Indiana, United States - atmos_gases AM2C_05 | ecosystem: Environmental > Terrestrial > Soil > Temperate forest > Bulk...
CAAAACGTGAGGTGTTCCCTGATCTCTGCCTTGCACTTCACGGTCCGATCATCGCTCACGCTGGTCTCGAGCAACGTGAACGGCTCACAGGAGTAGATAAGGCGAAGCTTTCCTCCCAGTGCCCACGGGAGCCAATTTTTCTCGTACTCCTGCGTGCTGTCGTAGGAAATTTCACTGACGAAATCGAGCGACAGATCCCTTTTCAGCCGTCCGAGAACGACGCGCGACTTGTCTCCACCAGAAGGCGTCTGGCAGGTCGTTGCCGTGAACCAAACCTCTCCTTCGTGTAAGTGCCAGCGTTGATCCTCGAGTCCGAGAATGCGCCCCTTGGGCCAGTCTTTCGGGCAACGAGCGGAAGAGAGCTGCCAGCCGTCGTGAACGGCCTCGGTCGGGTCCCATTTCCTCCAAACGTTCTCTGTCCGTATGACGCCGTCCTTGTGCCGCGCAACGAACCACCGACCGCGCTCGTGATCGTAATTGACCAAACGAACGTTGACGTGAAGGCCCTGACCGAAGTTCACAATCGTAGGAGATGAGGTGAGATACTCGACTCCGTCGAACGTTCGCATCTCCTTCGGAACCTCGAACGTTCCTCGCCGAACGATTGCGTCGTACTCTTTCGGAAGGTAGTGAAGCAAGTTTCTCGCAGCGAGCTCGTACCGATGGTGCGACAGGCCAGGTTGTCGAAGGATTTTCTCGCACGCCTGGCGCCCTTCTTCCATTCGATCGACGTAGAAAGCCGAGATCGAAATCTCCTCGATTGCTTGCCACTTCGCGCTCCGGTCGATGAAGAGTTCCATTGTCGCGTCCTTCGGCATACGATCTCTCTCGAGAGCCATGTGTGCGAAACCGTAAGCGACGCGGTTTTTACCTACCTCACGCATGACCTTGGCGAGATCGGCAACGGGCTCCGCCCTCGTTCCGGCGGAGTCTGCGGCCTCGAGAAGCGTCAGAACTGCGCTCTCGTGGTTTCCTTGCTGCATGAAGGACCTTCCGAGCATGAGCTTCGCGTGCCACTTCTCCCCTTGCCACCCTCCGAGCTCGGAACGCTTCTCGTACCATGTTCCGGCAAGGAAATAGTAAGCCTGCGCCAAGTAGTACATCGCACGCACGTTTTTCGGATCTTCCTTGAGGCGTGCCTGAAGCAACCGAACGTCCCGCTCGTTCTTTCCGTTGTGGCTCCCGCCATCGTTTCGGTCATCGATCCACAGGCTGAAGAGCTCCTGTGGAGAAGCTGTGTCCGGCGACGGCGCCCAGTACTCGTGTGTCGGCTCACAACTGACCCAATCGAAGTCCATACGCCCGAGCCGTGTGTTCGTGTACGCGAGCGTTCCTTGTTTTTGAATCAACCGGTAGTGGGGAGACGTGAGCATCTTCGGATCAAAAGACTCTTCACGCACGAGCACCATGTCGGCATCGAGAAAAAGCAAAAACGTTTCCTCGGGAACGAACCCGTGTTCCTTCTGCCAACGACCGGTCACGATCTTCTTCGCAACGCGCGCCGCTTCGGTGCGAGCCGTCCCAAAGTCGAACTCTCCGTAAGGCCAGTTGAACTTTTTCGTGAGCGGGAAGATGAAAAGGGGCTTTCCTGCGCACAGCTCCCTCGCGATCTCGACCGTGTCGTCGGTCGAGCCGGTATCGAAGATGATAGCAGCGTCGGCTACCTGAAGCGCCGCCTCGAGACAGCGCGCAATGACCGCCGCCTCGTTTTTCACAATCATGTTCAGAATGATCTTGGTCATCGTTTCACGCCCCAAAAGTAGAGATCCTCGTGCGTCTCCTCGAACTCGTGGCTCACGAAAACCTCCTGCATGTCGAGCACCTCACACACATCCTTCGCGAAAAGGTTCTTGTAGTAGTTCTCCCAGCCCTCGATGGCGCACGTCAGTGGCGAGGAATAGGTGTCGCTCCTCTGTGTTCCGTGCTCTTTCCTGTCACCGCTCGCGCACGTGAAAAGAAAGAGACCGCCGTGCTTCAAAAGCCTCGCCGCTGCTCTCAACGTATCCGCGTAGTGTCGATCATGCTCGAAGCACTCGGTCGAAATGATCGTGTCGAAGCTTTCGTCGGGGGCGTCCCATTGGTGGAGCGGCGAAACGATATCGACGTTCGGACCGCGACCGACGTCGATCCCCAAGTACACGCACTCCTCGAACAGGTAGCGGTTATCGCCGTTGATGTTCAGGCTTCCGATGTCGAGAACCCACTTTCGGCAAAAACGTTCTGGGAAACGCGCCTTCACCCTTTGGCAAAAAATCTGCTGCGCCTGGTGGGCCATCAAACTGCTTTCCCGTCGAAGGGCACAGTGAACTGTTCGCTACCTGGCTCACCGCCCCACTTCTTTTTGTAGTAGTCGAGATTTTGCCGGTACCACTCGTAGTGCTCGCTCATGTCCGGCATGGCGCGACTCGTGGCGCTACCCGCGTGCAGGATGCCTTCGGTCACACACGGAGAGAGTCTCCTGACCCCAGCTAGCGCGCATCTTCGCTCGTAATCAACGTCTTCGTAGTAAGCCGGAAAGAAGTTCTCGTCGTAGAAACCGACGGTGGTCGTCGCGTCAAGGCTCTGAGCGAAAAGCGCCCAGCCGAGAGCGTTTGCTAGACCGATCCCTGGTAACTTCATGGCGAGGCAGAGTTCTTCGAACGTCTTCTCCTTGAACTCGACGTCGTCGTTCGAGATGACCACAGGCTCCCCTCGTTCGTGCGCGTACCTCAAGATCATATTCCACGCGGCGGCAACTCCGATGTTTCGTCCAGGTCGTTGGATCAAGATGTTCGACTCGAGACGGCCGTTCTTGAGCGGCAAGTACGCGCCACCGTTGTCGACGATGAGATACTTCGACGGTTGAACGCTGCCGCGCTCGGCTGACTCGATGAGCTTGCCGAGCAAGTCGTAACGAGAGAGAACGGGCACACCGAGAATCACGACGCAGCCCCTTCGGATTTCTTTAGTGCCTCCGCGGCGTCGAGCCCGATCATGAGCAGCCACGTCGACAGAGGCAATCCGCGGTGCGAAGCGGCCCCTGCGAGCCTGTTTTGTTGCTCAGAAGTGAGTCGAATTCTGAGCACGCGTTCTTTCCGATCGGCCTTGTGCTTTCGGTGCTTTATCGTCATGCGAGATCTACTGTAGCCACGAAGTGCCTACGCGATCAAGTGCGCGCGACGAACGAGGACGTGTTGTGCGCTCTCGTTTGCAAGTAGAATCGAAAAGCACGGTCCAATGGGCAAACTCATCGGCAAGGGGCGCTACGCGACCGGTACGTATCCGGAAGGCCCCAGATCGAATGGGACGTCGGGCTCTACAGGACCAACGGGATCAGGCGGACCAACCGGGCCGACTGGGTTCGGACCGACAGGTGCAGCGAGCACTGTCACAGGCCCAACAGGTCGAACAGGACCCACGGGAGCCAGCGGACCGACAGGCGCAGCGGGCGCCGCCGCAAACACCGGATCGACCGGGCCCACAGGACCCGTAGGTACTGGGCCAACAGGACCGCAGGGCGCCGCTGCCAACACTGGCGCGACGGGTCCAACCGGACCGACTGGCGCAGGAGCGACCGGACCAACTGGAGCGAGCTCGATCGCAGAGAACGCGATCATGCTCCAAAACTTCGGTGATGGATCCGACGGTACCGCCCCCGACACAGGCGGAACGATCACGCTCACACGTGACACGTACTACTCGTCGATCCCGATTCCGTCCCCTTCGACCACCAGAATCAACACCAACGGCTATCGTCTTTTCTGTTCCGGAAACTGCGACCTCAGTAACCGCGCCGCCGACACGATTTTCCGCAGCGCCGGCAACGGTGGCAACGGTGCTACCTCCGGCACAGGCGGCGCTGCCGGCGGCACAACAGAAGCCGATGGTCTTACGGTGCCGTCCGCTGCTTCGCTCGGCATCATCGGAGGTGCAGGCGGCACCACGAACGGAGTGCAGTCCGGCGTAGCGACAGCGAGAAGCGGTTCGAGCGGCGGTCTCTCTTCTGCTTCTGGCGCAGGTGGCGCGGGTGCGAGCGGAACCGGTGGCGCTTCTCGAGCAGGCGCCGCCGTCACGAGAGACGGAGGAAACCTCCCGCATTTCATAAACACCCAGTTGATGTTCGCTAGAGGAGTCAACATCAACACGAACAGCTCTCCGCTTTCGTTGAACGGCGGCGCCGGGGGTCCTGGCGGTGGTGGCGGTGGTGGCGACGGCACAGCAGGCGCCGGTGGCGGCGGTGGCGGACAAGGAGGACACGGTCTGTTCTTCGCGACACGCACACTCACCATTACAGGTGCAAGCGACGGCGTGATTTCTGCTAGGGGTGGCAACGGCGGTAACGGAGGAACAGCAACGGGTGGCAGCCGCGGTGGTGGCGGCGGTGGAAGCGGTGGCGGTGGCGGATTCGGCTTCGTGATCGCCGGAGAAATTGTCGGCACGGCCGCTGGAGGACTAGCGGTCGATGGCGGCAACGGCGGCAACGGCGGAGACGGAACGAATCAAGGCGGCAACGGCGGAGGTGGCGGCGCTGGCGGCTACGGTTGGGTGGCTAACCTTGCTGCCAACTCTTTCATGTTCGCCCTCGGAGTTAGCGGATCAACTGGAACAGCGCATAGCGGCGTGTCAGGAGGTGCGGGCGCCTCGGGTGAGAGCGTCCGCGTGCCCTTTTGATGAAGGGACTGGCCCCCCGAGTGCGCTCGCCAAAAAAGCCGCCGTATTTCAGTTCAACACTATCAATCTCGCGAATCCGCAATGGGACTCGCCAGCGGACGGCAACGCCGCTCTCGCCGACGTCGTAAACACGCCGAACCCGATCAACGTAACGTACAACTACTACGTTTCCTTTGATCCGATGAGCCTCGGCTACGCAATGCCGCCGGGCCTCAAGTTCATTCCGATGATCTTCGGGCAAACCGGAGTCGCGTACGGAAGCGAGTACTCGGCCGGAAATCTCACTGCGGCGCAAACGACGGCGAACTCCCCGATCGGAACCGGCGAGCTCCTCACGTTCAACGAACCAAACCTGGGATCGCCTCAAGCGCAACTAACTCCCGCACAAGCGGCAGCGCTCTGGCCATCGATTCGAGCTCTCGGACTTCGCACAGGCGCGCCAACGATGGGATGGCAAATCAACGATCCGTTTCCCACGTGGCTCGCCGACTTCGTCACAGCCGTGGGCTCCGCGGATTTCGATTTCATTCCGATCGATATCTACGGAGAGAATTTCAACGATCCGGGCGGCGAAGTGCGAAAGATCATGGCGTTCGTGGACGCGATCTACGCCACCTACGGTCTACCGATCTGGATCAAAGAGACAGCGCTCATCAGTTTCGATTCGCTTCCGTCTCAACCGAACGACACGCAAGTGCGTGCGTACATGGCGGAAGCTATCGCTGCATTCCGAGCTTCCCCCAAGATCGAACGGTACTTTTGGTACAGAGTTGGGCCCGCACGAGACGCCACGGCGAGCGGGTACTACAACATCGGACTTAGCTTCACGAACGGCACGCCAAGCGCAATCGGCGAGTACTTCAAGAAGCTGTGGTGAAAAATGGGCAAACTCATCGGCAAGGGACGGTATGCGACGACGACGTACCCGGAGAGATCACTCGGGACAGCGTCCACCGTCACCGGTTCAACCGGTTCGACTGGCCCAACTGGACCGACTGGAGCAACCGGGCCGCAAGGGACAGCAGCCAACACAGGGGCGACTGGACCGACGGGTCCGACGGGACGAACAGGCCCAACTGGACCAACCGGCGCGAGCTCGACGGTCACCGGACCCACGGGCGCGACGGGCGCAGCCAGCACTGGACCGACAGGATCAAGAGGACCGACGGGCAGCGCCGGCCCAACAGGCGCCAACGGGGTGGCCGGAGCAACGGGACCGACAGGAACCACGGGCACGGCTGGAGCAACAGGGCCCACAGGAACAGCAGGATCTGCTGGATCGACAGGACCGACAGGACCCGGATCGACGGGCCCGACAGGATCGACCGGATCGAGTTTCGCTGGTGGCACCGCACAGGCCTCGAAAGACTCCACCGACACCTTCGACACTAACGGTAACTCAGCGATATGGCGCAACGCTGTCGGATCCGATTTCGCGTACAACGGCACCGCCGACTTCGTGTTGACTGCCTCCTCGTGCGTACTTACCTACGGCGGCGTGAGCGGACGCAGCTTTCTCGTCGTCTGCTCTTGCAGTTTCGAAGGCTCCACGGGCTTGAGCGGCACCTGTGGGATCGCTATCGCACTCAATGGTGATCTCACCGGAGGCGCGATGTTCTCGGACGCAGCATCAGCCATAGGAGCTTCCTACGCCGATCTCGTCTCCAACGGCGGCATCTCGATCACGTCGCAACGTCGCGTCACGTTGAACAACGGAGATACGCTGAGGCCCGTGGGATCCAAGTTCGACGGCAACGAAGATCTCACGCTCCACTCTCTTTCAATCTCCCCGATCCCACAATGAAGAACTGGTACCTATGGTGGGTAGCGCGTTCGTACCAAGGAGAATGGTTCGGGCCGCTTCTGCTCGGAGACGAAGAGGTGTGGCGGTTCGAGTACGACGCGCAGCGCGGCACGCCAGGGATCATACGAATGTACCGTTGGATCTGGAATGGGCAGGAATGGCAATACGATCCGCGCACCACGACCGCCCTCTATGTGCAAGCGGGAGCTCAAAAGCTCGCATCCACGTACTTTCCTTGACGGTTCGGGGTAGAATATGCGAAGCGTGGCCTCTCGATTCCCTTGGAAACCGGCCGCTGCCGTTGCCGCAGCTCTTGGCGTGATCGGCGTCGTTGTGGGCGCCACTCGTCGCAGCCAAACGAATCCGGCTAGACGGGTAGCGCTCATCGGTGACTCCTACGCAGTGGGTCTAGGTCCGGAGCTCGCCAAGATCTTTCCCGATTTCAAGTTCGAGGGGCACTCCGGAACAAACACTTCTCAGTGGGCAAACCACGCCGCCGCTTGCGTTCAATGCGGCGACTGGTTGACGAAGTTCAAACCCGAAGTGGTGCTCGTCTCGCTTGGGGTCAACGACGGCGACACACCGAACAAAGCCAACTATCAAACCATCGTGCGAGGGCTCCAAGGGATCGGGGCGCGCGTCGTGTGGATCGAGCCACCCGCGGCCGTGGCCTCGCTCTCACGTCCGATCATTGCTTCTCTTGGCGTGCAAACAATTCCGGCTACCACAACACCGCTCGCCGCTGACGGACTCCACCCGACCAGTTCGGGTTACCGTACATGGGCTCAAGAGATCGCATCTGAGGTAGCTCGTGCCTAGGAAGCTGAACCTAACCGGACATCGGTACGGAAAACTGATCGTTGTGGGCGAAGGAGCACCTCAACGTGCTAGCCGAAAACACGTAATGTGGCGCTGTCGCTGCGATTGCGGCAACACAACAGAGACCCGCGCGTCTAGATTACGCAGTGGACACACGACATCGTGCGGATGCGCAGTCACAAAACAAAATGGCCTAAGCACGCATCCGCTGTACGGCACGTGGGTGCAAATGCGCCACCGTTGCTCGAACCCCGAACACGAAAGCTACAAATGCTATGGCGGTCGTGGGATCAAGGTGTGCGCAAGATGGCGCAGCTTCGAAAATTTTCTAGCCGACATGGGCCCACGTCCTTCTACTAAACATCAAATTGATCGGAAGAACAACAACGGCAACTATGAGCCCGGTAACTGTCGATGGGCTCTGCCTATCGCACAGTGCCGCAACACCAGAACGAACAGGAAAATTACGGTGCTCGGACAAGAGACGGTTCTCTCGGCCGCAGCCGAACGATTCAACGTGCCGTACTGGACAGTGCATAAAAGACTTCGTTTAGGGTGGACAGAAGAGCAAGCGCTGGGGCTCTCGCCGAGACATAAAAAAACATGGACCAATAAATGGGCGCTCATGAACAGCGCAGAACGTAGCTGTCGAATAGCCGCGCTCAATACCGGACGAAAACGTCAAGCTGCAAAAGCACGCGAGATCGCGAGGGCCGTCACGTGATCTACTCTCTCAAAGATCTTCAGGCACTCGCCGCAACGACCGGTTTTCCCGATCCTGAACTCGCGGCGGCTGTAGCGATGGCAGAGAGCGGCGGCAACCCGTGCGCACAAGGTGATCCGAACATCGGCGTGCACCCGTGCGACAGACTCAACGGCAAAAGCACAAGCTTCGGGCTTTGGCAGATCAACACGACGCACAATCCGCAGTACGACGCAAAGAGCCTCCTCGATCCGCAATACAACGCACGCGCTGCGCTCGCGATCTCGAAGCAAGGCGCCACATGGAGGCCGTGGTCTACGTTCAAGAACGAAGCGTATCTTAAATGGTACCCGAACACTGTTTACCCGCCGCACGGAGGCCCACCAATCGTTCCGGAGCCGGTGACACCACCGCAAGGAAAGGACGGAAGTGTGTGGATACCACTCGGGGTCGGCGCTCTCGTCGCTGCGGCAGGATACGGCGCGTACAGGTGGATGTCCGCTCGCCCCGCGCCTCGTCGACCCCCGAGACGCTTGCCGCCGCGCCCGATGCCGCCTCAACCGGAGCCTGACTTCCGTTATCGAGGCATCGTTTGAAACCGCTCGCGTGGGCCGCGGTAAGTGGCGTCGTCGTGGGAACGATCCTTCTCCTCACTCGAAAGGCAAAGGCGCAAGACATGCCGGCATCACCTACTTTCGATCCGACGAAGTTCTACGGAGAAACCACGCGCGTCGTGCAAGCGGTTCCGTCCGGATGGCGCCGCGCAACGAACTCCGATCTCGCAGCCGCTCCCGATCTCGCCGATCACGCTGTCGCGCTTCGAAACACATCAGGGTTCACGTCAATGCAGTACGGAACGCTCACGCCGTTCGTCGCTTCCGACGGCAAAACCTACGCGACGTGGATCGAGCAGCACTATCACGAACCCGGTGGCGCCGTGAGACCGTGGGGCCTACACCACGGCGTGACGCTGCTTGCAAGCCTGTAGTTTCGCCTGAAAATTCGTGCTTTCACCCTCGGGGCGGTCGAGAGTACACTTGAACCATGCTCGAAGTCGGTATAGGCGCCCCCTCGCGGCGGTTTGCCCCATACCCGGCCTTCGGCGCACTTGGATTCGTCGCGGCTCCGCCGCCGGTGAAGTTCGTGGGGGACAGACTCCTACCGGGTCGCAGTCTTCACCCCTACGAAGGGCTCAAGTCGAAGAACAACCGCGTACACATCATCCTGCAACCGGACGGCAACTTCGTTCTCTACGGCGACGGCAACCCGCTCTGGTGGACGGGCATTCGACCTGGTGTGAACCAGGTCAGCATGCAAACCGACGGTAACCTCGTCCTCTACAAACCGGATGAGGGCGCGGTATGGGCCTCCAACACCGCTGGCCGTCCCAACGCTTACGTTCTCGCGCAAGACGACGGGAACTTCGTCATGTACTGGGGCTCGGGCGGGAGCATGCTCTGGGAAAGTGAGACGAGCGGCTTCCGTTATCACGGAGGACCTGGAACACCAATCACGCTCGACGATGTCTTGAGCGTTGCCGGCGACGTACTTGCCGTCGCTCAGGTCGTGATCTCGTTCGTTCCCGGTATCGGTGCCGGTGTCAACGCCGCCATCGCCGCCGGTAGCGCGCTCGCACGAGGCGAGAACATCACCGACGCCCTTGCCGAAGCGACCAAGAACGCTTTGCCTGGTGGTCCTGTCGCCGCCGCAGCATTCGACGCCGCCGTCGCTGCCGGCAAAGCCATCGCGAGTGGTCAGAACATCGGCGACGCCGCACTCGCTGCGACACGCGCCGCGCTTCCCAGCGAAGAAGCGAAGAAGGCCTTCGACGTGGGCCTCGCCGTCGTACACGGACAGAACGTGCAGCAGGCCCTCGTCGCGGCAACCATCTCACTCGCGCCGGAAGCGCAAAAGGTCGCTGCCAACCTGTTCAAGCAACCGGAGCTCTTGAAGCTACCGGTTGCCGAGATCGCGAATGCTTTGCACACGAACACCGCTACGGTGAACGCGGCTGCCGCCGCTCTCCATTCGTCTCCGTCCGTGGTTGCGGCCATCGGCGAGCCGAAGCGGCTCCCGCCTCAGCTCAAGGAAGCGAAGGTGAAACCGCCGACGCTCGTGGCTGCGAAGGTGGCGCCTCCGAAGCTCAAGGCTGCCCCGCCCCCCGTCGTGGTCGCCTCGAACGCCCCACGGTCCGTCATTCCGCCGAGGGGCGCGTACGCGCCGTACCCCCATGGCGGCGCCCTCAGCGCGCCTCCGATGCACCACGGAGGGCATGGAGGCCATGTGGTGCAGCACGGGGGCAGCGGACACTTTCGCCCGAGCGCGTTCCGAGGCGGCAGAGGCGGCCCCGGATGGTGGTGGGGCGTCCCGTGGTCCCCCACGGTTGTTACGACGACCGAGACGTGCCGCACCTGGAGCGATCCCATCACGATGCCACCCGACATGATGACTGCGGCGCGCTCGGCGCTCGGCATCTCCGGCGGTCGCCCGACGACGGTGCGTGGCCCCGACAACGTTCTCTACCTCTTCGCGATCGAGAACGGCAAGACGACGGCGCGAGCGTGCGCCGCAGTCGCAGTGGCCTAATGGACGCGGTACGTGAGATCGCGACCAGGTTCAACGTTCTCTACTACAACATGTTCGGATCCGGGGAGCGCGCCTTCAACTGGCACGAGTGGAGAGGTGTTCCGGTTCTGAAGACACCCGAAGATCTCTGGCGCTATCAGAAAATCATATTCGAAACCAAGCCGGACGTGATCATCGAGACCGGAGCGGCACACGGAGGCAGCGCTCTCTGGTTCGCCGATGTCTGCGAGCTCGTCGGTAACGGTCTAGTCATCGCGTGCGACGTCGAGCTCGGAGCGATCAGGGATAGCGTAAGGCAGCACCCCAGGATCTCTCTCGTAGAAGGGAGCTCGACCTCCAGCGTTGTGGTCGAACAAATACGGCAACAGATCCGTGTCGGAGAGCGCGTCATGGTTTCGCTCGACTCCGACCACCGCGTCGCGCACGTGCTCGAGGAGATGCGTATCTACGGGGAGTTGGTTTCACCCGGTTGCTACATGGTGATCGAAGACACCAACCTGAACGGTAACCCGGTGCAACCGATGTTCGGTCCCGGGCCCCGCGAAGCGCTCGAAGAGTTTCTTCGAACTCGAAGCGAACACTGGCGGCAGGATCGAGAGATCGAACGATCTCTTCTCACGTTCAATCCCGGCGGCTACCTCGTAAAGCGCTAGGGCCAGTAAAAACCGTGAAGGCCACCCTGCGGAGGTGGCGGGGGAGGCGGCGGTGGCGGAGGCGGCTGATCGGCGTTGGTCTTCCAACCCGAACGCGCCCCACTGAACAGCGCGATGACCGCGGTCGCTGCGAAAGCGAATGGGAGCCACAACGGCATGTTGGCTCAGAGTACTACGCCCCCAGTTTCATGGCTAGGCGCCGCTCTAGATCGGCCAAAGCGCCTGCGTAATCCGAGCCTTCGCCGGTGGGGCCGTCGTCGGCAATCTCATCGCTCGAGGCGCGAAGATGTATGCGACCGTCCGTTTGGAACTCGGCGATGATGAAGCGAACCGTGGGAGGTTTGCCATGAAGCCAGAGATCTACTGCTTTCACTTGTTTCCCTTTCAATGACCCCAACCGGTAAACATCGCTCGAAGAAAAAGAATCGACAGGGCGATCTTGCTGCCGATGATCAGAACGTCGGCGATGAAGCAGAACGTCCAGACGATCGGCATCACGTAGTAGTCTATTCCCACGGGAGTTTCACCCGCTTCGCTCGTTCGCGCATCTCCGCCTGCCGTGCAGGGGTGAGTTTTGAAAACAGGTTTTCGACCTTCTCGTCGGGTGCCACGCGCTTTCGAAGATCAGCCGCTTGCCAGATCTCTTTGATCTTCGCGCGCTGCTTCGGCGAGAACTCGAGCGTCGCATCGTGGTTCCTACGCACCTCTTTGATGAAGCTCTTCTCCCAGTCCGAGAAGTGGTGGCCACCGCGTTCGGGCGGCACGCTCACGAGCTCCTCGAGATCGGAAAGGTGCTTCAACGTCTCGGTGTCTTTGCGGAGCTCGAGGACGGTCGGGCAGTCGTCAACGGTGTTCTTCACGGCTTGAACTCAGGGTGCTTCGTCGCCATGTGCCGCATCAGGTTTTGAAACGTTCGGTTGCAACACGGACACACGCCGTTCTTCACGCGCTCGGTCTGCGCTTTGAGCTTGCCTCGAACGATCGCTTCGGCCTTGCGTGCGGTGTCTGCGTTCTTCTCGGCCCACTCGCGTCGAGTCTTCTCGTTCTCAAGTTGCTTCTTGAGCCGCGCCACTTCCCCTTCACCGATTCGAAGACAGTGCCCCTTCGGGCAATAGAACGACGTTCCATGGTTTCGCGAAGCGTCGAGCAGCGCTTCCGGAATAGCGAACTGCACGCCGCACCCTTCCGTCGCCCAGCAACTGAGTGATCTGTCCCATCGCGTTCTTCCTTTCGTCCCGCTTTGAAGTGTTCTTCGCAGACATTGAGCGGTTTCCCACTATTGTCGAGAACTTGTCGCGTCGCCGGGTTCGTGCACGCGCGCCAACGTTTCGTACCGTCTTCGTCAATGTGCGAATTGTCGATCGGATCGATACAGAGCTCGCACGCCGTTTCTCGTTTTTCGTACTGCTCGTCGGTCAACACTTGCAGCCGAGCGGACTCTCTACCGCCTGGATGCCACTCCGCCACAAGAGCCCACTTCCGATGTAGCTCCTCCATGTTGAGCCCACCCGGTCGCCCCATGTTGGCTACATCGACGAGAAACTCACTCGCCTCTCGATCTGCACCCTTTAGACTCTGGAAATGCAAATAGTCGCGCGCCGAAGACAGCGGTCTCTTGTGCCCCATGATGTGGCCTCGAAGCACCGACGAGTAGAAACGGAATCTTAGCTGCCAGTAGAAAGCGTTCTCTTCCTTCTCGCTGAGCGGCTTCTTCTTTTCAAATTCAGTCACGCGAGCACCTTCATGTTCCTTCGTTTTTCGTAGAGCGTTTCGAGATCGCGCTTGTCGTAGCGCGCGGTCGTCTCTGGCGACTCGTGCCCCATGAGCACTTGCACCTGTCGGATATCGAACCCTCGATCGAGTAGGCGCGTCGCGAAGGTGCGCCGAAAATCGTGCGGCCCCGTCACCACCGCGAGACACCCACACGTCTTCGTGCACAACGTCTCGTCACCAAAAGCCGCATGCGCCGCCTCGCGCACGAGCGCCCAAAAGCTCCAGTTCGACAGCACCCAGTTGGGCTTTTGCGGCGAGCAGAAGAGCCCCCCGTGCGTTGGCGCGAGCCGGCCACGTTCCTCGAGCCAAGCGTCGACGATGGCCCGCATCTCGGCGTCTAGCGGTGCGGGCCGCTCCTTGTTGCCCTTCCCGAGCACCACAAGCTCGCGGGGGCGGATGCCGGCGACCGTGAGCCCTGCGACCTCTTCACGTCGAAGGCCGCCCCCAATGGCCAGAACGATCGCCGTGTCTAGCATCGCCCCCCGGTAGCCGACGTTGAAGCTCTGTGCGGCTTCCCTTAGCGCCTTCTCCTCGTCAGGGGTCAAGGCTCGCCCCCGCGCCGTGCGCTTCCCAGGGACGCTTTTCAGGGCACCGGAGACCACCAAACCGAGCTGGTCGGAGGTAACCATCCCCATGCCGTGCATCGCGCGTAGAAGGCCACGAAGGTGGGAGAGGGTGAGGTTCGCCGTTCCTGGCGTGATCGCCCCCGTGCGAGTCGCCTCGAAGAGCACCGTCCGGATGGTGGTCGCCTCTTCGTAGCCGATCGACGGCCAGGCGATCTGTGCCGGGACCGCGCTCTCATTGCGAAGCACGAGTCGCGCGAGCCGTTTCAGGGCGTCTGCGGCGTTCTGCCGGCTCCGAGGAGAGAGCTGCCCGCGTAGGTAGGCTTTTATCGCCCGATCGCTCTCTGGGTGGACGAGAGCCCCCGTGGGGGCCTCGAGCGCCACAAGAGCTCCAGGGGGCGCCGAAGGGGGTGTTTCGAAGACATCTGCGAGCGCCAGGACGTCGTCATCGTCGCCGTCGCTTTGCTTATCGACCACCAGTCAATCTTACAACGATAAGGTTGGGCCGATCAAGGCTCGCGCACGGCCGCGAGCGCGCACGTTTTCAAGCCTGCGATCGGCGCCTGCCAGGCACTTTGTACGGCCCAAAGACGGCCCAGCAGCGGCCCGCAGACGGTGGATCGCAGGGACGTGTCCCTTTCCCCCGTTCGCCTGTACCCTGTAGGCATGTCGGATCAGCTCATTCTCGCGTGGACCGTCAGCGTCGCAAACAGCTCTTTCGGTCCGGTTCAAGCCGGCGCAGCGCTCGCAGCGGTCGAGCTCTACCAAGACGAGACGACGGACCCGGTGCTCGGTCAGCTCTTCGGTCTCACCATCGAGGACGACCTGATCACAAGCGACGCGACCACGGCGACGCGCACGCTCACGCTCAACATGAACGCCGTGAACACACCAACGGCGCCGCCCCCGTTTCCGTGTAACCCAATCACGTCGACGCCGCCCGTCTTGCCGTACCCGCTCCGCACCACGAAGACGCTTCCCGGATCGTTCTTCGTGGAGAACGGAGTCTCGAGCGTGCCGACCACGCAGACGCAACTTCCTTCACTCGCCGCTGGCGACGTCGTGCAGTTCCTCTCACAGCAAGGCGTGTTCTACACAATCCTCAGCGTACCCGACGCGACCACGATCAATCTCACAGCGCCGTACACCGGCACGACCGGTAACACGGGCGCGTTCAAAGAAATCGCCGCGCCGTGCCCGCTCGAACTGGCAGCGATCTACTCGAGCTCCGAGCTCGACACCGGCTCTGTTCCGACCGTTCCGCCGATCGCGACAGGCCCCGGCGCAATCGTAGTGGAGCTCACCTACATGGATTCGACCGGCGCGGGACCGTTTACTGCAACAGCGGCGCTCACGGGCAAACGACCAGCGCCTTTCTCGTTCGGCGAAGCACCAGGCACCGATGTTGCGGTAATCGTAAATCTGGAACTAACGAGCGTTGGAAGTTTCGCCAACAGCATCGGCGAAATCACGTTCGTTCAACTCTCAGAAGCGGCGCCTGATCTTCCTCCGAACCTGCCGCTCGGCACCGGCATAGGAGCAACCGAAACGACAACAGGCAAGTCAGGCCTCGTCCCGCGCACGTTCAAGACGATGACCGACGATGCGCAGCTTCTCATCGCACGACACCTCGCGTACTTGCCACCGAGCTTCTTCGCGCTCGCACAGCAGCAACTATCCGCGCCTGCGCTGCTCGGAGACTTCTTCGTCACGACCGGGAGTTCAGACGTTCCTACCGAAGAAGATCAAACGGGCGTGCTCAGCGGCGGCGACCTCATCGAATTCGCAGTGCAGCCAGGCACCCTCTACACGATCGCAAGCGTGACCCCGAAGATCATTCGCCTCACGACGGTGTTTCTCGGGATCGACACGAACAACACGGGCCTGAACAACACTCCGATGAACAACAGCGCCCAGACCAAAGGCAACATCGGCGACAAGCTCGAGAACAAACCGACTGGAGCTCGCTCGCCGTCGGTTACAATAACGCCGCCGAGCAACGTGTTCTTGTCGGGCCCGCTCGGTCAGTTCGTGGCTACGCAAGTAGCCGCGCCCCCCGCAAACCCACCGCACACGGTGGCGCCGGGTACGGTGCCGGTACCGACGTTCTTGAGCGGGATGTTCAAGAACACACTACAGCTCGCGCTCGCGGGTGTGCCGATCACGTCGGCGACGATCACGTTTGCTTGAGTTGCTTGACTACTGCGGCAGGAAAGTACTTCGCCATCTCTTCCAGCTCGCCGCACCCCAAGCCGGGATGCAGCGGCCTTTTGCACGCACCACATCTGGGCGAAGGATAGAGCCACGCTATGGCCTGCTCGAGATGCCACAAAATCTCTCTACTGTGAATCGACCAACGAAGTACGGGCGGAGCGGCCATGCTTTTGCCTTTCTCTGTAACGTTTCTGTTCTCGGCGCTTGGCGTCCTCGTGCCGCGCGCACCTGAGCGTTTCGTGTTGCGGTTCGTTGCAGCCGTAGACGACGCATGCCCCGGAGATCTTCCGGGCGTAGTAGTCGTGCATCCAACTCATTGTTTGCCCCCTTGGACCACACGAAGACTCGGTTGCCGCATCCTCTTGCGCGCCAATCCGACGTAGTAATCCGCCGATACCCCACGCACCGCCACAAAAGCAGGCCAAGTCTTCATTGTTCCTGGCGGTACTTTATCGCCGAAGGCGAGTTGCATAAGACGTACGACGTGACCTCGACTGAAAAGTGCGCGCTCGGTGCGTGAATGCAACTCAAAGTAACGAAGGAATTCCTCGTCGTTCATCGCGTGAGCCTCCAGTAGCAAACGAGTGTTCCGACGTCGGCGCCGTCACGCGCCGGAAGTACTTCCCCGCCCACGAACGTGGATTCGAACGGGGGCTTCATGTAACCGGCACTGGTGCAGTAGCGCCGCGTGTCGTTGCGATCCCAACGCATGCCGACGCGATCGATGACCGCCTCCATGGTCGAGAGCGTCGGAGGACTCGTGACGCGACCGACTTCAATGCCGCACACACCACCGAGCACGAAAAAACCGATCACTCGCAAGAGGGTTGTGCGATTCATCGCGACGTCCAATCGCTATGGAACAGCAACCCGCGTGCTCCGACGAAGTCACCCACGAGAACGAGCCCCATCGCTTCGAAAAAGTAACCGAGATCCATCTTGACCATCGCCTTGACACGGTAGATTGGACGGAACCGAACATCGAACGTGGGGGGCTCCCACGCTATTCGCTGCACGCGCATTCGACGTCTCCCATGAAGTTGATGGCGTAAGGCGAACCTCGACAGAGCGAGACGCCGTCCCGCGCACG
>Ga0307468_100000150_pt1 | contig 16813 bp, 15 predicted proteins | sample atmdna_FD_203085 | JGI IMG/M metagenome (GOLD analysis project Ga0307468, IMG submission 203085) | Hardwood forest soil microbial communities from Morgan-Monroe State Forest, Indiana, United States - atmos_gases AM2C_05 | ecosystem: Environmental > Terrestrial > Soil > Temperate forest > Bulk...
CTCGCAGACACGACCAGCCAAGGTGCGGTAGGGCTTTGCGAACCGTACTCCGGGGACGACCGGAGGACGCCTGCCGGACCGCCGGTTGACGAATGATGGCGCCATCTCCTAGAGTGCTTTGCTCGCACCGAGGTCTGTTAAGAAAGGCTTAGTAAATGGCGGTTAAGATCGAGAACCAGTATGAGGGTAAGTTGCCGAGGAATACTGTGGCGAACATTGAAAGCGCGCTGGCGAGTGTGCCGCGCGAGCATCTTAGAGGCATCGAGCGTCTGCGCCTGGTGAGCGTGATTACCGAGCCTCGCGCCCGGATGGCTGCCAAGGGTGACCTCCCCGGTCTGTATCACCCGCGGCAAGGCACGCAGGGTCCCTGGTTCGAAGTCGCCGTCAGTCCTCTGATCTCAGGGAATAAACCGTTTCACAAGCAAATCATTCCCCGGCTCTCATTCAAAGGCAACCTGGCCGCGGTGGTCTTTTCTTTGATCGCCCAGCATTACCATCTCACCCTTCGTCACTCGGTTAAGCGCGGGGCCGTGGAACCGGCCGTGCGGGCGTACGTTGAGAAGCAGTTGAAAGCCTGGAACGAACAACAACACAAGATTCGGGCGAAGTTGTTTAAGCCGCTACAGCCGACATTTGAGCGTTGGAGCAGGTCCCTGGCCAAGCGGGCAGCCCAGGAGAAGAAAAAGAAAGGCTGAGACAGTGACATAGACTTTAGTCTGTGAGTCTATGATTGTTCACTCTTTCACAGACTGAAGTCTATGCCACCCGAAATCAGGTGGCTTCGTCGATGTTTTGCGCCGCGGCGTTAAGGGCGTCGAAGAGTTCTTCAGCCGAGATGTTCGACTTCTTGAACTTAACCTCAACTCTGAATTCCCTCCCCGGCGATTCATAACGATAAACGAATGGTTCCGAAGCTCCGGTGGGATCGATGAACGCTCGCCGAGCCTTGCGGGCGCCGTCGCGAGTCAGGCCTTCGGCGGCGATTTGCTCGGCCATGGCGCGCATGGATTCGTCGTCGGGCTGGCGCACAATCTGGAGTAGCAGCGATTTCGAAGTGATTTCCGACTCGCGGCAGACCTGTCGGATCGAGTCCGGAATCGACGCGATTGAAAGAGCTTCGGTGACCGTACTACGGCTCTTGCCTACTTTGCGCGCCACGTCTTCGTGTGTATAGCCAAAGCGTTCGCACAGAGCGCGCAAACCGTCGGCTTCCTCCCAGGGCGTCAGGTCTTTGCGCTGCATGTTTTCGATCAGCGCAATCTCTGCGACGGCGCTGTCGTCGACATCCATTTCGATGCACGGCACTTCTGTTAGTCCCGCTGCGGTCGCCGATCGCCAACGACGCTCGCCGGCGATGATCATCCAACGCCCCATCATGGTCGGCTTAACCAGCAGAGGCTCAAGCACGCCCTTCTCACGAATAGAAGCGGTGAGTTCGGTCAGATCACCGATCTCCGTGCGCGGCTGGTCCGGATTCGCATCGAGTTTGTCGATGGGAATCATACGCCCCACGTGAGTGGTGGTGTTGGGTTGGGTCAACTCCTCAACGTAATGCGCGTCGTGGCGCATGCTTAAACCTGTGGGCAGGCCTCTTCTAGACACGGCTCAATACCTCATTGCAAAGTTTTTCGTACTCGATGGCGCCCGAAGACTGCGGCGCAAAACTAAAAATAGATTCCTTGTAGGCCGGTGACTCTTCCAGTCGCACGCTCTTGGTAATCACCGTATCGAAAAGCTTGGGCCCGAAGACGCGGCGAATTTGCTCGTAGACTTCTTTGCCCAACGTCGTGCGTTTGTCGTGAAGCGTGACCAGCACCCCCAGCAGTTCCAGCTTCGGGTTTGGCCGCGCCTTCACTTTTTCGATTGTTTCCAGCAAATCGTCGGTGCCTTCCAAAGCAAAGTATGATGACTGGATGGGAATCAGCACGTGACTGGCAGCCACCAGGGCGTTGACGGTGATTAGCCCGAGCGTCGGCGGCGTATCGATCACAATAATCTTATAGAGTTTCTTTAACGGCTGGATTCGATCTTTCAACCGAAACGGGGCGTCAAAGTCTCCGACAAGTTTCGATTCGAGCTTGGCCAGGCTGATTCTCGAGGGAATGATATCGAGATTCTCGACCGGACTCTTATAGACCGGAAGCTCGTCAGTCCCCTGCCCGTCCATCATCAACTCGTAAGCCGATCCCTGGATGGTTAGCGGGTCCAGGAATGAAATGGAACTATTGGCTTGCGGATCCAGATCGAGAAGAAGCGTCCGGTCTCCGCGCTTGGCAAACGCCGCTGCGAGATTGATGGCGGTCGTAGTCTTCCCTACCCCGCCTTTCTGATTAGTAATCGCTATTATCACAATTCAACAGATGAAACTCGCCCGGCAAGTCAGAGACTTGCCGCGCATCAGCGTGGCCTGGCCACGACCGAAAGTGTGACCGTCTTCTTTGTCAACTCTTCACATGGGCAAGTCGCTGGCATCGCCGATTACTTCAGGCCACTCTTCTTCACTGCTCTCAATTTCTGTTTCGCTTTCTTCATCGGTCGCGATTGTATTACGCGACGCCTGAATGACTTCGAGATCGACGAAGATGGGGCAGTCGGCTCTCAGAGCCAGGGCAATCGCATCAGAGGGCCGCGAATCAAGCCGCATGGGCTCGCCATTCTCACTGGTCATTTCGATTACTGCATAGAATGTGTTGTCTCGCAAGGACGTCACCACCACGCGATCGACCTTCAATCCCAGTTCGACAATTAAGTTGCGCAGGAGGTCATGAGTCATGGGCCTGGGCGGCGCGATCTTTTCGATTTCCAAAGCGATGGCATTAGCCTCGTAGGCCCCGACCCAGATAGGGAGCATCGTTTCGCTGTTGACGTCTTTCAGAATAATTATGGGCGTACCGCTGTTTGGATCCATCATCAGCGCGCGAATCTTGACTTCGATTTCCATGCTTGACACCCCACTTACTCCCTGACATGCGACGGCGCTATGATGCCGACACGACCTCACCGTAAAGACTGTTTATCTTGGCCGCGGTAATGCGCACCTTCGCTACCTGTCCCGGTTTTACTGTCGCGCCGGGAAAATTCACGACCTTGTGACAAGTCGAATGGCCGGAAACGTCGGTCGCTGATTTCGTGCTCGGCCGTTCAACCAGGACTTTCATTTCGCGCCCGATACAACCCTCGTAAATTCTCTGTTGATATCGCCGATGGGTTGCCTCCAGCTCGAGAAACCTCGCGGTCTTCTCAGTGCGGCTAACGTCGTCGGTTAGTTTGGCCGCCGGCGTGCCCGGACGCTCAGAGTATTTGAAAAGATAGAGCGCGTCGTATTCGACCTGCTCAACCAGCTTAACAGTCTCCTGAAAATCCGCGTCGGTCTCTCCGGGAAAGCCGATGATGATATCACTGGTGATGGCCATCTGCCGCCGTGCATTTCTGATCGCGTCGATTCGTCCCAGATAATCAATCACCGTGTGGCCGCGGCGCATCGCGCGCAGGATTCGATCGCTACCGGACTGCACCGGCAAGTGGATCCATTCGCAGAGGTTTTCGTTTTCATCGATCGCCTTCACGATATCGGGATGAAAATCACGCGGGAACGAAGTCGTAAACTTGATCCGTTCCATTTCGGTCGACGCCGCCGCCCGCAGCAGACGACAGAAAGGTGTAGCGCCCTTAAATTCTTCCAGGCCGGCTTCCGTAGTTGGCCGGTAACTATTCACGTTCTGTCCGATTAAGTGAATTTCGCGATAACCGTATTCGCGCAGCGCTTTGATCTCGGACACGATCTCTAAAGCTGAGCGACTCTGTTCGCGTCCGCGAGAATAAGGGACGATGCAGTAGGTGCAGAACTTGTTACAGCCTTCGATGATCGGGACGAAGGCGACGTGCTTTGATGTGCGCGCGCTGGCCGGTACATCCCATTTTTCATTGTCCGCGCGCTCATCAAGATCGATGAGTCGCTGCTCGCCTCCCAGCGCCCGGCCAATCAACTCCGGCAGACGATCGGTAGCTCGCGTACCCGCGATCAGGTTCACTGAAGGACTGTTGTCGAAGAGCGAAGCGCCCTCCAACTGCCCCACGCAACCCATCACCCCCACCACCGGCTCGCTACCGAGGCGCTGACGGCGGACTTCGCCGATACGCGTAAAAACCTTGTGCGCGGCCCGCTCCCTGACTGAGCAGGTATTAAAAAGAATTACATCCGCCGTCTCGGGAGAGTCACAGAAGCTGAACCCGGCCTCTTGCAGGCGGATGCCAGCACGCTCACTATCAGCGACATTCATTTGGCAGCCAAACGTTTCGAGGTAGACGGTCGCGCTCATGATGATGATTCCCAGGAACTTCGCAAAGTCTAACAGATTTTGTGGCGCCGTTCCTATCGATCCAAGCGAAATAGTTTTTGCGCGATCATGCTTGACGCATCGCAACGCTCCGAGTAGTATCGCCGTCTCGTTTTATGACTCCTGACTCCCTTAACGGACGAATACACGCGGAGAACTAAATGTCTTTCAATAAGATCATTCTTGTCGGCAACCTTGGTCGTGATCCCGAACTGCGCTATACGCCCCAGGGCACGCCCGTCTGCAGCTTCAGTCTGGCCACCAACGAGCGGCGCAAGGATCGCACTACAGGTGAGAACCAGGATCTCACTACCTGGTTCCGGGTCACCCTTTGGGGCCGGCAGGCGGAAACTGCATCTCAATATCTAACGCGCGGCCGGCCGGTCTATATCGAAGGGCGCCTGCGAGTAGAAGAGTGGACCGACCGAGATGGAAAACCAAGGCACACGCTCGAAGTCCATGCCACTGACATGCAATTCATCGGCGGGGGCAGAGGCGAAGATGCCGGCGGCACCGGAGGCGGCGGCGGCGCGCCAGCCAGGGCCGCGGCCGCTCCAGCCGAATCAGCTCCTGAGCCAGCTGATCTCAGCGACGATGACATTCCGTTTTGATTCGGGAGAGTGACCGTTCAGATCGGGCTGCGAGTTAGACTAAGAGGAACCGGCCACCTCACTGATTCCCCATTTACCGAACTGCCGTATTTTTTGATACCGCCGGGCCAGACGCTCATCTACCTTACTGGTAACGGACTCAGCCAATTTGGCGCAGAGAACGGAATCGAGCAAGCGGGCTGCCTCGTCATACGAAGCCTGCGCCCCGCCTTCCGGTTCGTCCACTACCTGATCGACGATTCCCTCACGATGAAGATCCTGCGCGGTTAATCGAAGTTCTTCAGCCGCGCGGGCCGCCTGACTTGAATCCTTCCAAAGAATCGCGGCGCAACCCTCAGGCGAGATTACCGAGTAGATGGCGTTTTCGAGCATCAGCAGTTGATCGCCGACCCCAATTGCCAGCGCGCCGCCCGAACCACCTTCGCCGATCACGCTCACGATCACCGGCACGGTAAGCTTGGCCATTTCGCGCAAGTTGTAGGCGATGGCTTCAGCCTGGCCGCGCTCTTCGGCATCGATGCCGGGGTAAGCTCCGGGAGTATCAATGAAAGTAAAGACTGGTCTTTCGAACTTCTCGCCAAGCTTCATCGCGCGGATGGCTTTTCGATAGCCTTCCGGTTTTGGCATCCCAAAATTTCGAAACTGGCGCTGGCGAGTATCGCGTCCCTTCTGATGGCCGACGACCAGAATCGGCATGCCGTGAAAACGGGCAAAGCCGCAAACGATCGCCGGATCGTCGGCATAGCGACGATCGCCATGAATCTCGGTGAAGTCTTCGAATAATCGCTCGATGAAATCGAGTGTGTGCGGACGCTCCGGATGGCGGGCGAGTTGAACTCGCTCAAAAGCGGTCGCCGGAGGCGTCGGGGTTGGTTTTTTCTTTTCGGCCATCGAAAGACTATCCCAGGTTCCCTGCCGCCAGAGCCCTCGTATACGTCGCAAAGCCGTCCCACCTGACTTCGCAACCCAGGTTTCGTAAAGAGGCCTCCATCTCGACGCTGCCCTGGACTTTCAAAGTCGGATGCGCCCGCAGCCGGATCAACATTCCCTGAGATACTATCTCGACGTAAACGTCACAGTCACCCTGGGACTGTTCCAACAGCGCCCGCACCGACGTGGATAATTGATTGGAGTCAGCTTCGGCGGGAAATCTGATGATCAGTTCCCGGGCCTTTTGTGGAATCGCTTCAGTGAGTTCAGTAACTCTTTCGACGATGACGGTAATCGTACCTTCGTCGCTGATTTCAGCTCGGCCGCTGACCAGCAATGTCGCCTCGGCGGCGACCATGGCGCTGTGTCGTCGAAACGGTTCCGGCCAGAGCACGCACTTTACCGAACCGGCCTGGTCTTCGAGCCGGAAAATCGCGAAGCGATCACCCTTCTTCGTAGTGCGAAGCTGAAGATCCGTAACCAGGCCGGCAATGCTCGCGCGTGATCCGGTTTCCTGCTGAGCCAATTCTACCGACGACAGCGCCCCCAGCTTCGAAACGATCTCGAAATGCGCGTCGAGAGGATGGCCCGTGATATAGAAGCCCAGGGCCTTTTTCTCCGCCGCCAGCATTTCGACAGGCGTCCAGGACGTGGCTTGCGGCAAGTCAGTGGCAGCATCGGCTGGCTCGCTCTGTTCCCCGCCAAAGAGATCATCCTGACCCAACGCTTTCGCGCGTCTGGATCTGGCCGAGCGGGCCATGGCCACGTCAATCGCCACAAAAAGTCTTGCCCGCCAGTGATTGACAGCATCCGCTGCAGGTTTTAGAGAGTCAAATGCGCCGCTGCATACCAGTCCTTCGAGGACACGCTTGTTGATGGCTCCTTCTTCGACCCGTTCGGCGAAATCGAAAATTGATCGAAACGGCCCGGCCGTCCGCGCTTTCATAATCGCATTCACGCTGGTGATGCCGATACCTTTTATGGCCGCGAGGCCATAACGAATCGCGCCCGTTAGCGGTGTAAAACCGGCGTCGCTGTCGTTAACGTCCGGAGGCAGCAGAGCGATTCCCTGCCCTCGCATTTCTTTCGTGTAACGAAAGACCTTGGCCGTGTCATCGATCTCATTCGAGAGGACGGCGGCATAGAAATGCTCAGGATAGTGCGCTTTGAGGTAAGCCGTCTGGAAAGCCAGATACGCATAGGCAACGCTATGGGCTTTAGGAAAGCCGTAATCGGCGAACTGCGCCATCAACGAAAAGATCTGCTGCGCTTTGTCTTGCTTGATGCCCCGGGCTACGGCTCCCAGGATGAACTTCTGTTCCTGCTGGGCCATCTCTTCCCGATTCTTTTTACCCATGGCTTTCCGCAAACTGTCTGCTTCGGCCATCGTGTATCCGGCGAGTTTCTGCGCCAACTGCATCGCCTGTTCCTGATACACGATCACGCCTTGGGTGGTATCAAGAATCTCTTTCATCTCGGGAACGATGTAACGGACACTCTTCTTGCCGTGATGACGCAGGATAAAGTCGTCGACCATACCGCCGTCGATGGGTCCGGGACGATAGAGGGCATTAAGCGCCGAAAGGTCCTCAATACTCTTGGGCTTCAGCTTCCGGCAGATGTCAGCCATGCCTGAAGATTCAAACTGAAAGATTGCATCAGTCTTCCCTTCAGCAAACAGTTGCATAGTCTTCTCATCGTTAAGCAGTATCTTTGCCCAGACCACCTCCTCGCTAAGCATGCGCTTTATGCTCTTTAAGCAGTCGCTTATGATGGTAAGCGTATTAAGCGCAAGGAAGTCCATCTTCAGGACGCCGAGCTTCTCCAGGTCCGACATTTCGTACTGGGTGGTGACTTCATCCTTGGCCGAAACGGCGATCGGAATCAGCTCTTCCAGAGGCTCGGGGGTAATAACAACGCCGGCCGCGTGGACCGAAACATGGCGGGCGCAACCCTCCAGGCGGCGCGCGAGATCGATTAGGTCGCGCACCTGATCGGTGGTCTCCATCGCCTGGCGGAGTTCAGGTACTTGTTCAATTGCCTGCTCTATGCTGACGTTGCGGCCGCGGACCGGCGGCGGAATCATTTTTGAAATCCGCTCAACTTCGGCATAGGGCATATCCAATGCCCGCCCGACGTCTTTGATGGCAGCGCGCGAAGCCAGAGTCCCAAATGTCACGATCTGGCAGACCGACTCTCGTCCGTACAGGTTGGCCACATGGTTGATTACCTCGCTGCGGCCGCGAACGCAGAAGTCTATGTCGATGTCCGGCATGGAAACCCGCTCGGGGTTAAGGAATCGCTCGAAGAAGAGGTTGTACCTTAAAGGATCTACATCAGTAATTCCGAGGCAGTACGCGACCAGCGAGCCTGCGGACGAGCCGCGACCGGGGCCGACCGGAATGCCGTGGTCTTTCGCGTATCGTACGAAGTCCCAAACGATGAGGAAATAGCCGGCGTACCCCATTCGCTTAATGACTTCGATCTCATGCCAAAGACGCTTCTCGTAGGCTTCGAAAGCATGGGGGAGTTCGCCTCTGGCAAATTCCCCATCCCACACCTGGGCCTTTCGAGTCTGATAACCTTTTCGCACGGTCTTCTCGAAGTACTCATTGGCCGACAGTCCGGCATCCGAAGCGGGAATCGGGTAGTTCGGCAAGTAGTTGACCCCCTTCGGCAGGGTCAATTCGCAGCGCTCAGCAATCTCGACGGTCCGTTGCAGAACCTCCGGTAACTCACTGCCGAAGATTTGCCACATCTCGTCTGCGGACCGGACGTAAAAGTTAGGCGTGCCATAACGCAGCCGGTTTTGATCGTTGACGCTTTTCCCCGAGCCAATGCAAAGCAGAATGTCATGGGCCCGCGCGTCGTCGGGCATCAGGTAGTGGGCATCATTGGTGGCTACCAACGGAATGCCGGTTCGCTTTGAAAGCTCGACCAGTGGTTTGCGGATTCGGGCTTGCGGCTCGAGACCGTGCTCCTGGATTTCGAGGAAGTAGTTTCCCTTCCCCATGATCTCTTCAAACTCGACAGCCGCCGCCGCCGCTTCATCAAAACAGTCCCGCGCGAGCAATGCCGAAGGCACGCCGGACATACAGGAAGAGAGCGCTATCAGGCCTTTGCTGTGTTGAGCGAGAAGCTCGCGGTCAATTCTTGGTTTGTAGTAGAAGCCTTCAGTAAATGCCTTTGAGGTCAGTCGACACAGATTTTGATAGCCTTCGAAATCCTTGGCCAACAGGATCAGGTGGTGGTTGGTTTTTTCGCCCGGGGCGGCCCGACCCGCCCGATCCTTGCGACTGCCGCGAGCCAGATAGGTCTCGCACCCAATGATGGGTTTGATCCCCTGCGCCTTCATCGTGTTGTAAAAAGTGATGGCGCCAAACATGTTGCCATGGTCGGTCATGGCGCATGCTTTCATGCCCAGCTTTTCCGCGCGCTCGGCGAGCGGCTTGATTTGTATGGCGCCGTCTAAGAGGCTGTAGTCAGTGTGGAGATGAAGATGGACGAATTCCTTGTCCTGCATGATCTAATAAGTGGCTAAGGATCGTTTTCCGAGAGTCAATATCGTTCCGGATTTGGTAGTTCTGATTCTCAGTTCTTCTCTGCGTAGTCTCCGCGTTTCCTTGCGTCTTTGCGGTGCACGGAGCCTTTATCTACATTCACCGCAGAGACGCCGAGTTCACAGAGGTTGCGCAGAGAATTTCAAACTGGATGCTACCGGATTCACACTATATCACGTGGCGTCGGTGAATCAACCAAACAAGATGTTGCAGTTGGATTTTATCTGTGGTGAACGTCAAATGACGACGCTATTCCCATTCGATGGTGCCGGGCGGCTTTGAGCTAATGTCGTAGACGACCCGATTTACTCCCTGCACTTCAGCCACGATGCGGGTCGAAACGCGAGCCAGAAAGTCGTGCGGCAGACGCGCCCAATCCGCGGTCATCCCGTCGACGCTGGTGACTGCGCGAACCGCGATTACCCGTTCGTAAGTACGCTCATCGCCCATTACGCCTACCGTCGAAATCGGCAACAGCACTGCAAACGCCTGCCAGACATATCCGTACAAGTCGGCACGCCGTAATTCTTCTTCGAGAATCCGATCGGCGGCGCGCAGGATGCGGAGCCTTTCATCAGTGACATCGCCCAGAATGCGCACCGACAGCCCGGGGCCGGGAAAAGGATGCCGGGTGAGAATCTCTTCAGGCACACCCAGGTCCCGGCCAATCAGCCGGACCTCGTCCTTGAACAGCTCTCGCAACGGCTCAATCAGCTTCAGGTTCATCTTCTCGGGTAAACCGCCGACGTTGTGATGACTCTTGATCGTTGCCGAAGGGCCACGCACTGAAACCGACTCGATCACATCCGGATAGAGCGTCCCCTGCACCAGAAAATCGACCCCGCCGATGCGTTTCGCCTCTTCCTCAAAGACTTCTATGAAGAGTGCGCCGATGCGCTTTCGCTTTGTCTCAGGGTCGACCACGCCTTTCAAAGCATCGAGAAACCGCCGGCTCGCGTCGACTCCCTGAATGTTCAGCTTTAATTTCTGTTTTAGCAGTATCAGCGTCGATTCGAACTCTCCTTCGCGGAGCAAACCATTATCGATAAACAGACAGGTCTGCCGATCACCAACGGCGCGGTGCACCAGCGCCGCCGCGACTGACGAATCGACTCCGCCGGAGAGCCCGCAAATCGCGCGGCCGTCTCCCAAACGTTCTTTGATAAGTTCTGTCTGCTCTTCGATGGCGACGCTGGGTGTCCAGTCGCCGGCGCAGCCGCAAATCTCGAAAAGGAAGTTCCGCAGGATTTGCGCGCCCAACGGCGTGTGCGCCACCTCGGGATGAAATTGCAACGCGTAGATTCCCTGCTCTCGATCTTCAAACGCGCCGAGCGCTTCGCCCGTCTGAGCAGTAACGCGAAAACCGTCGGGCACTCCGTTAACCCGATCTCCGTGACTCATCCAAACGTCCATCTCCTGAGGCAGCCCCTTGAACAGAGGGCTGGAGGAGTCGAGCACATTCAGGCGCGCATAGCCGTACTCTCGGCTGCGGGAAGGTTCGACTTCAACGCCGAGCTTATGAGCGATTAGCTGCAGGCCATAGCAGATTCCCAGGACCGGCGACGTTGCGCCTGATAATAAGTCCGGGTTCGGGTGCGGGGCATCAGGAGCGTAAACAGATGCCGGCCCGCCGGAAAGGATCAATCCACGCGGTTCGTGTGATCGAATCTCCTCGACGGAGACGCTGAAGGGAAGAATCTCGCAATAGACGCCGGCCTCACGCACGCGCCGGGCGATGAGTTGGGTATATTGAGAACCAAAGTCGAGTATGATGATTCTTTCGTGACCTGTCCTTAGCAAAAAAGGAAAACCTCCGTGCCAGATTGAGCGTCAAAGATATCGAAAGCTGCGGGACTCGGAATTATAGGCGGGCTGTGAATAAACCACCAACGCGGTCGGCAGCGAATCCAACAATTAACTCATGAACAGCCACTTGGCAGCCTCACGCCACAAACAGGAACTGGTCCACTTTAAGTACACGGACTACTCAATACTGGGAGCGCGGGGGCCCTCGCCCGCCCGGCGAATGCCTGACAAGGTTTCAACCCGGAAGAAGACCAACAAAAGACATCAGGCTTTTCGCGCTGCGCGCTCAGCTGCGGGCGAGGGCGCCCGCCCTCCCAGTAGGACGGAGCCTCGAATGCGAAAGGTCGCCAGTACCGACAAAAATCCTAAACTCATTTTCAGGTTTTTAGTTTGTTTGGTCCTGGCGTTGGCGCCGACGGCATTCCCGGGCGCTCATGTTATTTCGGCACAGGGGCAACCCGCTCTTTCGCAACCGATGATAATGCATTGGCGTTATCAATCCGATCGCACCACGAACCTCACGCCGGCCTCCGATGGGAAAACTATTTATCTGCCATTAATCGAAGGCGTACTGGTGGCGCTGAGTCCCGCCGACGGCAAACTGATCTGGAAAGCCGAAGCCGGCGGCGAGTTTTCAGCCGCACCGGCGGTAGACGAGCGCAGTGTGTTTGTAGCCACCCAATATGCCGAAACAGATAAAGGACATGTTCAGGGAACGCTGCGGGCCATGAGTAAGGCGACCGGTGTGACTCTCTGGATGAGGACCCTGCCCGGCCCGCTGAGGGGCGGCTTAATCGCCGGCCCGAGAGCTCTCTTCTCCGGCAGCGCGGATGGCCGCGTCTACGCTTTCGACAAGCACTCCGGGCTTAGCTTGTGGATAAACGAGTACCGGGAAGCATTTTCCAGTCAGCCGGCTTTGGCGGGATCGCTGGTTTATGTCGGTAGTGAACGCGGGACTTTGCTGGCTCTCGATCAATCGACCGGTGGGCTTAAGTGGCAATATCACGCGCTCGGCGGTATCCAGGGATCAATCGCGATTTCCAACGGCACCGTCTTTTTTGGTTCCGCAGACGGTTATGTCTATGCGTTCAGCGAATCGCGCTCCAAGCTGCTCTGGCGCCGTCGCACGGGCGCCGCAGTGCAGGCCGTGGCTGTGGTTGAGAATGGGTTGCTGGCGGCATCGCTCGATAATTTTGCCTACTTGTTGTCCTTCAGCAGGGGCGCGCTGATTTGGCGACGCCAGCTTCCCGGCCGGATATCCTCACGGCCCATTACCGCCGCGGATGGAGCTTTGTTTACGCCACTGTCAACCGATAGCGCGATTGTGCTGGGACTTCGGGATGGCAAGCCGGTAAATACGCTCGCGTTGGGCGAAGACAATAGCAGCAGCGCGGCTCCAATCGTGGTCGGAGCTCTGGTGCTGATCACAACGCCCCACGGCCTGCAGGCGTTCGCGTCTCCGCAACAAAACCGCTAGTTGTTTTCCGGAGTGGAAGGGTCAGACTTCGTGAACTTCAGTGGGCTGGTTTTCAGGCCCGCGATGCCAAATTGAAGTGAGGCCGCGGGAAAGCAAACCGTGAACGATGTAGGCAATTACCAGAATCAAGAGCACCCATTGTGAATAGAGATAGATCAACCCCGCCAACGCGATCATCCCAATTACCAGTCGCGCATTGCGCTTGCCTGTGCCGAGTGATTTTAGACTGGTGAAACGCATGGTGCTGACCATCAGCACACTTAAGAAGGCCATCAAAACCATCATCAGGATGGCCAGCACTTCCGCTCGATGCGGGGCATACTTAATGGGCGTCGGCGAAAAATGAACCAGCGCGGCGACCATGCAGCCAGCAACCGGTATCGGCAATCCCACGAAGCTCTTTTTGTCTACCTTTTGCGTTCCTTCCTTGAGCGGACGCGGACGCGATGCCTGCACGTTGAATCGGGCCAGGCGGAAGGCGCCGCAGATTACAAACATGAAAGAAAGAAACCAGGCCAACTGCCGGACGTTCGTCCAATCCTGCAGCGCCGTTCCGTAACCCCATGCATAGGCGAGTACCGCCGGAGCCAATCCAAATGAAACGACATCGGCGAGCGAGTCCAGTTGAATCCCGATCTCGCTGGTGCTCCTGGTCATGCGCGCGATGCGCCCGTCAAGCGTGTCGCACACGACGGCGCATCCGATCGCGATGGCCGCGTAATCAAAGCGCTCGGTGGCATCCTTGACTGCCTGCGCGCCACCGATTCCCAGCAGTCGAAAACCGCTCATCGAAGTCATCAGCGAATAGAAGCCGGCCAGGATGTTCAGGGTCGTGAACAGTGAAGGGATGACATACACGCCCTTCCTCAGTCCCTTGTGCCCCTCGCTCGCCGGAGCGGCTTCGAGGCGCTTCCCTGCCCGCAAACGCGTTACGCTCATTTTCTGATTCTTCCGACTATTGTTTCACCACCGCGCACGTGCATACCGACCTGCACCATGAGTTCAACTGTGGGCGGCAGCAGCAAATCTGTTCGCGATCCAAACTTTATCATGCCGAAGCGCTCGCCGCATTCCACCCGGTCGCCTTTCTTTTTCCAACAGACAATGCGGCGGGCCAGGATACCGGCAATTTGAGTGCATCCTACGGTCAACCCGTTGGCCTGAATTGTCAAGCTGTTTTGCTCGTTCAGCAGACGGGAATCGTCCCGCGTCGCCATATGGAACTTGCCGGTTTTGTAAGCGATTTCAGTGATTTGACCAGCGATTGGCGCGCGATTGATGTGCACGTCCAAAGGCGAGAGAAAAATGCTCACCAGCGACTGAGAGTGCTCGTCGTCAGCGTGCCTGACTATAGTGACTCGGCCATCCGCCGGAGCCACCACAATTCCCGGCTCTTCAGGCGGCGATCGGTGCGGGTCGCGAAAAAAGAACGCCATGAAGCCGGCGATCAACAACAGCGGCAGCGACAGAAACCAGTAGCCGAAGAGTGCCGGAACCACCGCCAGCAATATCGGTATACCTACGAATGGAATTCCATCGCGAACCATAGCTGAGAACCTTTTGCTTTCCGCCGTTGCTAAAGAACAAAACGGGGGCAACAGTGCCCTGTCGTCCCCGTTTGAGTCTATCCTGGAATTAAACTGGGCCCCTGCGAAGGCAAAAGAGCCCGTCTATCAACAAAACTCAGTGCTCCGTGCTGTCGGTCTTCTCGTGCTGGAGCATCAATGAATACATCTGGTCTTTTATGGCAAGCTTCTTCTTCTTCAGGGTAACCTCTTCCAACTGCTCTTCGTCGCTCGGATATGCAAGTGCGGACAGTTCGCTCAGACGCGCTTCGTAACGACCATGTTCGCGGACCAGCTCGCGAAACTCGGGATCGCTGGTCATCAGCTGTTCCTTCAGGCTGTCCGCCTTAGTCATTTCCATATCAAATAGTCTCCTCTCGATTGTTTGGTTGGAAAGAAAGTCCGTGCGGTGAGAAGTGCCTGGGGCATTTCGTCATGGCCGAAATGTTAGCCCAAATCTTATGGGTAGATCAAGGTGAACTTTCCAGAGAAAAGGACATCAGCAGCGCATCCTCCAACGGCTGGCGATAATACCCCCGGCGGCGGCCGACGGTCCGGAAACCGCAACGCGAATAGAGCGCTTGCGCCGGTTGGTTTCCCTCGCGAACTTCCAGCACAGCGATTCCGGCGCCCCGGCCGCGGGCCCATCCCAGCACCGCCCCCAACAACCGCGCCGCAATTCCCTGCCGGCGAAATTCCTCCCGCACCGCTACATTGTTGACGTGCAGCTCTCCGGCAATCAAACGCGACACGATAAAGCCCGAGAGCTCTTTTTCCGGAAGCCGAGTTTCTCCCCGCGACACTGTCCTGGCGACCAGCATGATGACATCCGGCCCGGATTGCAGTTCCTTGTGGTAGGCCTCCCATCCCCACGGGCTGAGTCCCGACAGGTCTTCGATCTCAACCACCTCGAGCAAGTCATGCTCGGTCATTTGCTCGATCTCGACTATAAGCGCGGCAGTGGCGCTGTTGACTTCTCTGCTTGCCATCTTTCGTTTATTTCGGCGTCTGAAGGTCTGACATAAATCGCGCGCAGTTCCTCGGGACTTGTGCTCCGGCCGGCGCGATATTCACCATGAGCCAGAGCAGCGATCGAGCCGGCAAGTTGATCGCAACGAGGGGCCAGGATCCATCCCATGGCATCAGAAGCTGATTGCGAACCTGGCTCAGTCCAGCGGAGGCCCCCGGCTTCCGCTCGTTCGCGAATTGCCCGCGAGTATGAATGCGCGGCTTCGCCGGCCCAGATCAAAGTTTCAATAGAGCTGTATTTTTCGAGTGCGGCCGCGGGACTAAGGTGAGCAGGATTGTCGAGTGACCTGACATCGTCGGCATCGACTGAAAAGAGCTGGGCGAAAACTTCGCCGCGGCCTGCCGGCAGGACCGCGACGGTGTGTGTTGATGTACCCGCCGCATGAGCGATGGCTGCGAGCGTGGATACGCCGGCGCAGCGTCTGCCGACCGATACCGCGAACGACTTAATTGAAGCCAATCCGATGCGTAAACCCGTAAAGCTCCCGGGTCCTGACGCAGCTGCAAACAAATCCACGTCGTTCAGTTTCACGCCAATGCTTTTGAGAGCCACGTCGACCGTCGAGATCAAATCAACCGAATGCGAAGTCTCGTTATCGCCGGTTTGCAAAGATAAGAGATTTGCGCCCCGAGCCAACGCTACACTGCCGGCGCGAGTGGCCGTATCAATCGCCAGAATCATCGGCGCTGAGTTGTCGTTTGTCTCATTCACAAGATTACACTCGAGCTTGCATACAGGTGTTAGAGTACCGACTTTAGTCGGGTCCTTATTGTCGAGAAGAACCCAACTAAAGTTGGTACTCTAAACAGCGGTCCCTCCGCTGTAACCTAATTTGCGAAGCACGCCATGAACCGGGTCTCGGGTGACAACAGGATCGAACTCACCGGGAGTCTCACCCGGTCGCTACCCGCTCGCGGTACTGACCTCACCAATCAAACCAACTTCCTCCTCGTTTGACAGTGACCTTTACCGGGCGCGATGATCTTAAACCACACTACTGCATCTGGTAAAAAGGGCCGGTCAGTTGTGATTGAGAACATGCGAATTGGAGTAATGACGGGAGGCGGCGACTGTCCTGGTCTGAACGCCGCAATTCGGGCCATCGTTCGGCGTGCCCTGGCTGACGACGTCAAGGTTCTGGGATTCAAAAACGGCTGGCTGGGACTAGTCGAGAACGACGTCGTCGAGCTAACCCGCGAGTCGGTTACGGGAATATTGCCGCGGGGCGGAACGATCCTGGGCACTTCCCGCTTTAACCCGGTCAAAGATGAGAGTTCAATCGAGCGTCTTAAAGAGAACTGGGCGACACACAAACTAACGGGTTTAGTGGTAGTCGGCGGCGAGGGCTCGCTCTCGGCAGCTCGCGATCTTTGGCGCGACCATCAGGTGCAACTGGTCGGCATTCCCAAAACGATCGACAACGATATTAACGGAACGGATTTGACGTTTGGGTTTGACACCGCCGTTTCAATCGTCACTGACGCCGTCGATCGGCTG
>Ga0307468_100000151_pt1 | contig 16722 bp, 19 predicted proteins | sample atmdna_FD_203085 | JGI IMG/M metagenome (GOLD analysis project Ga0307468, IMG submission 203085) | Hardwood forest soil microbial communities from Morgan-Monroe State Forest, Indiana, United States - atmos_gases AM2C_05 | ecosystem: Environmental > Terrestrial > Soil > Temperate forest > Bulk...
ACGCCGCAACTCTTCCGGGGCCATGAAGTCGTCAAATGTGCCGAACTGCTCAGTCAGGCGCTGAAGGCGCTGCCGGCGGTTGAAGTCGATCAGGGCTGTGACTACCGCTTCCCGTTTATTGCGGGCGCCGGTATACCGCATGGCGTCTCGGAGTTCCTTCTCGGGAATATCGATCGTCGTTTTCATGCACCCATGGTAGAGCGAAGAGGAATCCTGTTCAAGGCTTTATGGAACCCTCGGGAAATGAGCCGTGGAATCTACCTCGACAGAAACGTCTCCGCCAGCGTACTGTCCCGGGATGGATTCCAGGGTCGTCCTCCGCAGCGAACGGGTCGTGATCTCCGATGGGATACGTCCGGCTACGGTCCACATCAAGGAGGGGAGGATCGAGCGCGTCGGGGGGCCGGATGAGATCCCTCCCGAATCCTCCCTGATCGACTGCGGCAGCTCGGTCGTGATGCCTGGCGTCGTGGATACCCACGTCCACGTCAACGAGCCGGGGCGGACGGAGTGGGAGGGTTTCGAGACGGCGACAGCGGCGGCGGCGGCCGGAGGCGTCACGACCTTGGTGGACATGCCGCTCAACAGCATCCCGGCCACGACGACACGGGAGGCACTGCGGGCCAAGAGGGCTGCGGCCGAAGGGAAATGCGCTGTCGATGTGAGGCTCTGGGGCGGCGTGGTGCCCGGCAACGCGGCCGAGCTCTCGGGGCTTCTGGAGGACGGTGTCCTCGGCTTCAAATGTTTTCTGGTCCCTTCGGGAGTCGACGAGTTCCAGCACGCAGGGGAGGCCGACCTGCGCGAAGCCATGCCGGTCCTGGCCCGGCACGGCTCCGTGCTCCTCGTCCACGCCGAGCTGCCGGGGCCGATCGCGGCGGCAGCCCGGGTGTGGGACGGCGCGGGCCCCGAAGGGCTCAGGGAGTACGGCCGCTACCTGTCGTCCCGGCCCGACGCGGCGGAGGTGGCGGCGGTCGAGCTGATGATCCGGCTCTGCCGCGAGACGGGATGCAGGGTCCATATCGTCCACGTCGCCTCGGCGGAGGTGCTGCCGCTGTTGCGCGCCGCGTGGGAGGAGGGGCTCCCCGTCACGGCCGAGACCTGTCCGCATTACCTGACGTTTGCCGAGGAGGAGATCCCCGACGGGGGCGTCGCCTTCAAATGCGCGCCGCCGATCCGGTCGCGGGAGAACCGCGAGCGGCTATGGGAGGCCTTGCGCGACGGGGTGATCGACCTGGTGGCCTCGGACCATTCGCCGTGTCCGCCCGAGATGAAGAAGGCCGAGAGTGGGAGCTTCCGGGACGCCTGGGGCGGTATCGCGTCGCTCCAGGTTTCACTGCCCGCGGTATGGACGGGAGCGCGGGAGCGCGGGTTCACGGTCGCCGACGTCGCGGAGTGGATGTGCGCCGCTCCGGCCCGGCTGGCCGGGCTCGGGGGGGAGAAAGGAGCCATCGCTCCGGGATACGATGCCGACCTGGTGGTCTGGGACCCGGAGGCGAGCTTCGAGATGGACCCGATACGGCTCCGCCACCGGCATAAGATCACTCCCTATGCGGGACGGACTCTCTACGGGGTCGTCCGGCGGACCCTGGTAGGAGGAGAGGACGTCTTCGGATGAGCGACTTTACCGAGCTGGTGGACCTCGCGGCCGAGCGGCTGGGCGGCGCGGTCCTGGCGGCCAACGACGAATTCTTCGCGCCCAAGGAGAACCTCCTCAAGGCGGGAGAGCCGGTCTGGATCGAGGGGAAGTACACTGACGTCGGGAAGTGGATGGACGGCTGGGAGTCCCGGCGGCGGCGCGATCCGGGCCACGACTGGTGTCTCATCCGCCTCGGCCTGCCGGGCGTGCTCCGGGGTGTGGTCGTCGATACGAGCCACTTCCGGGGCAACTATCCCGAGGCCTGCTCGCTCGAAGCCTGCTCGGCCGCGGGCCATCCTACGCCCGAGGAGCTGCTACAGTTGGAATGGACCGAGGTCCTGCCCCGAACGCCTCTCCAGGGGAACACGAAAAACCCCTTTCCGATCGAGACCGACACGGGAAGGGTCACCCACCTACGCTTCCGCATCTACCCGGACGGCGGTATCGCCCGTTTGCGGGTCCATGGCGAGGTCGTGCCCGACTGGGCGCGGCTCGCCCGCTTCGGCGTCGAGGTCGACCTGGCGGCGGTGGAGAACGGCGGCCTCGTGATCGCGGCGAGCGACATGTTCTTCGGCTCCCGGCATCACCTGATCGTGCCCGGGCCGTCTCTGGGGATGCACGACGGTTGGGAGACGCGCCGCCGCCGCGGGCCCGGTCACGACTGGGCGATCGTGCGGCTGGGAGCTCGCGGCACGGTCCACCGGATCGAGGTGGATACGTCGCACTTCAAGGGGAACGCGCCCGGTTTCTGCTCGATCGAAGGCGCCGACTCCGATCTTGAAGAATGGCGGGAGATCTTGCCGCGGACCCCGCTCCGTCCCCACACGCTGCACCGGTTCGATGAGGTCGCGGCGGCCGGGCCGTTCACCCACGCCCGTCTCAACATCTATCCCGACGGTGGTGTGGCGCGGTTGCGGCTCTTTGGACGTTCAGAGGGAGGTATGAGGTAATGCATGGTGTAGAGCGGTTGAATGCGATGCCGGCCCCGGACGCCGAGGCCATGCTCCAGACGTGCTGCGGCTCGCGGGCCTGGGTGCGCCGGATGGCCGAGAGCCGGCCTTTCCAGGATCTGGACGACCTTCACGCCACCTCCGATCGCGTCTGGCGGAGCCTCGGCCGTGAGGACTGGCTGGAAGCCTTCGCCGCCCATCCCCGGATCGGCGACCGCAGTGACCGCGGCGGTCGCTTGTCGCGCCAGGAGCAGGCCGGAGCGGCGGACGCCGGCGAGGAGGTTCTCGCCGAGCTCGCCGGAGGGAACCGGCACTATGAAGAACGGTTCGGATACATCTTCATCGTCTCCGCGACCGGCAAGAGCGCGGAGGAGATGCTGGCGATCCTGCGCGAGCGTCTCGACAACGATCCCGAGACCGAGCTGCACGTCGCCGCCGAGGAGCAGCGGAAGATCACGGCCCTCCGGCTAGAGAAGCTCCTGCGGTCATGAGCGGGATCACCACCCACGTCCTGGACACCGCGTGCGGACGGCCGGCGAGCGGCGTGCCGGTCGTCCTGGAAATCCGATCGGAAGAGGGCTGGCGGGAGATCGGCCGGGCCGAGACGGACGCGGACGGCCGGGCCCGGCAGATCCTGACCGGGGAGTTGTCCGCCGGCACCTACCGCATCACGTTCGGAATCGAAACCTATTTCCGGGCCGAGGGGATCGAAGGTTTCTATCCCGAAGCCGCGATCGTCTTCCACGTGCGGGACGCCGCCCAGCACTACCACGTGCCGCTGCTGCTGAGCCCATACGGCTATTCGACCTACCGGGGGAGCTGAGCATGCCCGTCACGCTGATCGAAAACGGTTACGGCAAGCAGGCGGTGCGGCTGGTGACCGTGTACCGCGGCGCCGCGCGTCACGAGCTGAAGGACGTCACGGTCGCGATCCGTTTCGAAGGGGATTTCGCCGTGGCCTATACCGAAGGGGACAACCGGGAGGTCTTCCCCACGGACACGATGAAGAACACCGTCTACGCGCTGGCCGCCCAGCATCCTTTCGAGGACATCGAGGACTTCGGGCTGGCGCTGACCGATCACTTTCTGGAAAGCAGTCCGCGGGCCTCGGCCGTCCGGGTGGACCTCGCCGAGCACCTGTGGGAGCCGATCGAAGCGCACAGCTTTCGGAAAGCAGGTAGCGAGCGGAGGACAGCGGTGGTAACCCGGGATCGCGAGAAGGCGACGGTCCTGGCCGGTCTCGAAGACCTGGTGGTGATGAAGACCGCGAAATCGGCGTTTGAGGGGTTTCCGCGCGACCGGTACACCACGCTGCGGGAGGCTTCGGACCGTCTGCTCGCCACGGCGGTGCGGGCGACCTGGCGGTACTCGCGCCCCTCCGTGGCTTTCGGCAACCTCTGGCACGAAGTGCGGCGGATTCTCCTCGAAGCCTTCGCGGAGCACGACAGCCGCTCCGTCCAGCAGACCCTCTATGCCATGGGCGAAGCGGTCCTGGAGACTCTCGACGTCGAGGAGATCCACATCGCCATGCCCAACCTGCACCACCTCCCCGTCGACCTCACGCCTTTCGGTCTGGAGAACCGCAACGAGATCTTCGTGGCCACCGCGGAGCCGTACGGTCTGATCGAGGGGACACTCAAAAGAGCCTAACCCCGCCGGTTCTTCAAAATCTTTACAAACGAACGCCCTCGCAGCTCCTCCAGAGTCAACCCCGACCTTTCCAACGCCTCCTCTTCGGTGATGGCGCCGCAGTTGACGGCGCGGAGGAAGTAGTTGAGGAGGCCTTGGCCGGTGGCGGCGTCGTCGAAGATCTCACCGACCAGCGTCGCCTGGGCCGCCTTCTGGACGAAGTTGTGGAGACGGTCGGAGGCGGCGTCGAGCCCTTCCAGGAAGAAGGCGTAGAGGGCGGCGTAGCGGGTGACGAGCTGCGCGGGGTGGAGGTCCCAGCCCTGGTAGAAACCTCCGAAGAGCGAGCGCCGGACGTGCGATGCATGGAGCCGCCAGACGCGGTGGACCACGGCCCGGTTTTCCTCGACCTGGGCCGGGGTGAGCGGCGGACCGTCCTTGGCGGCGCGGTGGGGCGGGACCGGCAGGACGTTGGTCGCGCCGTCCGAGAGCCAGAGACCGGAGCCGGCATAGGCGACCTGCATCATCTGCCGGGCGAAGTCGCAGACCGGGTGGTCGAGGGCCTGGTGCTCCGCCGTGATGTTGCAGGAGGCGGTGTAGTCGTAGACGCCGAAGTGGGCGGCGATACACCGCCCCCGTGCGGCCTCGGCCAAGCGGCGCAGGGGAGACCGGCCCTCCGCGTCGAGGATCGATTGCGGCGTCTCGATCATGATCTCAAGCCGCAACGACCCGGCCGGTAGCCCCAGCGCCGGCTCCAGGAGGTCGAAGACGTCGGCGAGAGCGACCACCTGCTCGGGGATCACCACCTTGGGTAGGGTCACCACGAAGTTGTCGGGGAGGCGTCCTCCGGTCTCACGGACGAGCGCGGTCAGAAAGAGGTCGAGCGTGCGCAAGGACCGCTCGCGCAGCTCCTCGTTGAACGGCTTGATGCGGATGCCGAGGAACGGCGGCAGGGTGCCGGCGGCCAGTCCCGCGGCCATCTCGCGGGCGGTCGTCTCCGCGTGCCCGTCCTCCTCTGCGTCCGGGCGGTTGCCGTAGCCGTCCTCGAAGTCGGCCCGGAAGTCCTCGACCGGCTCGCGGCGGAGCTTCTCCGTCACTCTCTCCAGGATCCGTGGAGCGAGCCCCTCGTCGATGCCCGTGCCATCGATGAAGTCGGCCAGGGTCGGGGCGTGCTCTTCCAGGGAGCGCAGGGCCATGGCGCCGAGCCGGCCGGCGGAGTCGGATTTGAAAAGGTGCGCGCCACCATAGACGGTGTGGACAGGCTGCCGGCGGTCCGAGTCGCCGGGGTACCGGCGGTTGAATTCGAGGTTGACGCCGCGCAGGCGCTCGAAGACGCCGCGGACCGCGTCGGGGGGCAGGGTGGTCGTCATCGTGGGCTCATCTCCAGCACCATCCGCCGCACCACCCTCTCCAGGGCGAAGCGGCGGTAGTCCGCGGTCGAGCGGACGTCGTCGATCGGGGTGACCTCGCGGGCAGCCTCGCGGCCGGCCAGGGCGGCGGCCTCGGGTCCGGCTTCCAGCCCCCGCACCGTGTCTTCGGCGGCGCGCAGGCGGACCGGCGTCGCGGCCACGCTGCCGGCGCCGAGGCGGAGGCCGGCGATCCTGTCTCCCTCCATCCTCCCCGCCAGGGCTACGACGACCTTGCTGATCGCCTGAGCCTTGCGGGTGCCGACCTTGCGGAAGGCCTGGGCCGAGCCCTCCTTCAGGTAAGGAAGGCGGATACGGGCGACGATCTCTCCGGGTTGCAGAGCGGTCTTACGGTAGCTCGTGTGGAAGGCGTCGTAGGGGATCTCGCGCAGCCCTTGCGGCCCCGCCGCCACGATCACCGCGTCCAGGGCGAGGAGGACGGGAAGGGAGTCGCCGGCGGGGCTGGCGTTCGCGACGTTGCCTCCCAGCGTGGCGCGGTTCTGAATCTGCCAGCCGCCGATCTGCGCGGCGGCCTCGGCGAGGATCGGAAAGGCCTCGCGCACCGCGGCCGCGCGGCGGATCTCGCTGAACGTCGCCGTGGCGCCGATCTCCAACCCGTCGTTGGTCTCGCGGATCTCGCGCAGCTCGGGGATGCCCAGGAGGTCGATCACCCGGTCCAGGCGGTGGAGGGCTTCGATCCCGCGCACCATCAGGTCCGTGCAGCCGGCGGCGGGAACCAGGGCCGGATCGTCCGCGAGATAGCGGACCGCCTCGTCCAGCGAGCGGGGGCGGAGCGCGACCGCCGTCAACGCTCCGGCTCCGGGAAGAACGCCCGCAGGATGCCTTCGTACCCCGTGCAGCGGCAGAGGTTGCCGGCCAGGGCTTCGCGCACCTCGTCGCGGTCCGGTTGCGGGTTGCGCTCCAGGAGCGCCCAGGCGGTGACCGCGATCCCCGGCGTGCACGCTCCGCACTGGACGCCGCCGGTCTCCACGAAGCGTTCCAGGAAGGCGCGCGCCGGTCCCTTGGCGATCCCCTCGACCGTCTCGATCCGCCGCCCTTCGCACTGGAAGAGCGGCACGAGACAGGAGAGGACCGGCTCGCCGTCCAGCAGCACCGTGCAGGCACCGCATTCGCCTTCGCCGCACCCTTCCTTGGTGCCGGTCAGCCCGAGACCCTCCCGGACCACGTCGAGGAGGCGCTCCATCGGGTGGCCGTCGTGCTCGACGGCGCGGCCATTGATCGACAAGGGCACCTTCATGGCATCCCCCTCAGCAGCTTCTCCGGAGTCGCCGGGATCTCGTCCACCGGGATCCCCAGGGCGTTTTCGATCGCCTGCGCCGCCGCGGGAGCGCCGCCGTCCATGGGCAGCTCGCCGACCCCTTTGGCCCCGAAAGGTCCCCCTTCCCAGGCGCGCTCCAGCAGGTGGACGTCGATCCGCGGGCTGTCCTGGATCGTCGGGATGATGTAGGTGGCGAGGCGGTCGTTGAGGTAGCGGCCGTCCTGGAGCTTGACCTCTTCCATCAGCGCCCAGCCGATCGCCTGGAGGGTGCCGCCCTCGATCTGCCCGGCGCACAGGACCGGATGGATCGCCTTGCCGACCTCGCAGACCGCGGTGACCTGGACCGGGTGGACGGACAGCGTATCGGGGTCGACCTCGACCTCCACCACGTCCGCGCCCCAGGCATAGGTGGGGTAGGCGGCGCCGCGGTAGGTCGATTCGTCGAACGTCTGCCAGTCCGGCGGCTCATATCGGGTCGTGACCTCGACCGGTCCGGCCTGCCGGAGCGCCCGGGCCGCCTCGCGGAAAGGCTCGACCGGACCGGAAGGCCCTACGATCCAGCCGTCGCGGACGAAGAAACCCTCTCCACGGCCCGCGAGGACGCGGTCGCGCAGCTCGGCCATGGCGCGGGCGATGGCGCCGCCGACGATCATGGTGGTCCGCGAAGCGACCGTGGGGCCGGAATCGGGGACCTGGCTCGTGTCCGGCTCGGCGAAGACGACATCGTCCGGCCTGACCCCGGCGGCCGCGGCGGCGATCTGGGGGAAGACCACGGCGCACCCCTGGCCCATGTCGGTCATGGCGGTGAGCACTTCGATGCGGCCGTCCTCCAGGAGCCGGGCGGAGACCGGAGACCGCATCTTGCGCTCGCCGTTGCCGGTGAACCCGGCGCCGTGGAAGAAGAGGGAGAGGCCGATCCCCCGCCGGGGCTCGCCGTCTGTCGCTTTCGCCCGGGCCTCTTCCAGGGCCTTCCACCGGGAGCGGAAGCCGGTCCGCCGCTCCACCTCCTCCAGACAGAGAGCGGCCGAGGTGCTGGGATCGAGCACCTGCCCGGTGGGGAGCCGGTCCCCCGACTCCACGACGTTGCGGGCGCGGATTTCAAAGGGATCGAGCGCGAGCTCGCGGGCGATGCGGTCCATCTGGCGCTCGATCGCGAACTCCACCTGCGGCGCGCCGAACCCCCGGAAGGCGCTGTTCGGCGTGGTGTGGGTGCGCAGCACGCGGCCGCGGATGCGGACGGCGGGCCAGCAGTAGGGGCCGAAGGAGTGGAGGAGGGCGCGCGAGAGCACCACCGGCGAGAGCGTCGAATAGGCCCCACCGTCGAACAGGATGTCAGCGTCCAGGGCGAGCAGCCGGCCCTCGCGGTCGACGCCCGTCCGGTGGCGGATCACCGATGGATGGCGCTTCGACGTGCCGATGATGTCCTCGTTGCGGTCATAGACGATCTTCACCGGCCGGCCGGCGGCACGGGCGAGCAGGGCGGCATGAATGGCGATGGCGCTGGGGAAGTCCTCCTTGCCGCCGAAGCCGCCGCCCACCACCGAGGCGCGCACCCGCACCCGTTCCTCCTCCAGGCGGAAGGCGTGGACCAGAGCCTTGTGGACGTAGTACGGGCACTGCATGGAGCCGAGGACGTTCAGGGTGTCGTCCTCAAACCAGGCGATCATCCCCTGGCATTCGATGTAGATGTGCTCCTGGTGACCGGTCCTGGATTCGCCTTCGACCACCGTGTCGGCGGCGGCCAGGGCCGCCTCGACGTCGCCGTTCTCCAGGCGCAGCTCGTACAGAGGCGGCAGCGCCTCGGCCTCGGCCAGCGTCAAGGCGGGAGCCAGCGGCTCGTACTCGACCGCGACGGCGGCGAGCGCCTGCCGGGCCTGGAGCCGTGTGGGAGCCGCCACCAGCGCGACCGGCTCGCCGACGTGGAGGGTCATCCGGTCGGCAAGGATCGGCCATCCGTCGTCCAGGAGCTGGACCCCGTTGGGCCCCGGCAGGTCCGCGGCGGTGACGCAGACGGTCCCCGGAGGCGCGAGGGTCGGATCGAAGCGGATGGACCGGATGTGGGCGTGAGCGTGGGGGCTGCGGACGGTGGCGCCGTGCCACATCCCGGGCAGGGAGACGTCGTCGACGTAGCGCGCCGCTCCCGAGACCTTGGCGAATCCGTCAGGACGGGGCGGGCTCTCTCCGATGCCGCTCATCCGCCGGAGTCTTTACCAAGCGGGGGCGCGGCGCAAGGGTGTCCCGTAGGGTAGTCAACAATTGAGGGATTGCTATAATCTGCGCGGACTGTGGTACCAACCCAAGGAGGCCGAGATGAGACGGAATTCACGAGCTCTCTTGTTCCTGGTGGCGTTGTTTCTCCTCAGCACCTCGCTGGTCCTGACATGGCCGCGTACGGCCGAGGCGGTCTGCTGTGCTTTCAAGGCGACCGAGACGTTCTACTTCGACGAGGCCAAGACGCAGTTCGCCGGCCGGTGCATCGACAACCCCTGCACGGGGAGCTACAGCTGCACGGGAACGCAGACCGAGTACTCGACCCTCACGATCGCCTGCTGCCAGCAGTGCTCGGGGTAGGGTAGGGTCAACCGCCGCCCTGGAATTCCAGCAGGAACAGGACGCGGGTATTCGGCGCCTGTCCCTCGCCTAGATACGAGATGGAGAGGAGGTCTCCGGCGGCGAAGCTCACGGTTCCTGAGCTGGTGCACTCCAGGTCCAGATCCGCGGCGTCGATCTCACAGCGGAGAGAAGTGTCGCTGCCGTTCCGGCGGACCGTCGCCACGGCGCGGCCACCGTTGACCAGGCCCCGGCTGAGCCTCAGGCGCAGATTCCGGGCGAACCCCCTGGGCACGAGGATCTGCGCCTGGTTTTCCCGGGTGAGGATGAGCTGGCCCCATGGAGGAAGAAAACCGTCCGCCTCGGCGGGGACGTTGCCCGCTAGGAAGGTGGTAGGCGGTCCCGGAGATCCTCTCGGTCCTGCGGGTCCGGTATCGCCTTGCAGTCCAGGAGCTCCCGCGGGCCCCGGCGGACCGATGAGGCCTTGAGGTCCCGGCGGTCCCAGCGCTCCAGTGTCACCCTTGGCTCCGGACGCTCCAGTTGACCCTGCGGGTCCGGGATCGCCCTTCGCTCCTGGAGCTCCCGCGGGTCCTGCCGGTCCTACGGCGCCCTGAGGTCCTTGCGGTCCTGGCGCTCCCGTCTCACCCTGAGGGCCTGGCGGTCCAGCTGGTCCTGCCGGTCCGGGATCGCCCTGCGCTCCGGGAGGTCCCGCGGGCCCCGCAGGCCCGACGCCGCCCTGAGGCCCCTGCGGTCCTGTTGCTCCCGTCTCACCCTGGGATCCGGGCGGCCCGGCAGATCCTGCCGATCCGGGATCGCCCTGCGCTCCGGGAGGTCCCGCGGGTCCGGCCGGCCCCGCGTCGCCTTGAGGGCCCGATGGCCCCGCCGGGCCTGCGTCACCTTGGGGGCCTGGCGGTCCGGCTGGTCCTTCCGGTCCGATCTCACCTTGCTCACCTTGCTCACCTTGCTCTCCCGGAGTCCCCTCAGCTCCCGGAGGTCCCTCAGGCCCTGCCGGGCCTTGGGGCCCCTCAGGTCCCGGTGGTCCGGGCTCGCCCTGGCTACCTCCCGTCGCGGAGATGACGATCGAGTTCTCGGACTCTTCTGTGATGATTTCGACTCCCTCGCCCGCGACGATTTCCACCTCACCCTGGAGAGAGTTCAAGGTACGGACGAGGTTTCCGTTGTCCGCCCTCGTGAGCACAGGCAGGAAGAAGAAGCCGTGCACGTCGATCGTGACGCTCACCGGCCCGCCGGAGGCTTCGAGGGTGAGAGCCCCGGCCTGGGTCAGAGAGAGGACCTCCTCCACCAAGGCGCTTCGTCTCGGCGTCGCCACGAGCGCCAGTTGCGGCGCGGCCTGGGGAGTCCCGCCCAGGACCAGGACGGTCGCATCCCTCGCTCCAGCCGCGACGGAGACCTCCGCCAAGACCCCCCATATATGGTCCGGCAACCCACACGACCTCACCACGGAGAAGGTCTCACGGATCACCTCGCCGGCTGACGGCGACAGCACGGCCCTGACCGCTCGGCACCGCGGGATCGCGACCAGCGGCGGGGCAGCAGGCTCCTCGACCTCCGGGGCTGGAGGATCGCTCTCGGCAGCTTGGGCAGTCCAGATCGCGAAGAGGAGCGCGCTGGCGATGAGGAGAAGACGAGGTCGACGAGCTACCTTTGTCATCATGTCCTCCCCAGGAAGTCTAGGGGGCGGCCCGCAGCCTGGAAACTGGACTTTGGTCCCATACGTCGTCTCAAAGAGAAACCTTCCGGTTGCATTTCCGCGGGTCCTGCCGTAATATGCAACCAGGAGGTAGCGCATGGCGATGAGCACTGAAAGCACGACGAGCACCGACCGGATCGAGAAGCAGGTCCTTCTGCGGGCGCCGCGCTCGCGGGTCTGGCAGGCGTTGACGGATTCCCAGGCCTTCGGTGAATGGTTCGGCGTCAAGCTGACCGACACGTTCACGCAGGGCGGTCGGGTCCGGGGGGCGATTACCCATCCGGGCTACGAGCACCTGCCCTTCGAGATCACGATCGAGCAGATGGAGCCGGAGCGGCTCTTCTCTTGGCGGTGGCACCCGCACGCGATCGATCTCGGGATCGACTACTCCGCGGAGCCCACGACCCTGGTGGTCTTCGAGCTCGCGGAGGTCGCCGAGGGCACGCTGCTCACGGTGGTGGAGTCCGGTTTCGACGGCATCCCTCTGACGCGCCGCCTGGAGGCCTATCGAGGCAACGAAGGGGGCTGGGAGTGGCAGATGCGGTCGATCGAGTCCTATGTCAGCCGGACGGCCTGAGATTTGGGAAGGGGGCGCCCGTCTCGCGGACGCGGCTCCCATCTTCGCGGCTTTGGGCGACGAGATGCGCCTGCGGCTCGTGGCGCGCCTGTGCGCGGACGGGCCGCAGTCGATTTCCCGCCTCACCGCCGGCACCCGCGTCACGCGCCAGGCGGTGAGCAAGCACCTGCAGGTGTTGGCGGACGCCGGCCTCGCGCGCAGCTCGCGCCTGGGCCGGGAGAGCATCTGGGAGCTCGAGCCCCAGAAACTGGACGAGGTCCGCCAGTGCCTCGACTACATCTCGGCGCAGTGGGACGAAGCGCTCGGCCGCCTGAAGGCGTTTGTGGAGGGCCCCCGAGGATAACGGCGGCCGCAGAGGAAAGAGGAGGGAAGCGAGCAGCTGTCAAGCGGCAGCGCCGCGGTGTTTCTTGTACAGAAAGCTCTCCAGGTCCGTGCGCTCCTGGGCATGCTCGATGGTAATCGCCACCAACTGGCCATCCGCATCCATCTCGACCAGGGTGTTCTCATCGAGATCGCGAGTATCGACCACCGTCCCCTCCTTGAAGGTGATCTGCAGGGTATCGGTGTCCTCGAAGTACTCAACTCTCATCGTTTTTCTCCCTGAATCGACGATCGAAGAACGCGTTGTGAATAGTCTGGCGGTCTTCCAGGAGCACTACTCGGAGGTATCGCCCCTCGGCTTCCTCGATTTGGCCCCACAGCCTGATTCTGCCATCGTCCTGGGTAGCTTCACAAAGAGGATTCCGGATCACGCGTTCAATCCACTCTTCCTTGATCTCCCGGCGGTCTGGCCGGTCGCGGTTATGCAGGAAATATTGGGTAAACTTCATCGCCGGCAATCGCCTGGGCATTGAGATCCTAGCAGAGCCTTACTTCCACTCCACCAATGCTTTAAGCCCCGAACAGATCGACCGGCACGCCGGTGCCCGAGCCGAAGTAGGAGCGGGAGTTGGCTTTGGGGAGGGCGAAGCCGTTGATGGCGATGCGCCGGGGCTGGACGCCGCGGTTCTCTTCGCTGCGGTGGACGACGTAAGGGCCGAAGAAGGCGGCGCTCCCCGCTTTGAGGAGGGCGGGGACACCGTGCTGGCCTTGATAACGGCTCCGTACCGAGGCCGGGTCGAGGTGCCCCTGCCTTCCACTGCCTGGGTAGAAGATGAGCGGGCCGTTGTCGGGAGTCGTATCGTCAATCGCGACCACGGTCTGGATGTAGCTGCCGCGCCCGTCGACGTCACGCCACTCGGGAGTGCCGTAGCGGCGGTGCTCGCTGTCCTGGTGGGGCTCGAACTCCAGCCCGTCGTTGGGGTACTTGGCGTGGAGCTGGTTGAGCAGGTGGACCGCCTTGGGCGAGTCGAAGAGCTGGCCGACCACCGAAGTGAGGCGTACGTCGCGCCCGCAATCGAGGAACGCCGGCTCGCAGCCCCCCGCCCACACGACCCGCAACAGCCGGCGCGATCCGTTGGTGCCGCCCCCCTTCGATTCGCTAAAAACGAATTGGCTGCCGGCGTGCTCGACCTTGGTCTCCCCCTTCTCTTCGCCTTCGGGAAGATCCTCGGCGAGCTCCCGCCCGACCGCGCGCAACCGCTCCGTGGCCTCAGCCATCTCCGCGACCTCTTCGCGGGAGAAAAGTCCTTCGAGAATGAGGAAACCTTCGTCGTAGAAACGCCGGACGGCGGCCGGGGACAGCTCGTAAATCATGATGTGACAGGGATTATAGCAGAAGGCGCAAAAGCCCCTGTCTACGACCGGCGGTGTGTTAGTGTCCCGCGTCGAACCGTATGTCGATCCTCCGGACGTGGAGCTGGCGGGCCGTACTCCTGGTCGCAACGATCGCGATCTCGACGGGCAGCGCTGCCGGGCAAGCCCCGGCCGCACGAGTCGAGGAGGCCGTCGCAGCCCTCACGCCCCGCATCGTCGAGATCCGCCACTGGATCCACCAGAACCCCGAGCTGTCCAACCGGGAGGTCCAGACCGCCGAGCTGGTGGCAGGTCATCTGAAGGCCCTGGGGATCGAGGTGCGGACGGGGATCGCCCGCACGGGAGTCGTCGGTTTCCTGAAAGGCGGACGCCCCGGCCCGGTCGTCGCGTTGCGGGCGGACATGGACGCGCTGCCGGTGGTGGAGGAGACCTCGCTGCCGTTCAAGTCGACGGTCCGGACCACCTACAACGGGCAGGAGGTGGGGGTCATGCACGCCTGCGGGCACGACGTCCACACCGCCGTGATGCTGGGCGTCGCCTCGGTGCTCGCTCCCCTCCGCGACGAGTTGCCGGGAAGCGTCCTCTTCATCTTCCAGCCTGCCGAGGAAGGCCCGCCTCCGGGGGAAGAAGGAGGCGCGGCGCTCATGCTCGCGGAGGGGCTGTTCCGCGACGTCCGTCCCAGCGCCCTCTTCGGTCTGCATTCCGACGCCGAGATGCCTGTGGGCCAGGTCGGCTACACCCCGGGCGCGACCAACGCTTCGAACGACAACTTCGTGATCACGCTCACCGGCAAGCAGGCCCACGCCGCCTGGCCGCACCTCGCCGTCGATCCGATCGTGATGGCCTCCCAGGCCGTGCTCGCGCTGCAGACGATTCGCTCCCGCAACCTGTCGCCTTTCGCGCCGAGTGTGATCACGGTCGCTCAGATCCATGGCGGGTTGCGGGACAACATCATCCCTCCCGAAGTGAAGCTCAGCGGCACGGTGCGGCTCTTCGATCCGGCGGCGCAGGACGAGGTGGAGCGGCGGATGCGGGAGATCCTGGACGGGATCGCGAAAGCGGCGGGCGGCTCCTTCCAGTTGGAGTACAAGCGGAAAGTCCCCGTCCTGCGGAACGACCCCGAGCTGGTGCGCCGCATGCTGCCGACGGTCGAGCGCACGCTCGGGCTGGAACAGGTGAAACAGATCCCTCCGGCGATGGCGAGCGACGACTTCGGGTTCTTCGCGGCGGAGGTGCCGGCGTTCTTCTTCCACCTCGGCACCGTCAAGCCAGGGACGAAGTCCGGCAGCGCCCATACGGCGACCTTTCTGGCCGACGACGGCGCGATCCCGGTCGGCATCCGCGTGACGTCGCACCTGGTACTCGACTACCTCCAGAGATAATCGCCGGGCCGTGTCCGGCACGTCTTGAGGGAACGGCGTTCTCTCTATAAGCTTGTCGTGTCTCCTGAGGGAATGTCGTCATGAGAGCACGCAAGCATGAGAAGGCCGGTTGTCCCGGAGACCGGTTCTGGGTGCCGGCGGGCACCGTCGTCGATGTGGCGGGGCACCGGATCGACGGCATGGTGTACGTCGGCTCGGGGCTCGGTCCGGTCTCCTGGGGCCGCCAGCCGGTGGAGCCCGCGCTCCTGGATCCCTTCCTCCCGGTGGCCCGGAGGAAATCCCCTGCGGCGCGCCCCCTGGAGCCCCGTCCCGTGTACTTCCGAATGCTCCCGTCGCACCGGGCGGCCTACCTGCGTTGGCTGGAAGGAGGCCGGAAGGACCCGGCGGCCGACATCGGATTCGTCTTCCTCTTCTTTTCCGGTATCGAGCGGCGGGTCCTCGTGGATGCCAAGGTCTCGGATCGGGCACGGAGAGACGTGGCCGGTCTGGCCGCCGAGACCGAGCGTCTGCTGGACCTGTACGGCGGCAACGCCTTTTTCGGCTCGTACGCGGAGACATTCCTTCTGCTCGCCCGCCTGCTGTCCCGGTCGGTCGACGTCACGAAGCTCGTCCCACCTCCGAGAAGTGGCTACAGGGGCTACTCCCTCCCCTTGGCCCTCAAGGCCGCCCTCGGGGCGTTCGCCGCCCGGGGCGAGCGGATACCGCCGGAGTGGGCCTACGCCTGGGCTGTCAACGCGCTGGATGTCCGCCTGGGACTGCCGGCGGACCGCACACCGGATGAGTTCGAGGCGTTGTTCAAGCTCCGCTATGCGGAGTCCCTTCCTGGAGGTGGGCTCAGGATCTGGCCGAACCGCAAGCCTTCGTCGGTCCTGTATTACCCGGCGAGCCCGTCTTTTTTCGGCCCGGCCTCGGTCCTGGTCAAAAACCTGGCGAGAGAGTCGGAGCTGGTGTTCTGCAGGCACCAACTCCAGGAGGCCGTCAACCAAGCCGCCCGCGAGCTCCATGCCTATAGCCGGCGGATGACAGACGCCCGGTGGCGCCGGAGCCCGGCGACGGTGACTCTCCTGCCGCCGGAGCTGGCGCGGCAATGGCACAGCCAGGAGATCCAGGAGTTCCTCGCCTGGACCGAGGGGGAGCTCGCCGCCGGCGAGCCCGCCCCGGTGCCGGCCGGCGACCTGATCCGGCGCTGGACCGGGGGCGCGGTGACGCGGCTCACCCGGGGCGATGCCGAGAAGCTGGCGTCGTTCCTCGGGCGTCGCGGGTACGGAATGGAGCCGGACATCCGCCTGGGCGGGGCTCTGCCCGACGGCGACGGCAAAGCGCCGGTGGTCCTGTTTCGGCAAGCCGCGGAAGAAGAGGTGGGGCCGGTGGAGTCGAGCCCCGCCTGGCGGGCCGCCGCCGTCCTCCTGCAGCTGGCGGTGGCGCTCGCCGTGGCCGACGGCCCGGTGAACGACCTCGAGGAGCGCTACCTGCTCGCCTACTTTGACACCACTTCCCATTTCCCGCTGGACGAGCGCAAGCGGCTCGCCGCCCACTTGATCCGGATCATGACGGCGCCGCCCGGGCTCTCCGGTCTCAAGCAGGGGATCGCCCGGCTTACCCAAGAGCAGCGGCGGATGATCCTTCGTTTCCTGATCGTGCTGGCCGAAGCGGACGGCTCCGTTCAGACCGCAGAGCTCAAGCTCCTGCGCCGGATCTACGCCTTGCTCGGGCAGGACCACCAGTCCCTCTACTCCGACGTCCACGCCGTAGCGAGCGCGATGGAGCCTGTGACGGTGCGGCCAGCGGGCGCCGGAGCGGCCGGCTTCGCCATCCCGCCCGCCTCCCCGGGAGCCGGCATCGCGCTCGACGAAGCCAGGATCCGGACCCGTCTCGCGGAGACCGCGGAGATCGCCGGCATCCTCGATGCA
>Ga0307468_100000152_pt1 | contig 16665 bp, 13 predicted proteins | sample atmdna_FD_203085 | JGI IMG/M metagenome (GOLD analysis project Ga0307468, IMG submission 203085) | Hardwood forest soil microbial communities from Morgan-Monroe State Forest, Indiana, United States - atmos_gases AM2C_05 | ecosystem: Environmental > Terrestrial > Soil > Temperate forest > Bulk...
GCGTTCGGCGCCCAGCACAGGGCATAGTCGACCGAATCGCTCTCACCGCTTCTGGTGCCGGTGATGGGCTCGGCCGGAATGCGCTCCTCCTTGCCGAGCTCCTCGACCAGGTAGGCGCCGAGGTCACCGGTGTAGAACCACTCCTCCTTCTCCCCGCTCGCCTCGTTCTTGAAGCTGATGCGCAGGCCCGGGCACAGCACCGCCTTGGCCTTGAGGGTGTGCTTGAGCTGCGGCACGGAGAACTTGTCGGAGTCGAAGAACTTCGGATCCGGCCAGAAACGCACCGTGGTGCCGGTGTTGCGCTGGCCGACCGTGCCCACCACCTTCAGGCTCGACCGTTTCTGGCCGTCGGCGAAGGCCATGTGGTGCTCCTTGCCGTCGCGCTTGACCCAGACCTCCAGCTTTTCGGACAGGGCGTTGACCACCGAGACGCCGACGCCGTGCAGGCCGCCGGAGAAGCGGTAGCTCTTGTCGGAGAACTTGGCCCCCGAGTGGAGACGGGTGAGGATGACCTCGACACCCGAGACCTTCTCGCCGGAGTGCTTGTCGACCGGCATGCCGCGGCCGTTGTCGGCCACGGACAGCGAGCCGTCGGCGTGGAGGGTGACCTGGATCTCCGAGCAGTGGCCGGCGATCGCCTCGTCGGCGGCGTTGTCGATCACCTCCTGGGCGAGGTGGTCGGGCCGGTCGGTGAACGTGTACATGCCGGGGCGCTTGCGCACCGGCTCGAGCCCGGTCAGGACTTCGATGGCGGACGAATCGTAGGCAGTCGACATAGGTAGAGGACGGCTCCGGCAGTTCGGGCCGAATGATACAAGACACCGGCTTGACGAACCGCACAACCGCTGATAGCGTAGCCAGTAACGAGGCGTAAAACAAGAGCAACGCCGCCGAGCCGTATCATTCGCCGTTCCGTTCCGCCGTAAAATCAGGCTTCGAACCCGAAAGGAGGAGACGTGATGAAGGTACGAGTTGGAATCGCGATGTTGTCGCTGTGCATGCTGGCCGGGGTGGTGGGGGCGCAGGAGAAGCAGGGCGGCCAGCAGACGCCGCCGGCCATATCCCAGGGGGATATGGAGGCCATGATGAAGGCCGGCACGCCAGGCGAGAACCACAAGCACCTCGGCCGGATGGCCGGCAACTGGAACACCAGCATGAAGTCGTGGATGGCGCCGGGGACGCCGCCGATGGAGTCGAAGGGTACGATGCAGGGGGAATGGATCCTGGGCGGGCGCTACCTCCAGTCCACCTACAAGGGCGACTTCATGGGCCAGCCGTTCGAGGGCCGCTCCACCGAGGCGTACGACAACGTCACCCAGCAGTTCCAGAGCACCTGGATCGACAGCCTGAGCACCGCCATCATGGTCTCGACGGGGACCTGCGACGCGGGCTGCAAGACCATGACGATGACCGGCGACATGCCTGATCCGACGACCGGCAAGACGATGACGGTCAAGAGCGTTACCACGTTCCCCGACGCCAACTCCTGGAAGATGGAGATGTACGGGCAGGGGCCGGACGGGACCTCTTTCAAGATGATGGAGCTGCTCGCCACGAAGAAGTAGAAGCGTCTCGCCGCTGGCTGTAGGGGCGCCATTCATGGCGCCCTGTCTTTCTCCCCCGCTTCTGCGGTAAGCTCCTGCCCGGCACCACCACGGAGGGCAGAGGAATGCTGAACAAGTCGAGACTCTGGAAGCTCGTCCTGGCAGCCCTTTGGGCATCCCTGGCCGTCGGAATCTCCGCTTCCGGCAACCCGGATCCGGCCCGCAAACCGGAGGAGAAGCCGCCCGCGAAGGCGGCCAAGGCTCCAAAAGGCCCCAGTGACGCCGAGCGGCAGAAGCAGACCGTGGCGGACATCCGCAATGCCGGCACCGCCATGTTCTCCTGGCTGACCGACCAGGTGGGGGCCGGAGCGGCAGGCGAGGACGTCGTGGACATCGCCCAGTATCCCGCGATCTCGCGCGACGAGCTCCGGGAGATCCTCGTCCCCACCTACATCCACGAGGTCCCTGAGAAGGACGGTTGGGGGCATCCCTACGAGTACTACCTCAGCGTCAAAGAGCCGACGGCCGAAAAGGTGATGTGCATCCGCAGCCCGGGGCGAGACGGTACCTTCTCGAACACGGCCTACGATGTCGGCAACTTCGATCCTGAAGATTTCGACCAGGACATCGTCTGGTGTGACGGCTTCTTCGGGCGCTGGCCCCAGAAGAAGTCAGGCTAGCTCGAAGGCGCGGGCCAGCGAGTCGGCGACGGCGAGGCCTGCCAGGGTGGGGGCGAGGCGATCCTCCCTCCTCGCTAGCAGGCCTTCGTCTTCCAGCCGCTCGATCAGCGGTCGGTTCCCCGCTTCGAGATCGATCCCGTAGCGCTCCCGGAACCGGGTCAGGTCGACGCCGGCCCGGGTGCGCAGCCCCAGCATCAAGGCCTCCAGGGCGAGGTCGCGCGGTTCCAGCTCTTCCCTGCCGGCGACCGGCTTCTCCCCCGCCTCGACCCTCTTCTCGTAAGGCCCGAGCTTCCTCTCGTTCCACCACCGCCGCGTACCGGCGAAGGAGTGGGAGGAAGGGCCGAGCCCCAGGTAGGGGGTGTGGTCCCAGTACTTCTGGTTGTGGCGGGAGCGGTGCTCAGGAGAGCGGGCGAAGTTCGAGACCTCGTAGCCCGGATAGCCGTGATCGGCCAGAAACTGGTGGGTGAAGGTGAAGAGGTCGGCCTGGGCCGTCTCCGGGATCTCGGTCATCTCGCCCCGTCCGAGCCGGAAGCCGAACGGCGTCCCCTCGTGGAAGGTGAGCTGGTAGCAGGAGATGTGGTCGGGCTGCAGGCGGACGGCTTCTTCGAGGGTGCGGCGCCAGGTCTCGGCGGGCTCTTCGGGCGAGCCGTAGATCAGGTCGAGCGAGACGGTATGGAACCCGGCCTCCAGGGCGAGCTCGACGCTCCGCCGCGCTTGCGGGGGATCGTGGCGGCGGCCGAGGAAGCGGAGGGTGGCGGCGTCGAACGACTGGACACCGAGCGAGAGGGTGCGGACTCCGAGCTCCCGCCAGGCCCGCAGGCTTTCGGGCGTGACGTCCTCCGGGTTGGCCTCCAGGAAGATCCAGGCGTCCTTATCTATGAGGAAGGCCGACCGGCTGGCCTCGATGACGCGCGCCAGCTCCTCCGGTTCCAGCGCCGAAGGGGTGCCGCCGCCGAAGTAGATCGTGTCGAAGGCGAAGGGCTCTCCCGCCCAGAGCCGGATCTCGGCGAGCAGGTGCTCGACGAACCGCGCCCGGCGCTCCCGTCCGCCGGTCAGCACCGCGAAGTCGCAGTAGGGGCAGATGGCGGAGCAGAAGGGGACGTGGAGGTAGAGGCCGGCGGGGGTGGGCATACGTATTGATTTGGCTCTGTGGAAGGCAAGGCGATCTGCCCGTGAATCCTCACCCCCCGGCCCCCTCTCCCATCTCCCGCCCACCCGTCCCCGGGAGAGGGGGAGAAAGAGCACCCTCTTCTTGCTTGTCTCCCCCTCTCCCGGCGGGGGGCGGTTGGGAGATGGGAGAGGGGGCCGGGGGGTGAGGATTCACGGGCTACACCGCCACGTCCGCCACCTTCGCCTTCTCCCCATACGTCTTCACCAGCGGCTCCTCGCGTCCGAGGCGCTCTTCCGCGGCGTGGATGAGATCGGCGAGGCCGGTGCGTTTGGCGGCGCTGACCAGGATCGCGTTGTAGCGGCGGGCGTGGACCTCGGCTTCGTGCGCCGGCAGCAGGTCGGCCTTGTTGAGGACGATGAGCCGCGGGATGTCCTGCAGGTGCAGCTCCTCCAGGATGCGCTCGACCGCCGCGATCTTCTGGTCGAGCTGCGGGTCGGCCACGTCAGCGACGTGCAGCAGCAGGCCGGCGTCGGACAGCTCTTCGAGCGTCGCCCGGAAGGCGGCGACCAGGTCCTTGGGCAGGTCGGCGATGAAACCGACGGTGTCGGTAATCACCACCTCGCCTTCGCGCGGGAAGCGCAGGCGCCGGCTCGTCGGGTCGAGCGTCATGAACAGCTTGTTCTCGGCCTCGACGTTGCTGCCGGTCAGGGCATTGAGCAGCGTGCTCTTGCCGGCGTTGGTGTAGCCGATGATCGACAGCACCGGCACTCCCTCCTCGCGGCGCCTGCGGCGGCGCAGGTCGCGCTGCTTCGACAGCCCCTCGACCTGCTTTTCGAGGGCGCGGATGCGATCGCGGATCCGGCGGCGGCCGACTTCCATCACGGTCTCACCGGGTCCGCGGCCGCCGATGCCGCCGACCAGGCGCGACAGACCCGCGTCCTTCTCGGTGAGGCGCGGCACCGAGTACTTGAGCTGCGCCAGCTCGACCTGGAGCTTGCCATCGCGGCTCTTGGCGCGCTGCGCGAAGACGTCGAGGATGAGCTGCGTGCGGTCGATCGCCTTCAAGCCGGTCGCGTCCTCGAAAGCGCGCGCCTGGGCGGGTTTGAGGTCGATGTCGAAGATCGCCACGCTGGCGCGGCGGCGCATGCTCTCCAGCACGATCTCCTGGAGCTTGCCGCGGCCGACGACGGTACGCGGGTGGACCTGCGAGCGCTTCTGCCGCACCGTGCCGGCCACGACGACGTCGGCCGAGCGCACCAGCTCCAGCATCTCGGCGAAGTGCTCGTCGTCCGGCGTAATGCCGATCACCAGGGCGCGCTCCTGCTCGACGCCGCCGGCGTCGCTGGTGACGCGGGCGAACTCGGCTTCGAGGGCGCGCATGGTGGCGTCGACGTCGAAGGAGAGCTGGTGGACGTCCGGCGCCTGGATGCGCTCGAAAGCGTCCTCGGGGACCTGGGCGCCATGGCCGTCGCCGGCCACGTCCTCGGGCGGCGGCGGCGCGAGGTGCGCCAGCTCCACCCGGCCGGGGAGGCCGTCGGGCAGCACTTCGATGGCGGCGACCAGGTCGAGGCGCAGCAGCGCAAGGTCGTTCAGGTCGTCGTGGGTCAGCGGCTCGCCCTTGAGGTGCGTATGGACCAGCCGCAGACCGCGGAAGCGGCCGACGCCGCCGCGCAGACGGCCGACGTCCGGCAGGGTCAGGCTGTGGGCGTCGCCCAGGATGACGTTGCGCACCTCGCCCTCGCGGCCGAGCAGCACTCCGACCTGGCGGCCGAGCCGCCGGGAGGTCTCGGTGAGGTGGCGGGCCAGCTCGGGGGAGACCACCTGCCGCGAATCGACGCGGCGGCGGTAGGTGCGTTCGAGAGCGGAAAGGTCGGAGGCCTTGATGCCGCGGGTATCGCCTTCGATATGGTTCGAGATGGTCGGACTCTCCTCAAGGGATCAGTGGACGATGGGGGGCGAGTAGTACTCCTCGGGCGTCGAGGGCTCGAGCCCCATTCCCATTAACGCTAAAAGGAGCTCTTCTCTTTCCGCCGGTCCCGGCGCCTCCAGGAGCGCCTGCTTCTCCGCCGGCCGGAACGGCAGCGCGGCGGCGAGGCCGTTGAGCAGCGTCACCCCCGGGATCGACGAGAGCAGGTCGAGGTCGAACTCCAGGCCGTGCGTCTCGCCGAAGGAGCGGACCGCGGAAAGCAGCCGCGCCGGGGAGAGGACCGTCGCCGGCTCGATCAGGTCGCCCGGGAACTCGGCGTACTCGGCCTCGACCCGGCGGTAGCCGCGCGCCCGCGGCAGCTCGCGGCGTACCCGGAAACGGCTGATGCCGCGCAGCACGATCTCGTAGCGGCCGTCCGCCTGCGGCTCGCAACGGTCGATCCGGCCGACGCAGCCGACGCTGTAGAGCTCAGGGTTTTCCGCCGGCGGCTCCAGCGCCGGCCAGTTGTCCTGGTGCGGCACCAGCGGCTGGATCATGCCGATGTACCGCTCCCCTTCCATGACGTCGGCCACCATGTTGCGGTAGCGCGGCTCGAAGATGTTGAGCGGCAGCAGGTTGCCCGGGAGCAGCAGGGTGCCGGTCAAGGGGAAGACGGGGATGACGGAGGGCGCTGGTGCCTCGGGCATATCGGTCGAACCTCGTGCAATCGCCATTCCGTCTTCGGTCCGGCGGCGGGCTTACCGCTCGCCGGCGCACCAGTTGAGCGCGGCCATGGCGCTGGTCATCTTGTGGAACGCCTGCCGGAAGGCGATGCTCTGCGGCCCGTCGAGCACTTCGTCGACGACCTCGTAGCCGCGCATCGCCGGCAGGTCGTGGAGGAAGATGGTCCCCTCCTTGGAGACGCGGGCCATCACCTCCGGCGTGATCGTATAGGGGCGGAACCTGTCCACCCAGCTGGCGTCGTCCTTCTTGACGCCCATGGTCAGCCAGCGGGCCGTGTACACGGCGTCGACATCCTTCGGCAGCGCGTCCATGTCGTGATGCTGCTCGATGGACGAGCCGTTGGCGTTCGCCAGCCCTTGCGCCTGGGCGATCAGCTCCTGCGACAGGCCGTACCCTTCGGGAGTGACGATGGTCAGGTGCATATCGGGCAACGAGCCGAAGGCGAGGGCCAGCGCGGAGGCCGTGTTGTTGCCCTCGCCCAGGTACAACATGCGGAGGCCCTGGAGCCTTCCGAGCGCCTCCTTCAGGGCGGCGAGGTCGCAGAGCGCCTGCGTCGGGTGCTCGTTCTCGGTCATCGCGTTGACGATCGACATCCGGCCCTGCTCCGCGAGCTGGTGCAGCTCCGCGAGCGGGCCGTTGGTGCGGATGACGAGGATCTCCATGTAGTTGGCGAGCACGCGGGCGGTGTCCTGGATGGTCTCGCCGGTGACGATCTGCAGATCCTTCGGGCCGTAGGCGATCGTCGAGGCGCCGAGCTTCATCGCGCCGATCGTGAACGCGGTACGGGTACGGGTCGAGGTGACGGGGAAGTAGATCCCCACCACCTTGTCACGCAGCGGGCGGCGATCCTTCCAGTCGCCGCGCGCGATCGCGACGGCGTCATCCACCAGCCGGCTCAGGGTCTCGGTCCCCAGGTCGGCGATTGAAAGCACATGCCTCACAGACATTCCCTCTCCTTTCGAGGAGACGATTCGCAGATGATGTTGTCTCCTGGACGTTTCCTCTCCCTGAAGTGCCGCGACCGGAGCAGAACGCGCCAGCTGCCGGCGTCAGGAGCCGGTGTCGGTTTTCAAGACGGCGAGGAAGGCCTCCTGGGGGATCTCGACGGAGCCCACCATCTTCATCCGCTTCTTGCCCTCCTTCTGTTTTTCGAGGAGCTTGCGCTTGCGCGTGATGTCGCCGCCGTAGCACTTGGCGGTGACGTCCTTGCGGAAGGCGTTGATGGTGGTGCGCGCGATGACGTTGCCGCCGATCGTACCCTGGATGGCGATCTTGAACTGCTGGCGCGGGATGGTCTCGGCCAGGCGCTCGCAGTACTGGAGGGCCCGCGGCCGCGCCTTGTCGCGGTGGGCGAGCTGCGACAGGGCGTCGACGCGCTCGCCGTTGACCAGGATGTCGACCTTGACCAGGTCGGTCTCGCGGTAGTCGGTCAGCTCGTAGTCGAAGGAGCCGTAGCCCTGGGTGACGGTCTTCAACCGGTCGTAGAAATCGAACAGGATCTCGGCGAGCGGCAGCTCGGAGGTGACCTGCAGCCGGCCGACCGCCAGGTACTCGAACTGGGTGTTGGCGCCGCGCCGCTCGCGGCAGAGCTCCATGACGGCCCCCAGGTAGCGCTCGGGGATCATGATCGAGGCCTTGATGTAGGGCTCGCGGGCGAGGTCGATGGCGCCGGGGTCGGGGAACAGGCTGGGGTTGTCGATCCAGACCATCTCGCCGCTGGTGAGCGTCACCTCGTACTGAACCGACGGCGCGGTGAGGAGCAGCGACAGGCCGTATTCGCGCTCCAGCCGTTCCTGGACGATCTCCAGGTGGAGGAGGCCGAGGAAGCCGCAACGGAAGCCGAAGCCGAGGGCGGTCGAGGAGTCCTTCTGGAAGGTCAGGGCGGCGTCGTTGAGCTTGAGCTTGTCGAGCGCCTTGGCGAGGTCTTCGTAGTCGTCGGTGGCGATCGGGTACATGGAGGAGAAGACGACCGGCTTGGCCTCCTTGTAGCCGGGCAGCGGCTCGGCGGCGGGGCGGTCGGCGTGGGTCACGGTGTCGCCGACGTTGATGTCGGAGACCGCCTTGATGCCGGCGATCAGGTAGCCGACGGCGCCGGCGGCGAGCTCGGCGGTCTCGACCCGCTTGAGCTGCAGCAGGCCGACCTCTTCGAGCTGGTAGTCGGCGCCGGTGTGCATCAGCCGGATCTTCTGGCCCGGCCGCACGGTGCCTTCCTTGATACGGCAGAGCAGGACGACGCCGCGGTAGGGGTCGTACTGGGCGTCGAAGATCAGGGCGCGCAGCGGCGCGTCGGGGCTGCCGGACGGCGGCGGCAGCTTGTGGACGATCGCCTCCAGCACGTCGTCGATGCCGATCCCCTGCTTGGCCGAGCAGAGCACGGCTTCGTACGGGTCGAGCCCGAGGTCGGCGTCGATCTCTTCGCGGATCCGTTCCACCTCGGCGGAGGGGAGGTCGATCTTGTTGATGACCGGCACGACCTCCAGGTCGTACTCCAGGGCGAGATAGAGGTTGGCGACGGTCTGCGCCTCGACCCCCTGGGAGGCGTCGACGAGCAGCAGGGCGCCCTCGCAGGACATCAGCGACCGCCGCACCTCGTGGGAGAAGTCGACATGGCCCGGGGTGTCGATCAGGTTCAGGTGGTAGTCGCGGCCGTCGGCGGCGCGGTAGACCAGGCTGACCGTGTTGCTCTTGATGGTGATGCCGCGCTCGCGCTCGATGTCCATCGAGTCGAGGATCTGGTCGCGGAAGTCGCGCAGCTCGACGGCGCCGCAACGCTGGATCAGGCGGTCGGCGAGCGTCGACTTGCCGTGGTCGATGTGAGCGATGATGCAGAAGTTGCGGATGTCGTCCAACCCGGGTCCCTCGAAGTAGTGAGCCCCCCGATCCTATAACGGCTCGGGGGGCGCTTGCTTCCGGGCCGGGCTACTCTTCGTTGATGCGCCGGCCTTCCGGCGTGTAAAGGTAGTCGTATCCCTCCTGGGTGAGGACGTAATTCTCCCCGTCCTGCTTCAGGAGGTTGCGGGCGAGCACGGTGTCGATCACCCCTTCGAACTCGACGCCCTGGGTGATCTTCTCGAGCTTCTTGAAGTAGTCGACGGGCAGGGTATCGCCTGGCTTCGCCCCCACTCTCTCACCCTTCGCCTCCGCAAACTGCACCAGGATCAGGTCTTCGGCTTTGGTCAGTAGGATCATCGCGCTGTCGTCCTCCCGTTGGGGCGGGGCCTCGGGGGCTCCGCGGTGTATCTGCGGGAAGTGCACAGAGCGTGCCGTGTGAAAAGAACCACCGCCGGGGGCCGGGTTGCGGCCCCCGGCGGCAGCCCTCCCAAGGGGAGCACCATAAAGGATCGCATCGCGCGGCAGGTGACCCTGCCGGGTTTGCTTGAGACGCCGTTCTCATCTTGCAAAGGGCACGCCGCGTTCTTCGAAAAACACAATCCGTTGATTTCAAAGGGCTTGTCATTTCATTCTTCCGCTGCGGTGGCTCGTTTCTGACCAGCTGGACGGGTCAGGTCTGGACCGCGGGTCAAAGTTGGACCCGCTCATGAGGTTGGCAACGCTCGTGCAGATGAGGTGGGACGAGGAGGAAGGTATGAGCGAGACCAGCGTGAGCGACACCACCGTGATCAAAATCGACTCCCGGTTCTCCCCGACAGGAGAGCTGGGGCAGGAATATCTCGCCTCGGGTGTAGCGGTCGCGATGCGGCTGTGGGACGAGGAGCCGGGGCATGCGCAGGAGAAGCCGGCGAGCCGGCGCGACTATGAGACCGTAGGTTTTGTGCTCGCCGGGCGGGCGGAGCTGCACATTGAGGGACAGATGGTGCTGCTCGAGCCGGGCAACTCCTGGGTCGTGCCCAAGGGGGCGGAGCACCGCTACCGCCTGCTGGAGCGCTTCAAGGCGGTCGAGGCGACCTCCCCGCCCGCCCACGCGCACGGTAGGGACAAGGTTTAAAGCTTCAGCACCATCTTGATCATGTCGTGCTGGTTGCCGTCCGGGTCGGTGCCGTAGCCCGGGATGGTATGGCCCTGGAAGCCGAGGTTGGAGAGCGTCTGCACGGCGTCGGCCTCCAGGTCGGAGATCAGCATGCAGGTGAGATGGCGCAGGCCGTCGTAGCGCGCCGTGGCGATGAAGTTGTTGACCAGCAGGGTGCCGAGGCCGAGGCCGCGGAACCTGGGCTCGATCAGCCACTTGACCCGTCCGACCAGGCGCAGCGGGCTGCCTTCGCGGCGGTGGAGCGTGGCATCGGCCACCACCTTGTTGCCGTCGAAGGCGAGCAGCGGCAGCACCTTGGCGTAGTCGAGCTCGCGGCCCCAGCTCTCGACCAGGGCCCGGTTGTCGATCCGGTCCCAGGCGAAGCGGCGTACTTCCAGGGGGAGGCGGAGGAAGAACTCGTAGAGAGCGTCGACGTCGTTGGCGCTGAAAGGGCGAATGAGCAGACGGGTCCCATCGCGGAGCACAGCTTCCTGCGGGTAACGGATCGGCATATCTGGCGTTCCCTCCGGGTTCAATCGATCGGATGAACGAGCCTAACACAACGGTTCTTGCGAGCGAGGGGCCGGCGCGGCCCGCTGATAGACTTCGCGCCATGGCTGCGGTAACTGCGAGGGCCGATCCGGCGTCCTGGCAGCAGGAGCTGTCGCGGAACCTGCGCGCGAGCGCCCCCTACAAGGCCCTCCTGGCGGGGGCCCGGGACGTGGTGCGCCTGCCGGTGCAGGCGGCGGCCTGGATCGGGGAGCTGCTGGCGCGCGACCTCGGCCGGCCGCTGCTCGTCGTCGTGCCGCGCGAGGCCGACGCCCTGGCCTGGATCGAGGCGGCGCGCCTCTTTGGCCTGGGCCGCGAGGAGAGCGTCGTCTACTTCCCGGCGCCGTCGCTCACCCCCTACCAGGAGACCGAGGTGTCGCTGCTGGTGCGGGCGCAGGAGTCGGCGGCGCTCGACTGCATCGCCCTGGGCAACGTCTCGACCGTGGTGGCGACGCCGCGGGCGCTGTTCCGCCGCCTGCCGCCGCGCCGCGACTTCGCCGCCGCGGTGCTCACCGTCCGCCCCGGCGAGGACCACCCTCTGGAAGAGCTGACCGCCCACCTCCTGCGCTACGGCTTCCGGCGCACCGACCTGGTCTACGAGGTCGGCGACTTCGCGGTGCGCGGCGGCATCCTCGACCTCTTCCCGCCGGGCGAGGACGCGCCGGTGCGGCTCGACCTGTTCGGCGACACGGTGGAGTCGGTCCGCTGGTTCGACCCGCAGTCGCAGCGCTCCGAGGACACGCTGGACTCGGTCCGCATCCTCCCTCTCTATCTCTTCCCCGGCGGACCCGAGGAGGCGTCGCGCCTCGCCGCGCTGCTCTCCAGGCAGGCGGGACCGGAGCTGGGGCCGGAGGGGGCGGCGATGCTGGAGGACCTGCGGGTGCGCGGCTCCTTCCCCGGCTGGGAGAACTACCTGCCGCTCCTGGCCCGCGACACGGCGGCGCTGACCGAGGTGCTGCCGGACCCGCTGCTGCTGGCGATCGACCCGCCGGCTCTGGAGGCCGAGGTGGCCCACCACGCCGAGCGGCTCCAGGCGGACTTCGCGGCGCGCGCCGAGCACGGCCGCCTGGCGCTGCCGCCCGAGGCGCTGGAGCTGCCGGACGAGCGGGTGCGGGAGCTGCTCGACGGCGCGGGGCTCCGCCTGCGCGACCTGCTGTTGGGGATGACGGGCGGGCGCGAGGGCGCGGACGGCATGGCCGACTTCCACGCCGCGCCGACCGACCTCTTCCATGGCCAGCTGCCGCGCTTCCCGCAGGAGGTGGCGACCGCGCGGGCGCGCGGCGAGCGCTGCCTGGTGGTGGTGCCGGCGGCGCACCGCCGGCGCATGGAGGAGCTGCTCGAGGCGCGCGAGGTGCCGCTCGGCCGCGGCGGCGTGGAGCTGGTGACCGGCGAGCTGGGGCGCGGCTTCCGGCTGCCCGCGGCCGGCGCCGCGGTCTACGGCGAGCAGCAGCTCCTGCCGCAGGCCAAGCTGCAGCAGCCGCCGGCGCGGCGCACCCGCTACGGGCCGTTCCTGTCGAGCCTGCGCGACCTCAAGGTCGGCGACTTCGTAGTCCACGTCGACCACGGCATCGGCCAGTTCGTGGCCCTGCGCTCGGTAGGGAGCGACGGCGATGGCGCGGGCGGTCTGCCGCCGGCGTTGCGCGACCTGGCGGGCGCGGCCGGGGCGGCGTCGCAGACCGAGGTCATGGAGATCTCCTACGCCGGCGGCAAGCGGCTGCTGCTGCCGTTGAGCCGTATCGACCAGGTGCAGAAGTACAGCGGCATCGAGGGGATCGCGCCGCGGCTCGACCAGCTCGGCGGCACCTCGTGGAACCGCACCAAGTCGCGGGTCAAGAAGAGCATGCGCGACATGGCGGACGAGCTGCTCAAGCTCTACGCCGAGCGCCAGGTGGCGCGCGCGCCGGCGATGCCGCCCGACACCGACATGCTGCACCAGTTCGAGGCCGCCTTCGCCTACGAGGAGAGCCCGGACCAGATGGAGGCGATCGCCGTCATCAAGGAGGACCTGCAGCGCGAACGGCCGATGGACCGGCTGCTCTGCGGCGACGTCGGCTATGGCAAGACCGAGGTGGCGATGCGCGCCGCCTTCAAGGTGGTCGACAGCGGCCACCAGGTGGCGGTGCTCGCCCCCACCACCATCCTCGCCGACCAGCACCTGGAGACCTTCAGGAAGCGCTTCGCCGGCTTCCCCATCACCGTCGAGATGGTCTCCCGGTTCCGCTCGCCGCTGGAGATGCGCGACCTGAAGAAGCGGCTGGCGGAGGGCAAGGTCGACATCCTGGTCGGCACCCACAGGCTGCTGTCGAAGGACATCCAGCTCGGCAAGCTGGCGCTGCTGATCGTCGACGAGGAGCAGCGTTTCGGCGTCGCCCAGAAGGAGCGCCTCAAGCAGCTCAAGAAGAACATCCACGTGCTCGCCATGTCGGCGACGCCGGTGCCGCGCACGCTCCAGATGTCGCTCGCCGGGGTGCGCGACCTGTCGGTGATCGAGACGCCGCCCAAGGACCGCATGGCGGTGGAGACGGCGATCCTGCCGTGGAGCCCGCAGCTGGTGCGCGAGGCCATCGAGCTCGAGCTGGAGCGCGGCGGGCAGGTCTACTACGTCTACAACCGGGTCGAGTCGATCGAGGAGATGCTGACCCAGCTCAGGGACATCGTCCCCGGGGTGCGCATCACCGTCGGGCACGGCCAGCTCGACGAGCGGGAGCTGTCGCGCCGCATGCACGCCTTCACCAACGGCGACTTCGACGTGCTGCTGGCCACCACCATCATCGAGAACGGCATCGACATCCCCAACGTCAACACCATGATCGTGCACCGCGCCGAGCGCTTCGGCCTGGCCCAGCTCTACCAGCTGCGCGGCCGGGTGGGGCGCAGCAGCCAGCTCGCCTACTGCTATTTCCTGGTGCCCGAGGACCGGGTGCTCTCCGAGCAGGCGCGCAAGCGGCTGTCGGCGCTGCGCGAGTTCAGCGACCTCGGGGCCGGCTTCCGCATCGCGGCGCGCGACCTGGAGATCCGCGGCGCCGGCAACATGCTGGGCGGCGAGCAGAGCGGGCACATCGGCGCGCTGGGGATCGAAACCTATCTCAAGCTGCTGGAAGAGACGGTGCGCGAGCTGCGCGGCGAGACGGTCGAGGAGGCGCCGTCGGTCGCCATCGACCTCCCCGTCCCGATGGCGATCCCGCAGGACTATGTGGCGGACGCCAACCTGCGGATGGAGATCTACCGCAAGATCGCCGCCGCCGAGGTGTCCGAGTCGGAGGTCCTGGCCGAGCTCCTGGACCGCTTCGGGCCGCCGCCGCCGGCGGTCGCGACGCTGATCGAGGTCGCTTCGTTGAAGCGCCTGGCCGAGTCGCTGCGCGTGCAGTCGATCTCCAGCAAGGGGGGCGACCTGATCATCCGGCTGCGCCGCGACGCGCGGGTGGACGTCGAGCGGCTGATCGAGATGGTGTCGAACCGGCCCGGCGCCAGCTTCTCGCCGACCGGCGTGCTCACCATGGCGGCCGGGGGTACGCGGCAGATGCTCGGCGTGGCGCGCGAGACCCTGGAGGCGCTGGCGTCGTGAGCCGGGCGGCCGTAGTGGTGCTGGTCGGAGGGTTGGCGCTGGCCGCCGGCTGTCAACGCGAGGCGCCGCCGGCTCCGGACGTGGCCGCCCGCATCGGCGACACCGACGTCCGCTACGCCGAGTTCGAGACCTACGTGGAGCGGGTGGCGGGCGACGCCGAGAGCGGGCTGGCAGGCGGCGTCCTCAGCCAGCTCTTCGACCAGTTCGTCGACGAGCAGCTCTTAGAGCGGCTGGCCGCCGACCGCGGCCTCGCCAAGGGCGCCCAGGGGGGCCGGCGCGCCGTCGATGGGCTGCTCGCGGCCGGCCTGGCGGCGCCGAGCGAACAGGAGGTGGCGCGCTTCTACAGCGAGCACCGCCGCGAGTTCGCGCGGCCCGAGCGGGTGCGGCTGCGCCAGATCCTGACCGAAGACCGCGCCGCGGCGGAGCGCGCCCGCACCGAGCTGGCCGCCGGCGCCGACTTCGCCCAGGTGGCGCGGCAGGTGGCGCGCGACCCGGGCGCCCGCAGCGTCCGCACCAGCGGCGACCAGGGGGAGCTGGCGCGGCACGAGCTGCCGCGCGCTTTCGCCGACGTCATCTTCTCCCTAGCGCCGGGCGAGGTGAGCGGCGTCGTACCCGCCGGCTACGGCTTCCACGTCTTCCAGGTGACCGCCCGGCTGCCGGCCGAGGTGGTGCCTCTCGACCAGGCGCGGCGCGAGATCCTCCAGCGGCTGCGCCGCGAGCGGGCCGACCGGGAGCTCGCCAGGCTGGTCGGGGAATCGCGGCGGCAATACACTGTTACCGTCTACGAACGGAATCTGCCGTTCGAGTACGAGGGGGCATATCGACATGAGCACGCTGAGACGCGCCGCTAGCCTGTCGCTGCTATTGCTGGCGGCGACCGGGCTCCAGGCCGACGTGCTGAACAGCGTGGTGCTGCGCGTCAACGACCGCATCGCCACGCTCTACGACTACCAGCAGCAGCGCCAGGACGCGATGCGCGAGGTCGCCTCGCGCAACGACCTGAGCGCCGAGGACCGGCGCCGCATGCTGGCGCAGCTCCCCGAGCTGGTCTTCCGCAACCTGTACGAGCAGCTGCTCCTGGAGTCGCGTGCCGACCAGCTCGGCATCGTGGTGCCGCAGCAGCAGGTCGACGCCTATATCGCCGACATGCGCGAGCGCATGCAGCTGGCGAGCGACGAGGATCTCAAGAATGCCCTGGCCCAGTCCGGCCTCACCCTGGAGCTGCTGCGCGTCCAGGTGCGCGAGAACATCCGGCTGCAGGAAGTGAGGGGGCGCGAGATCCGCCCGCGCATCCAGATCGACGAGCAGGACCTCCGCCGCTACTACAGCGCCAACCGTGAGCAGTTCCGTCTGCCGGAGCAGCTCCAGGTGCGCGAGGTCGTGGTGCTGGAGTCGAGCTCCCTCTCCCTCGAGGAGCGCCACGCCCTGGCCGACCGCATCCGTAGCGAGGTCGCGGCCGGCAAGCCGTTCGCCGACGTCATCGCCGAGCCGGCCGCGCAGGGATTGACCAGCAACGTCGTCGACTTCGGCTGGATCTCCAAGGGAGACCTCGACCCGAACCTGGAGGGCGCGATCTGGATCCTGCATGCCGGCACCGTGAGCACGCCGGTCGAAGGCCGCGGCGGCCTCCACGTCCTGGAGGTCGTGGACCGCAGCGAGTCACACATCCCCCCCTTCGGCGAGGTGGCCGAGCAGATCCAGCAGCGCGAGCAGAACCGCCTCTACCGCGAGGAGATCCCCAAGTACCTCAAGGAGCTGGAGGAGCGCTCGCTGATCGTCGCCGACCCGCCGGCCGAGGCCGCCGGGTTCCGCCGGCTGCTCACCACGGCGCCCGAGGGCGAGGAGTTCCTGGAGCCCAGCGCCGCCGAGACGGCGACGCAGGACGTGCCGCAGGAGCCGGCGGTCGCGGGCGAGCCCGCCCAGCACCTGCCGCCCGGTATGTTGCCCGAGGCCAAGCCGATCACCGATACGCCGCCCCCTACGCCGCCGCCCCCGTCGGCCTCCTGAAGCGACCTCGAAACCCCGCCCTGACCGGCGGGGTTTTTTAGTCCCTCCGCCGCTCTTTCCGTCCCTGTCCGGTGGCCCTTCGTGGCCCGCCGGGGGTCTGTCGTGGTCTCCGGGTGGAATGCAGTGGAAAAAAATGGACAAAAGTGGACCACACTGTTAAGATCTGGCTCTAGGAATGATGGCCGAATCATGTTTCGTGGAAGCTCTCCGACCCGGATCGACGACAAAGGGAGGCTCAAGATCCCGACGGACTTCCGTCGCGTGATCGAAGAGCGCTTCGGCGCCGATCTTTTCGTCACCTCGGTGCAGGGGGATTCGGCCCTGATCTACCCGATGCAGGTCTGGGAAGAGATGGAGAGCCGTCTGGCGGCGATCCCGTCGACCGACCGCACCAAGGTGCGCTACCTGGAGCGGGTGAACTACTACGGGCAGCAGGTGCAGCTCGACGGGCAGGGGCGGCTGGTGATCCCGCAGATCCTCAGGGAGAGCGCGGAGATGAACGGCGACGTGGTGGTCAGCGGCCAGCTGGACCACCTGGTGGTTTGGAACCGCGAGCGGTTCGCGGCGCGGTTGCAGGAGCAGCCCTTTACGG
>Ga0307468_100000153_pt1 | contig 16573 bp, 14 predicted proteins | sample atmdna_FD_203085 | JGI IMG/M metagenome (GOLD analysis project Ga0307468, IMG submission 203085) | Hardwood forest soil microbial communities from Morgan-Monroe State Forest, Indiana, United States - atmos_gases AM2C_05 | ecosystem: Environmental > Terrestrial > Soil > Temperate forest > Bulk...
GGTCAAGAGCCCGTTCTCGCTGACCGAGGCGCGGGTGATGTGGGAGCTGGCGCACCGCGAGGAGGCCACTGCGGCCGAGTTGGGTCGGGAGCTGGGGCTGGACGCCGGGTACCTGAGCCGCATCCTGAACGGCTTCCAGAAGCAGGGGCTGATCAACCGCCGGCCGTCCGAGGCCGACGGCCGGCAGAGCCTCCTCCGGTTGACCGAGCAGGGCCGGGAAGCCTTCGCGGGCCTCGACGGCTCTACGCGCATGGAGATCGAGGCGCTGCTCGGGAATCTGCCAGCCTCGGAGCAGGGCCGCCTGATCCGGGCGATGGAGACCATCCACGAGTTGCTCGGCCCGCCGGCCGAGAGCAAAGCTCCCTATCTCATAAGGTCGCCCCAGCCGGGCGACATGGGTTGGATCGTCCACCGCCACGGCGCGCTCTATGCCGAAGAGTACGGCTGGGACGAGCACTTCGAGGCCCTGGTGGCGAAGATCGTCGTGGAGTTCGTCGAGAGCTTCGATCCGAAGCGGGAACGCTGCTGGATCGCCGAAAAGGACGGCGAGATCGTCGGCTCCGTGTTCCTCGTCAAGGCATCGGACAACGTGGCCAAGCTGCGCCTGCTGCTGGTCGAGCCCAAGGCGCGCGGCCTCGGCATCGGCGGCCGGCTGGTCGACGAATGCACGCGGTTCGCGCGGCGGGCCGGCTATCAGAAGATCATGCTGTGGACCAACAGCGTCCTGACCGGCGCCCGGCGGATCTACGAGAAGGCCGGCTACCGCCTGGTCCACGAAGAGCCGCACCATAACTTCGGCCACGACCTGGTCGGCGAGACCTGGGAGCTGAGGCTGTAGCCGGTCGTTGACCAGGCGCACGCCGCCCCGTGGAGTGATATGAAGCGCCAAGGCGGTAGATCTCATGTCTCCAGTTTCAAACCAGAAACTTTTCGTCGTTCTCTCAGGCTTGCCCGGCAGCGGCAAGACCACGTTGGGACGGCGACTGGCTCGTGAGTTGGAGCTTCCGTTCATCGACAAGGATGACATCCTCGATCGACTGTTCGACTCGAAGGGGTTGGGCGATGCAGCCTGGCGCCGAAGGCTCAGTCGAGAGGCCGACGCGATCCTCCAGGCCGGGAGCCTGGCATCGCCTGGAGCGGTGTTGGTGTCGTTCTGGCACCAGTCCGGAATGCCACCCGACTCAGGCACTCCGACGAAGTGGCTCTCGCAACTTTCAGGTTGTGTTGTCAGCGTCCACTGCGTCTGCGGTCCTGAGATCGCCGCTCAGCGTTTTGTCCAAAGGCAACGCCATGCCGGGCATCTGGACGGCGATCGATCTCATGCGGAGATCTTGGCGAGCATTCGAGCGCTGGCGCATCTGGGGCCGCTCGAGATCGGACAGCAGATTCAGGTAGATACATCCCAGGAGCCCAGTTTGGATACAGTGATGCATGACATCCACGCTGCCTTTGAGTGCTGCCTGACACGCGTAAAAACCAGACGCTGAGGCCTGCTCCTCCGTATACATAGGGTGTAAGGCAAGGAAAGGACTGATGATGAGAAAGACCCACAAGACCGGAGTCATTCTCGGATTGGTTGCGCTGCTCTCGGTACCGAGCCCAGGTCTCGCACAGACGCCCGAGCGGACCCCGGTTGCCACGACACCCCATTTCGCCTTCTACAGCGACTTCGACACCAACCTGAACGACGCGCTGATCGCCGCCGGTCTCGCGCGGAAAGGGAGCAAGCCGGAGCTGTTCCACGCCGGAGACGAGGTGGCCTGCTTCGACAAGCTGCCTCCGTCCGCGCGGGCCGCGTGGGATGGGGCTGTCGACTACTACGCGAAAGTCATCTCGCCCGCCGCCTGGAACGACCGCCAGCAGTTCCTGATCCGGCTGCATCTCGTCGGGTTCGACGAAGATTTGAAGGACGCGGGAGACCGGCAGTTCGTCGAGATCGCCAAGAGCTTCAGGGCGGCTGCGACGCCAGCCTACAAGGCGTGCCGCTGGGCTGCACAGGACGAGAAGAACCGCCGCTGGATCGAGGAGCTCAAACCGCGGCTGGCCGCCGATGAACAGAAGACCGCTTCGCGGTTGGAGCAGCTCTACCAGAAACCATGGACCGGCCTGCCGATCCTGGTGGACATCGTGGAGACTGCGGGCTGGAGCGGAGCCAGCTCGATCTTTCGGGACCCAGCCGGAGGGCACCTGCTGATTTCAAATTCCAATCAAGGCCCTACCGCCTTCGAGGTCGTCTTCCACGAGTCCTCTCACCTGTTGATGCGCGGCAACGATCCGGTGTGGCAGGCCCTCGACAAGGCGGCAAGCGCCACGGATTTCCGGCTGCCCGACGATCTCTGGCACGTGGTCTTGTTCTATACCACCGGGGAAGCCGTGCGCCGCATCCTGGACGAAGACGGCAAGTCGCGATACACACCCATGCTGTATGGGATCCTGGAGCGCGGCGGCCGCTGGAACGCCTACCACAAAGCCCTCGAAACCGCATGGCGTCCTTATCTCGACGGCCGGCAAAACCTTTCACAAGCCGCGGCCGGTCTGATCGAGGCGCTTCGGAACAGCGACCGGTAAGGCCGGTATCATCTATCTCCGGGTGCGGGCCGTATCTACCCAGGGGCCGGTGGACGATCCGGCCCCTTGATACGACCATGAAAATCCTTGTCACTGGCGCCACGGGATACATCGGCGGACGGCTCGTGCCGCGGCTCCTCGACCGCGGCCACTCGGTGCGGGTCCTGGTGCGCGACCCCGGGCGCATCGCGGGACGGCCGTGGGCCGGCCGCGTAGAGGTGGGCGCCGGCGATCTGCTCGACGCCGCCACCCTGGAGCCAGCGCTCGCCGGGGTCGACGCAGCCTACTACCTGGTCCACTCCATGGACGCCGGCCAGGACTTCGAAGAGCGCGACCGGACCGCCGCCGGCAATTTCGTCGAGGCCGCCCGCAAGACCGCCGGAATAGGCCATCTCGTCTATCTGGGAGGGCTGCAGCCGGCGGGCTCCAACATCTCGGAGCACTTGCGGAGCCGCGCCGAGGTCGGCGAGATCCTGCGCGCCGGCTTGCCCACCACCGAGCTGCGGGCCGGACCGATCATCGGCTCGGGGTCGGCCTCGTTCGAGATGGTGCGTTACCTCACAGAACGGCTGCCGGCCATGATCGCGCCGCGCTGGATCCTGAACGAGGTGCAGCCGATCGCGGTACGCGACGTCCTCTCCTACCTCGGCGCCATCCTTTGGAGCTCTGGGCGGGTGAGGCTCTCGACTTCTGGCGCGTCGAGTCGGTCGAGCCGCCGCACCTCCTGCGGCTGCGCGCCGAGATGAAAGTCCCGGGGCGGGCCTGACTGCAGTGGGAGGCGCGGGCCGAGGATGGCGGCACCCGTCTCGTCCAGACCGCCCTCTTCGAGCCGGTCGGGCTTGCGGGCGTCCTCTACTGGTACCTCCTGTACCCGCTCCACAAGCTCATCTTCAGCGACCTGGTCCAAGCCGTCGAGCGCGAGGCCCGGCGGGTAACCGGTCAATAGATCTGCTTGACAGCGGTTTCCGCGCGGTGAGCTTCGGCAGCATCGCCTCTTCGATCAGCCTGCCCTGCCGGATGTCGCACGCGAGCATCCCGCCCGAGCTGCGCGGACGGCTGGGGCCGCCGCCGGACCTCATCCGCCTGTCGATCGGCTCGAAGATCCGGACGATCTGATCGCCGATCTGGACCAGGCGCTGGACCGCTCGTAATCGCAACCGCGGTCCCGGATATCCGCACTGGGGTCCGGGGCTGCGGGGCACGATAGGACAACGCCAAAAGTGGATAACATCCGTCGAGGTAGGCTTTTGACTCTCCTCAAAAGTCTCTATAGACTCGGTAAGCATTAATGTGCCCAGAGTATACAAGACCGATTTAGAAGGAGCGCCGGGTTGTTAGGAGTGCAAGTTGGTGTCTCAAAATAGAGATTCCGTTCGTTCAACGTTAGACGCTTTTCAGGCACGATATGGCAAAAGCTAAAATATTTGTGAGTTACAGCCATAAAGACCAACGCTACAAAGATGAGTTGGTTAAGCATCTGTACCTTCTGGAGCGGCAAGGGCTAGTATCTATTTGGAGTGAAGGGCGAATCCCTGCTGGCGCTGAGTGGTCCGATGAGATTAGCAGGGCCATTAATGAGTCTGATGTGGCAATCCTTCTGATCTCACCTGATTACCTGGCGTCCGACTATGTCCTTGAGCACGAGTTACCCGCACTTGTAAGCCAGTCGCGTCAACGCGGCTTGGTCATAGCTCCAATCCTCGTTAGGTCCGCACCGTGGACCATGGTTCCTGATCTTGCACAATTTCAGTTTCTGAATGAGCCTAGCAAGCCATTGGCTTCCGCAAGGGATCGTGATGAAGAGTTCTTCCGCGTGGCCCACAGACTTTACGATCTTATTTCTGCCATCAGTGCACGATCTGAAGTAGAAGCTGCCGAAACTGCTACACAAACTCCTTCATCGCGGGCGGCGCTGGAAACCACCGAAGGGCATATATTTTTATCACACAGCAAGGCCGATGGAGATTTTGCGGAACTTCTCAAGCTTCGACTTGAGCAAATTGGTTTCACCGCCTGGATTGATACGGACCGGTTGGACCCTGGCCTAGATTGGCGCCAAGAAATTGACGACTCGATCCGAAGCGCTCTGGCTTTAATTGCGATCATGTCGCCGGAGGCTCGGGACTCTGAGTATGTTACCTACGAATGGGCCTTTGCATGGGGTAGCGGCAAGAAAATAATACCAGTAATGTTGAGACAGACATCTCTCCATCCAAGGCTCGCAACCCTTCAATACCTTGACTTCACAAACCGCATTGCTAGGCCATGGTCAAGGCTATATGATTCAGTTCGAGCAATGCGGACAGCGCCTAATACGAAATGATGGTTGAAACGCCAAGAGCTTCTAACACTCACCGCAGAGCTCTCGCGGCCTGTCAGGCCGCCTCATGAATTTATCGCCTTGTACCCAGGGCATCGGCCTTTGGCCGAAGCCCTGGGCTATGTTCTCCCGACCCGTTGGGCCGGCCCCTGCGGCCACAGAGGTCGATAGCGACTCGCCTCGGCGTACCTGGACACCGACATGAAAGCAGATCAGAAAAACACCCGCTGAATCGACCAGTAGAGGCCGACCGCGGCGATCAGACAGGAGAGCGGGACGACCACGCGGCGGCGGTACCAGGCGCGGTCGCTGAAGGGGAGGCCGATCGCGAGGAAGGCGAGGGCGATCACCGCGAGCTGTCCGGCCTCGACGCCGACGTTGAAGCTCACCAGTGCGGTCAGGAATTCGGAGCGCGGCAGGCCGAGCTCGGCGAGCACACCCGCGAAGCCCATGCCGTGCAGCAGACCGAAGGCGAAGACCAGCGCCAGCCGCGACGGCCGGAGCTCCGGGGTGAGCACGTTTTCGACCGCCACGTAGACGATCGACAGCGCGATCAGCGGCTCGACGATAGCCGGGGAGAGGGAGATGACGCCGTAGAGGGTCAGCGCCAGGGTGAGGGTATGGGCCACGGTGAAGGCGGTGGCCTGGAGGAGCACCGGTTTGACCCTCCGGCTCAGCAGGTAGATGCCGAGCACGAACAGGATGTGGTCCAGCCCCTTGGGCAGGATGTGGGTGAAGCCGAGACCGAGGTAGAGCCGCGCCACCTCGGCCCGGGTCGGCGGCACCACGGCGTCGGCCAGCGCGAACGGCGGGCTCGTCTCCCCCGGCTCCAGCCAGCGCCATACCGTGCCCTCGTCCCCTTCGTTCTTGAGGATGAGCGGAGAGGAGCCGACCGCCAGCGAATTCGACCAGGTGAACGAGCGCGCACCGCCTGGAATCGCCCCGGAGAGGCGGACCACCACGCGTCCGGTCGGGTCGTCCGGCCGCGTGGCGATCGCGGCGCGCGGCGTGACCGCCTTCCCGTCGAACGCGGGCGCCGCGCCGTCTACCAGGTCGTGCAGGAACCGGCCGAGCCGCCGGTCGAGGTCGCCCGCGAGGCCCTGGATGGGGCCGTACCGGGTCTCACCCGCCGGTCCGCCTGTCTTACCCGGCGGCAGGTGCTCCTCGTCGAACACCAGGTCGATCTGGTACGTGCCCGCTTTCTCGAACGTGGCATAGGTCTGGACCACCCCCAGCTCGTGCGCCTGGACCGAAGCGGGATACAGCAGGAGGAAGGCCGCGAGAAGGAGAGAGAAGACGCGAAGTTTGTTCATACGTGATGCCGTCCGTCAGCTTACAGTACGACGACACCCGCGGCTCGGATCATTTCGCGCGATTCGGCGAGACGGGGAGCTCTCTCCCCGCCTCCCCTTTCGTCGGACTAACAGGCCGAGATGCACTGGAAGAGCTGGCGCCGGCAGCCCTTCTCACAAGTGAGGTCGCCGTTGCAGGACTGCATGCACTGGTCCCGCTGTATGTAACAGTAGTCGACGCAGGTCAGCGCGGTCGAGGGCTGAGTCCAGCCGATGGACAGCAGGATGCCGGCCAGCGCCAGCAGTCTGAGACCCGTCTTTGCCTTTCGCATTCGATACCTCCTGGTTAAGCCGCGATGGGGGTTGAGGACCATCGCCACCGCCAACCTACGCCGGGGTCCTTGGCGAGTCGATGAGCGCTCCCTGAGCGCTGGCTGAGCCGCGGATGAGCCGCGGATGAGCACCGCCGGGGCCGCGGAGAACCCGCGCCGGGAACCGCCGTATACGAGACATGGGCGGCAGTCTTTTCTTCGGCCCTTTCGAGCTGCGGACCGACAGTGGCGAGCTCTACCGGGACGGGGTCCGCGTCCCCCTGCAACCCCAGCCGGCGCGCCTCCTCGAGCTGCTCGCCCGGCGCTCCGGCGAGGTGTTGTCGCGCGAGGAGATCCAGCAGCATCTCTGGGGCGGGGAGACCTTCGTCGACTTCGAGCAGGGTCTCAACTTTTTCGGTCCGCAAGATCCGGATCGCCCTCGAAGACCCTTCTTCCTCCAGCCGGTATGTCGAGACGGTCCCCCGCCGCGGGTACCGGTTCCTCGTACCGGTACGGACCGAAGCCGCGGCGGAGCCGGTCCCGGAAGCCGCCTCCGGAATGGAATGGAGACGACTTGGGGCCGCGGCGCTCCTGGTGGCCGTGACCGCGCTGCTCATCCTCTCCCTGGGGCGGACGCCGCCGCGCCCCGAGGCGCCGCCGCCGGTTTCGCCGCGGCTGGCCGTCTTGCCTTTCACGAGAGTCCCCGGTCTGGAGAGCGATCCGCTCCGGGACGGCCTCATGGATGACCTGATCGATGGCCTCGCCCGGCGCTACCCCGATCGTCTGAGCGTCGTCGCCCGCACCTCGGCTATGACCCGATCCGGGACCGGGAAGCCTCCCCGGGAGGTCGGGCGCGAGTTGGGAGCCTCCCATCTGCTGTCGGGGACGATCCGGCAGGACGCCGACCGCACGGTCGTCGAGGCCAGGCTGCTGCGGGCCGCGGACGAGGCGGAGGTCTGGCGGCAGACCCTGGAGGTCCGGTCCGAGGAGATGCCGCGGCTGGGCCCCCTCCTGATCGACGGCGTGGCGCGGGCCCTCGGGCTCGGCGAGGGCGCCCCGGTCCCCACCTTCGCCGGCCTGACGCCGCGGGCCTTCCAGGCTTTCACCGAAGGCCGCTACCTCGCTCGCAAGGGCACGCCGGAAGACAGGCAGAGGGCGCTCGCGCTGCTGCAGGAGGCGATACTCCTGGCACCGGATTTCGCCCCGGCCTACATCGCCTGCGGCTGGACCCGGCTCGACTTCTCGCGGCCGGCCGGGGAGGTCGTCCCGGGAGCGGAGGCCGCGGCCCGCAAAGCCCTGGAGCTCGACCCCCGCTCCGGCGAGGCACGGGCGATCCTCGCCAACATCGAGCTCTTCTTCCGCTTCGACTGGCGGCGGGCGCGCGCCGAGCTCGACCAAGCGCTCGCCCTCAGCCCGGGAGATCCGGAGCCGCACCGGGTCCACGCCGCATACCTGGCGTCCCAGGGACATCTCGACGCGGCCCTGCTCGCCGCCCGGCGGGCGCAGCTCCTCGATCCGCTTTCGGACGTCGTGCAGGGCGATCTCGCCTGGTATCTGTTCCTGGACCGCCGCTACGGAGAGGCTCTGGATGCGACCCGGCAGGCGCTGGCGCTTCAGCCCGGGGACCCGTGGACGCGCAGCTTCCTGATCGATGCCGCGCTCGCCGCCGGCGAGCCCCAGACGGCGCTGGCGCAGGCGAACTCGCTCCTGGCAGGTCTGCAGACGAGGGCCCTGTCGCCCCCTCCGCCGGTACGGGTGGAGACGCTGCGGGACTTCTGGCAATGGCAGGTCCAACGGCTGGAGACGGGCGCCGCCAGACGCCCGATCTCTCCCTTGGCCTCGACAATCCCCCTCCTTCACCTGGGAGACCAGGAGCGGGTGCTGCGGCTCCTGGCAGAAGCACGCCGGGCGAGATTCGGGTCGGGGCTGGTCTTCCTCGCCGTCGATCCGCGCTTCGACCCGTTACACAAGCGGCCGGAATTCCAAGCGATCCTGCGCTCCCTGGGGCTGGCTCCGTAATACCACCCCCCATCTGGGATACCATCCTCTCCATCGCAAACCTGAAAGGGGGATCGGAATGGACATCCTGACCTGGCTTATCGTTGGGCTGGTTGCCGGAGTTCTTGCTTCCTTCGTGGTCGGCGGGGGCTTCGGCCTCCTGGGTGACATCGTGGTGGGGATCATCGGCGCCTTCATCGGCGGCTGGATCTTCCGCCAGATGGGGTGGGGCGCCCCCGGAGGGCTGATAGGGACGATCCTCGTCGCCTTCGTAGGCGCCGTAGTCCTCCTGCTGCTCCTGAGGCTCATCCGTCGCGGCCGGGCGTAACCTCTGCCTACATCACCTTCGCCCGTACCGCCCGCCGGTCGAGCCCAAGCCGGCGGGCGGCCTCTTCATCGCTTGCGTGGGGATCTCACCCTATTCGCGCCATGCTATCCTCCTCGAAGTGTCCGGCCACCGGCGCCGAAGATAGACAGAGGTGAGACGTGGACATCGCCGAACAGGAACGTTTCTGGCGTCGTTCGGCACGAGAGGATTGGGACGTGGGCCGCCATTTGGTTGAAGTCGGCCGGGTGCGGCATGGCCTGTTCTTCGCACACTTGGCGCTCGAGAAGGTACTGAAGGCGCATGTTTGTGTCCGAACGCGCGCCATCCCGCCGCGATATCACAATCTCGTCCGCCTTCTGGAGTTGGCCGAGATCGACGCAACCGATTCGCAACTCGATGTTCTCGCGGAGATGAACGCGTTCAATATCGAAGGGCGCTACCCCGACGCTCTCTCTTCACCCCCGAGCCAGTCCGAGGCAAAGGAGTACCTGCGACGGGCCGAGGAGGCCTTCGAATGGTTGATGACGCAGTCGTGAATATCGTGCAGAGGTTCCTCGCGGCTGTCCGTTCGAGCGGGATACCTGTCGAGTTCGCAGTGCTTTTTGGCTCTTGGGCGCGCGGTGCAGCATCTCCGGAGAGTGATATCGATCTCATGGTCGTCTCGCCGCGATTCGACTCGCCTCGCGCACATCGAGATATCGCGACCTTATGGCGCCTTGCCGCTCGTGTTGACTCACGAATCGAACCTCTGCCGTGCGGCTCCCAACAGTGGCGCGAGGACCAGTCGAGCCCGCTCCTGGCCGTCGTGCGTCAAGAGGGAGAAGCCATCGCGGCGTAAAACCACGCCTCGACTGCCGACTCCGCTTGCTCTGCTCTCCGCTCATCCGCCGCTGGGCGTAATCTCCGTTTCCATCACCTTCGCCCGTACCGTCCGCCGGTCGAGCCCGAGCCGGCGGGCGGCCTCTTCATAGCTGCCGCTCTGCGTATAGACCTGCCGGCAATAGCGGCGTAAGACCTCGTCGGCTGTCAGCCGTCCCGCCAGGAGGTCTTCCACAAACCCGTCGCCGCCGTCTCCAGCCGGCCGGTATTCGCGGCGGATCAGGACGTTGCTGACGCACTGTGCCAGCTCGCGGACGTTGCCTGGCCAGGAGTAGGCGAGCCCGAGGTGCTCCCGGATCCAGGCCTCGACCTCGCGCGCCGTCCCGTCCGCCTCCTCCTCTCCGACCACCCTCTGGACCAGGAAGAGGACCAGGGTGGACAGCTCGGCCGGCGACTCCGCGATCCGCTCGCGCAGCGACGGGGTCGTCAGGATGTCCGAGCAGAGCCGGTAGTAGAGGTCGGCGCGGAACCGGCCGGCCCGCATCTCGGCGGCGAGGTCGCGGTTGGTGGCGGCCACCACCTTGCCCTGGAAGCGCCGCGGCTTGGTGTCGCCCAGGCGCTGGAAGGCGCGGGTCTCCAGGACGCGCAGGAGCTTCACCTGGATCGCGGGGTCGACCTCGCCGATCTCGTCGAGGAAGACGGTGCCGAGCGGCGGGCAGACCTCCAGCCAGCCGGCGCGCTCGACCACCGCGCCGGTGAAAGCGCCCCGGCGGTGGCCGAACAGCTCGGACTCGATGAGCGTCGGCGACAGCGCCGCCAGGTTCAGCGGGAAGAACGACTCCTCCCACCGCTCGCGGAAGGCCAGCGCCTCCGGGTCGAACGGGATGTAGCGCGAGTGGGCGATCGCCCGCGCCACCAGCTCCTTGCCGGTCCCCGTCGGGCCGGTGACCAGGGTCGAGATGTCGCCCATCCGCCGGTAGAGCGAGCGCTGGTAGAGCCGCAGGTCGCAGGTGAAGATGGACTGCCAGACCTGGGCGCGCAGACGCGCCGCCGGCAGCGAGCCGCCGACGATCGAATGGAATGTGGCGTGGAAGGCCCGCCGGATCTGGAAGCAGCAGGCGAACAGGTGGACGGCGTCGGGTGCTTCGGAACCGAGGTAGGACGTGAGGTCGTCCCGGAAGTCGCGGTAGAAGCGGTACGTGGGCCGCTTCTCTCCCGCCGGCCCCCCCGAGCCGACGATGGTTTCGTAGAACCGCCCTTCATAGCGGTTGTAGAGGACGTAGAGGACGAGGTCGCGGTAGAGGTCCAGCTCGGCCCGGGGCGCGCTCCGGCCGGTGCGGGAGAAGCGCTCCTTCAGACCGTCGGCGAGCCCTTGCGCCCGCTCGGTGAGCCGCGCCACGTTGGGGTTCGCGTCTACCCGGTCGGCCCGCGCGTGCCATACCACGTCGAACGGCGTGAACTCCTCCCCCAGCGCCTCCCGCTCCCAGCGCAGCCGGTCGGTCCCGAACGGGTTGCCGTGGGCGAGACGCGAGACCGCCTCCAGCACGCCCCGCTCGACGTCGGAAAGGATCGTCTGTTTCGGCATCGTAGCCCTCCGCGGACATGGAATGTACAGCGACTCTACATCCAATGATCGCATACAGCGTCCGACTCTGTGGCTGCCGGAGACTCAAGTCTCTTCTCCTCAGCGATTTACCCCAACCTCCCCGCGAGTGGCACAGCCATCGCTCTCCCAGGAGCGCCGTAGTCCAACCTCAAGGGAGAGCAGACGATGAAAACTTCGCGATGGATGATCCTGGCCCTGCTGGTCCTCGTCGGCGCCGCGCCGGCCGCGCGGGCGGCGGGGCTGCTGGTCGCCGACGGCGGCTTCGGCGGCGTGCTGGAGATCGAAGAGCACACGGTCCAGGTGACGATCAACAATGGCGTCGCCGTCACCGAGGTCAACCAGGTCTTCCGCAATACGGAGAACCGGCAGGTCGAGGCCCTCTACACCTTCCCGGTTCCCCGCGGCGCCTCGGTCGCCAACTTCTCGATGTGGATCAACGGCCAGGAGATGGTCGGCGAGGTGGTCGAAAAGCAGCGCGCGCGGCAGATCTACGAGAGCTACAAGCAGACGCAGAAAGACCCCGGCCTCCTGGAGCAGACCGACTTCAAGACCTTCGAGATGCGCATCTTCCCGATCGCGGCGCAGGCGGAGCAGCGGGTGCGGATCACCTACTACCAGGAGCTGGACTTCGACCACGACTGGGCGACCTACGTCTATCCGCTGGCGACCGACACCCGCGCCGACCTCGACTCGCGCACCCGCGGCCGTTTCGGCCTCAACCTGGACGTGCGCTCCGAGGTGCCGATCACGGAGCTGGAGAGCCCCAGCCACGGCGACGACTTCGTGGTGGTCCGCCACGGCGAGCACGTGGCGCAGGCGAGCCTGGAGACCGCCGGCGGCGACCTTAACCGCGACCTGGTGCTGGCCTATCACCTGGCCCGGCCGCGCACCGGGATCGACCTGATCGCCTCCAAGCCGCCGGGCGAGGACGGCTACTTCCTGCTGACGCTGACTCCCGGCGAGGAGCTGGAGGGGAAGGTCGAGGGGATGGACTACGCCTTCCTGCTCGACGTCTCCGGCAGCATGGGCGAGGACGGCAAGCTGGCGCTGTCGCGCGGCTCGCTCGACGCCTTCATCGACGAGCTGGGGGAGTCCGACCGCTTCGAGGTGATCGTCTTCAACGCCGGCCCGGAGCCGCTCTTCCGCGAGCTGCGGCCGGCGGCGGACGCGGCCAAGACGGCGGCCCAGGGGTTCCTCGGCCAGCAGAGGGCTCGCGGCGGCACCTTCCTGGAGCCGGCGCTGCGCGGCGCCTATGGCTACAAAAGCCCCGACCGGCCGCTCAACGTCGTCGTGCTCTCGGACGGCATGACCGACCCGGTGGAGAAGTCGGTGCTGCTCCGCCTGCTCGGCGAGCGCCCGGAGGGGACGCGGGTGTTCACCATCGGCATCGGCAACGAGGTGGACCGGGCGCTGCTTGAGCAGATCGCCGAGGATACCGGCGGCCTCGCGGCCTTCCTGTCGCGCGGCGACGACTTCGACCGCCAGGCCAAGGCCTTCCGCCGCAAGCTGCAGCGCCCGCTGGCCACCAACCTGGCGATCGAGATCGACGGCGCCGACGTCTACGACCTGGAGCCGCAGAAGCTCCCGAACCTCTTCTACGGCATGCCGGTTCGGGTCTACGGCCGCTACCGCAACGCGGGCCCGGTGAAGGTCCACATCCGTGCCGACGTCGTGGGCGGCCAGACGCTCGACAAGGTGGTGGACCAGGAGATCCCGGAGGATGACAAGGCGACCAACCCCGAGATCGAGAGGATGTGGGCCTGGCACCGGGTGCAGCGGCTGCTCAAGGAGGCGGACCGCAAGGGCTCGCGGAGCGGCGTGGTCGACGAGATCGTCCGCCTCGGCGAGGCGTATTCGATCGTCACCGAGTACACCTCGTTCCTGGTGCTGGAGAACGACGCCGAGTACCAGCGGTGGCGGATCGCGCGGCGCAACGCCGAAAGGATCGAGCGCGACCGGCGGGAGCAGGGCCGGCTCCGCGCCGAGCTCGACCGGCTGCGCGGGCGCGCTCCCGAAGGGGTCGGCCCGGTGGAGAAACAGGCCAAGGCCGAGCCGGCGGGCAACCCTCTACGGGGGAACCCGCTGACCTCGAACCCGTCGCAACCTTCCAACAACCGCGGCGACCTCGACATGGGCGGCGCCTTCGATCCTCTCACCGCCGGTCTGGCCGCGGCCCTGGCGGGCGCGGCGCTCGCCTCCCGGCGCCGCCGGTCCCGCGGCTGACCATGACACGGCTCCCCCGCGCCTGGCTCGTCGCTCTCCCGGCCCTCCTCTTCCAGTTCCCGGGGTGGGCCGGGCGTCTCCAACTCGGCCCCGCGGATCTGGTCCGCGGCGAGCCGTGGCGCTGGGTGACCTGTCACTGGACCCACTGGTCGCCGGACCACCTGGCCTGGGACCTGGGCGCCTTCCTCCTCCTCGCCGCGGTCTGCGAGAGCCAAGGCCCGCGGGGGCGGAGGGCGCTCTTCACAGCGGTGGCCGCGTCGGCGCTGTTCATCCCGCCGGTCCTCTGGCTGGCGTCACCGGCACTGAACGGCTACCGCGGGCTCTCAGGCATCGACTCGGCGCTCTTCGTGATGGCCGCGGTCCTGGTGGGCCGCGAGGAGTCCGGGGGGCGGCGTCTCCTCGCGGTCCTGGCGGTCGCCGGGTTCCTGGCCAAGGCCGTCTACGAGTCGGCGACCGGGGCGGCGCTCTTCGCCGAGTCGGCGGGGAGCTTCGTCCCGGCGCCGCTGGCCCATCTCACCGGCGGAGCTTGCGGGTTGTTTGCGGCATACAATCCCCCCAAACTCAGAAAGGGAGGGTTCGATGCTCAAGAGGCTCGCGCAGACGGATGACAGCATCGGGATGTTTATCGTGCGGTTGGCGCTGGGGATCGTCATTTTTCCCCACGGGGCGCAGAAGCTGTTGGGCTGGTTCGGCGGTCACGGGTTCGCGGGGGCGATGAAGTTCCTCAGCGGCGACCTGGGGCTGCCGGCGGTCATCGCCCTCCTGGTGATCATCGCCGAGTTCTTCGGCGCCATCGCCCTGATCATCGGCTTCCTCGGCCGTCTCGGCGCCCTCGGGGTCCTCTCCGTCATGCTCGGGGCCATCTTCACGATCCACTACAAGCTGGGCTTCTTCATGAACTGGTACGGCGACAAGCAGGGGGAGGGGTTCGAATATCACCTGCTCGCCATCGGTATGGCGCTCGCCGTGCTGATCCAGGGCAGCGGCGCCTTCTCGATCGACCGCTCGCTGTCCGACCGGACGACGCCGATCCGCTATTAGGAGAATGTCGGGGCGCGATTCATCGCGTCCCGGCCTATCCCTGGCGCATGAAATGCCAGCGCAGGTCGCCTTCGAGGCGGGCGTAGACCTCGGGATAAATGCGGTCCTCGAAGCGGCGCAGCAGGACGGTCAGGTGCTCGCCGCGGGCCGCCAGCTCCAGGGCCTCGGCGGCGCTGCTGCCCGCCTTGCTGATGTAGGTCTGCCAGATCGCCTGCCGCACCGAGATCGAGCCCATCGAGACGTTGGGCATCCGCGCCGCTCCGGCCTTGAGCAGCGAGATCTTCTTCTTGAGGCTCTTCTCGTCGTCCATGGGCTCGCGCTGCCAGGGGGTGTACGGCTTTGGCACCAGGACGTTGACTCCCAGGTGAATATGGCCGATCACGCCGGTCTTCGACGCCTCCTCCAGCATGACCTTGCGCGCCTGGCCCACCAGGTCCAGGATGCCCTGGACGTCCTCCATGGTCTCGCCGGGCAGCCCGATCAGGAAGTAGAGCTTGAGCTGGGTGAAGCGGTGGCGGAAGATCATCCGCACCTTCTCCAGCAGGAACGAGTTGGGGATCGGCTTGCCCATCTTCACCCGCAGCTCGTCGGTGCCGGTCTCGGGGGCCAGCGTGATCGAACGGTCGCCCGAGGCGTGCAGCGCCTCGAGCACCCCTTCGGTCACCGCCGGGATGCGGATCGACGACACCGAGGTGCGGAAGCCCAAGGTGTTGGCCTCACGCAGGATCTTCTCGATGTCCGGATGGTCGCCGACCGCGGTGGCCACGAAGCCGAGTTGGTTGGTGACCGAGCGCGCGCGGTCGAGCGATTCCAGGATGTACTCGGTCGGATGCCAGCGGAAGCGGCCCATGCCGAAGGTGGCCCAGCAATAGCGGCACTTCTCCGGGCAGCCGCGCGACATCTCGATCAGGAACTTCTCGGAGAACTCGGTGCGTGGAGTGACGATCGTCGTAGTCGGCAGGTGGCCCGGCGTCTTCATCTGCGCTTCCGACAGCTCCAGCTTGTTGAGCTTCGGCCCTTCGTCGCCCTCCTCTTCCGGACGGTGGTGGAAGGGGACGTAGAAGCCGTCCTGCCCGCCGAGCCGGTCGATCACCGCCTGCCGGTCCTCTTCCTCCTCCAGCACCGAGAGCAGCACCGGCAGGACGTTCTCGGCCGCGCCGAGGGTGAAGACGTCGACGAACTCGGACATCGGCAGCGGGTTGATCGAGGCGCAGGAGCCGCCCATGACGATCACCGGGTCCCACGGCCGGCGCTGGTCGCGGCGCAGCGGGATGCCGGCCCGGTCGAGCATCTGGAGGAGGTGGATGTAGTCCTCCTCGAACGAAACCGAAAAGGTGACGCAGCCGAACTCGTCGAGCGCCCGGTGCGACTCGACCGACAACGGCATGCCGAGGCCGTCGAAGAAGAAGCGCTCGCACGTCCAGTCCGGCCGGCGGTGGACCAGCTCGTAGACCCGCTGAAAGCCCAGGCTCGACATGCCGATGTGGTAGGTGTTGGCATAGGCCAGGGCGAGCCGGTAGCGCCCGTGGGGCGAGAAACGCTCCACCGGCCGCTCGACGGCGGTGAATGGGGTCCAGTCGTGGGCGTGCTTTTTCATCAGGGTCCGTAGTATGGCAGGTTCAGTGCGGAGCGGCCCCAGCCTCGGGATGGAGCAGCCGGCCGGCGGTCCTGATGTCGACCCGCACCTCTTTGGCGACCCGCAAAATGAAAAAACTCGGATCGGCGAGCCCCCATTCCACATACGGCACGATCAGGTAGGCCTCGGCGGTGACCTGACCGCCCTGGACGTTCGCGACGGCCGGCACGGCGACCTGGTGGCGGCTGCCGTGGAAGTCGAGGCGGCCGTGGAGCTGCAGCTCGCTACGGCCGGAGCGCTTCAAGGTGCCGGTGACGCGCTCCACGTCGAAGACGATGTTGGGGTAGCGCTCGCTCTCCAGGATCTTCTCGTGCATCTTGGCGTCGCGCCGGCTGTTGCCGGTGTCGGCGCTGGTCGCGCTCATGACGATCCGGCCGTCGGCGGTCCCGGCCTCCGGATCGACCTCGATCCGTCCGAGGGTGAGGCTGAGC
>Ga0307468_100000154_pt1 | contig 16533 bp, 14 predicted proteins | sample atmdna_FD_203085 | JGI IMG/M metagenome (GOLD analysis project Ga0307468, IMG submission 203085) | Hardwood forest soil microbial communities from Morgan-Monroe State Forest, Indiana, United States - atmos_gases AM2C_05 | ecosystem: Environmental > Terrestrial > Soil > Temperate forest > Bulk...
ACTCCCTACCGCCCGCCCACCCAGGGGGGGAGGCACCACCGCCCTCAGCCACCTCAAGTTAACGCCTATGCCCCCGTCCCCTCTCCCGGGGTGGGAGGGCACCCTCTTATACACATCTTTCGGAAAGGCAGCGCGAGAAGCGCCCCGAAGGGGCGTAGGTAGTCTTCAGCCTCGATCTGTATGCCCCCCGACCGCGTCGGGGCTCGCGCCCCCTCGCCCGTGTCGGCGCCCCTACTGGGGCTTAGGTCAATATTGGGCTGCGGTCCTGGGGTTGAAAACCCCAGGCTTTATTCCTATGCCCCTTCGGGGCTCCTCTTCAGGGGGACGGGGGTGAGAGCTTTCTCAGCGCTGGCTCACCCTTTCGAGGCACCCCCTCAGAGACGCTGCGGGAGAATCGAGGTGGCCCCCTGCTCCGGTCGATTCCTGGGTGCCTTACTTCCGCTTCGCCAGGATCTCCATCATCTTCTGCTCCTGGCCGGAGGCGGAGTCCTTGGTGTACATCTCGGTCTTGAAGCTGTTGTCGTCGATCCAGGAGACAACGGTCTTTGTGGTGGACGGTCCGCCGGACGGGTTCGACCGGGTGGTCGTGCGGGGCCCGGCGTCCCGCTCTTACGCACTCGCACACAATTGTTTATAGGATGACCCGCGGCACGGAGTGCGGTCTCTCCTGCTCCGTGAGCTGACACCGCTCGGCGGCCTGGGTACCTCAGAGAGGGGCGACCGGGCCTTCTGGCTTTACCAGGGAGATTGAAATGACTCGTTCGTATCACGCGTTCCGGATCGCATTCCTCTGCATACTCCTCTTCCTCGCTGTCGGCCAGCCGCAGGCCTCGTCACGCGGCCTTTGCAGCATGGAGTACTGCAACTGCACGTTCTGCCAGTGCCAGGGCATGACCCTATGCTGCCAGTCCGTCTGTGAGGAGTGCTGGGCAGATATCAACGATCCGAACAGCCCCAATTACCTCGCCTGCAACGGCTGAACCGCTTCCAAGAGATGCCATGCGCTTGCGCGGCATCAGCGGGTCAGAGGCTGGGCTCTCTGCCGCTGCACAAGCGCGTGACACTCCCTCTCGCCGACTGCTCTTACGGCAAGGCCTGTAAGGTCCAGTAGCCCCGGACGATCGCCCCTTGACTGTCGACCGGTACCAAGGCATAGGCTCTTGGAGCATTGGTCATTGGACTGCAATCGCCGGAAACCGCCTGGTAAAACCAGCTTCCATCCTTGGCGAAGTACGTTTGGGAGAGTCCGACCCCGGAAAAGCCGCTGGTGTTTCCCGTAAATGCGTCCAGCCTGGCCAGGGCTTGACCACACTGGATGTTCGAGGTCTCAATGACCTTGAACGAAGCGGCGCTCGGCGGACCGACGAAGTAACCGTTGGTATCGATCAACAGGCCTGCTCCGGCACCCCCTGTATAGACAGTGATCGCACCGTTGGTCCCCAGCGGAACGATCGCTGCATTGGCGATCACCTGTCCGGGGCTGAAGTTGATCGTCGACACCAGCGGCACCACTCCGCCTTTGGGGAACGTAGCGAGATAACCGCTGCCGGTCGGCAGGACTACGGCGATGTTGAGCGATACGGCCTGTGCGTTCGCGGGGATGCCACAACGCCCCGACAGAACGAAGTCACGGGGAACGCCTGCCGTCAACGACGGAGGTCCATAGGCTCCCCCGAAGCCGTTGCCTCGCGTATCCACAATTCTGCAAGGGGTAAGGCCCACAAACGATAAGGGCGGGGTGAGGATCGTCTTGTCCGGGCCGGCGGCCCGCACGCCGGGTCCTTCCATTTCCTGGACGGCCGCAGGCCCGGGAACGGTCCAATTCGGTATCTCTTCTCCCTCTTGGCCTGATTGAGCAAGGAGCCCGCTCGCGATACCCAGCGACAGACAGGCCAGACAGACAACTGGTTTCCATTCTCTCATCACGCGTTCTCCCTATGCCTCTCTTTGAGATTCGCCTTTACCATCCGCAATTTGGAGAAGGCAGCCCGCCTCCGGCTGTACCCAGAGTAATCTCTGTCTCCCACAGGCATCCGAGCTGATAGTAACTACTGCTCGGCATCACCTGCAGGCGATGCTGCTCGCAGTGGTAGGGCGTCCAACTGGAGGGCACCGGAATCGTCTCGCGCCAGGCGTCCCCGCTATCGCCCTTCCTGTGAATGGTGCATAGCTTTTCCCCGGCTGGAGGCCCCAAGAAGTAGCCATTGGTGTCGATCAACAGATCTGCGCCACCGCCGGCCGTAAAGGTTGTTATCGCGCCACCCGCTCCCAGCGGAACGATCGCCGCATTGGCGATCACCTGTCCGGCGCTGAAGTTGATCGTCGACACCAGCGGCACGACCCCGCCCTTGGGGAACATCGCGAGGTAACCGCTGCCGGCCGGCAGGACTACGGCGACGTTGAGCGATACGGCCTGCGCGTCCGCGGGGATGTCACAACGTCCCGACAGCACGAAGTCGCGGGGAACGCCTGCCGTCAGCGACGGAGGCCCATAGGCTCCCCCAAAGCCGTTGCCTCGCGTATCGGCGATCCTGCAAGGAGTCACTCCCACAAACGAGGAAGGCGCGGTGAGGACCGCCTTTTCCTGGGCGGCGGATACAGCTGTCAGCCCGGGGACGGTCCAATTCGGTATCTCTTCTTCCTCTTGACCTGGCCGGGCCAGGAGCTCGCTCGCGACACCCAGCGACAGTCCGATCAGACAGACAACTGGTTTCCATTGCCTCATCACTTGTTCTCCCTATGCCAGCCACAGAATGGTCTCGTACCCTTTGTCCACAGAGACACGGGGCGGGCCTGGAATGTTGGGAGAGGAGGGAGAGCAGTGGCTGCGGGAGAAATCCGGACGGCCCTAACGTAGAGACGCCCCGTGGGGCGTCTCCGGGGCGGTGAGATCTCCTCCGCAAGCAAGGATCTGCCGCGGGACTTCTCGCCAGCTCAGGCCGGCCCTCCCGATCCGGAGACGCCCCACGGGGCGTCTCTACGAGTCGCGCCCGAGGGAACTACTTCGATCATCCGCCGTCTAATCCATCTGAAACGGAGACGCCACCTATCATGCAAAGGCGAATACTCGCGGTCGTAGTGAGTGCCTTTCTTTCAGCCTCTCCGTGTCTGGCGTGGCAACCCTGCCCGGAAGGCCTGGACCGGTGCCCGTCGGGGGTGCAAGTTCTCTTGCTCATCGTGCTGCTGAGCCTGCCGTTCCTGGCCGCAGGCCGCGCCCTCCACAGAAGGATCGTCGGGATCTGGCGCCGGCTTGCCGTTGCGGCTGGGCTGGCGATCCTGTGGCTCGCCGGCGTCCTGTTCATCCTCCTGGCCTCGATCACATTCCTGGGGAGGTGCGCCTCGACCTGCTGGTGACCCGCCTTACGGCTGGCTGACCGCTGCGATCCCCCTTTCCAGCACCTCGTCACGCCCGGCGAGCAGGCCGGCCAGGGTCCTCTCGACCGGAATGTTGGGCCGGATCCCCACTCCGTGATGGGGCGAGCCGTCCGGCTTGCGGACCTGCATGCCGGTCCAGCGCAGGACATACCCTCCGGCCACCGGGAAAGGGTTGATGTTGCCGTTGGTGCCGGCGGTGGGGCCGCCCACGATGACGCCCAGGTGCTCGGCTTCCACGATTGCCATGACGCTTTCGGCGTAGCTGATGGCCCGGCCGTCGACCAGGAAGGCGATGCGGCCGGTGAGGCGCGGCGCCTCCGGCGGCAGGATCCAGTGAATGACCCGCCACGTCCAGTCCTGGCGATCGGGACGGGTGACGATCGGGATATTGAACCAGTCGGAAGTCACCGGCCGCTCGATGAGATGGGAGAGGAATACGGTCGAGAGGAACCAGGGATAGCCGCGCAGGTCGAAGACGACGCCGTCGGCCGCCGCGAGGTCTTCGACCGCGTCATAGAAGTCGAAGTCGTCGATGCGGCTCAGGTCGACGTAGAAGATCCCCGGGCGCACCTCGGCGATCTTGTCCGGCCGCGGCTCCTCCGGCGACCCCGACCCTGGCATTCCGATGCTGCCGCCGGTCGGGACGCTGTAGGGGACGACGACGGTCCGCACCGGGCCGCCGGACCGCGGCTGCACGGTGAGCGTTGCCGAGCCGCCGGGCCGGCCGGCCGCCAGCTCGCGCAGGGCGACGAACTTGCGCCACTGCGGGGTCGCTCCCGGGATCAGGCTCTCGAGCTCGGCGAGCGCTGCCTCGACCGGCCGGCCGTCGACCTGGAGCACCCGGTCTCCGACCGCCATGCCGTGGGTCGCTCCCGCCTCGACCGAGGTGATCACCAGCTGCCCTTCGATGCGGTCCCAGATGAAGGCGAAGCGCACCGGCAACGTCACATTGGGGTGCTCGACGCGGGAGTGGCCGTCCTGCAGCTCAACCAGGAAACGGCGCAGGGTCCGCACGTAGGCAGCTTCGTCGGGGTTGGTGGCGGCGGCGGTGAGGGCGCGGGTGAGGGCCCCCGGCCAGTCGGCGGGCACTACGTCGAAATAGGGATAGAAGTGCTGGAAGACGTTCCAGCCCACCACGACTCCGGCGAGCCGGGTGGTCCGGTCGTTGCCGGTGGGCACGAAGCCCGCCGGCTTGTCGGGGACCGGATGGACAGGCGTCTGGGACCCGCGCGGCAGGGTCCCCTGCGCGTCGGCCGGGAGGGTCAGCGGCACCATCACGGAGACGCCGCCGCCCAGGTTCTTGTGCAGAGGGAGAGGCAGCGGCTGGACATGCGGACCAGACAGCTCGCCGGCCCAGCGTCCCGCCGTTCCCCCGGAGACGGGGCGCAGCCGGTAGTCCGCGGCGAAGGGCACGGCATCGAGGAGCCACCCGCGGGGCGGCAGGCCCGGCACGACCTCCTCGAAGCCGGGATTGAGGAGGTGGTCCGTGACGTCGACGCCATCCGCCGTGGCCCGGACGTCGTCGAAGGTCAGCTTTCCCTCCCCGTAGAGGTCGAGGGAGAGATACATGTAGTAGGCGTCGGCCGGCACGGCGACGTCGAGCTCCACCCGGCCCCAGCCGCCGGCGGGAATCGGCTGGCTCCAGTCCTGGAAGCCTTCGCCCGAAAAGGTATAGACGAGCAGGGTCAGGTTGGCAGTGCTTCCGGCCGCCGCCGTGCGGCGCAGCGCGGCCGAGAGGCGCACCCGGTGGCCGCGCAGGCGTTCGACGTCGAGGTCCTGATAGACAGACGCAGACGCGTTGGCGGGCACGCGGCCGATCTCCACACGCTCGCTGCGGTAGCTCCCGCCCTGGGGCGAATCGAGGTCGATGCCGCGGTGCTTCCAGGCGAGCCAGCGCAGGCCGCCGCCGGTCGGCGGAGCGCCGGGAGGCGGTCCGGGCGGCGTGAGAGGAAAGACCACGACCCCGGGAGCGATTTCCGCGAAGAGGTCATCGAGCGCGGCGGCGAGCTCGCGCGGATTGCGCGCCCCCTCCACCCGCTGGACGCCGGCCATGGCCAGGGCGTCCCAGTCGGCGGGAGTCATGCCGGCCACGCCGTCGCTGGGATGGAAAAAGCGGACATAGCCGAGCAGACGGGCGAGCGCTTCCACGTTGTCGAGGGCGCGGCCGGCCAGAGGGCGAGGGGGCTCGTCCCCCGGAGACGCGGCCGCAGCGAAACCGGCGCCTCCCATCAACAGCACAGCGGTAGCAATAAGGCTCGGAACGATCCTCTTCATCGCGCGCATTGCGGCTCCTTTCCAGGAACGGTCTATGCGCTCTCCAACGGCCGCGGCGGAAGAGACATTCCGGGCGGCTTCAAGGTCACCGCCAGGGACTGTCCTCCAGAGAGGTCAGCTCCGGGCTGCCTGGAGGACTGAACCGCTCACGTTTTCCCTCGAAGAACGCCCTGCCGGCCCCCCGGCATCGGCATTGCAATTCCCCTCTGCCGCAGGGCCCGAAAACAGAAGTCGGCAGAGGAGGAAGACTGTGAACAGACAGGCTCTGGGATGGATTTTGGCAGGGGGGCTGTTGGTGGCGGCCCAGCTGCCGGCTCAACCGATCAACGATCTACTGACCCGGGTGGCTTCCATGAAAAACGATCAATCGACGCGGATGGAAGTGGAGATCGAGCTCAGGCACAGGGGGACGGCCCCTCTCCACTTGAACAAGACGAAAAGGCGCGGAGTGTCCGTGATCGAATCCGGGCCGGACGGCGTGAAGAAGATCACGTCGCGCGACTTGAGCAGCTCGTCACGATTCTCGTTCTGGAGCAAGGCGGCCGCGGAGGACGAGGCTCCGCTGATGAACGACGTCGATGCCGAAGAGCTTGTCAACCCGGCCGGGATGATGGAGGTCTTCCTGAGCGAGGCCACCCTGCTGAGTGACGAGAACGTGACCTGGCGAGGGCGTCCGGCCCGGTTGCTGGTCGTCCGGCCCGCCCTGTTCGAGCGGAGCCCGAAGGAAGGGAAAGCGCCGGCCGGCGACGAGCCGACGCCGCTTGCGGCCGAGGCGCGGATCTGGCTGGATGAGAACGGCGTCCCGCTGGCGATGGAACGCGGATTCGATTTCCGGCTCGGACCGGCTCTTTCGGTGACGGAGCGCCAGGAGCTCATCTTCCAGCAGGTTGACGGCCGGCTGTTCGTCGCCGAAGCGCAGGAGACCTACTCCGGAACCGGGCTGGCCGTGCTGCGCAGCCGGGATGACAGGAAGGTGAAGGTCACCTCGGTGAGGTAGCGGCGGCTGCGCACCCACCCGCAGGTCGCGGCAGGGTGATGATCCGGATCACCCTGCCGCGCGGCGTAATCACGCAGTCGCCGCCAAGCCCGCCACCAGTTCTGAACGCCCCCTATACACAAGTCGCCGCGGCCCGTCCCCGGGTACATAAGACCTTGGTCCCATTTACCCGCGAGCGACTCACTGGCATCGTCTAGCCGGCGCAGAGATCGCCAGCCGGCGGAAGTCCGGATAGGGAGACGACATGAAAGTGCACAAGCGAACCCTTCTGGGAGCCGCGAGCCTGGCGCTGCTTCTCGCCGGCTGCGCCACGACGACCTTCACCTCGATCTGGAAGGCGCCCGATGCGAAGCCGCTGCAGTTCCAGGCCGGCGACAAGGTCGTCGCCATGGTGATCGCGGAGTCAACCTCACTGCGGCGTTCCGGCGAGGCCAATCTCGCGGACGAGCTCGACAAGCGGGGGTTGAAGGGCGTTCCCGCCTACACCCTGCTCTCGGACGCCGAGATCAAGGACGAAGCGAAGGCCAAGGCGGCGATCGAGGCCTCGGGAGCGGTGGGCGTCATCGCCCTGCGGCCGCAGGGCCGGGAGCAGAAGGTCACCTCGACCCCGCCGACCTACTACGGCCCCTCCTACTACGGCTCGAGCTACTACGGCGGATTCTGGGGCGGTGGTTACTACGGCCATGGCTGGGGCAGCGTCTACGATCCCGGCACGATCAGGACGGACACCTACGTCTCGATCGAAACCGTCATCTACGACCTGCGTCAGAACAAGCTGGTCTGGGCGGGCCAGACCAAGACGATGAACCCATCGGACGTCGAGAGCTTCGTCGGCGAGTTGGCGGACGCCGTTTCGCGCGAGCTCCGCGCCTCGGGGATGGTCGCCAAGAAGTAGCGGCGGCCTCTCGCTTCTTCTCATTCCTTCTCTACGATCTCTCTCTCCCCGTCGGAGCGCAGGAAGTACTTGAGCCGCTCGTACACCAGCCGCTGAAAGAAGAAGTTCTCCGTCAGGATCAGCACGCTGCTGTCGCCGTCGATCGTGCCGACGATCTCCTCCCACTCGGATTCGGTGATGGCCTGGGAGACCACGCGCCCGGCGCCCGGCGCGGTGACGACGAGCGTCTGGTAGGGCCCGGCCGGCTTCACCGCCTGGACAAAGGGGATCACCTTGCGGAACGGCGAGACGCCTTCCTCTTCCTCCTCTTCTTCGCTCCAGGAGGGAATCTCGTAGTACCCCTGGGTGCGCACGGCCCCGAGGACCTTGAGATCGCGGCTGATGCTCGACTGCGTCGCCGGAATCCCGCGCGCGCGCAGCCGCTCGACCAGCTCCTTCTGCTCGGACACCTTCGAGTCTTCGGCCAGGATCTCGACGATCGCCTGCCGGCGCTTTGCCTGGATCTCACGGTCTGAGGACATGCCAACCTCCCTCCAGATGTGCATACTATAGACGAGCTCCATGAGGTTAGTCAAATTAAACCTCGACAACCCCGCTGGATACGCCTACTGTATTCGCATTCATCAGGTCGAAGTCACCGTCCCGCCCTCAAGCCGCAAAGTCTCTTCATCCAGTCATCCGATAAGCTGATCCGCTCACCGAAGAACCTTCTCAGGTGAACGCGTCGCCTCATCCGCGGGGGAAATAAGCTCATCAGGTCAGCTGATAAGTCCACTGCCTGACCTGATGAGCTGATCCGCTCACCGAAGAAACTTCTCAGGTGACCGCGTCGCCTCATTCGCGGGGAAAATAAGCTCATCAGGTCAGCTGATGAGTCCACTTCCTGACCTGATGAGCTGATCCGCTCACCGAAGAAACTTCTCAGGTGACCGCGTCGCCTCATTCGCGAGGAAATAAGCTTATCAGGTCAGCTGATAAGACCACTTCCTGACCCGATGAGCTGATCCGCTCACAGGAGAATCTTCCCAGGAGACCGCGGTGCCTTATTCGCGGGGAGAGAAGCTTCGCAGGTCAGCCGATAAGCTCACTTCCTGACCCGATAAGCTGATCCGCTCACTGGATGGCAAACCTCCGCGCAGGAATCGGGGTCATAGTAGGCTTAAGCCCAATGCTATTCATTTAAGCGGGTTTCTATGTAGGGGAGGGGCTCGTCCCCTCCCGAGCGGGGGCAAGCCCCACCCTCATTTCCCTTAAGTGAACGGTATTGGGCTTAGTCCGACTCCCTTACCTGGAGAGACCCATGAGCCTGGCGCAACCGATCACGACACCAGGCCGAGGGAGAGGATTCGGCGCTCGAGCCGCAGACCCGGTCCCAGATTGAGGACCTCGTCAGCTCGCGGCGGTTGAGCCCCGGCTTCCGAGCCCTGTTTCACGGCCCGTCTGGAACGGGCAAGACGCTGGCCACCGCTCTCCTGGGAAAAGCCGCGGGGCTGTCGGTCTTCCGGGTCGATCTCTCCGCGCGAAAGGGTCAGATCGCGCCCTGCTGGCGGCGCAGCAGCCACAAAGAGGTCACTGCGAGCAACGTCACCAGCACGATCATCCCAACCGAATCTAGACTAGGCACCTCCACTACGACGACCGGGCCGCCCTCGAACTGAGAGGCTTGGAACAACGGTGTGGTCATCGGGTCGTCGATAACCAGCGACTCGTCTTCCCCGAACACGATGAGGTTGCGGACGAAGTAAGGCCCATCTACGCCGTTCTGGCCGATGGGGAGACCCTCGAACCGAAGAATCAAGGTGGCGGTGCCGGCATCGAACGTGCCGCTGCCGGAGGCAAGAGCCAGTTCCTTGCCGTTGCTGTCGACGAGGCGGGCGCTCCACTGGTAGGAGCCGGCGGCGAGGAATTCCACAGGCAGCGCGACATCGAGGAAGTCGAAGCGGCCGTTGCCGTTGGTGTCGACTCCGGCCGCGCCGCCGCTGCCGAGGAACTCGATGGCCTGCCGCTGGAGCTGGTTCAGTCGGTAAGCCGCGGTCGGCCCGAGGTCGAAGGCCGCGTCCGCCGTCACCGCCAGATCAACGGGGAGAAACTCGAGGCGCACCTCGGCCACATCGTAGGGGCCGTCGGCGGCCAGCCGGCTCCGGATGTCGTCGGTGGCGAAGAGCACCTCGGGAGAGAAAGTTCCGGCGGCAAAGTCCACCACCCGGCTCGCGGCGAGGGTCTGCCCGTTGCCAGCACGCAGGGTTACTGTCACTCGGTACTCTCCCGCGTCGACGACATCGAGAACGGGAGAGACCCCGATCTGATCGAGCAGGCCGTCGCCGTCGAGATCGATCCCTCGATCGGTGAAGGTCCGTGCGATGTCGGCGCGCACCGGCTGCACCCGGAACCCGGCTACGGAGTCGCGCTCGAACGCTTCGCCGCTCTCGGTGGTGCCGGTGACAGTCGCCGCCACCCGGTACTCCCCTGGCGTCCCCGGCTGGAGCGCGGCAGTGAACATCCCGTCGCCTGCTACCTCGTCGCCGCCTTGGCCGTCGTCCCGGAAGGGCACCGGCGAGGCCGCGCCGCCGGGCGCGTCGATACGCCGCACCTCGGCGGCGATATCGACCGACTGGAGCACGGAGCTTCCTTCCACCGTCAGCAGGGCGAGGCGGACCTCGCGATCCAGACGGTAGTCTTCGCCGCCTCCCAGGAGGGCCGAGCGCACGGCGCTGCCGGAGAAGACGTTCAAGAGGACGGCCCGCTTGTGGATGAGCGGGACCGTTTCGCGGATCTCGTACGTCCAGCTCCCTGGCTGGGGGTTAGAGAGCACAAACAGGTAGTTCGCCCCGGTCGTATCGGGGTCCGAAGGGTCGGGGAAGACGCTGTTGGTGGCGACGGCGCTGTCCGGATCGCCCAGAGAGATGCGAGTTCCGTCAGGTGCGGTCAGGTCGATGTCCAGGGTCTTCGACGGGCTGCCGAAGACGAGACGCACCGTCGCCGCGCTGTCCAGCTTCACAGTACCGGTAACCGACGGGGCAGCGGGATCGAGGAGGTGGACGCGATCGATGGCCGCCAGGAGCTCGACCTCCACCTGCTCCTCTCGGACCTGGGCAATGGCCGGAACCGACGCGGTGCCCAGGAGCGACAGCCCCAAGAGATACAGGATGCCGTAGGTCTTCATCGGAAATTTTCCTTTCGTGATTATCGGGATCGATCCGGCGCCGATTCCTTCCGGGTGTCTACCAAGAGCACGCGCCTCTCCCCCTCACGGAGAAGGTCGAGCACCAGGAACCTCCCCCCGGGGAGCCAGGTTGCGAGCGAGTCCAAGTCGGGGAAACTGGTGGAATCGAACAGCCTGCGGGTGAGGACGACCGTGCCGGCAGCCCCGGCCGAAGGCTTCACCTCCAACCGGGCTTGGCCGAACCAATGTCGTTCGAGACGCCACCCGGGATCGCCGAAGGGTGGAATGTTGGGATTGTAGGATGGCAGCTTCGGGACAGTACCGGCGAAGCTCAACTCGACCACCGGGCCCTCGCCGTCGGCAAAGGCGGAGAGCCGGGGCCGGTCGACTGGACCGTCGAAATGCCTGGGGATCTTCCAGGCGACGCTGACCGCCGTCGTAGCCTCGGCAGGGGCCAGAGATCGCCATTCAGATCGTCGTACAGCCGGATCTGTAACCAGAACCGCGCCTTCTCCGGTCACCTCGCCGTTGTCTCCGCGGAAAACGATCCGCTCCGGTACAACGAGGAGCCGCTCGGAGGCCTCGCTCCAGTAGAGGGCCGGTGTCAAGCCGAACCGGTCTACGGACAGGTCCAGACTCCAGACCTGTTCCATACCCAGCTCGACCTCCCAGTCCTCCTCGCCAACGGCACCAGCCGTTAGACATATAAGGATGGAGACTCCGATGCCGGCCAGGATCATCAGCTTTCGGCGACTCAAGTCTGCCTCAGCGCACCGGGAAATCGGCCCGGATCTTCTCCAGGACACTCCGTGCGGTATCGCCGTCCTTCATGTTGGCGTGGTTGCGGTCCAGGGGGCCGATGTGGAGGATCTCACCGGGATACCGCGAACTGGTGTTGGTCACCGATAGGTCGTTGTCTTGGGCCGTCGTCGTAGCCGTTGCCTCCACCTCGTGATACTCGTCGATACCGAAGTACCTCGTACGGCGGGTCACCTGAATAGCGGAGACATCGCGGAGGATGTGGTAGACGACGCTGGGGGCTCCCAAGACATCAGGGAAGAGCGGCTCCGCCTCGGCCCCAGAGATCTCGCCATCATTATTTCCATCCGCATCGGCTCCATAGGTATAGAGCCGGACTCCTTGCGGCAGCGAGTTATTCGCATTGAACTCCCGGGCTGCCCCGGTTCGCAAATCATCCAGGGCAGGGCGTTGGGGACCTCTGCGGCCATCCAGCCAGTAATCGACGTTCAGGTAGAACATCAAATCCGGATCTTCGGATTCAGCCTCTTCCACGGTCCGGTTGGCATACGACAGGTCTGCCAGTATCGAACCGTGGTGCGGCGTGCTCAAGGTATGGAGGGAAAGGACGCGGACTGTCTCAGGGTCGTAGTGGGCGCTCAGATAGCGGCGGCTGTCCAGCCCTCCCTTGCTATGGACCACCAAGTGAACCTTCTTGACGCCGAAGCTCGCCGCCTGGTCCTTGACGATCCCCGCGAGTTGCCGGCCATTTGCGGCCACCGAGCCGTTGGGCGTCAACTGAATGTTGTCCTCGAAGGGAGCACCCGCGGCCTCCAGGTCATCCACCAGTTCCTCCCAGGTATCCGGTCCGGCGGCGGTGCCGTGGACCAAGAGGATGGGGGCCATCGCCTGAATCTTGAGGAGGGCCCAGTCGATCGCCGTGCACCAGACTTCTTCCCCGATATCGACGTTGGCGGTGTCGATCTCGATCCGAATCTCGTTCAGGGCAGGCGAGGGCTTGCTGCCGGAGGGGCCCCGCTGTGGGAAGCGGACGAACTCGATGGGGACCTCGAACTCATTCATGATCCAGGTGTCGTTCGTGCCAGTGAGCGGCTTATCGAGCTCGTGGTCGTTGAAAAAGATCCGGTCGACCTCCGCTTCGGCGGGAGAGACTGGAGCGGCCCCGGAGTCCACGTCGTAGGCCGGCATGCTGAGGCGAGCCTTGGAGGAGACGACCTTGTTGCTGACCAGTAGGGCCGGATCTGCCAGGGTACCGTCGCTCTTGACTTCGCCTACGAAGCGGTCCACCGGGACCGAAAAGCGGAGAGGGCCTACGCCCCGGTAGGTGCAGCCGGTGTCCAGTCCTGTGGCGGTATCGACAACGAAGCTCTCATCGTCCGGCTCGGGGGCATGGATAGGAGCGGTTCCTGCATGGCTCTTGGGAGACCACCGGTCTCCGTATCCGGCAGCAATCTCCGCGGCGGGGGTTGCGCTCGCAGCCAAGATCCCTGCCAGAAGGATCGCGATCCATCGAATGCTCATACGTTTCTCCTTCCCTCCGCACCTCCGCCAGCCACACCTCCGAAACCCACACGCGGGGCTTCAAAGCAAGGCGAGGCTTGGGTGCGGAGCCCTGATCAAAGAAGAAACGCTTTGCGCGCAAATGTTCAGGGAGCTGTCGGAACCCAGAGAGTCCCGACGGCATTGCCGCTCGTCGAGGGGGCGTCAGGGTCATGGTAGGCTGGACCGAGGAGATGGAGCAAAGCCGAGACCGCGAGACCGGGCTGGCCGTGCTACGCCCCCGGGGTGACGCTTGCATTCCATAGATCGATACCCCCGGGGGCGGCGGCTTCCACCCGGGCTTCCCCTCCGCGGCTGAGCCGGGACCGGAATTCCTCGGGTACCCGATCTGAGCGGCTCGGTATTGTCGCCCTGTCGCACCTACTTATGTAGGGTCGGCGTACTGCCGGGCCGGCGCCTTGAGGAGGAACATGATGCGGAAGCTTTTGTTGTGCCTCACCCTGGTTGGAGCCAGTTTGTCGCTGGACAATGCTCAGGCTCAGCTATTGCCGACCTGTGCCACCTACTGCTGCACATCTCCCAGCGCGACATCGACCTCAAAGTGCTGGCACGCCGGTATCCAAAGGACCTGCGCCTGGTATATATTCAACTACGCCTGTCCCTAGAAAAGTCTCATCAATCTCTGGCGGCTGTCTGCCGGGCCGCTGCGCTACGTTTCATCGCGGCCGTACGTGGACCGGGGTATGGAGCGGATCGGCTATCTCCTCAAAGAACTCTCCCAATTCCCGGAGTACAACCCGAGGGATCGGTACGACAGCCGGCTCAGGGACGACCGGTACGACGATCGCGGCCGGTATGACTACCGCCAGCGTTATGCGCGAGCCATGGGCTGGCAGCTCTCCCTGGAGCTTCATCCTCCTCGAAAGAGCACCAGCCCGCCTCGCTCACTGCGTGGATCTTTATGAGGGGGATCTCTAGCTGGGCCGCAGCCACTCGGTGAGGCTGACGTAACCGTCGTCGTTGCGGTCCAGGCGGTTGAAGTCGGTCCGGTTGCCACGCCACTCGGTCGAGCTCAACCGGCCGTCCCGGTTGCCGTCCATGTCGCGGAAACGGACCTCCTCATTACTCCCATCGTCGTCCCGGTCGAAGTCCCAGGTACGGACCTCGGAGCGGCTCAACCGGCGGTCGTGGTTCTGGTCGAGGCGGTCGAAGAGACGCGTGTCTCCCGTCCACTCACTGCGCGACACATAGCCGTCGTCGTTGCGGTCCAGACGGTCCCAACGGTCGTCGTTGTCCCAGCGGTCGTCGTCCCGGCTGTTGTCACCATAGATCACACGTCCTCCGTTGCGGGCTGCCTCACGACGGGCGGTCGCGCAATCCGTCACGGCCGGCTGCTGGCCTGGCGGTCGTCCGTCGTACCAGACGCGGCACCTTCCGGGCGGCGGCAGATGGCCGGGGGGTATGTTCTGAGGACCGCGGTCCTTGCTCTGTGCCTTGTCATACTGCTTGCTCTGCTTGCTCTTGTCCTTGTCACCCTTCTCGGCAAGCGCTGCCGCGCCCAAGCCCGGATCAGCCACAAGAGCCGGTGCTGCCAGAGTCAGCACGAGCAGGGAAATCGGCAGAACGTTTCGATGTCGCATGGAGAGCCTCCTTGTTGTCACGCGGCGCCGAAAAGGTTCCGCGCTCTCGGCCGGCACCATCGGCTCCGGCCGGGACCCGTTGGCAGCGGGCCCGCTTCTGAATTCATGAAGTGCAAGGTGGAAGCCAAGCTGATCTCCGGGGGAGCAGGTCTTGATTCGTCCTCTCCAAGGGACGATTCCGACCGGCGTCGAGCACGCTTCTGATCCGCTCCCACCCCGATGAGACGGGGAGGCGCGCGCTGAGGGTCGTCGAGTCGCGAATGGCGACGTAGCGCGGCACGTCCAGCGCCACCTGTCCCCCGGCGATCAGCCGCCAGTGCGTCGTCAGGAGGTGCTACTGCGTACCGCCGCTACAGCCAGCGGGAACCTGGCCGGGGTTCGGATAGTCGTAGATACAAACCCAGTTTCTGTTGCAGTACCAGCAACTCTGCCCGGTCGGGCAGCCCTGGTAAAGCAGTAGACCACCCGATTCTCCGGCGCCGGGGTGGCTGCTCACCGATCCTCCCGCGGGAGAGGTCCGTTTAGGTGATCGATTCCTGGAGCAGGAGCCACGCTGCGAGGGCGTACCGGTGGAGGCCCCGGGCGGCCAGGATCGGAGAGGACAGCTCCACCAGCTCCGCGGCCCGCTCCAGCTCTCCCCGGCGGACGAGCACCTCCGCCAGGTCGATCGAGACGAGGGTCAACTCGTGGTTGAGGTCCCGGGACCGGAATTCCTCCCAGAGTTGCCGGAAGATGTCCTCGGCTCCGGCGAGGTCTCCAAGGCTGCTCGCGATCCGTCCTTCCAGCCAGTGCAGGCGGAGTTGCGTCCATTCATCGGGAAACTGCCGGTAGAGAGGACGGGCACCTTCGAGCACGGCGAGGGCTTCCTCGGAATGCCCGCTGTCGTTCAGGAACCATGCGAGGTCATGCTGGGCGCAGAGGTCGAGACGCGGCTCCCTGGCGCGGTCGATGAGAGGGAGGGCCTTTCGGATATAGGCAAGGGCACGCTCTGGGTCGACGTCTCCGATGGCATCGCCCATCTTGAGGAGAGTCCGTCCCTCCTGGTGGGTATCCCCCACCCTTCGGTAGATCGCAAGAGCCTCTCCGAGAGCGGCCTCGGCGGTCTCGAGCTCGCCCACGTCCCGCATATAGCTGGACTCCAGGCTCAAAAGACCCGCGGCTTCCAGCGGGTCGCCCGTCCCCTGTTCAAGAATCCGCCGCGCCTCGTGGAAAGCATGGCGTGAGCCCTCGAAATCGGAGGCCAGACGCTTGACGTTGCCCAGGTTCGCCCACGCGGCGGCCTGGAGGTCGGCGACGCGCTCCTGTCCGATCATGCCTGGATCGAGCCGCCCGGCGATCACAACCGCCAGTCCTGCGATATCGACGGCCTCGGCAGAATCGCCCCGCATAGGCCAGCGGCTCGCTTCGAAGAGCCTCTGGCAGAGCCCGAACGTCTGGAAGCTCGGATCGGACTCGACGAGGGCAAGCCTCGCCTGGGGAGTGAGCGGCTCCAGGGCTGTCCACTGCGCCCAACTCTTTAGTTTCTCGAAGACCAGCCGCCGCTCCTTTTCAGTCGCGAAGGCACAGGCTCGCAGGAAGACCTCCTCATAAGCCTGCTCCAGGCTTCCGACGTCCTGGGACCAGTTCCCGGCAGCCTCCGAGGTCAGCCTGTACGCCAGTTCGGAACAGCCTGAACACCCGGCGAGGAGATGCCGCACGACCTGCCGTGCCTCTTCCGGTAAAGCCTGGGCGTTGAGGAACCGTCCCAGGAGATCCTCGGCGATGTGCCAATCCGTCATATCCCCTCCAGAGATCATGAAGGAGCTACGCCGATCCTAGGACCGCCTGAGGTTTGCGAGTCCTGAGGATCCGCATGGGGACCGGCCACCCAAGCCTGCCTGCGAAGGCGAGCCGGCCCCCGAGGATCCGATAGGCGCTGTCCGGTACTCTA
>Ga0307468_100000155_pt1 | contig 16476 bp, 14 predicted proteins | sample atmdna_FD_203085 | JGI IMG/M metagenome (GOLD analysis project Ga0307468, IMG submission 203085) | Hardwood forest soil microbial communities from Morgan-Monroe State Forest, Indiana, United States - atmos_gases AM2C_05 | ecosystem: Environmental > Terrestrial > Soil > Temperate forest > Bulk...
AGCCCGACGCGGTGATCGACTGCGTCAACACCTCGACCGGGATCGCCTACGGCGACATCTTCAAGGCCGCCGAGAGGGTCCTGAGCCAGATCGAAGGCGGCGCGCTGGGCCCGGAATCGGCCGAGCAGTTGCTCGACGCCCTCTACATGCCGCGCCTCATCCATCACATCCTGGTCCTCCACCAAGGCCTGGTCGACGCCGGCGCACGCATCTACGTCAAGGTCGGCACCACCGGCACCGGCGGCATGGGGCTCAACATTCCCTATACCCACTCCGAGGAGCGGCCGAGCCGGGTGCTGCTGTCCAAGAGTGCCCTGGCCGGCGCCCAGTCGATGCTGCTGTTCCTGATGGGCCGCACGCCGAACGGCCCGATCGTCAAGGAGATCAAGCCGGCGGCCGCGATCGCCTGGAAGGCGATCGGCTACGGCCCGATTCGCCGCAAGGGCAAGCCGCTCCCCCGGGTGGAGGCCCGGCCGGTGCCGCTCGGCGCCACCTTCCCGGCCCAGGACGACAGCGCCTACCGGGTGCTCGACGAGCCCTACCAGAACGTCTTCATCGACACCGGCGAGAACGGCGTCTTCAGCTTGGAGGAGTTCATCACCGTCTCCAGCGACGAGCAGATGGAGCTGGTCACCCCCGAGGAGATCGCCAGCTACCTGGTGTTCGAGATCGAGGGGGGCAACACCGGATACGACATCGTGAACGCCCTGGACGGCGCGGTGCTCGGACCGACCTATCGGGCGGGGATGATGCGCCACTGGGCGATCCAGCAGATGAGGGAGCTGGAACGCCAGCACGGGGTGCGCAGCGTCGCCTTCGAGATGCTCGGCCCGGCGCGCAACTCCAAGCTCCTCTACGAGGCGCACCTGCTGCGCCATGCCTTTCCGAGCATGGCGGCGGTGCGGGAGTCCACGCCCGAGGCAGTGCGCGACGCCCTGGACCGGCTGGTGCGCGAGAGCCCCGAGGTCGCCAACGACATCGTCGCCGTGGGCCTCCCCGTCCTGCTCGACTCGGGTGAGGTCCTGCGCGGCCCGCAGGTGCTCGTCCCCGCGAACGGGACCGGCGCGCCCGTCACCCCAGAGAACCTGGAAGCCTGGGCGCGCGACGGCTGGATCGACCTGCGCCTGGCCAACTGCGCGCGGTGGATCGAGCGGTTCCGGACCATCCACGAGGAGACCGCGCAGCTCCCCGCGGGCGACACCTCGAGCCGCCATCTCAGGAACGCCCTGTTCTGGCACCAGACCGAGGAGATCCAACCCGGCAAGATCGTCGGCTGGATCCTCTCCAATGAGGACGGCGGGTGGCGGATGAAGCGGTAGGGAGAGAGCGGCGGTTAAGCGCCGCTCAACCGGGGTGAATCGTCCTGACGGCGATGCCGTTCACCCGGTGGATCGGTTTGTGGGTCTTCTCCAAAGTGATGATTTCGGCGGCGCCTACTGAAACGGCTGCGGCGACATGGAGAGCATCGAGCGCGGAGAGGCCTGCTTGAGCGGCAAAGCTGAGGGCGCTCTGCACCAGGGTAGTATCTGGAACCGCCCAGCGGTCCACCCCCGCAAAGAAGGCTTTGTAGAAGGCGGACTCGTCAGACCTCTTGTGAAAGGCAGCTTTTGGGAGGACTTCGAGCTCTATGAACGTGCTCGAGGCGAAGGAGCGCGCCGGGTCATCCAAGATCTCCAGCGCACGGAGACAGACTTCACCCTCTCCTCGTGCTGCAGCGATCAGCACTCCGGAGTCGACGAAGGTGAGTGTCAACGTTCTGTGTTCCGCTCGCCCCTGCGCTCGGCGACCTCCCGTTCAAGGTCCTCCCAATTGAGCAAGGGCACCCCGGATCTAATGATGTTCTGGCGGAGTTGCAGCAGGCGGCGTCCCAAAGGGGTACGGGCCGAGGGGAGCGGCTCTTCGACAGAGACCGACGAGGCCCCTCCATCCAGCTCTTTTTCGTGGCCAGCCATAACTCCTCCATAATATCACTTCCCGTCCTCCGGTCGCGCCTCCTCCCTCTCCACCAGCACCGTCTTCCCCTGATAAACCAGCTGGACCCCCTCGGCCTCCAGGCTGCGGAGCAGGGCGAGCAGGATCGTCTGCTGGCGGTCCATGTAAAGGCTATACTCCGCCGCGGTCACGAAGTAGACGGCCTCCAGCTCGATGCCGTACGGGCCGAAGCCCCGGAGGTGGACGCGGTCGCAGCGCAGGTCCGGCTGGACCTCGATCGTCTGGCGGACGAGAGCGGGCAGGCGCTCCAGCGTCCCGGGCGGCGTCGCGTAGTCGAGCGAGAGGACCAGAACCACCCGCCGCTCGGCCAGCCGCGCCCAGTTGCGGATCCGGCTCTGGAGCAGGTCGCCGTTCGGGAAAACCACCTGCTCGCCCGAAACGCTGCGCAGGCGGGTGGTCCTCAGACCGATGTGCTCGACCGTGCCGGTGAACTCGCCGACCGTGATGGAGTCGCCGATCACGAACGGCTTGTCGAGCACGATCGACAGCGAAGCCAGCAAGTCGCCGAGGATTTTCTGGACCGCCAGGGCGACGGCGATGCCTCCCACCCCCAGCCCCGTGACCAGGGCCGTGATGTTCACCCCCAGGTTGTCCAGGACGACCAGCAGCACGACCGTCCAGAGCAGGAGCTTGCCGATGAAACCCAGGACTCCGATCAGGGTGGCCGAGGCGGCGTCGGCCGCCTGGCGGCGGCGCTGGCGAGCCACCCAGGCGTCGATGCCGGCCAGCGCCCACAGCGCGGTCTGCAGGAGCAGCGAGAGGATGGCGAGGAACCGCAAGGCCGCGTAGGCCCGGGGGGAGACATGGAGGACGGCGCTACCCAGAAAAATAGCGGGCAGGATGAGCAGCCGCCAGCGGGTCCGCCGCACGAGGTCGATCAGGAAGTCGTCCAGCCCGGTCTCGGTCCGCGCGGCCCAGCGGGCGATCCGCCGCACCACCACGCCCTTGACCAGGGCCACCACCACCAGGAAAAGGAGGACCAGAGCGAGGGCCGCCAGCCAGTCGCGGATGCGGTCCCCCAGGAAGAGGGTGTCGAGCCAGTCGAAGTCGCGCACCCTCAGGGCTCCTCCCCCCAACGCAGCCCCGGCTCGCCAGGAGAGCGGATGCCGAAACGGTCGAGCACGCGCAGGGCGTAATGGTCGAGGAAGCGGCCGAGGTCTTCGCCGCCGATGTAGAAGGCGGGGACCGGCGGCAGGATCACCGCGCCGTCGAACAGCAGGCGGCGCATGTTCTCGACGTGGACCAGGCTGTACGGGGTCTCGCGGAAGCCCAGGACCAGCGGCCAGCGTTCCTTCAAGGCCACCGCGCCGGCACGATGGACGAGCGTCCGCGCCGAGCCGGTGGCGAGAGCGCCGAGCGTGCCGGCGCTGCAGGGCAGGATCGCCGTACCGGTCAGCCGGTAAGAGCCCGAGGCGACCGGCGCGTCGAGCTCGTTGTCCCGGTGCACCCGGATCTTGGCCCGGGCCTCCGCGGCGAGCCCGGCGGCATCGGCCAGGTCCTCGGCTCCCGTCCGGTTCGGCCCCAGCTCATGACGGAGCACCTGGCTCGCTCCCGCCGAGACCACCAGGTGGACCCGCTCGATCTCGGGATGCGACGCCAGCCGTCCCAGCACGTGGCGGGGCAGCAGCATCCCCGAGGCTCCGGAGACCAGAAGGGCGATACGGTGGGACATGCTCAGGGAATATCTCCGCCCCTTCAGGGCATAAGGGTAAGATGGGCCACTCTTTGGGACGAAAGGAGACCTGATCGTGCCATTCCGTATCCGACTCGCGCTCTCCGGGCTACTGCTGGCCGCCGCTGCCACCGTGGCGGGGGCGGCAACCGCCGAGGGGCAGCCGCGGGGGGACATCTTCCCCTACAAGGTGCAACAGACCCTGCTGGACAACGGCCTGCAGGTTGTCGTCATCCCCTATGACAGCCCTGGGACCGTAGCCTATTACACCGTCGTGCGGACCGGTGCAAGGGACGAAGTGGAGGCGAGCCACAGCGGCTTCGCCCACTTCTTCGAGCACATGATGTTCCGCGGCACCGAAAAATACTCCACTGACCGCTACAACGAAGTCATGAAGCGCATGGGCGCCGACTTCAACGCCTTCACCAGTTTCGACGAGACGGTCTACCAGGTGACCGGTCCGGCGAGCGAGCTGGAGAGCATCATGGACCTGGAGGCGGACCGCTTCCAGAACCTGAAATACTCCGAGAAGGACTTCCGCACCGAATCGCTCGCCGTGCTCGGCGAATACAACAAGAACTTCTCGAACCCCGTGCTGCCGCTCCGCGAGAAGCTCCAGGGGCTGGCCTACGAGAAGCACACCTACCGGCACCTGCCCATCGGCTTCCTCGAAGACATCCAAGCCATGCCGGGCTATTACCAGTACAGCCTCGGCTTCTTCAACCGCTTCTACCGCCCGGAGAACTGCACGCTCTTGGTGGTCGGCGACGTCGAGCCCCAGAGGTTCTTCGAGCTGGCGCAGCGCTACTACGGCAACTGGAAGCGCGGCTACCAGAAGCCGGCAGTCCAGGCGGAGCCGCCGCAGACGGAGCCCAAGAAGGCGCACCTCGACTGGCCGAACCCGACCCGACCTTACATGACGCTCGGCTACCACATCCCTGCCTTCTCGACGACGACCGTCGATTCGGCGGCGCTCGACGTCATCGACGAGCTGCTGTTCGGCGATTCGGCCCCGCTCTACCAGGAGCTGGTGGTCGAAAAGCAGTGGGTCGACACCCTGAGCGGAACGGCCACCTCACAGCGCGACCCGAGCCTCTTCACCATCTCCGTGCGCGCCAAATCCGAGGACCTCCTTCCCAAGATCAAGGAGACCATCGACCGCCATGTCGCCTTGCTCCAGAAGGAGCCGGTCGACGCGAAGCGGCTTGAGCGGATCAAGTCGTACCTGCGCAACGAGTTCGCGCTCGCCCTGGATACCCCGGACGCGGTGGCCGAGGTGGCCGCGGACATGATCGCCCTGACCGGCAAGGTGGACGACTTGAACCGTCTCTACGAGCAGTATCGGAAGGTGACGCCGGCGGATGTGCAGCGGCTCGCCAGCCAGACGTTCCGGCCGCAGAACGAGACCCAGGTGACCCTCGCCTACAAAGCGCCCGCTGCTTCGGGGAAGGGAGGTGCGCAATGAAGAGGACGCAGAGGGGCATCTCCGCCCTGGCCCTCACCTTGGGCCTGATGGGGGCCGCGGCCCCGGTGCCGGCGCAGAACGGTCCGGCGATCGACACCGCGACGCTCCCCAGCGCCGACTCTCCCCTGGTGTCGGTCCGCCTGATGTTCGACGTGGGCTCGATCCACGACCCGAAAGGCAAAGAAGGGCTCGCCGCCCTGACCGCCCTGATGGTCGGCCAGGGCGGCACCCGCAAGCGCTCCTACAGCGACCTGATCGACGCTCTCTACCCGATGGCCGCGACGATCACTCCGGACACCGACCGCGAGGTCTCCGTGTTCTACGGCACGGTGCACCGCGACGAGCTCGACGGGTTCACCGCCCTGTTCGAGGAGGCGCTGCTCCAGCCGGCTTTCACGGAGAGCGATTTCACCCGCAACAAGGAAGAGCTCGTCGCCTACCTCACCAACACGCTGCGCAGCAGCGACGAGTTGCTCGGCCTGGAGGCGATCCAGCAGGCGGTCTTCGCCGGTCATCCCTACGAGCACTCCCCGGCCGGCACGGTTGCGGGGCTGGAGAGCATTACCCTGGAGGACGTCCGGCGCTTCTACCAGGAGCACTACACTCGGGCCAACCTGATGCTGGGGGTCGCGGGCGGCTACCCCGACGGCTACGTCGCGCGCCTGCAGAAAGCTTTTGCGGCGTTGCCGGCAGGGGCTCCGGGGCGCACGCCCCTGCCGCCGGCGCCGCAGGTCCAGGGCCGCCGCTTCCAGCTCCTCGAAAAGGAGACCAACTCGGTCGGCATCCACCTGGGCTATCCGTTGGCCGTCACCCGCGCCGACGCGGACTACTACCCGCTGCTGGTCATCAACAGCTACCTGGGCGAGCACCGCACATCCCATGGCCGGCTGATGCAGGAGCTGCGCGAGTACCGGGGCCTGAACTACGGCGACTACTCCTATATCGAGTACTGGCCGGACCCGCCCCTCACCGACCATCCGAGCCCGGGCGTGCCGCGCCGTCAGCAGTACTTCTCGGTCTGGCTGCGGCCGGTGATGCCGGCCGACGCCCAGTTCGCCCTCCGCGCGGCGCTCCACGAAATCCAGAAGCTGCGCGAGGCGGGCATGACCCAGGAGGACTTCGAGCTGACCCGCGAGTTCCTCACCCACTACTCCAAGCTCTGGGCCCAGAGCCAGGAGGACCGGCTCGGCGTGCTGATGGACAGCAAGCTCTACGGCACTCCGTACTTCATCGACGAGATCGAGGCCCGGCTCCGGAAGCTGACGCTGGACGACGTCAACCGCGTCCTGCGCAAGTACCTGCAGACCGACAACTACGTGGTGGTGATGGTCACCGGCAAAGCCCAGCAGCTCGCCGAGACCCTGCGCCAGGACGAGCCGAGCCCGAAGACCTACAACGCCGAGGTCAAGCCGGCGATCCTGGAGGACGACAAGAAGCTCGTGGGCCTCAAGGTCCGGCCCACCGACGTCCAGATCGTCCCGGTGTCGCAGGTGTTCCAGAAGTAGGGAAGGATCAGGCGAAGATCCGGGGGGCCTCGACCGCGGCGGTCGAGGCCTCTTCGGTGACGTGGACGTTGCCGTCGACTTCGCGGTAGCGGCTCTGGCCGAGGTCCAGGAGGCAGCGGTTGCGGCCGAGGCGCTTGGCTTCGTAGAGGGCCTCGTCGGCGAACAGGATCAGCTCGGCGGCGCTGCGCACGTAGAGATCGGGGAACGAGGCGACCCCGGCGCTCAACGTAAGCGGCACCCGCTGGCCGTCCACCTCGAAGGGCATCTCTTCCACCTGGCGGCGCAGACGCTCGGCCAGGACGAGCGCCGCCTCGCCGTCGGTCTTGTCGAGCAGCAGGACGAATTCCTCCCCGCCATACCGGCAGCAGAGGTCGGAGGCCCGGCGGACCTCCTTGAGGACGCCCGCCACCGCGACCAGCGCCGCGTCCCCGGCCGGATGGCCGTAGGTGTCGTTGATCCGCTTGAAAAAGTCGAGGTCGCAGAGGACGACCGCCATCGCGCCCCCCTCCTCACAGCAGCGGGCGTGCACCTCGTGGAGACGCTTTTCGAGCACCCGCCGCATGGCGAGGCCGGTCAGCGGGTCCTCCCGCGCCTCGCGGTCGAGCAGACACCGCTGGACGGAGAGCGACATCTGCGGCAGGAGCTGATCGAGCAGCTCGACCGCCTTGGCGTCGAGACGCCGCGGGTCGCACCAGAGGCGCAGCCGGGCGAGCACCCGGCCGTCCGCCCGCAGCTGGCGCTCCAGGATCTGCCAGGCCGAGCGGCGGTGGACTCCGGGCAGCGCGGGCGGATGGCGGTCGGGCTCCGGGACCCCCTCCCGCAGCTCACCCTGCGGGCCGGCCCACCAGCTCTTGAACTCGCTGCCCGGCGCGAGCGCTTCGAACTGGAACCAGAGGAAGGGGACGACCTTCTGGCACTCGGTGTGGATGCGCTCGACGACCGCGGCCATCTCCTGGGCGGCGAAGAACATCCGCCGGCCGGCGCGCCGCAGCCGCTCCAGGTCGCGCACCCGGCGCCGGACGCTGTCGTGCCGCACGGCGTTGCGGGCGGCCTCCAGGGTGAGCAGGGCGAAGGCGGCGAGCAGGAAGCCGGCGAGCCTCCAGCCCGCGGCGAAACCGGTCAGGGCGAAGGCGGCGCCGACGATCCATCCGGCCGCGTCCAGCAGAAAAGGCGGCAGGACCGTCTGGACCCGCAAGGGCTGGTCCGGACGGCGGATCTTACGATCGGCGAGCTCCAGGCCGATCCACAGGACAAGGTAGGCGGCGGTCGCGGCGGTCAGCGCCGGCACCATGCCGCGGTCGAACCGCAGCCAGGACCAGACGCCGCCCGCCGCCAGGGTGGCGAGCCCAGCGCGGCCGGCGCTCTCGAAGGAGCGCAGCAGGCCGCGCCGCTCGGGCGGCGGAGAGACAGTCAGCCGGCGCACCAGCCGCAGCACCAGCTCGGCGATCAGGAACGTCCCGGCGGCCAGCCAGGCCGCCGGCAGAGCACCGGAGAGGGCAAGCGCCGGCACGAGCGCTGCCGCTCCGAGACCAGGGGTCGCCGGACCGTTCTGCAACGGCCGGTGGCAGACGCCAGCGACGCCGGCCAGGATCAGGACCAGCAGCAAGCCGGCGGAGGGGATGCCGCTGGAGGCGAGAGCCGGCGCCTGCGGGGCCACCGCGAACGCCAGGGCGGCCCCCGCGACCGGCAGCAGCGACGCCCAGAGGTCCCGGGGCGAGCGAGTGCGCTTCATCGAATTCCGTACCGCGGTGCTTTGCCCGCATGGTACGCGTTCCCGCTTTATTTATATAGAGGGAGGTCGCGTATCGCCGGCAGCAGCCCGAAACCGTCCGCCTCCTCGACGGCGACGAGGATCGCCTCGGCGACGGCGCGCTCGGCGAGGACGCCGACCTGGTGGATGTGGGCGGGGCGCTCCCCGGTCGCCAGCGTCACCACGAGGTCGCCGTCGAACAGCGACAGGGCGGGGGCGAGGGCGCGGTAAAAGCCGCCGAACGCCATCTGGCAGACCTTGAGCGCCGCCGCCTTGGTCAACACGGCGTCGGTCATCACCACGGCGAGCGTGGTGTTGCCCTGCCAGGGGTCGAAGCTGTCGGCGGGCAGGGAAGCGAAGACCCGCTCGGCCGAGGCCAGCTCGAGCGAGTCCGGCGCCGCCCGGCAGCCCGCGGCCAGAGTGCCGTCGAGGCGCCGCACGTCCCCAAAGGCGTTGACCGCCACGGCGGCGGCCACCGTCGGGCCGCCGGGCACCGCGAGGCTGGCGAACCCGAAGCCGCCCTTCATCCCGTTCTCCCGCCCCAGGGCCTTGCCCACCGTCGCGCCGGTCCCGGCGCCGACGCTGCCGACCTCGACCTCCCCTGGCGCGGCGGCCGCGAGAGCGGCGCGGCCCAGCTCCGGCCCGGGGCGGGCGGCCGGGTCGCCGAACCCGAGGTCGAACAGGATCGCGGTCGGCACCAGAGGCACCGGTACGACGCCGGTCTGGAAGCCGTGACCGCGCGACGCCAGCCACTCGACGACCGGGTCCGCCGCCGACAGGCCGAAGCTGCTGCCGCCCGCGAGCACCACAGCGTGCGCGCGGCTGGAGATGTGGGCCCCCGCGACCAGAGGATCGAACTGCCGCGTGCCCGTGGCCGATCCACGGACCTCGGCCGCCGCGACCGCGCCCTCGGGGCAGAGGACGACGGTGACGCCGGTCATGCCAATCCGGTCGGTGCCGTGGCCGATCCGGAAACCGGGGATCTCCAGCCGGCGGGAAGGGGAAGGGAGCGGGGGAAAGGGCATTATGGAGATTGTAGCGATCACCCGACCGGCACGACCTCATCTCCCGCGAGGACGTAAACCCGGTCGCCGCGGCGGGGGCGGACGCTAGCGCCGCCGGTAAAGGCCCCCAAGGCGGGAAGGACGCCGAGACGCTCGCCGAAGAGGAAACAGGGGAGCTTCTCGCTCTGCCGGCCCGGACCCGCCAGAGAGACCGCCGGGTGGAGGTGCCCGGCCAGCGCATAGAGATCGGGATGCTCTTCCGGATGGTGGCGGAAGGCGAAGGGGCCCTCGATCAGCGGCTCGTCGACGCAGGTGAAGCCCCACTCGCCGGGAGGGTCGCCCGCGCCGCGGTCGTGGTTGCCGCGCACCAGGACGATCTCGAGTCCGGCGTGGCGTTCGCGCCAGGCGGCGATCGCGGCGAGCGTCGGCGCCGCCCGGCCGGCGCGGGCATGGAAGAAATCCCCCAGCAGGAGGAGCCGCCCGGCTCCGGTGCGGTCGAGGGCCGACGACAGCCGGGTGAGCGTCGCGGTCGTGGTGCCGCCCGGCATCGGCAGCGCCGCGGCACGGAAAGCCGCCGCCTTGCCGAGGTGGACGTCGGCGACGATCAGCGTGCCGGTCCGTTCCTGGAAGACGGCGCGCTCGGGGCACAGAACCAGCGGCTCGCCCCGGAGGTCGATCCGCACGTCCTTCAACCGCGCCTCGCCTTCTTCGGCCGCTCTTCCTCGAAGGCCGCCTTTTCAAGACGCGCCTGCATCCTCCGGACCCGGTCGGCCAGCGTCTCCGAGCTGAGCTTCTCGCGCATGCGGTCGACCAGGAGGGGGAAGGCGAGCGGGCTGGTCCGCTCCAGATCGAGCACGGTGACCCGCGACCGCGCGAGCCGGGCGAGCGTGCGGCCGAGGCGGCTGCTTTCGAGCTGCTGCTCCAGGACCTCGCGGTGGGCCTGGTGGAGCAGGAGGTTCCCCGGGTCGTACTGCGCGAAGACCTCGTAGAAGAGGCCGCTCGACGCCTGGAGGTGGCGGGCCGGCTTGCGCTGGCCCGGGAAGCCCTGGAAGAGGAGACCGGCGATGCGGGCGATCTCGCGGAACTGCCGCTTCGCCATCTCGGCGGCATTCAGGCTCGCGGGGATGTCGGCCAGCAGGTCCCCGGGCGAGAGCAGCCCGGCCGCCAGGGCCTCTGCGAGCGGCGCCGGATCGGCCGAGAGCAGCTCCAGGCCGTAGTCGTTGACCGCCAGGGTGAAGGTGATCGGGCGCAGGCGCGAGATGCGGTAGGCGAAGAGCGCGGCGAGCCCCTCGTGGACCAACCGCCCCTCGAACGGGTAGAGGAACAGATGGTGCCCCTCGCGCGACCGCACGCGCTCGATCAGCAGCTCGTCCGCGGCGGGCAGGATCGACCACCGCGCCTGGAGGTCGAGGGCCGGCTGGACGGCCCGCATCTCCGGCCCCTCGAAACGGCCGTGCCGGGCCTCTTCGAGCTCCCGGCGCACGGCGGCGGCGAGCCGGGTGGAGAGCGGCATGCGCCCGCCCATCCAGCGCGGCACCGTACCGCTGCGGCCGCGCACCCGGCGCACCCAGGCAGTGGCGTCGCGCACCGTCACCAGCTCGACCGTCTTGCCGGCGAAGATGAACCGCTCGCCGGGGTGCAGCCGGGCCACGAACGACTCCTCGACCGTCCCGAGCCTCCCCCCTCCGACGTACTGGACGGCCACGGCGGCGTCGCTGGTGATGGTGCCGATCGACATCCGGTGGCGGCGGGCGATGCCGGCGTCGGGGACGGTGTAGAGCCCGTCCTCTTCGACGACCCGCCGGTACTCCGGGTAGGCGGCGAGGGCCGGGCCGCCGCGGGTGACGAAGTCGAGCACCCAGTCCCACTCGGCGTCGCCGAGATCGCGATAGGCATAGGCGGTGCGGACCTCGGCGAGGAGGTCCGCGGCGCGGAACCCGCCGCCCAGCGCCAGGGTGACGAGGTGCTGCGCCAGCACGTCCAGCGGCTTCTCCTGCGGCTGCCGGGGCTCGATCTCGCCCGCGGCGATGGACCGCCGCGCGGCGGCGACCTCGACCAGCTCGAAGGCGTGCGTCGGTACGCAGGTCACCCGGCTCGCGACCCCGGGCCGGTGGCCGCTCCGTCCCGCCCGTTGCAGAAGCCGCGCGATTCCCTTGGGGCTCCCCACCTGGAGCACGCGGTCGACCGGCGCGAAGTCGACCCCGAGGTCGAGGCTCGACGTGCAGACCACGCAGCGCAGCCGCCCCTGGCGCAGCGCCTCCTCCACCCAGTCGCGCACCTTGCGGTCGAGCGAGCCGTGGTGGAGCGCCACCTCGCCGGCCCAGTCGGGCCGCGCGTCGAGGATCGCCTGGAACCAGATCTCGGCCTGCGAGCGGGTGTTGGTGAACACCAGGGCGCTCTGCGCCTCCTCGACCGCCGCCACGACCTGCGGCAGGAGCTTCAGCCCCAGATGCCCCGCCCAGGGGAAGCGCTCCATGGTCTCGGGGAGGAGCGCGTCGACGCGCACCGCCTTGGGCGCCGCTCCCCGGACGATCCGGCCACGCTGGCCGCCGGGGCCTTCTCCCAGCAGCGAGCGGCAGGCCACGTCCAGGTTGCCCATGGTGGCCGACAGCCCCCAGGTCCTGAGGCCGGGGCACCAGCGGCGCAGACGGGCGAGCGCCAGCTCGGCCTGGACGCCGCGCTTGGTGCCGAGCAGCTCGTGCCACTCGTCGACCACCACCAGGCGGAGGCTGGAAAAGACCTCCCGCGCGTCCGTGCGGGAGAGCAGGAGGGAGACGCTCTCGGGCGTGGTGACCAGGGCGGTGGGAAGCCGGTCGCGCTGCCGCGTGCGCACCGTGGCGGAGGTGTCGCCGGTGCGGCGTTCGAGGGTCCAGGGGACGCCGAGCCCGGCGAGCGGCGAGCGCAGCGACGTCTCGGTGTCCGCGGCCAGGGCGCGCAGCGGCGTGATCCAGAGGACGGAGAGCGGCGGCGCCGAGGCCCGCCGTACCCGGGGGTTGCGAGCTGTCTCGGGGTGCTCCGCCAGCCACGCGGCGAGCGGCGCCATCCAGACGGCGTAGGTCTTGCCGGTGCCGGTGGCGGCATGGATCAACCCGCTCTCGCCGGCTCCGTAGGCCTCCCAGACCTCGCGCTGGAACTCGAAGGGGCGCCACTCCCGCTGCTCGAACCAGCGCTCGACGCGCTCGACGGCGGAGCCGCTCACCCCACCCCGGTCGATCCGAAGCCACCCGCGCCCCGCGGGCTCTCGGCGAGGGTGTCGACCTCCTCCCACTCCACGCGCTCGACCGGCGCGATCACCAGCTGCGCGATCCGGTCCCCCCGGGAGACGCTGAACGGCGCCTCGCCGAGGTTGATCAGCAGCACCGCCACCTCGCCGCGGTAGTCGCTGTCGATCGTGCCGGGAGCGTTGACCACGCCGATGCCGTGGCGTAGGGCGAGGCCGCTCCGCGGGCGCACCTGCCCCTCCCAGCCGGCCGGGATCTCCAGCACCAGCCCGGTCGGCACCAGGACCCGCTCGCCGGGACGGATCACCACCTCGGCTTCCACCGCAGCGCGCAGGTCGAACCCGGAGCTGCCGCTGGATGCCGGGGCCGGCAGGGGCAGGCCATGGGCCGCGGGCAGCCTCTTGATGCGGACTCTCATCCTCCCACCCTTGGAACCGGGGCGATCTCCTAGCGGGGATTGCGGCTCTGGCCTTGTGGGTTGGAGCCGCCCAAAGCGCCGCCCTGGTTCTGACCGGGCAGCGAGCCGTCCTGCGGCTGGGCCGCGGTGAGGTATGGGGGGAGGGGCCGGCCGATCCAGCGGGTGCTGACCTGCATACCGCCCGGCGCGACGCCCTGAGCGCCGCCGGTGAACTGCGTCTGCCCGCTCAGCATGTCGACCGTGAACCGCCACTCGTCGTAGCGCTGTTTGCCGTTGAAGATCATGATGGAAGCCTTGCCGCTCTTGCTGTAGACGCCGATGATCGGGCCCACCGCGACCTCCTCGCCCTTGCGCGGCGTGCCGAAGGCGCTGCCGTCGTCCCGCCCGTCATTGTCCCTGCCTCCCTGGTCCGGATCCGGCGCCATCGGGTCGCCCCCTGCCGTATTGCCACCCTCCTGGGGTATGAGAGGGGCTCCCTGTCCCTGGAAGATCAGGCCCCACTTGCCGTCCTCGGTCATCGGGTCCTTCCAGAGCTGGCGGATGGAGCGCGGCTTGATCTCCAGCAGCTCCTCCAGGCGGACCGGGAAGCGCTGGTAGCGGTTCTGGAAGACGCGGATGGCCTCCACGTACTGGAAGCCGCGCGAGATCAGCTCCTCTTCCTTGTCGCGCTGGATGGCGGTGCTCCACAGCGGCAGCGAGACCGCCACCGCCACGTTCAGCAGCGTGACCAGGATCATCATCACGACGAGGTTGTAGCCGGCTTCGCCGGGACGACCGCAGCGCCGGGAGGCCATCACGTCACCACTCGCTGTAGGGGGTGCCGTTCAGGGAATTCAACGGCGAGCCGGAATGGATGTCGACGATGCCGGGCTGGCCGTCCTCGCTCTCATCGGTCTCGGCCGGCGGGTTGTCGGGATCGATCTCCTCGTATACCAGCTGCCAGCTCTCGGTGCTCTTGGTGATCGGATCGATCGGGATGCGGCGCAGGTAGCCCGTCTCGACCAGCGCTTCGAGGCTGGTGGGATAGCGCCCCTTATCGCCGTAGTGCTGGTCGATGACGTCGCGCAGCGAGCGGAGGTTGGTCTTCAGGACCGCCTCGTTGGCCCGCCGCGGGGCGTCTTTCATCGCCGGCATGGCGATCGTCGCCAGGATGCCGATGATCGCCACCACCACGATCAGCTCGAGCAGGGTGAAGCCGCGTTCAGAGCGCATGATGCACCTTCCGTTTCCATTCCCCTACCACTCGCGGTAGGGGACTCCATTCAGACCGACGCCGTTCGACAAAGAGTAGACGTCGTAGACGTCCTCGCCGCCCCAGGAGTCCGAGTCGGGCTCGTCCTGGAAGCTGCGCAGTCCCCACTCGGCCTCGCCGGTCATCGGATCGATCGGGATACGGCGCAGGAACTTGGCCTTCTTGTCGATCTGGCCGACGATCTCGACCCCTTCGACCAGGACCTCCAGCTCGGCCGGGTAGCCCTGGGTGCCGAGGTCCACAGGGATGAGGCCGAGGTCGCTGTACCTCTTGTGCTCGTCGACCGCCTGCCGCATCTGCCGCAGCGCCTGCCGCAGCTCCATCTCCTTGGTCCGCTTGGAGGTGTACTTGACGACCGGCAGCGTGACGGAGGCGAGCGTCACCATCAGCGCGGCCACCATGACCAGCTCGGCCAGGGTGAAACCGGATTGCAGCGAACGGCAGATGATCGGGCGCATCGGCGGGCTCCTCTACTATGTCAACGTCCGGTGATGGAGGAAGCTTCCCGCCGCGCCGGCGCGGCCGGCGCGGCCGGCGCCGGCTGCTCGGCCGTCTCCTCCCCGAGGTCTCCGGCATTGCGGCTGACCACGACGCGGGCCACCCGGCCCGACGAAGCCACCGGCCGGAGCGCCGCGTCGAGCGCCTTGCGGGTGACGAAGTCGATCCGGGTCGAGCCCTCCTTCAGGGCGCGGAAGGTGATGCGGGCGACCGTGCCCGTGCCCTGGACCCCCGGCACCTGCCCGAGACGGCTGGCGCCTAGCACCACCGAGCCGGGCCGGCCGGTGTCGGAGAGCACCTGCGCCTCGCCGGAGCCGCCCAGGAAGCCGCCGGACTCGACCTTCTCGACCACCAGGACCGCCGGATCGAAGCCGAGCGACAGCGGCAGGTGCGAGACCGGCTGCCCGGCGGCGACCTCCAGCCGCACCTCGAAGCGGTCGCCGGGGGCCACCTCGAGCCGCTGCGGCGATAGCCAGAGCCGCACCGGGGCCGCCTTGGCGTCTGCCGCTTCGGACGCGGCGGGGCGGTACCCGGCGAGCGCCACCTGGGAGGCCACCGTCGTCACCGGCGCGCTCCCGGCCAGACTGGCGAGGTTCTCCGGCGCTCCCGGCGGCTCCTCCTCGACCGGCGGCGGCTCGGGCTGCGGCTGCGGCTGGCCCGCGGGCGGCTGGCGGAAGATGTCGGTCGGCGGCGTCGCCGGCACCAGATCGATGCCGGTCGGCGGCGGCGGGGGCTCCTGCTGCGCCTCGTCCTCCATCACCTCGTCCGGCGTGCCGCCCTCGCCCGGACGCAGGCCGCGCGGCAGCCGCTGGATGCGGCGGCGGATGGCGTCCTGGATCTCCTCGGGCGTCCCCTCGTTGCCGTCGAACGGCCCGTCGACTTCGGATTCGACGCGCGGGCTGCCGCCGCGGAAGCTGATGTTGGCCTCGGTGCCGACCCAGATCGGCTGCAGGTCCTCTTCGGTGATCTGGGCGTTGCGGATGATGTGCGGCGTCAACGTCAGGATGACGTCGGTGCGCTGGTTTTCTGTCGACTTTCTGGAGAACAGGCGGCCGAGGATCGGGATCTCCGACAGGCCGGGGAAGCCGCTCTCGGTGTCGGTCTCGGCGGTGCGGATGAGGCCCGCCAGGAAGTTGGTCTCGCCATCCTGCAGGCGGATCACCGACTCGATGGTGCGAGTGCCGATGGTCGGCTGGCGCTGGCCCCCCGACTCGGTAAAGCCGCTGATGTTCGACACCTCGACCTTGATCTTGAGCGTCACCTCTTGGTTGTGGTGCACGCGCGGCTCGAGGTCGATGCGGATGCCGACGTCCTGGTACTGGAACGAGGTGATCGGGATGATGCCGCCTTGGCCGCCGACGTTCTGGGTGTTGAACGTGGTCAACGGGATCGGCACGCGGTCGCCGATGATCAGGTTCGCCTTCTCGCCGTCGGTGATGCGGAGCTGCGGCTTGGCGAGGACCTGGGCGTCGGTGTTGGTCTTGACGAAGTTGTAGATGATGCTCGGGATCGTCAGGATCCAGTTGCTCTGGTTGATGAACTCCAGGTCGGACAGGCGGACGCCCTGCGGGGTCGTCGTGCCGCCCGTGCCGCCGGTACCGGTGGTGGAACCGCCCAGGTCCAGGCTCTGGGTCACCGTGTAGCTGGAGAGGTTGACGCCGAGGTCGCGGATGCGGCCAGAGTCGATCTGCAGCAGCTC
>Ga0307468_100000156_pt1 | contig 16311 bp, 14 predicted proteins | sample atmdna_FD_203085 | JGI IMG/M metagenome (GOLD analysis project Ga0307468, IMG submission 203085) | Hardwood forest soil microbial communities from Morgan-Monroe State Forest, Indiana, United States - atmos_gases AM2C_05 | ecosystem: Environmental > Terrestrial > Soil > Temperate forest > Bulk...
GGGGAGCTTGCAGGGAGACGCAGTAGGCCTGCCTCGCCCGGACGTACCTCTACCTGACGGTGATGAAGGCCTTCAACACCTTCATGTTTCGTTGCATCGGGTCGATGTACGCCTACAGGGAGCCAATTGCAGGCTGCATCGATCGGATGTATCCATACATTGGTCCGATGTAGGCCTGCACCCGCAGGATGTATCCGCGCATTGAGGTGATGTACGGATACATCCGCTCAGGTGAGCTTGCAGGGAGACGACGTCCCGCCGAAGCTCCCGGCGGGACGTCTCCTGTGAACCGAGGGCCGTTGCGCCTCTGCCGGGTCTACGGACACTCTCGCGACGGAAGATAGGACGCGGAAGGACGACACGCTCCGCCAGCGAATACGGTCCAGAAGCGCTATCGCGCATCCACACCACCTTTCAAGTTGAGATCCATCAGGAGCCGGCGCAATTCAGATCTGAAGCAGAGCGATTTACGCTGGCCGAGACCGTTCAGCGGCCCGGAGATCACCTCATGACACTATGCAAATTGGTCACCACTTGTAGAGCATTGACGCTGTCGTATTGACAGGTTGCGGAAAGGGCGGTAGGTTGAACTCGATTCATCTTCAAATAGTGACGAGCATAACGAACGGAGGGGCGATGAGCGACGAGAAGAGCTGCCCGATCAACTATGTCGTCGTGTTGATGCTGGAAAACCGCTCCTACGACAATGTTCTCGGCTGGCTCTACGGCGCAGGCAACGCCCCGCCCTACGACTCCCCTCCCTCGGGCCAGGCGGATCTCGACGGTCTCACCGGGAGCGAGGAAAACCAGCTCAAGATAGATAAAGTCGATCATACGTATGCAGTCCACAACCCGACGAGCCCGACTAAGCTTGGCTACCGTTCCGGCAAGCAGTATCCAACCACGTACGCGGCAACGTCGATTCCGCTGGTTGATCCGGGCGAGTACTTCGGCGACATGGCGCAGCAGATCCTCGGTAAGAAGTTCTCACCGGAGGCACCGTACGCCCACTACCGGAATCTCTACGCGAAGTCGGATCCCTCGCTCATGGGCGGTTTCGTGGACAACTATGCCAGCCTGCGCTTCACTGAGCAACTGGGGCAACTGCCGCCTCCTTGGCCAAACCTCGAAGATGTGATGAGCTACTTCACGCCCGCGCAACTCCCCGTCTCCGCGTTCCTGGCCAACAACTACGGAGTCTGCGACGAATGGTTCGGCTCGGTGCCGACGCAAACATACGCCAACCGGGTCTTCTCCGTGTGCGCTGCGCCTGGCATCCTGCTCAATGATAATAGCTACAGCTTGATCGACGACGTTCAGTATCCGCCGCTCGATCCTCCCCTTGTCGACTATGATCTAGCATCGATCTTCAGTCAGCTGGACGCCGTGAAGGGTCCGAGCTCAACTGGGCCGACTTGGAAGCTCTACTTCCATGATTTCTCGATCGCCATGAAGACCGTGCCTTACGTCTACAAAGTGGCAGCTCGTAACACGAGCAACGAGAACGTCTCGACGTTTGACTACACTGACTGGAATCAGAGCAATCTACCGCCAGACTTCGTCCACCTCCCATCAACCTTCATTGGCGACATCACAGCAAGCCCACCCACCTTACCTCCCTTCTCGTTTATCGAGCCGCGCTATTACACCGACGATTCGGGTACCAAGGGACTGCTGCCCAACAGCAACCATCCAGGCAGCAGCCTTTTCCCGTCCACGCTGGGGAACCCGCCGATCGACGTAGTGAACGGAGAGATGCTGCTGGCCCAGGTATACAACCTCCTCCGGGCCAGCAGCATCTGGACCGAGACGTTGCTGATCGTCACCTACGACGAGCATGGAGGAATGTACGATCACGTGCCCCCGCCCCCTACCGCCGTACCTCCGGGGACGGCGATCAACCTGGGCATCGGCTCCCCGACTGTCACTGTCCCCGACGCAAATGGCAGCAGCGCCAATGATCCTGCCGCCAACGGCTTCGACTACACGGTGTTTGGCGGTCGCGTGCCGGCGATCATCATCTCGCCGACGATCTCCCCGGGCTCGACGATCCGCAAGCCACCGCACCCGAAAGACAGACCGCCGTTCGATCACACCTCCATCATCAAGACCGTGTGGCACCTTTTCAATCTGTCGAGCGGGCCCAACGGCCTGCCGTCATTGACGCAGCGCGACGCAGCCGCACCGAGCCTCTATCCCTTCCTGTTGACGAAGAAGGAAACAAACTCGACCGGCCTCTTCGTCGGCGCCATTCCAACGTTCCTCGAGTTCAGTTCGGTGTCGCCCGCCCCGCAAACTCTGTACGTCACCGAGCAGACCGCACTCACTCCGTCTGTGCCCGAGGGAAGTGATTGGCTCTCCATCACCAGCACCATCTCCAGCACCACCACCAACAACACCGTCTCGAGCACGAGCACTACTATTTACAGCTTGCAGGTGACGGTCACCGTCAATCCCGGGGTTCTGGCGAGCGGGACGTACCACGGCCGGATCAGGGTCACGGGAGAGGGGATCCCCGATATCAAGGTGCCGGTAAAGTTGACGGTGGCGTAAGCTCCAGCCGACCCGCGCCTACACGATCTTGTAGATCTCCCGGTGGCCGCCGTCAACCTCGCCATCCTCCGGAAGGTAGATGTCACTCCCGCCGCCGGTTCGCGTTGTCCATATCCGACATGATCAGCCAACGCCCATCCGAGCCTTTCTTCAAGGTCAGCGTGAACTTTCCAATGTCCGGCTTCCCGGCCGTGTCCGTGTATCCGCCGATGATGTACCCTACCCCGCCTTCGACCGCGTAGGCGAGCGCGCGCAGCGACAGCGGTCCGCCTTGCCCGGTGTAGTGCTTCCTGATCTCTGCCCGGCTACGCACCGGCGGCCTGCCGCTCGGCAGCACGAAGCCGTCTTCCGCGAACAGCCCGGCCAGCGCCGCCGCGTCCCGCTTCGACCACGCCGCCTCGTAATCCGTCAGCACCCGCGCCAGGTCTGGCGGCAGAGTTATGGAGGGCTCCGCTGCCGGCGTCTCTTGCCCGGTCACCGAGGAGGCCAGCAGCAGGGTCAGGATGAGGAGCGTTCGGACTGCTTTCGGCATGATTCTGATCTCCGGGGAGAATTAGGTTGACTGTCAGGCGTTCACATTGCCACGGCTCAAGGAAAGTAGCACGATGTCGGGACGGTCCAGCCATCCCAGGTGCCGCCAGAAAGCAAGGGCGGGTTGATTCTCCGCTCGCACGAACAGGTGACACTTGAAGATCCCCTCTGTCCTGAGCGCCGCCAGGCAACAATCGGAGAGCGTCCGCCCCAGGCCGCGGCCCCGGTATGCCGGAGCGACGGCGAGGTGGTGCAGGTAGCCGCGCCGTCCATCGTGACCACAGAGCACGGCGCCGACGATCCGGCCCTCGGCATCAGCCACGAACGAGAGCCCCGGGTTGCGCGCGAGGTAGCGCCCGAGCGCCTCCTCGCTGTCCGCTTCGCGGAGGGTGAGGCCTTCGGTCGTCTCCCACAGTGCCAGGACTGCAGGATAGTCCGACAGCTCCATCGGGCGGATTCGATCCATGGCGCCTAGACCGCCTCTCCCAACGGCTCGCGGGTCTCGGCCACCACCCGGCCGGTGCGTCGGACGCGGACGCGCCGCAGCCAGTACAACATGGTCACGAGCACCGCCAGCCCCGGAAGCGCGAGCAGGGGGTAGATGCGCAGAGGCTTCGGGATCACGTCTGCCTGTCCTATGAAGAAGGACATCGCCGCGATGAACAACGCGAAACACATCCGCCACAGATGTCTCGCCAGCCGCGACGCACCCCGAGGTCTGTCTCCCCGGATGATCCGCAGATCGGACAGGCCCGCCAGTGTTCCGACGATACCGAACATGAAGAACGGGAACGCCGGCATCCCTTTCCTCGTACCGCCGTTGGCGATCGCCTCGAACCCGAACCTGAAAGCGATCAAGCCTACCGCCAACACCACCAGCATGGCACCGATACTGAACCAACGTTCCCCGGGGAAGGGAGGGCGGACCGTGGTCAACGCAGTGATCACCAGGTAGGCGGTCAGCAACGCCGCGGGTATGTTCGCCGCGGGTGCCGCGCTCAGCACAGCCGCCATCACTCCCCCAAGCGTGCACATCGTGAGCATTGTGTAGACGAATACCACACCGCTCTTGCGATGCAGCGTCGCCCCCTTCGCCGCATAGAGCGCGACGAAGCCTGAAATGATCCCCAGCCCACCCGCGGCGATATGTACCAGCAACGTCATTCGCATGATGACCTCCTGACCAGTGTTACGAATCAGATCGGCTCGCGATAACGGCGCAGCCGCACCGCTGCGGCGAGGCATGCCGCGGTGAAGAGCAGCCCGAGCCACAATCCCGGCGCGCTCAGGAATTTCCCCGGGGCGAGGTCTGCCAACGGCTCTCCTGCCGAGATTCCCGGGTCGTGTGAGAAAGCGAGCGTGAACCAGCCCACCAAGCGGTACTGGATCAGGGATCCGAAGGACGAGATGCCGAATGCGCCCCTCTCGAAGGCGGCTATCGCGAGCGGCGGCAGCACAGCCCAAAGAAACGGCACGCGTCGCGCCCATGCCGACACCAGCAGCAGCCAGCCGTAGACGGGTGCGTGCCAGAGCGCGGTCACCGTGAGGGCGTAGAGCACAGCCAGCCACAGCTGGAACAGCGGCAGCCGTGCCCACATCTGCGCGACGCTCTCGCCGTGGGCGAGCAGGACCGCGGAGCTCGCCAGCAGTATGAGCAGATGCGTGACGACGATGATCGGGTAGATCAGCAGCGGCAGGACAACCAGCGGAATGCTCGCTTTGGACAGGACCGTCGTGCGGTCCGAAACCGGCAGCGACTTCCAGAACAGGATGCTGCGATCGCGCCGCTCGCCGTGGAGCGCGTCGACGCAATAGAACACTCCGACGATGAAAGCGACGATGAAGATGAGACCCGCAGCGACGTTGTACGGCATGAGGACCCGCTCGTACTGCGCCTCCGGGGGAAGCTCCGGCAACTCCCGCATCTTTTCCGGCAGATGGATCGTGCTGATCAAGAAGCTGAACAGGAGGACGGCCGCCATGGCGAGCGGCCCGAGGTAGAGCGCGCGGTTCTCCCACAGCTCACGCCGCACCGACCAGTAGAACGGCCGCGTCGGCGACAACAAGGCGGGCGCGCCTTCCGGCATGTCAATGGCGGGGTCTGCCACGGTGTCCGATCGAACATTCATTGCACCGCTCCTTGGCCCATGACGGCGACGAACAGGTCGGCGAGGCTCGGGGTGCGCACGTCCCCCAGCCCTGCAAGCTGTTGGCGATCCACGTGGTCGAACAACAGGACGCTGCGGCCGAACAGCTGGCGCTCGTGGATCGGCTGAAGCGCCCGTGCCGCGGCGACGCCTTCCGGGTGCACCATCACCTCCAGATAGCGCGACTCGATCTCCTCCATGCTGTGCTCGAGCACGATACGTCCGCGGTGGATGAACACGACGTCGGTGAGAACGTCCTGGATCTCTTCCACCTGGTGCGTCGTCACCACGATGGTCCGGCTGCGATCGAAGTAATCGTTCAGCAGCGTGTCGTAGAACTGTTTGCGGAACAGCAGGTCGAGGCCGAGCGTCGGCTCGTCCAGCACGAGCAACCGCGCGTCGATGGCCATCACCAGGGCGAGGTGCAGTTGGGTCACCATGCCCTTGGACAGCTGCCTCACCTTGCGGCCTCGCTGGATGGAGGTCTTCGCCAGAAAACCTTCCGCCTTCGCGCGGTCGAAGCGCGGATGCACGCCGGCGACGTAATCGAGCACCTGCGAGACCCGCATCCAGCGCGGCAGCACCGCGACGTCGGAGATGAAGGAGACGTCGCGCATGAGTCGTTCGCGTTCCGTCCAGGGGTCGCGTCCGAGCACCCTCAGCTCGCCCTGGTACGGGGTGAGGCCGAGGATCGCGTTCAGCGCCGTGGTCTTGCCCGCGCCGTTGGGGCCGATGAGCCCGAGGATGCGGCCCTCCTCGACGCGAAGCTCGATGCCGTCGAGAGCGATGGTCGTGCCGGTCGTGCCGAAGGTCTTACGCAGTCCGCTGGCTTCGATGCATGGCATGGTTCAACGCTCCTTCTTGGTGGCGGCGAGCAGCTCTTCCACTGTCAGGCCGAGCCGCTGGATGGCCGCATAGACCCTGGGCCACTGCTCCGTGAGAAATCTCTGCCGCTCGGCCTTCAGCAGCAGCTTGCGCGCGCCGGCGTTGACGAACATGCCGCGTCCCCGCTTCTTCTCCACGAGCCCCTCCTCGACCAGCTGCTGGTAGCTCTTCAAGACCGTGAGCGGGTTGATCCGATAGTCGGCTGCCACCTGGCGCACCGACGGCAACGGATCGCCCTCGTCGAGCACCCCGTCGAGGATCATCGCGACCACCAGGTCGCGGAGCTGCCGGTAGATCGGCTGGCTGTCGTTCCACTCGGAATCCATGACGGGCTGCCTCTGGTCTCTGCCTCCCTGATGTGGTGTTATAGTCAACCATAACACCTGGGCGGATGCAAGAGGGGGATCTGCCCTGAAATAGCCGGCCTGCTTCCCGCACTGAGTGTCCAGACCCTGGGGGAGGTCCACCCCGCAGGCGCGCGGCGGCTCCCGGAGGAGCGCGTGACCTGCTAGGATCTTCGTACCCCCACTTGGAGGTGCCATGACCGAGCCCGACTTTTCTGGAAGTTGGACTATCCGTTCCAGCACCAGCCGCTTCTTCCCCACTCACTCCAGCCTCGAGATCAAACGGAAAAGGCCGCGCGCGGCGGATTTCGCGCTCGCGGTGACCTGGGAGAATGGCACGACGCTGAAAGTGATCGAGAAGGGTTTCTCCCTGGAGAACGGCGCGTTGAAGGGGAGCTTCTGTCATCCCAAGAACAAGCCGAAAAAGGACCAGGAGAAGTTCCAACTCGTGGTGACGTGGTGTCCGGCAACCTTCGCGGATGGGAAGCAACGTCTGTTCGGGTTGCTGCTCCCGGCCGTCGGCAGCTTCGCGGACGAAGGCACCGGCGTCTGGGTGGCCGAGGCGATACCGCGGGAACAGACCACCTGATCGGAGCGAAGAAGGGCTGCGAAGCCGAATCGTTGCCGCCATCGTCTTCCTGCTCCCTGTCGCGGGGGGCTCGGGGGACTCCTCGTCTCCGCACCTGCTCGTCCTCGACGCGCCGGTGGAAAGCCCCTTGGCGCCGGGGGAAGAGCATGCCTACCGGATAGACGCCGTCTCCGGTAGACCGCTGCTGGCCGTCGTGGAGCAGCGCGGGATCGACCTGGAGGTCCGGGTCGAAGGTCCGGACGGCCGGCTGCTGGCCTGGGTGGACAGCCCGAACGGCCCTCGCGGGCTGGAGGTGCTGGCGGTCCGCCCGGAGGTCTCCGGCGGCCACCGTCTGATCGTCCTCTCGCGTCCGGGCGGGACGATCGCCGGCAGCTACCGGTTGGAGGTCCGTGAGCTTCCGGAGGGTTCCCCCGGGGAGCGGGCTCGGGCCGCCGGCGAGCTTGCCGCCACCCGCGCCGCCGACCTGTTCCGCCAGCGGGGACGGGACTCGTGGCAGCTGGCGGTGGAAGACACCCGCAAGGCGCTCGCCCACTGGCGTGAAGCCGGCGAGGAGCCCGGCCGGGCCCTTCTCCTCCTTGGCGTCCTCCACCGTCTCCTGGACGAGCTCTCGCCGGCCCTGGAGGTCCTGGAGCAGGCGCGGACCCGCTTTGCGTCCGAGGATGACGCCGCGGGCGTGGCCACGGTCTGGAACGAGATCGGCAACGTCCAACGGGCGGCGGGCCGGCCTGGCCCGGCCCGCGACGCTTACGGCCAGGCCCTCACCGGCTGGCAGGCCCTCGGCGACCGTCGCGGCGAGGCCCAGGCGCTCAACAACCTCGGCCTCCTGGATCACAGCCAGGGCGAGCTGCGGCAGGCTCTGGAGCGCTACGAAGCCGCGGCCGGGCTGTTCGAGACCGCCGGCGATCTCGCCCAGGCCGCGCGGGTCCAGAACAACCTGGCCGGCGTCCGGGACCTGCTCGGCGAGCCCCGCCGGGCCCTGGAGGGGTACCGCACGGCCCTGGAGCTACTGCGACAGACCGGCGACAGGAGCCAGGAGCCCCGGTTCCTCTTCAACCTGGGGACGTCCCACCGCATCCTCGGAGAGCTGCAGGACGCTCTCCTCTGCTACCGCCAATCCCTGGACCTCTTCCGCCTGCAAGGCGACCGGCGCGGCGAGGGCACCGCGCTCAATGGCCTGGGCAGGGTCTACCTGGAGCTGGGGGAAGCGCAGCGGTCCCGCGGGCTTCTGGAGCAGTCCCTGGCCCTGCGCCGGGAGACCGGCGACCGCGCCGGCGAGGCGGCCACCCTCCTCAACCTGGGATCTCTGCTGGAGCAGACCGGCGAGCCCCGGCAGGCCCTGGACCTCCTCCGCCGGGCCCTCGACCTGCAAGAGTCGCTGGGCGAAAGGTCGGGACGTGCCGCCACCCTGGAGCAGATCGGCTCTCTCCACTCCTCCCTCGGCGACCCTGCCCAGGCGCTGCGGTACTTTGAGCAGGCGCTGGAGATTCGCAACGATCCGATCGGGCGGGCTCGGGCGCTGACCTTCGCCGCCGAAGCCTGGACCGCTCTGGGAGACCCCGCCCGGGCCAAAGAGCCTTTGCGCATGGCGCTGGAGCTGCTGCGCACGGTCGGCTACACGTCCGGTGAAGCCAGGACGCTGGCGGCCCTCGCCCGGACCGAGCGGGCCCTCGGCCGTCCCGCCGAGGCCCTGACCCGCTTGCAGGAGGCCTTCGAGCGCATCGAGGACCTGCGCTCCCGCGTAGCGTCTCCCGAGCTGCGCGCCTCCTATCTCGCGGCCCAGCGCGGCGCCTACGAGCTCGCCGTCGACGTGCGCCTGGATCTCCACCGGCTCGACCCGGCGGCGGGCCACGACCGCGCGGCGTTCGAGGCCGGCGAGCGCGCCAGGGCGCGCAGCCTGCTGGATCTCCTGGGCGCCGCCGGGACCGATCTGCCGCCCGGGACCGATCCCGAGCTGGTGCGCCGCCGCCAGGCCTTGCGGGAGCGGGCCGGCGCCAAGGAGATGCGCCGCCTCGCCCTGCTGGCCGCGGACGCCTCCCCGGAGAAGCGCCGGGAGGTCGAGCGGGAGCTCGAGACCGTCCTGCTGGAGCTACAGCTCCTCGAAGGGGAGATCGCCCGGCGCGCCGCCGCCCCTGCCCCGTGGGCGTCCCTCGCCGTGAGCCCACCGGAGATCCAGGCGCTGCTCGATGCGGATACCCTCCTGCTCGAGTACGCGCTGGGCGAGGAACGCAGCGTCCTCTGGGCGGTTTCGGCTTCGTCGTTCGAGGTCTTCGAGCTGCCCGGCCGGCCGCGGATCGAAGCCCTCGCCATCCGCGTGTACCGCCGCTGGAGCACCCTGGATACGGAGGCGGATGACGGCGACGCCGCCGAGCTGAGCCGCATCCTCCTGGGACCGGTGGCCGGCCGTCTCGGGACGCGCAAGCTGGCGGTCGTCCCCGATGGCGCGCTGCACTATCTGCCGTTCGCCGCGCTGCCGCACCCGGCCGCGGAAGGGCCGCTCCTGGCACGCCACGAGGTGGTGACCCTGCCCTCCGCCTCGTTCCTGGCGGCGCAACGCCGGGCACTCTCCGTCCGCCCGCGGGCCGCGGGAGCCTTGGCCTTGCTCGCCGACCCGGTGTTCGATCCGCGAGACCCGCGGGTGCGCGCCGCCGCGACCCGCAGCCCAGCGGGAGACCTCCCCCTCTTCGACCGCTTGACCTCGTCGCGGCGCGAGGCCGAGGCCATCGCGTCGCTGGCGCGGGGCGGCGAGGTGCTGCTGGCCCTCGACTTCCAGGCCCGCCGTTCCCTCCTCACCGACGGCCGCCTTTCCGGCTTCCGCATCCTCCATTTCGCCACCCACGGCACCTTCCATGGCGAGCACCCCGAGCTGTCCGGGATCGTCCTCTCGCTGGTGGACGAGTCGGGCCGGCCGCAGCAGGGATTCCTGCGCCTGCCCGACCTTTACGGCCTTTCGCTCGCCGCCGACCTCGTCGTGCTGAGCGGCTGCCAGACCGCGTTGGGCCGGGAGGTCCGGGGCGAGGGCCTGGTAGGCCTGAGCCGCGGCTTCCTCGATGCCGGCGCCCGCAACCTGGTCGCGAGCCTGTGGCAGGTCCCGGACCGGGCCACCGCGGAATTGATGACTGCTTTCTATCGCGGCCTGCTGGAGCGGGGAGCGCCACCGGCCAAGGCGTTGCGGGAGGCCCAGCTCGCGGTCCGCGCCCGCCGCGGCTGGAGCGATCCGTACCACTGGGCCTCCTTCGTCCTGCTCGGAGAAGGGCGATGACCGGCACGCCCCGCGGGGTGGACGACCCCGTCGCCCTGGTGGCGAGGATCCGGGCGGGAGATCCCAAGGCGGAGACGGAGCTTGTGGAGGGCTATCGCCTCGGCCTCTCCTACCTGCTCCGCAAGGTGACAGGCGACCCGGCCTTGAGCGAAGACCTCCAGCAGGAGACGTTTCAGGTGGCCCTCCGCCGCATCCGCGCGGGAGAGCTGCGCGAGCCGGAGAAGCTGAGCGGTTTCCTCCGCCAGACCGCGAAAAACCTGGCGCTCCGGGAGCACCGCCGCAACGAGCGGCTGGAGGGCGTCGATGACTGGGAGCCCGACCAGGGCCCCGTCGATCCCGGCGAAAGCCAGCTCCACCGCGTCCTGCGGCAAGAGACGGCCGGGCTCGTCCGCCGCGTGCTGCAGGAGATGCGCTCCGGCCGCGACCGTCAGGTCCTCTACCGCTATTACATCGCCGAGCACGCCAAGGAAGAGATCTGCCGCGACCTAGGTCTCAACAGCCTGAACTTCAACCTGATCCTCTTCCGAGCCCGCGAGCGCTTCCGCAAGCTCGTGGAAGAGGCGGAGGACCGGCGCCTCGCCGACCTGCGCCGGGGCGTCCCAAAGAGAGACACCGGGAGGTCGTCCGATGGACCATGACTACATCCAACGGCATCAAGTGATCGAAGAGTACGTGATGGGCCGGCTGCCGCCGGCGGAGGCGGCCCGCTTCGAGGACCACTACCTCACCTGCGAGGAGTGCATCCGCCGGCTCGACCTCGCCGAGAAGTTCCAGAGTGGCTTTCGCGACGTCGTCGCCGAGGACCTCGCCGCTCCCGTCGGGCTGGCCGCCGTTTTCGCCGCTGTCGCGCGCCGGCGCTGGGCGGCCGCGGGCGGGGCCTTGGCGCTGGCCCTGTTGGTCGCCCTCGGCGTCCTGTCCTGGCGTGTCCTCCGCCTCGATCGCGAGCTCGACGAGGCCAATGCCCGCCTCACCCGCGCCGAAAGCCGGCAGGCCGAAGGAGGCCGGCAGGCCGCGGCGGCGCAACAGGAAGCCGGCGCGTTACGGCAGCGTCTGGCCGCAGAGGAACAAGCCAGGAACCGGCTCGCGGAGGAGCTCGCACGCGCGAACCGTCCCCGGGCGGGCGCTGCCTGGGTAGTCGCTCTGGTACCGGCGCGCTCGGGTCCTGCCGCCGGCGAGCCGTTCCAGCGCATCACCTTGCCGCCGTCACCGGAATGGATCGTCCTCTCTCTCGACCTGGACCTCCCCAGCCCCGGCCCGTACCGGGTCAGCTTGCGGCGGCGCGACGGCCTCGCCATCTGGACCGGGGAGAAGCTCTCCCCCGGCCCGACCGGCACTTTGGCCGTCGGCCTCGATTCCGCCCTGCTCACGCCGGGCGACTACCGCCTCCTCGTCGAGCAGGGGAGTTTTCCGGTGGCGCGCTTCGCGTTCCGGGTAGGGCGCTGACAAACTCGCCGGACGGCCATCGCCCGGCGAGGGATGCTTCTCTCAAGCCTCGGATCTCCTGCACGGATCGTCTTTCTCGCCCCGGCACTTCTCCGCCACGGCGTAATCGATCGCGATCGGGTAATCCGTCCTCTGGAACATGACCTGGACGAGGATAGGCCCCTGGTTGGCGGGGTTCCCCGGGTCGGCGATCACCCGGAGCACCTCTTCGAGCTCGGAGAAGCTGCGCGCCACGAAGCCGGTCATCGGCGTCTTGTTCGATCCGAAGACCTCGGCCAGCCGTGAGTAATTCCAGGGGTGCAGGACGTTGTAATAGGCCTCCGGCTCCTGCCCGGCGTAATAACAGGGGTGCACCAGCATCTGCTCGATGCCGTAGAAATCCTCGTTGTTGAGCACGAAGACCACGGTGTCGTGGCGCAGCCGGGTGTGGGTAGACATCTCCTGGCAGATCTCCTGGAAGGAGCCGTCGCCGACGAACACGAGCGGCCGTCTGCCCGGCCGGGCCGATTTGAGACCGCTCACCGCGCCCACCGAGTAGCCGATCGCCAGCCAGGAGTTCTGCGCGAAGAAGCTCTGCCGCTCCACCATGTGGAGGTTCTGCGAGCCGAGGAGCGCGAAAGCCGCGTCCGAGACCACCATGTACGGATTGGTGGCGTCGATGCCCGTACCCTGGGTAGCCTCTTCGAGAAATTGGTTGACCCGGGCGAAAAGGTTGTCATAGGTGAGCGGCAGACCGGGAGAGCTCCCCCGGGTCTTTTCAGCGCCGGCTTCCGGAGTCGTCTGGCTCAGCAAGGCGACGAAGGCTTCGCGGCTCTCCGGGATCGCCAGTTCCTCCTCGCTCCCCTCCTGGTAGTAGTCCTCTCCAGAGGCCGCATGCCGGGAGCCAGCCAGCGCCTGGCGCAGCCCGCGCACGAAGTCGCCGAGCTGCACGTTGGGGAAGAAGCGCGAGCCCACGCTGACCCCCTCCCGCGCCGCCACGATCCAGTCCTCCCCCAGCGCCAGGTCTCCGCCGAGGTTCTTGGACGTACTCCAGGAGCCGAGGCCGATCCGCAGGTCGGCCACGCATTTGAACATGCGGCGCACCTCGGGCTGGCTGGCCTTGCCGTTGTAGACGCCGTGGAACTGGGGGTGGTTCTCCGACAGGACGGACTTGGCGCCGATCGTCGTGCAGAACGGGAAGCCCGATACCTCGACCAGCCCCTGGAAATCGTCGGCCAGGAGCTGCCGGTCGATCTCCTCGCCGCCCCACAAGATCGGCCGGCGGCTCGCCAGGATCTTCTCCCTGGCCGCCTGCACCGCGCCCGCGAGGAGCGCCGGGTTGGAGAGGCGCGGAGTCGCCTCGATGACTCCCTGCGGCGCGTCACAGACCGCCTTGAAAGCGTCTTCGGTCACCTCCAGGTAGACCGGCCGCCGCTGCGAGAGACAGGCGGCGAGCGCGCCGTCGATCTGCCGCGGTGCCAGGCCGCCGATCGAGATCACCTGCGCGTCCACGGTGACCTGCCGGTAGACGTCGAGGTTGCTTTCGAAACGCGGGCTCATGTGCGAGGTGATCAGGCCGATCGACCGCAGGTTGAGCCACTGCTCGTAGGTGGGCGATCCGTTGAGCACCAAGAGCGGGATCTCTTCGACAAAGGCGCCGCCTATGGGGTTGAGCAGGCTGAACGCGCCGACGCTGTACGTCACCGCGACGGCGCCGACGCCGTGGATGCGGGCGTAGCCGTCGGCGGCATACCCCGCCCCCATCTCGGTGGGAGTCCCCACCCAGGCGAGATCGGTCCTGCCGGCCCGCCGCTCGGCTTCGAGGACCTCGAGGAACGGTCCCAGGTGGTTCCCCGGCACGCCGTAGAGGAAGCGGATGCCGAGTTGGCCCAGCCGGTGGATCAGGTACCGCGATACGTTCCAGCCCTCACTCATGATGGACCTCCAGCGCCGCCCGGACGGCGGATTCGAGAGACCCTTCGACCCAGGCGTGCTTGAGGGAAGTGTGCTCCCCGGCGAAGTGGACCGGGCCTTCGGAGGTCGGGATGTCCAGGTGGAACTGGGTGAGCTGCCAGGGCGTGAAGACCGCCGCCTCGCCGAAGGCGTAGGGGTTCCGCAGCCAGCTCTGGGTCGCGCCGCGGCCGCTGTAAAACTCGCGGATCCGCTCGCCGTGTACCGCCACCAACCCGCGCAGGGCGTAGGCATAGCGCTCGTCGTCGTCCAGGGAGTCCCAACGCGCGGCATCGTCGGCCCAGGAGTAGCTGGCCAGGATGACGCCGCCGGGACTGCCCGGCACGGGATGGGACGGGTAGTAGATGAAGCGGTTGGGGTTGTCGGTCACCGAGCCGCCGCCGAAGAAGTGGTCCACGATGCCGGGCCGCGGCTGATGCGGACGATAGAGACGGTAGAGCTCCTGCGTCCTGGCCGCCTTCTCTCCACCCTCTGCCGGCGCGGCCGGTACAGAGGGCTGCGGCGAGCCGCCGGGCGACTCGCAATAGCGGTCGTACAGGCCGGGCTCGATAGCGTCGAGCTCGCGCCGCCAGTCGGCCTCGGTGAACTCCCACCAGCGCCGGCGAAACTCGAGGAGCACCTTGGTGGCCGAGTCGTAGTGGAGCTCGATGATGGCGCGCCTCTTCTTGTACGAGAGCAGCGGCTGGATGAGGACGTGGCGCAGGCTCGAGAACGGGATTGTGACGATGGCCCGGTCGGCGGTGTATTCGACGGTCCTGGTGTTGTCCTCCTCCGCCACGGTCCGGATCCAGACCTGCGGGCCGTCCGGGCCGACGTACTCGCATTGCGAGGTGTCGCGGCCGGGGTGCCAGTATTCCATCCGGATCATCCGCTGTCCCATGGCGAGGTCCACCCGCCCGGTCTCCAGGACCGCCTGTTTCAGCGCTTCGGTGAGCCGGTCGGTGCCGCCCACGATCTCCCAGTAGGTGGCGTTGGGGTTGATGTCGCTGCGCCCCAGGAAACTGTGGAAGAAGGAGAGCGGGAGGCGCGAGGTGAGGTTTTCGAGCGTGCCGACCGCTTCGATCGTCTCGTCGCTGAAGCCGGCGACCTCTTTGAGGAAGCCCCACATGGAATAGCGGTCGAAGTCATAGATCACGCGCGCCCAGCCGTCGAGCCATTCGGGGAACGGCTTGTTCACGCGCTTCTCGGTCATGGGATCGATATAGGAGTAGTAGTCGCGGACCGTCTCCAGGGCCGCGTTGATCAGCCCGTTGGCGACCTTGCCGCGGAGCGCTTCGGGCATGTTGAACCCGCCGTTGATCTCGCGCGGGTCGAGGGCATAGTCGGCGCGGCGGATCTGCTGGCTGTTGGTGCGGAACCAGGTGAGGAAGAGCTTGTCCGGCGGTTCGAAACCCGGCTGGTCCGGGCCGTTGCGCCAGACGTCCGAGCCGTCGAACGGCCTGTACACCACGGGCGGCACGGGCCCGGAGGTCTTGCCGCTCTTCGGGTCGACGTCCACGTTGTAGAAGAGCCGGCGCTGCAGGCCGAGGCGGTCGACCAGCGCCAGGACCAGGGGGTGGAAGTCGGGCAGCCGCATGGCGCCCGCCTCGGCGTACTGGCTCTTGTCGACGAAATCCCGGATCGTCTTGATCCGACCGCCGACACGGCTGCCGTTCGCCTCGACCAGCGTGACCCGGTGGCCGGCCCGGGCGAGCAGCCACGAGGAGACCAGGCCCGCGATGCCAGCGCCCACGACCAGCACGTGCCGCGGACGGCCGGCGGGCGGAAGCCCCCGGTCGATCAGGATGTCGAGGTACATCCTGACCAGGTCCCGGTTATCCGGCCCGACCAGGAGAAGCATGCGGGCGAGGAGCTTGGAGCGTTCCCAACGCTCGACGTCGATTCGTTGCATACCGGTTTCCCTCCGTGATCAAAACAGTTCCCTTTCCAGGGAGTGGCGCGAGAGGCGAGAAGATCTCACCTCGTCGCTGGAAAACCTCAAATCTCCGGAAGCCGGGCGGACAGCTTTTTGGGGGCGATGGCGCGGTAGCTCTCGTCGAGCCAGCTATGGAGCAGGTCGACGGGCACCTCGTCGCCCAGGTTGAAGCGCGCGGTGACCCAGCCGCTCTTACCCAGACCGTACCCGGTCGGCTCCGCGAACGGCAGCGCCAGGGCGGCGACGCTGGACTGCGGCAGCTTCGCCGACAGGCTCAGCGTTCCATTATCGGTAGCAAGGAACACGAAGGCCTTGCCCTTCACCTTGACCGCCCGGTGCCCCCACGGGAACTCCTCGTAGGTCTCGGGATAGGCCAGGGCGAGATCGCGCAAGGCCGCCTCGGCCTCTTCCAGACGTTTGTCCATGGATTCTCCTTTCCAGGACTTCTGTTCCCGGAAGTGGTAACCTCTCCCGACTCGGAGAGGAGAAAGAATGTCTGTGCTACCATGCCAATCACGGTGTGAGAGGAGTCTGTCATGGCGATTCACGAATCGATATCCCACCGGCTCACCTACGAGGACTACCTCCTCTTCCCAGAGGATGGCAACCGCCACGAGTTGATCGACGGAGAACACTTCGTGGCGCCAGCTCCTTCCGAGAAGCACCAGACAGTTGCCGCTAACCTAACCTATTTC
>Ga0307468_100000157_pt1 | contig 16157 bp, 14 predicted proteins | sample atmdna_FD_203085 | JGI IMG/M metagenome (GOLD analysis project Ga0307468, IMG submission 203085) | Hardwood forest soil microbial communities from Morgan-Monroe State Forest, Indiana, United States - atmos_gases AM2C_05 | ecosystem: Environmental > Terrestrial > Soil > Temperate forest > Bulk...
AAGCTACATGAAAGAACTCCACGAAATTACACGAAGCACCCCACTCCACTACCACTTCGCCGTCTGATATCCGTCCTTCGCCACAAATCCATTCTCAAACCTGGCTATTTGAGCATACTCTGCTCAGCACGGAGCCCATCCGAATAATCAGGAAGGACTCTGTGTGTATATGAAGAAAATTCGTAAGGCTCTGGCTGTGACCATGGCGGTGGTTGGGTTGGCTTGCGCTCAGTCTTCTCAATCAAACTCGACGGCAAAAATGAGCGATAAGGAGTTCGCCGCACAGCTTGAGTCATTAATCGACAAAGCAGCGGTTGAAGATTCTTTTTCCGGCGCCGCGCTGGTTGCTAAAGACGGCAAGGCCATCTTCCAGAAGGCGGTGGGCTTCGCCAACAAGGAAACCAAACTCCCCAACAAGATCGCCACGAAATTCAACCTGGGTTCAATAAACAAATCTTTTACCAGCGTCGCCATAGCGCAGCTGGCCCAGAAGGGCAAACTGGAGTATTCGGACACAATCGCCAGACACTTGCCGGACTTTCCGAATAAAGCCGTCGCCGAAAAGATAACCATTCATCAGTTGCTCACACACTCCTCAGGCTTGGGAGACTATCTCAATAGCGCGTCCCTGGCTCAAGTGAAAACTCTACGAGACCTCCTGCCTTTGTTTGTAAACCAACCTCTCTTGTTTGAGCCGGGAGAGAAAGTGCAATACAGCAATTCCGGGTACGTAGTGCTGGGATTAATTATTGAGAAACTGTCCGGCCGCAGCTATTACGACTATGTGAAAGAAAACATTTTCAAGCCCGCCGGAATGACTATGACGGATTCTTTCGAGCTCAATCAGAAGGTTGACGATCTGGCAGTGGGATATACCAGCATGAGTCGCGAGGGCCCGCAGCCCGGACCCAGAAGAGCCAACACCTCGACGTTGGCCGGCAAAGGCAGCTCCGCGGGCGGCGGCTATTCAACGGTTGAGGATATGCTCAAGTTCGCGAACGCACTGAGCGCGAACAGACTCCTGTCGCCGGAATTCACTGAGATTGTTCTTACCGGCGGCGGACTAAAAAAGCCGGCAGCTCCCGGCAGAGGTTATGGCTTTACGCAAAACCAAATGAACGGAGTACGCATAGTGGGGAATGGCGGCGGCGGCCCCGGAGTAAACGCAATGTTTCGGATCTATTTTGGCCGCGGCTATACGGTCGTGGTCTTGTCCAACTATGATCCGCCGTCGGCCCAGGGGATCGCGGGAAAGATACAAGAGATGATCGTCGCCAATTAGTTTATTTGTGGCACGCGCATCTTGCGCGTGATTCACGAGCGAGACGCCCGTGCCACTTTCTAAGTTGAAGCCACCGGAATTCGGAGGGACTGTGAAACTTATCAAGATCTGCTTCATTGTTTTGACGTTGATGGCGGGCTGCGGCCACGTCCTGGCCCAGGACGACGCCGGTCAGGCAGTGCAGAAGCTGGAGCGGGGCCTGGCTGAATGCTTACGAGCAACATGATGAAAAGGCAATGGACGCGATTGTGGCCGACGACTTTTCGATTACCTTTCCCAATGGATCGATGCAGACAAAGGCGCAGATCATGGCTTCGATCAAGAACCCACGATCGGCGGGTGGGACGGCCATGAAGTTTCACACCGAAGAAGTCCAGGCCCGTGTCTATGGCGATACTGTAATTCTCAGGGGGCGGGTGGTGACGGAGTACCAGCGCGAGGGGCAAACGACGTCGAAAGAGGAACAGCGCTATACGGACACGTACGTCAAACGAAACGGTCGTTGGCAAGTTGTAGCTCCGCACCTGTCGAATGCCAAATGATTATCGGAAATGTCGAAGCTCTCAGCACCTGGTAAAAGCAATGTTGCCCGAGATATATACCTATCGCGCGCCGCATGGTTTCTTTGCTTACACTCGCAAGACATATGACCGGGAAGCGGCGGAAACTTCGTGGCAAAGGACTTTAAAGTTTTTCAAAGGAAATTTGGACAAATAATTTGCCCGATGCCCTCTGAAAATCCTCGAGGCCGGAAAAAATGCCTTGCTTAATCAACTACATTTTTGGGGATACCTATCGCATGCATCAAAACTTCCGCGATAGGATTTTGGGACTTTCAACAACAAACGAGGAAGGAAAATGAAGAACGCAATTCTACTCCTGGTAGTAAGCATCACTTTTTGTGGTTCGGAGCTTCGATCCCAGACAACTGCTACAGAGGCGGACAAGGCCGCGATAAAGCAGACAGCTTTGGATTATATCGGAGGCTGGTATGAAGGAAACGCCGAACGGATGGAGAAAGCGCTGCATCCCGAGTTAGCCAAGCGCATCGTGCGCACAAGTCCTGAAGGCCGAAGCCGTCTGGATCAGATGGGTGCAATGACGCTGGTGCAGGGAACGCGGCGCGGCGGCGGCAAGGGAACGCCGAAAGAGAAACAACAGCATGACGTCACCATTCTTGATGTTTTTGAAAACGCTGCCAGCGTAAAAGTCGTTGCCTCAGACTGGATCGATTACCTGCATGTCGCGAAATTCAACGGACGCTGGGTAATTGTGAACGTGTTGTGGGAACTGAAGCCGCAGAAGAAATAGTGCCGTGCTGTTCGTGGAACACGCAACGATTTCTGGCTGCGCAAAGCGAGTTGATGTTAGAAAAGTAAGGATGAGTATGAAGAAAGGACTCTGGTCCCTGCCTCTGCTGCTACTCGCGGCATTCGTTGCCGGCGCTCAAGCCCAAGACTCAGATAAGACCATTGCGAGCGAACAGGCGGCAACAGTTGCGGTTCAATCTTCATTTGCAGGGCGTTGGACGGGCGGCTTCTGGCTTAGTGTGATTTCGGGGTTCGTATTGCAGCGAATCCCAGGCACATGATCCACGAAATTACACGAAATCTTACGAACACGAAATGAGTTTTTGTACAAAGCCAGTTAGGGCTATTCCGTTTTCTTTGCCTCTTGCCACAGCGACTCCAATTCATCCAGCGTGGTTGCTTCGAATTGGCGGCTTTGATCACGTAACGTCTTCTCGATATAGGCAAATCGCTTTCTGAATTTTCGGTTGCTAAGTTTCAGCGCGGCTTCCGGCTCAACGCTAAGTCTTCTGGCAATGTTTGTTATCACAAACAGCAAATCTCCGATCTCTTCGCGGACGTGCGCGTGATCGGCCTCGTCTTTTGAGCTCTCGTGCGTTTCGATCGCGGCCCGCAGCTCGTCGACTTCTTCCTGTAGCTTTTCGAAGATGTCTTTGATTTGGGTCCAATCGAATCCAACCCGCGCGACCTTGGTTGAAATTTGATACGCCTCCATCAGCGCGGGGGCCCTGGTTGAAACCCCATCGAGAATTGACGCATCAGCGGCTTCCGCCTCGTCTTTGCGGGCGGCGCGTTTCTCTTCGGCTTTAATCGCTTCCCAGTTACGCAGCACTTCGGCCGAGTCGCCGGCTTTCGTTTCACCGAAAACATGCGGATGGCGCCGCACCATCTTTTCATGCACCTGCTCGATGACGTCGTCAATATTGAATTCGCCGCGCTCCTTCGCCACTCGCGCAAAGAATGTGATTTGAAACAGCAAGTCACCAAGTTCTTCGCGCAGATCGTCAGGCCGGCCCTGCCTCGCTTCTTCCAGCGCGTCGAATGCTTCGTAGGCTTCTTCCAGGAGCATGGGCGCCAGCGTGGCATACGTTTGTTCGCGATCCCATGGGCAGCCATCCGGCGATCGCAGCCGATCCATCAAAACGACCAGGTCTTCAAATGTCTTTGGCATCCCGGTGATTGTCCAGAATCTTCAGGGCCGGTTCAAGTTCACGCGACACCGGGCCTTGATGCTGGGAACTCGGACGTCCCGTCCGCACCGTGCCGCGGGAGCACAATTTTGGTGGACTGACAAACTTTCGCGCTGCGCGCTCAGTGCGGACGAGCCGTCCGCGCTCCCAGCAATCGACTTTGCGATCAAGCGAACGCCGGTGCTAACATCGAGCGCGTCCTAATAAACTATTTCATTTTGCGCCTGAGGGCGCGTTGCCCGGTTGGGCGGCCACGTTTCAAACAATGGATGATGAGCAACCAGTAATCAAAGTCGTCGACCGCCGGCCCTTCAATCCTGACGGTACGCCGCGCGAACTTTCGCCGGAAGAAAAGGAAGCCTCAGACGCTGCCAACTCTTCCAAGGTTGCGGCGGTCGAGCCGCCAGAGCCTCCGGCAGCGCCGTCTAAGTCCAGCGCAGCGCCTGAAGCATCAGCCCGCCCTGATCGACCGGCCAAAACAAGTGCCCCGCGGCCGAGTGACAGCGGGCCGGCACGTGAAGGCCGCGATCCGCTCGATGATCCGGCCAGCTTTCTCAGTTTGATTATGTCTCTGGCATCCAACGCGGCTGCGTCCCTGGGGATGATGCCGCATCCTGTTACCGGAGAAACCGGCGTCGATCTCAAGACTGCCAAGCATTGGATTGATGTGCTGGGAATGCTCGAAGAGAAAACGAAGGGCAATCTCGACAGCCAGGAGGCGCAGGTGCTCGAGGGTTTGCTGGCTGATTTGCGCATGCAGTATGTCTCTTTTTCCAGCGCGCCCACTCCTCCGCCTGCGAAGTTCAGCGCCAGCGACATCACCGGCGGTAAGTAGCTTGTCCGCAACTGTGTTGTAAACGATCATTTTCCATTTATCATTTCTCATTTTTCATGTTCCATTTGTTTGCGCGTTGCGAGGCCCGCGTAAATAAAAGGTTCGTTCAAACCAAACTCTCACTAACGGCGAAAGGTTCTGAGACTCCTTAGGAAAAACATGAAAAATGAAAAATGAGAAATGATAAATGGAAAATGAGTTCTTGAACCCGGAATAAACATGCGACTCACCTTCTTAGGTACCGGCACATCAACCGGAGTTCCCTCGATCGCCTGCGACTGCGAGACGTGCACTTCCGATGATCCGCGCGATCAACGCCTGCGCGTGTCGGTGCTGATCGAACATGCCGGCCAAACCGTCATCGTGGATACGTCCACGGATTTCCGCCAACAGGCCCTGCGTCATCGTTTGAAGCATCTCGACGCAGTGCTGGTGACGCATTGCCACGCCGATCACATCTTTGGTCTGGATGACATTCGTCCGCTTAACTTTCGCCACGGCGCCCTGGGGCTTTACGCGAACGAGCGGGCCTGGGTCGACATTCGGCGCATCTTCAAATACGTTTTCGAGCCGTCGCATTTCGGCGGCGGTTTGCCACAAATCGTGCCGCACACCGTGGTCGCCGGCGCGCCCTTCTGTCTCGCCCACGATTTACAGGTGACGCCGTTGGAAGTAATCCACGGCCGGCTGCCGGTGATTGCTTATCGCTTCAACGATTTCGCCTACGCGACCGATCTCAGTGAAATTCCGCCGGCGACCATTGCAGGGTTGCGCGATCTAGAGGTGCTGGTACTTGATTGTCTGCGTATTCGGCCGCATACAACGCACCTTTGGCTGGAACGCGCGCTGGAATATGTCGCCGAGTTAAAGCCGCGCCGCACCTTTTTCACCCACATCACGCACGATGTGAAGCACGAACGAGATTCGGCGTTGCTGCCCGACGGCGTTCAGTGGGCATACGATGGACTCGTGGTTAGTGATGAGTAGCGGGTGAATCAAGAAGCATTTTCCATTTGTCATTTATCATTTGACATCTTTCATTTGTCGCTCTGGAAGAATGATGCGGTGCAGGTGAGCGTTCTACGGGGCCGGAATGACTAAATGAGAAATGAAAAATGACAAATGGAAAATGAACTCAAACGCACGGCCTAAATCTTAGCCAAACCCTTAGATGAGACTGTTTCACGGTACCGACAACGCCAAGATCGTCCGCCCAACTGTCTTGACCCTCGGCGTGTTTGACGGTTTGCATCTTGGTCACCAACTCATCATGCAGACCGTGGTCGAGGGCGCCCGCGCCATTGGCGCCGTACCGACTGTAATCACGTTCGAGCCCCACCCACGCGCGGTCCTGCACCCGGAGTCGGCGCCGCCGCTGCTGCAAACCTTTGACCAGAAGATCGAGGCGCTCGGCGTGCTCGGGATCGAGCAAACCATCGTCATCCACTTTGATCAGGCGTTCGCTCAGATTCGTGCCCAGGACTTTCTCAGTGATGTGGTAGTCGATCGCTTGCACGCCAAAGAGGTCTATCTCGGTCGTGGTTTCGCCTTTGGCCATGAACGTGAAGGCAACATTGAGTTGCTGCGGCAAGTGAGCGAGCGTCTGGGATTTCGCGCCGATGAAGTGCCGGAAGTGCGTCTGCGTGGAAGGCGTGTCAGTTCCAGCCGCATACGTGAACTCTTACAGCTTGGCCAGGTCAATCTCGCGCGACGCATGCTGGGCCGGCCCTACGGAGTTGAAGGCCGGGTCGTTCGCGGCGATGAGCGCGGCGCTCAACTGGGATTTCCCACAGCCAATCTGCACCCTCAGAACCGGGTCATTCCGCGCGGCGGCGTTTATGTCACCGCCACTTTGATCGACGGCCAATGGCGGCGCAGCGTCACGAATATCGGGACCCGGCCCACGTTCGATACCGGAACCAGGACGTCGGTCGAAACGTTCATAATCGACTGGTCGGGCGATCTGTATGGCGACGTGGTGCGCGTGCGCTTTCTGCATCGCCTGCGTAACGAGAAAAAATTCGCTTCCATTGACGAACTAAAAACACAGATCAAGTGCGACGTGACCCGCGCGGAAAAATATTTCGAACATAGTGGAGTGAGAAGAGCGCTGTCGGTCGTCTGAAAGTTGGCGGCAAGTAAACTCATCCGCAGGTTACAAGGCGAGAAGTTGGGCTGAGCAGCAGAGACATCGCTTGCGAGAGCAAGTATCCCAATGGCTACGCCTCTCTGATGCGCGGCAAGTCTCGGACTTGCCGACACATACTGAACTCATCCGCCAAATTAGGGCACTACTCCTGTTTGACGGAGCCGGTGTGCTGTGCGCGCGAGCGGGCAAGGCGATTGTTGAATCCTTACCCGCTCGACCGCTCGCGGTTCTGTAACCAACAGTCGTTTACTTAACTGACGACTTTTCCCCGTTAGGGCCCGGCAGATTCAGCCGATCGCGAAACAGATTCAAGAGTAACAACGTGCCGATGCCTCCGCCGCCGTCGCCAGATCCGCCGGTAGCCATTACGTCCGGTGTGATACGCACGCCCTTTTCGCCGATTACCTTCAAGGTTTCGATCAGCGCCACTCCCTGACCGCCCAAAGCATTTACCTGTTCATGATAAGCCACGCCTTGCGCTTCACCCATCAGGCGGACTTTTTCCGCTTCGGCGCGACCTGTTTGCAGAATGTAATGAGCTTCGCCCTCGCCTTCCGCCTTGCGCTGTTCGGCGCGCTTGCCGGCAATCTCGACACCGACCGTTGCTTCCATCAGGTTCTTCTGATTATCGGCCTGCGATCTCGTCCGCTCGAGCTGAATGCGCTTGTCCTCTGCCTCACGCTGCGCGTTGTACATGTTCTGGCGCTGCTCGGCAAGAATCTTTTCGGTCTGCGTCTTCATCAACTCTTCGGGCAAGTGGATATGGCAAATCAGAACGTTGACCACGTCGACGTGGTACTTCAGTAAGTGCGCGCGCACGCGAGCTTCGGCGCGTTCCTGTTCCTCGTGACGGTTTTGCAGATAGGCCATCGCCGAAGACTCGGACGCCTGATTGCGGAAGATGGAATCAATCAGCGGGTGCATCACGTTTTGAATCAACCGTTCGATGCCGCCGATCTTCGCTACCATGAAGGGCGCGTCTTCCGGTTTGACCCGGAAAACGACACGCACTTCCAACTGCATCGTGAAGCCGTCTTTCGAGATCACTTCGAAGGGGTTGAAAGTGTTAACGACTTCGCCGGAGGTCCACTCAACCGTCTGGTTGGTCGTGGGAATGACGATCGGCGTGATGGCCAGCGTGTTGACGTAATAGCGACCGGGTCCGACGACGGTTTCCTGAATACCGCGATATCCTTCAGGCACTACATAGGCTTCGTGTGCGCCTTCATCGAGTCGGCGATCGGCCGGGTCGCCGCTCAATAGTTCCGTCTTGATTTCGTCGGCGTCGGCCTTGTCAAGATGCGCCGCCGACTGCGCCGCTTGTTCCTGTTCTTCTCGTTCCATACGATCGCGAACCTTGGCGGCCATCTGCCGGCGAATCTCGTCAGAAGGATCTTTGCCGGTGTTAGAGACGATGACCGCTACTTCTCCCGGCTTAATCTCTTTGGCCGTTTCCGGAATTACTTTGAAGAGCAGCGGGTTGATGTAGTAGGTGCCGGGCAGCAGAATGTCTTTCTGCGGACCGCGCTGGCCCCTGCCGTCGATGAACTCATGTCCATCCTGAAAATTATCGTGGCCGGCAACGGACTCGGCCACGTAATCGCCGGGATTCAGCGGCGCGCCATCCAGGGCTTCGACCAAACCGATCTGGTTTTCGCTGATTACGGTGGCATCGAAAAGTCTGACCGTGAACAAACCGGGTTTGACTTCCGAGCCGCCCTCGAGCGGAGTTGACTGGGACAGGATGCGGTAAGTGCCGGGCGTGAGGATGTCGACCTGGGGACCACGTTGACCGCCGGAGGAGACAAACAACTCGGCGTTTTGAAAAAGGATATGGCCCTGGATCGCCTTGGCGAGCAAACGACCGGCATCAAGCGGCGCGCCGTCGGCAGCCGTAATGATACCCACCTTGCCCTGCGGAATTACGGTTGTCTGCCCGACCGAAACCCGAAACAGATACGGATGAATAGGCCACAATCCCGGAGGCAGTGTTCGCAGTTGAATGCCTTTGACACCGCCCTGTTTGATAAAGGCAATTGGGTCCTGGAAATTATTGTGCGCATTCTGCGCGCGGTCAGGCGCGAAGATCCTGCCCGGTGACATTGGCTCACCGTCCATCGCTTCGATAATGCCGAGTTCGTCGGCGCCAATCTCAATCAACGGAACTTTGCGGACCACCCGCTCGAACGGATATTTGATCAAGTGCAGGCCGGGCTTGAGCACTTCTGCCTGAATGCCGACTTCTCCTTCGGTGGCCACGACGCGACCCGGGGGCATGCGGCGTCCCATATAGCGCCGTTCTTTAATCGCAATTTCGCGCGCGCCCACGTTGACGAAAATGCGTCCCAGAATCAGGAGCAATACGATCAGGATTACGAAACCGACAATCAGCGCCGGCAGCAACGAAAAAAAGTCAGTGTTATTCATGGTAAACCTCTACTTCATCGGGAGTGTCAAGGGTTGGCTGGAGGAAAGTTGGTTCATTGCTTTACGCGCGTGGTCGCTTCCAGTTCGCGACGCGCGTTTTCGAGAGTGCGTTTCAAAACAAAGCCTGCACCTGAGCTTCTTGAGCGCGAAGAGAGTATCCAAAACTCTCCATCAAATAAAGCCTGCAGCTCGAGCGCCGCAATATTGCTGAGCTTTTGCCCGCGCCATAACCCGAGCGCGTCCTCAACCGCTGCTCGATAAATGTCCGGATCGTCACTCAGGGCGGCAAAGTGCAGTACCCTCGCCGTCCCGCTGCGATCAGGAGATTTCTTCCACGACTCGAGTGCAGCTTGCGCAAGTCTGGCGTTAACAGGCAGCCCGCTTTGGGTTACGTAGGACATCAGAGCCAGAAGTTCCGGCTCAGAGTGCGCGAATTCGACTAACTCGTTAAGCACCCGGTCGTACAGATCCGGGTCGCCAGTCTCGTGTGCGGCCTGGAGCGCGGCATGCTCGCCGCTTTGGGCGCGGCTAATCAATGATTCGGTGTGTTGGCCGGCGGCGAGCTCTAGTTGTCGAGTTTCTTCTTCCGCGCTGGTCGCGTCGTCAGCGAACAAACCTCGCGGGTCAGGACTGGGCGGCAGAATGTTTTCTGAGTAATCGGCCGCCGGCTTCTGCCAATAGTAAAGTCCTATTCCAACGATGGCTAAGAGTGCGAGAGCGGTAATGAGAAGCGTGACCATTTCGGTCCCGACAAACTGAGCGTGTCTAAATTCTGACTGAAGCCTGTCGGTTCACCTCATTATACGCTTGATCGAATTGAAAGGTTCAAGGGAGTTGCCGAGGAAACGCACGGAGCGCGGACATCCTGTCCGCCTGAGCGCGCAGCGCGAATAATGTTTGTTACCATTCTCTGTTCGCCCGAAACCACGCGCTGCCAAACGGCCAATCCTCGGGTCTCTTACACAATCCTGCTTTCACCGGATTGTTTTCGACATAGGCAATCGCGGCGGCGAGGTGTTTTTGGTTTCGAATGTAACGATCGAAATAGTCCGGCATCCAAAACGTACCGGTTCTCTTCAGAAGTTTGTTGACCTCGTTCGCCGTAAATGATTTCAGTGATTGGATGATGCCGGCCAGAGGCTTCCCGGGCAGCGGAGTGGTAACCAAGTGAACGTGGTTGGGCATCACAATCCAGGCTGACAAGAGATACCTTTCCTTGTCGAAAAACAGTATTGCATCTTGGACGATTTTCGCGACGCCAAGATCTCCTAGATAACAACTACCATGGCCTTGGTCAAGATAGGAGGCGATGCGCTTTCGCATTTCTATGTCAATCACCTCTGACGGTTGTGAGTCGAGCTCAAGCGACCACTGTTCGATTACAGTTTTCGGAAGGGAATCAAAAAGTCGGAAGGTAATGGCCTGTGGAATCGATCCACCATCGAAGTGGGGCAAGTAACCCCGGCTGTGCCAGCCATACGATTTCTGCGCCGGATCCCTCATCTTTTCTGAGCGCGACCGTTTTTGCGAAGCGCGGACATCCTGTCCGCCTGAGCGCGTAAGCGCGAACAAACTGCAAAGTGAATCTTGGTAGAGTCTGAGCGAGCTGCGCCCGCTGGCGGACAGGATGTCCGCGCTCCACGATTTAGTCAATCCAAGAAAAATTGCAAGGTTAATTGCTGGCGATGGCGTTGAAGAATAGCGGATAAGTTGCCAGCGACTGGCCGCGATACTGGGGGCGAAAGCCAAAGAGAATGATGCGGCCTTTGCCCATGCCGACTTCGACCAAAGCGGCTTTACCCTTGATGCGGTCGCCGCCCAGAAGCCAACCGGAAAGCAGCGGATCTTTGTCTTTTGGATAGGAAGCAATGATCTTGACGCGTAGCAGCGCCAGGGGATCGCTCTTGGTTTCAAACACCGGGGAGTTCTCAACCCAGGCGATTGATTCTCGCGGCATTCCCTTGGCGATTGGCTCTGAAGTATCGAGGTCGATCCGCAGAATCGATCCCGGCACATAATAATCCTGACGCGGCAGTCCGTCGACGACGTCGCGCAACGGCAACTTGAATTGCTCGATCGCGAAGTCCGAAGCGCGATTGAGACAGATTAGCGTGCCGCCTTGCTCAATAAACTCGCGCAGGGCCTTCACGCCTTCAGCGCCGAGACCGCCAGTGTACTCCTCGGGCATCGCTCCCTTGCGATAGCCGTTGAAGATGGCGTTGCGTTGCTGATCGGGGATGATTATCGTGCTGAATTTGGCAAGCAGATTCCCAGCTCGCACTTCTTTGTCGGCCAGGGATAGAAACCGGCGGTGTTTGTTCTCCATGGCCCAGCGGGTCCAGCCCTCATCCATCGAGGCCACGAAAGACTTGTATAGTCCGGTGCGCGGGGGCGTTCCATCACTGCCGTAGCTCGCACCCCCGACTCCTCCGCCAAATCCTTCCCTGCCGGGATGAGGATAACTAAACGGGGCCATGATGGGCCTCACACTCACGCCCATCAGTAAGGGCAGAGTATGTGCGGTTACATCGTAAGGAGCGATGGGAACTCCGGAAGCGTTGAGAAGGTTAGGGTAGCGCTGTGTTTCTAATAATGCCTTTGCGAAGGCCCCGTTGGGTTGAGCCAAAGGAATGAGCAGCGTTCCTTGTGGGTAATCTTTGCCGCCTGCCTTGAAAGCCTTGTCACCTCGGGCGTGGTTTATTTCAACGTCGCCTCGCTCAAGGATGCCGGTCAATTGGTAATAGCTCCGAACCTCAGGAGGGATCATTGCGAATCCCCACAGTTCGCCCGCTCTTCTCGGCCGCACCGCTTCCTTCCCAATCTCATAAAACCTCTGTAACCAATGTGCGCGATTTTGAGCGGCATGCTTCAGCAAAAAGAACGCGGCGGTAGTCATGTTGTTGGTAATGTCGCGGAGATGCCATTCGCCACCCTGCCAAACGGGACCGAAGTTCGCCGACTCTTTTTTTGGATCGTAACCTTCGCGCGAATTCAAATCTTCAAACTTCACAGTAGTTGGAGTGGCGAGTTTGGCTGATGCCGTCTCTGAGAGAATTCGCACGCCGCCGTGATAGTGCGAGTAGGCGCGCGCCGGAGTCCATGCGTCATAAGTGGAATTGGTGGTAATACCCCTGAAGCCGGCGGCGCGCATTTCTTTCGCCATGAAGTTGCCAAGTTCCGTATAACCTTCCACGATTTGCTTTGGCACGTTGGGCTCGACCGGCTGCATGTAGGGCGGCAGAAACAAGCGTGACCCCATCGCGCCCTGCTGATGAATGTCGTGGACGATCTGTGGGTGCCAGACGTTAAGAATTTTGTCGACGGTGAGTTGCGTCTCGACCTGAGTGAACGCGTACCAGTCGCGATTGTTATCGTGGCCGACGTACTTGTGATAGAGCTCCGGCGGCTCGGTCCCTTCGTAAGGCGTGCCCAGAGTTTTGTCGTACCAGTTCTTGACGATGTCTACCCCGTCAGGGTTCGTGGAAGGCACCAGCAGGATGATCGTATTGCGCAGAATTTCCTGAATCTCAGGTTCGCTGGAAGAAGCCAAACGATGAGCTATCAGCATGCTGGAAAGCGTCGAACCGACTTCGGTCGAGTGAATGCCGCAAGTGATGGCGATGACTGTCTTGCCTCGGGCGATCAGGGCTCGCGCTTTGCGATCTGCCAACGCGGGATTCCCCGGCGAGCCAAGAAGCCGCGGGTCGGCAAGTTGCCGCTGAATCTCTTTGAATTCATTCAGTCGCTTCAGATTCTCAGGGGCGCTGATGGTCGCGAAGACGAATGGCGCGCCCATCGTCGTCTTGCCAATCTCCTCAAATTTCACTCGATCGCTCGCGGCATCCAGTCTTCGAAAGTACTCGACGATCTGCGTCCAGCTGGCGAGTTTGCGATCGTCGCCGGGGCGAAAGCCAAGGACGTCTTCCGGCGCGGGAATGGTTTTGTTCTGCGCCAGCGCGACATTGGGACGAAGGACGGCGTCGGATTGAATCGAGAGTGCGGTGAAGAGGATGACGGCCAGAGTTAACGACAATCGTTTGCGCATTAATTTTCCTCTCTGTGTCCGCTGTAGTGAGACCTTTTACCACAGCGGACACGGAGAACACAGAGAAATTACAAAATGGTACGGTTCTAATTTGAAATTCTCTGCGCCACCTTTACGTACTCTGCGTCTCAGCGGTGAAGTATTTGAACCCAATATTCACCGCAGAGACGCCGAGGTCGCAGAGACCGCGCAGAGAAAACTGAAATTAGGAAACACGCTCAGACTTCGCCACCAAGATCGCTGGAAGGTGTTCGCGCTGCGCGCTCAGGCGGACAGGATGTCCGCACTCCAAAGTTCAAATTCCGTGCAGCCGTAAACGAAACTCATCATTAAAAGCAGCAATGTCCGGAAGCCGGTTGGAAAACAGTCGCGCGTCGCGCAAAAGCATCGGCAACCCGCCCATCGACAAAGTCAGCCCATAAGCTAGACTGGAAAAGATCGCCGCAGTCTGAGGATTAAGGCCTTGCGATACTCCGTAACGAATCGCTCTCAGGGCGGCGGGGGCGAATCCGGCGCTGCGCCTCGGATTAACGATCTCGATGGCGCGATCGAACACATGAAGCCGGGTAGTGAGATCACGCAAAGCCAGGTCGCGATGAATCAGGGCGTTCGCGATCGCCTCCGACACCGCGCCGCGATGATAGTTGGCTCGTGCCGGCACGGGCGCAGTTTCGCTCTCGACTGTATTCAAGCGCGGCGGGCGGGTGTCCCGAAGATCTGCGTAACGGCTAACAAAGCGCAAACTGGCTTCAAAGATGGAAGCTAAATTGCCGCTTAACTCCTGGCGCTCAATGACAGGCGACTGTTGCGTGTCGCCTCCAAACCTGGTTGCGGTCACCGAAGCTCTCGGCAGCAGTCGCGCCACGCTTTCGTTTTGGCCGAACAACAAAAGACCCGCAACCGTGGGCACCCAGTCGTCAACTCTGATTGTCGCCAGCATCAGATGACGGCCCAGTATCTCTGCGGTGGGGTAATTTCTGGCACTGGCTTCGTCAAACGCGGCGCCTTCGAACTCCCGCACGAAACTCCACAGATACGCCTCGTCGATGTCTACAATCTTCGCGTCCAGGGCGGGCAGGCTCTCATAAGAAAGAGGCCTGGTTTCGTCCAACAACGTCGCCAGTTCTTCCGGCGACGTCTCGCGTTTTTCCGCGCCCACCCGAATGAAGAAGCGCCCATCACGCGTTCGATAAGGGCGCCGCTTGCCGTCGACGTCGAGCGCCACAATCCGACGGCCGTTGTCGAAGGCGATCCGATCGATGAAAGGGACGAGAGACGGGACAACTTCTTCACGACAAATCCGCACCAGCTCGTCCTGCACGCTTTCGCCGTCGTCGATGCCTTCGACGCGCATCTGATCGTTGACGCCGAATACGATGATGCCGCCGCCGGTGTTGGCCAACGCCACGATTTCCTGAGCAATGCGCTCAGAGTTGGAAAGCTTTACCTTGAGTTCGAGGAAGGTATCTTCGCCGCCGCGAACCAGACGCATTAACTCAGTGCGCGTCGTCATGGGCGCAGCGGTCGTGTAGAGGTACTCCTGAAACGAGCGCTCGGTGACGGGTTCGTGCCGTTGGTTGCTGCGGAATCTTCTGCGAGCCATTTGTGTAATGGCGGGGCCGGCGAGCCCGCCCGGATGCGAACTGTCACCGCTTCGCATCACTGGAATCTCAGATTAGTATTTCGCGCGTCTGCCTTGTCAGTGTAGCATAGCGAGGATGCTTGTGCTGGGAACCCGGTGGAGCGCGGACATCCAGTCCGCCTGAGCGCGCAGCGCGAACAGACGCAGCCAAACCGAACCCTTGAGGAATTTGAGCGGGCTTTGCCCGCTGGCGGACCGGATGTCCGCGATCCGAAGTAGAGATTCATGTTCACAAATCGAAACCACGCCAAAGCCTATGTGAGCATCGGCTCTAATATCGGCGACCGGGCCGGCAATCTTTTGCTTGCGATCCGGGGAATGACCGAGGCCTCGATGTGTGTGACTCGTCTGTCTTCGATTTATGAGACCGCTCCGGTGAGCGACATCCCGCAGCCTTCGTTTCTCAACATGGTGGTGGAAGTGGGAAACACTTTGCCCACCCCCGAACAGGTAATGGCGCGCCTGCTGCGAATTGAATTCGTTTTGGGCCGGACCCGCGAAGTAAAGGACGGTCCGCGGACAATCGATCTGGACCTGCTGTTGTACGGTGACGTGGAAAAGAACACGCAGTTCTTGACGTTGCCGCATCCGCGCCTGCATGAGCGACGCTTCGTGCTCGAGCCGCTGGTCGAGATTTCGCCACACTGCCTTCACCCGAAACTAAAGCGCACGGCCAGTGAGTTGTTGGAAGCTTCGGAAGATAAATCGGAAGTGAAAATGTGGAGCCCGAAGCAGGCGTTTGCGGACGTGGTTGTGTGAAAAACCGGGTCGACGAGCCACGGAGCGCCGAAGCAAGTACGAACGTCGCGATGAACCGGTCAACGAGCCGCGAAGCGGCGGCAGAGTTTAGCCCCGGGCGTAAGCCCGGGGATCAGGTTCTTAAAAGGATCAAAGCCCGCGAAGCGGGCGACAGAACACCGGTACTCGTAGGGTTTCTGTCGCCCGCTTCGCGGGCTCGACTTTTTCAGTGGGCTGGTCCACGGGCTTACCGCCCGTGGCTACTACATGCCGCCTGCTTCGCAGGCTCGTTAGAGACGGAATCGCCCATTGAAAATTCCCGAGTTCAAACCGAAAGCGCCGTCGACGCTTCGCTCTGCCGGCGCACTCCAGATTTCACTCTCGGCGTTACCGATCACAACTTTACGGTCGCCAGGTACTGCGGCACCCGTCTCACTTTGGTTGCCTGCTCAAACGCATAGGCGAACTTGATCAAGGCCGGCTCGCTCCAGGCTCGGCCAAAGAACGACATTCCTAACGGCAAGCCAAATAAATATCCG